>Ga0224568_1000208_pt1 | contig 9725 bp, 5 predicted proteins | sample CLU5metagenome_FD_182727 | JGI IMG/M metagenome (GOLD analysis project Ga0224568, IMG submission 182727) | Spruce litter microbial communities from Bohemian Forest, Czech Republic - CLU5 | ecosystem: Environmental > Terrestrial > Plant litter > Unclassified | place: Czech Republic: South Bohemian... | reverse complement strand
CCAGGAACGCGTTCGCCGCGGTCGAGTTCGCGTCGGACAGGTTCTGGTAGATCTGCTGCGCGTCGATGCTGAGCGGTTCGCTGACCGCGACCACGTCGCCGGCCGCGGCGGCATGCTGGTTGCCGGTCAGCGCGGCCAGCACTCCCCAGGCCAGGCTCACCAGGAGCAGCAGCACGAGCAGTACCCGCAGCTTGCCAGGAGTGGTGCCGGTATCCAGCCGGGAACGCCGCGGCACGACCCGCGATGCCGGCGAGAGACCAGTACCCGCGCTCATGTGCCAGCCACCAAGCCCCGTTTCCTCGCGCGCCGTTGCGGCGCCTTCTGGACAAGTTAATACCAGAGGCGAGGTATCCGGGACTACGGCACGGATCGTTCCCTCACACCAATCTAACGGCCTAGCTGGCGATCAGCGGCCGCGCGCCGGGAGCGATCGGTGCTGGCAGGTCACTGCGGCCAGCCAGGAATGCGTCCACCGCCGCGGCGGCGCTGCGGCCCTCGGCGATGGCCCAGACAATCAGCGACTGGCCACGGCCCATGTCACCGGCCACGAACACGCCAGGCACGCTGGTCTGGAAATCCGCTCCGCGAGCCACGTTCCCGCGCGTGTCGAAACCGACGCCGAGCTGGCCGAGCAGCCCGTCCCGCTCGGCACCAGTAAATCCCATCGCGAGCAGCACCAGGTCGGCCGGCACTTCCCGCTCAGTTCCCGGTACCGGGTCGAAGCCGTCCACCTCGGTCAGCCGCAGCGCGCTGACCCGCTGTCCGTCGCCGGACGAGAACCCGGTCGTGGACACCGCGTACGCACGTTCGCCGCCTTCTTCGTGCGCGCTGGACACACGGTAGATCATCGGGTAGGTCGGCCACGGCTGCTGCGCCGGGCGGGCGGCCGGGGGCCGCGGCATGATCTCCAGCTGGGTGACCGACGCCGCACCCTGCCGGTGCGCGGTGCCCAGGCAGTCGGCGCCGGTGTCCCCGCCGCCGATGATCACGACGTGCTTGCCGCGCGCGTTGATCTGCGCGTCCTGGCCGGACCGGTTCGCCTGCGGCAAGTATTCCATCGCCTGGTGAATGCCGGCCAGATCGCGGCCGGGAACGGCCAGGTCGCGGGCCACTCGCGCGCCGCCGCACAGAACGACCGCGTCAAACCCGGCCGCGGTGAGCTCCGCTGCCGATATGTCAGTCCCGCAGCGGAACACCGTGCCTTCGGCGCGCATCTGCTCCAGCCGCCGGTCCAGGTGGCGTTTTTCCATCTTGAATTCCGGGATCCCGTAGCGGAGCAGTCCCCCGGCGGCGTCGTCCCGCTCAAACACCGTCACCGCATGCCCGGCCCTGGTCAGCTGCTGCGCCGCCGCCAGTCCGGACGGCCCGGAACCGATGACCGCTACGGTGTGGCCAGAGCGTGCGGCGGGCGGCAGCGGCCGCACCCAGCCCGCGGCGAAAGCCCGGTCGATGATCTCCACCTCGACCTGCTTGATGGTGACCGGCTCGGCATTGATGCCGACCACGCACGCGGCCTCGCATGGCGCCGGGCAAAGCCGCCCGGTGAACTCGGGGAAGTTGTTGGTGGCGTGCAGCCGGTCGGCCGCCGCCCGCCAGTCATCTCGCCGGACAAGGTCGTTCCACTCCGGGATCAGGTTGCCCAGCGGGCAGCCGCTGTGGCAGAACGGGATGCCGCAGTCCATGCACCGGCCCGCTTGCTTGCGCACGGTGGCATCGGGGAACGGCTGGTACACCTCGCGCCAGTCAAGCAGCCGCAGCTCTACCGGGCGCCGGGCCGGCATCTGCCGTGCCGTGCTGAGGAAACCCTTCGGGTCAGCCATGTGCTTCCGCCATCACTGCTTCGTCAACGTCGCGTCCATCGCGCTGCGCCGCCGACGCCGCGGCCAGCACCCGCTTGTAGTCCTTCGGCATCACCTTGGTGAACCGCTGCACACAGGCGGGCCAGTCGGCCAGGATCTCGGCGGCCACCGCTGACCCGGTCTGCGCGCGGTGCCGGAAAATGACCATTTCCAGGAACACCTCGTCTTCGGGGGCGAGCGGCTCCAGATCCACCATCTCGGTGTTCACCCGGATCTGCGGGAGGTCGAGCACGTAAGCGATCCCGCCGGACATGCCTGCCGCGAAATTGCGGCCGACCGGGCCGAGGATCACCACCCGCCCGCCGGTCATGTACTCGCAGCCGTGGTCCCCCGCGCCCTCGGCGACGGCGAGCGCACCGGAGTTCCGCACGCAGAACCGCTCACCGGTGGTGCCGCGCAAGAAGATCTCGCCGGAGGTGGCGCCGTAGCCGATCACGTTCCCGGCGATCACCTGGTCGTGCGCGGCAAACGGCGCACCCGGCGCGGGCGCGATTACGATCCGGCCGCCGGACAGGCCCTTGCCGACGTAGTCGTTGGCATCACCTGCCAGCCGCAGCGTGATGCCGCGCGGCAAGAACGCGCCGAACGACTGTCCAGCTGACCCGGTGAATGTGACGGCGATGGTGTTGTCCGGCAGTCCCTCGGCGCCCCACCGCTTGGTGACCTCGTAGCCGAGCATGGTGCCGACGGTGCGGTTGACATTCCTGATCGGCAGCTCGAGCCGGACCGGCCGCCCTTCCTCCAGGGCCCCTTCGGCCAGCTGGATCAGCGTCTGGTCCAGTGCCTTGTCCAGCCCGTGATCCTGCCCGGTCACGCGGTGCCTGGCGCTGTCGGTGTCCGGGATGTACAAGATGGGTGCCAGGTCGAGTCCTTCGGCTTTCCAGTGCTGTACGGCCAGCGCGGCGTCGAGCAGGTCGGTCCGCCCGATGATCTGCTCCAGCGTGGTGAACCCCAGCAGGGCCAGGTATTCGCGCACCTCCTCGGCGATGAACTCGAAGAAGTTCACCACGAACTCCGGCTTGCCGGAAAACCGCTTGCGCAAGGCGGGGTTCTGGGTGGCCACGCCCACCGGACAGGTGTCCAGGTGGCAGACGCGCATCATCACGCAGCCGGATACCACCAGCGGCGCGCTGGCGAAGCCGAACTCCTCCGCGCCGAGCAGCGCGGCGATTATCACGTCCCGGCCGGTCTTGAGTTGCCCGTCGACCTGGACCACAATCCGGTCACGCAGCTTGTTGCGCAGCAGCGTCTGCTGGGTCTCGGCCAGGCCGAGCTCCCACGGCGAGCCCGCGTGCTTGAGCGAGGTGAGCGGCGCGGCGGCGGTGCCGCCATCATGCCCGCTGATCAGCACCACGTCCGCATGCGCCTTGGCCACTCCGGCCGCGACGGTGCCGACGCCCATCTCGGCCACCAGCTTGACGTGCACCCGCGCGGCGGGATTGGCGTTCTTCAGGTCGTGGATGAGCTGGGCGAGGTCCTCGATCGAGTAGATGTCATGGTGCGGCGGCGGCGAGATCAGGCCCACGCCCGGCGTGGCGTACCTGGTCTTGGCGATCCACGGGTACACCTTGTTGCCTGGCAGCTGGCCGCCCTCACCGGGCTTGGCGCCCTGCGCCATCTTGATCTGCAGGTCATCGGCGTTGACCAGGTACTCGCTGGTGACGCCGAACCGCCCGCTGGCCACCTGCTTGACCGCTGACCTGCGCGAATCCCCGTTCCGGTCCGGGGTGAACCGGTCCGGGTCCTCACCGCCCTCGCCGGTGTTGGACCGGCCGCCCAGCCGGTTCATCGCGATCGCGAGCGTCTGGTGCGCCTCGGCCGAGATCGAGCCGTACGACATGGCGCCGGTCGCGAACCGCTTGACGATGCTGTGCACCGGCTCGACATCATCTTTCATAACTGGCGGTGCTGCTTGCCCCGTACCGGCGTCTGAGCCATCCAGGCCCCGGATACGGAGCAGGCCGCGCAGCGTCATCAGCCTGGTGGCCTGGTCATCGACCAGCGCCGTGTACTCCTTGAAGATCTCGTACCGCCGGGTCCGCGTCGCGTGCTGCAGCTTGAACACCGTTTCCGGGCTGAACAGGTGCGGTTCACCCTCGCGCCGCCACTGGTACTCACCGCCGGTAGCCAGCTGCCGGTGCGGGTTGCGGGCAGCGTGCGTCCTGGCGGTGATCTCGCGCGCGAGCACGTCGAACCCGACGCCGCCGAGCCGGGAGGTGGTGCCGGCGAAGCAGGTCGCGATGACCTCCTCGCCCAGGCCGATCGCCTCGAAGATCTGCGCGCCGGTGTAGGAGGCCACGGTCGACACGCCCATCTTGGACATGATCTTCAGCAGGCCCTTGTTAAACGCCTTGAGCAGGTTCGCCTCGGCCTTGCGCTCGTTAATACCCGGCTTGGCCCCGGCCTCAAGTTCACCTCGCCTGGCCAGGTCACGGACCGACGCGATGGCCAGGTACGGGTTGACCGCGGCGGCGCCGTACCCGATCAGCAGTGCCACGTGATGGCACTCGCGAACGTCGCCGGCCTCGACAATCAGCCCCACCCGGGTCCGGGCCCGTTCCCGGATCAGGTGATGGTGGACCGCGCCGGTCAGCAGCAGCGACGGAAGCGGAACCAGGTCAGCGCGATCTCCGTCGCGGCCGGACCGGTCAGACATGACGATGAGGCGGCTACCAGCCTCGATCGCGGCGGAGACCTCAGCGCAGATCTCCGCCAGCCGGGCGCGCAGGGCCTGGCCGCCGCCGGCCGCGTCGTAACGCCCGTCGATCGTGTGGCTGGCCAGCCCGGGCAAGTTGCCGTCGTCGTTGATGTGGATGATCTTGGCCAGGTCGCCGTCGCTGATCACCGGGCACGGCAGCGCGATCTGGCGGCAGGACGCGGGCAGCGGCTCGAGCAGGTTCTGCTCCGGACCCACGGTAGAGCCCAGCGAGGTGACCAGCTCTTCCCTGATCGCATCCAGTGGCGGGTTTGTGACCTGGGCGAACAGCTGGGTGAAGTAGTCGAAGATGAGCCGGGGGCGGTCCGAGAGGACAGCGACGGGCGTGTCGGTGCCCATCGACCCGATCGGTTCCGCGCCCGCGCGCGCCATCGGGCCGAGAATGATCCGTACTTCTTCCTCGGTATATCCGTGCAGTCGCTGCAGCCTCACTAGTTCAGCCGCGTCGTCAGCCTGCTGCGCGGTGCCGCCGGCCGGCTCCGGGCCGGGCGCGCGGTCGGGCAGGTCGTCGAGGTGGACCAGGCCCGCGTGCAGCCAGGCGTCGTAGGGATGGTCGGCGGCCAGTTCCCGCTTGACCTCATCGTCGTCGATGATGCGGCCTTGCTCGGTGTCGGCGAGGAAAATGCGGCCGGGGCGCAGGCGGCCCTTGCGCACGACCGTTGCGGGATCGATGTCCAGCACGCCCACCTCGGACGCGAGCACCACCAGGCCATCGCTGGTCACCCAGTACCGGCCCGGGCGCAGGCCGTTGCGGTCGAGCACCGCGCCGATCACCGAACCGTCCGTGAACGCGATCAGCGCGGGCCCGTCCCAGGGCTCCATCATCGTCGCGTGGAACTGGTAGAACGCCCGCCGCTCCGCGGACATCTCCGCGTGCTTCTCCCACGGCTCCGGGATCATCATCAGCACCGCGTGCGGGAGCGTCCGCCCACCCAGGTGCAGCAGTTCCAGGCACTCATCGAAACTCGCCGAGTCGCTGCCGCGCCCGTTCAGGATCGGGAACAGCCGGGACAGGTCTCCGGGGATCAGCGCGCTGGCCAGCATCGCCTCGCGGGCCCGCATCCAGTTGCGGTTGCCCCGGATCGTGTTGATCTCGCCGTTGTGTGCCACGTACCGGTACGGGTGCGCCAACGGCCAGGACGGGAACGTGTTGGTGGAGAACCGGGAATGCACCAGCGCGAGCGCGGACGCGAACCTGGGGTCGGCCAGGTCGGGGAAGAACGGGCCGAGCTGCACGGCCGACAACATCCCCTTATACACCAGCGTCCGCGAGGACAAGCTGGCGAAATATGTCCCGGTCTCATGCTCGGCTCGCTTGCGCAGGCAGAACGCCAGCCGCTCCAGCTCCAGCCCGGTCTGGCCGCCTGCCCCCGCCACGAACAGCTGGACCAGGGCCGGCTGCACCGCGCGGGCGCCCGCTCCGCAGGCAGAGGCGTCGAACGGCACCTCGCGCCAGCCGAGCACCTGCAGCCCTTCCTGCTGCGCCAGCCGCTCGATGGCGGCCGCCCCCGGGTGCGGTCCCGTGGCCGCGCCTGGCGACCCGGCGCTACCGGGCGCCACCTGCGCCGGGTCCTGCGGCAGGAAGGCCATGCCGACGGCGTACGCGCCAGGTTCGGGTAGCGGGAAACCAGCGACGCCCCGCAGGAACTCGTCGGGTACCTGGGTCAAGATGCCCGCTCCGTCGCCGGTATCCGGATCACCGCCCTCGGCACCGCGGTGCTCCAGGTTACACAGCGCGGTCAGGGCCTTGGCCACTACGCCATGGGTCCGGCGCCCGCTCAGATCGGCGATAAACGCGACACCGCACGCGTCGTGTTCGAAAGAGGGGTCGTAAAGCCCAGCTGCCATGTGCTCTCCCGTCGCCTCGAACCAAAAAGCAGATTCGGGACAGCACTGGCCCTGTTTACATAGATATTACATTACTCGGCTTGCCCGCAGCTAGCGGCAGCCCCCGTTGCGGCCCTGTCCGGGGCCGGGTGACCAGGAACATCACGGTGGCCAGGACGAGGATGACGAGGTCGGCCCAGACGTCGAAGGGCAGCCCGAACAGGCGCGGCTGCGGCCCGATCCGCACCGACTCCACCCACAGGCTGCCGAGTCCGTAGGCGGCGGCGCCCAGCATGAAGGTCCGCGCGCCGCTGAGGGCGAACCGGCGGATCGCCCAGATCAGCAGCAGGCCGACTGCCAGGTCCCAGCCGGACTGGTACAGGAAGGCCGGCTGGAACGTGGTGTAGTTCTCATAACCACTCACCCGGTGTTCTGGCGCGATCCGCACCGCCAGCAGCCAGCTCGCCGGGTGGCCGTAGAAGTTCTGTGCCCACCAGTGGCCCAGCCCGCCGATGGCCAGCCCGAATGCGACGCCGGGCGCTGCCGCGCTGGCGAGCGGCCCGAGCGGGACACCGGCCCGGCGGCAGGCAATCCAGGCACCGATCGTGCCGAGTGCCACCGCGCCGGGCACACCGATCGCGGCGACCGCCTCGGCCGCGGTGTGCCACAGCACGCTGTGCCTGGCGAAATCGTGCCGGACCTCGAGCAGCACCGCGTGCAGGAGTGCGCCAGCCAGGCCGAACGGCACCGCCCAGGCCGCTACATCCAAGATCACGCCGGGGCGTTCCCCCTCACGCCCGGCCACGTTCCGGTTCGCCCTGTTCTGGTTCGCCCTGTTCCGGCCCGCCCTGTTCCGGCCAGCCTGCCCTGGCCGGGCACCGCTGTTGCGGTAGCGGTAGTGGGTGACCGCGATCGCCACCAGGATGCCCACGATCACGCACAGGGCGAAATATGTCACTGTGAGCGGCCCGAGTGGCCACGCATCGCCCGGCGGCTCGGGTATGGCGGCAAGCGGCACGTATGTGACGTTACCGCCTCAGGCTGTGCGTTCCGGCCGCAGGCTGTGCGTTCCGGCCGCGAGTTCGGCAGTGAGCTCGCGGACGGCGGTCAGCGCCTGCGTCTGGCTGCCGGCCCCGAGCAGCCGGGCGACGAACGCGGATCCCACGATCACGCCGTCGGCGTAGCCGGCCACCTCCGCGGCCTGCTCCTTCGTGCTTACCCCCAGGCCCACCGCGACCGGCAGGTCGGTATGCTGCCTGGTCCGCTCCACCAGCGCGGACGCGTCGCCACTGACCGCTGCCCTGGTGCCGGTGATTCCCATCAGGCTGGCCGCGTAGACGAAGCCGCGGCAGTGCCGGGTGACGGCCTCGATACGCGCGCCGGTCGTACTCGGCGCGACCAGGAATACCCGGTCCAGACCGAACTCGTCGGACGCCTCCAGCCACGGGCCGGCTTCCTCCGGCGTCAGGTCAGGCGTGATCAGCCCGGCGCCGCCCGCCTTGTCCAGGTCGCGCGCGAAGTTCCGCACCCCGTACTGGTCGATCGGATTCCAGTAGGTCATGACCAGCGTAGGCGTCCCGGTGCTGGCGACTGCCTCCACCGTGCGCAGCACGTCCCTGATCCTGGTGCCCGAGCTCAGCGCCCGGTGCACAGCCGCCGCGATGACCGGGCCGTCCATCAGCGGGTCAGAATACGGCAGGCCGATCTCGATGACGTCCGCACCCGACTGCGCCATGGCCTGGGCGGCTTCGATCGCGTCGTCCACGGTCGGGAAGCCGGCCGGCAGGTAGCCGACCAGGGCAGGGCGCCCGAGGGTGAACGCCTTCGCGACGGTGTTCACAGGCCGAACCACTTCGACGCGGTATCGACGTCCTTATCCCCGCGCCCGGACAGGTTCACGATCATCAGCCCGTCCCGGCCTAGTTCCTGGCCGATCTGGCGTGCGCCAGCAAGCGCGTGCGCGGACTCGATTGCCGGGATGATGCCCTCGCTCCGGCACAGCGCCGAGAACGCGTCCATCGCCTGGGTGTCCGTGATCGCCCGGTAGGTCGCCCGGCCCGTTTCCATCAGCCAGACGTGTTCCGGGCCGACCCCGGGATAGTCCAGGCCGGCCGAGATGGAATGAGTGGGCTGGGTCTGCCCTTCCTCGTCCTGCAGCAGGTAGGTCCGCATGCCGTGCAGGACACCCGGGCTGCCCGCGGTAAGCGTGGCGGCATGACGTGACGTATCGATGCCGTCCCCGCCGGCCTCGCAGCCGATGATCGCCACCTGCTCGTCCGGGATGAACGCGTGGAACAAGCCGATCGCGTTCGATCCGCCGCCGACGCAGGCCACCAGGGCATCGGGCAGCCTGCCGTAACCGCTGAGCACCTGCTCGCGGGCCTCCACGCCGATAATCCGCTGGAAATCGCGGACCATCATCGGGAACGGGTGCGGGCCGCCGACGGAGCCGATGCAGTAGTGGGTGTATCCCACCGTCGCTACCCAGTCGCGGAACGCCTCGTTCATGGCGTCCTTGAGCGTCCTGGTGCCCTGGGTCACCGGGAAGACCTCGGCGCCCAGCATGCGCATCCTGGCGACATTCAGCGCCTGCCGCTGGGTGTCCTCCTCGCCCATGTACACCGCGCAGTCCAGGCCGAACAGGGCGGCCGCGGTGGCGGTGGCGACGCCGTGCTGGCCGGCCCCGGTCTCCGCGATCAGCCTGGTCTTGCCCATCCGCTTGGCAAGCAGTGCCTGGCCGAGGACGTTGTTGACCTTGTGCGAGCCGGTGTGCGCGAGATCCTCGCGCTTGAGCAGGACAGTGCAGCCGGCCAGCTCGCTGAAGCGTTCGGCGTGGTACAGCAGGGTGGGACGGCCGGCGTACTGGGCGAGCAGGCGGCTGAGCTCGGCAGTAAATCCCGTGTCCCGGCGGGCCTGCTCGTACGCGGCGGAAAGATCGTCCAGCGCCGACATCAGCGACTCAGGCGCGAACCGGCCGCCGAAGCCGATGCCGCCCACCTCGAAGTGCCCGGCCAGGTCGGGAACCGGCGCGATATCCGGTTCCGCGGGAGCCGGCATCAGCGGTGCGTCCCGGTCATCCGCGCTCTCCGCGCAGAGCGGGGTGCGAGCCGGCGGTGACCAGGTCGGCGACGGCAGTGCGGGGATCCTTTTCGGTCACCAGGCTTTCCCCCACCAGCACCGCGTCGGCCCCGGACGCGGCATAGCCGAGCAGGTCCCGCGGGCCGCGGACACCCGACTCGGCGATCTTGATGATGCCCTCTGGAATCTTGGGCGCGAGCTTGGTGAAGATGGCCCGGTCCACCTTCAGCGTGGACAGGTCGCGG
>Ga0224568_1000207_pt1 | contig 9771 bp, 12 predicted proteins | sample CLU5metagenome_FD_182727 | JGI IMG/M metagenome (GOLD analysis project Ga0224568, IMG submission 182727) | Spruce litter microbial communities from Bohemian Forest, Czech Republic - CLU5 | ecosystem: Environmental > Terrestrial > Plant litter > Unclassified | place: Czech Republic: South Bohemian... | reverse complement strand
CGTCCGTCAGCCACGTGTTCGTCATGGAATGGGCCGCGATCATCCGCGACCTGGTGATCGGGCTGCTGGTCGCCGGCGCGATCGCCGCCTGGGTGCCCGACTCGTTCTGGCAGGCGTTCTTCTTCGCCGGTCACCCCTTGGCCGCGAAGCTGTGGGGCCCGCTGATCGGCCCGGTAGTGGCGATTCTCTCGTTCGTCTGCTCGATCGGGAACGTGCCGCTCGCCGTCGTGCTATGGAAGGGCGGCATCAGCTTCGGCGGCGTGGCCGCGTTCATCTTCGCCGATCTGATCATCGCGCCGATCCTGAACATCTACCGCAAGTACTACGGGGCCAGGATGGCCGCCTTCCTGCTCGGCATGTTCTTCGCCGCGATGGCGGCGGCGGGGTACGCGGTAGAGCTGGTCTTCGGCTCCCTAGGACTGATTCCTGACCGGGCCAGCGCGAAGATCCCCGACCAGGCCGTGTCCTGGGACTACACCACCTGGCTAAACATCGCCTTCCTGATCCTGGCCGCCGTCCTGATCGTCCGGTTCGCCCGCACCGGCGGCGGCATGATGCTGAAGATGATGGGCGGCGCGGCCGAAGGCCCCGGCGCGGACGGTGCGCACCAGACCGCGGCCTCGCTGCCGGCGACCGGATCCCGGCAGTCCGGTCAGGCGGGTGACCAAGGCAACGCTCGTCCGGGCCATGAGTCCTAACCCGTACCCAGTTAGACATACCGAATGGACTTGAGCGAGGAGGGCGGCGTGCACGGATACACCCCGGCCAAGGACGACTACCTCAGGCGGCTACGCCGCATCGAGGGCCAGGTCCGCGGCCTAGAGAAGATGGTCGAGGACGACAAGTACTGCATCGACATCCTGACCCAGGTGTCCGCCGCGACCCGGGCGCTGCAATCGGTGGCACTCGGCCTGCTGGAGGACCACCTCGGGCACTGCGTGGCCCAGGCGGCCGCCGAGGGCGGCGACGTCGCGGAGCAGAAGGTCCGCGAGGCGTCCGACGCGATCGCCCGCCTTGTCAGGTCCTGACCACGAAGAACCGAAGCTACAGGAGACAAGGCCGCCCCACTCCCCCGTCGAACGGCTCGCCTCCACCCTAGATACCTGAGCAAAACCGCAGCTCAGACCTCCTTTCGCGGCGAGGAACTCCAGCCGCATACGAACGGCTGGAGTGCCGACGGACCATACCGGCGCCAGGCAGGTCAGGGTTTACGCCAAGCGGGCGCTCCGTCCGTAAACGGCCGCCCAGACGGTCCGGATTCATTACAGTCGCGACTGGCACGGGCGGCGGAGAATCACGGAGGTACGGGGCATGGCGTCGGCGTCACGAGACCGGCTGGGCAAGACACTGCACGGAGACGCGGAGCCGTGTCCAGTACGGGCCTGACGGTACGGATGGACGCGCTCGCCCTCGATGTCGAGGGATTCGGGCGCGTGAAGTTCCTGGTGACGCCCGCGAAGGCGCGCAAGCTGATCGCTCTCGGGAACCCGCGCGTCTCGGCCGCGGGGAAGACACCGTCACGGACCCCGACGTACGCGACACCTGGGAGATCCCGGTCGGCTTGGTCCGCGCCACCTGGGATCCTGGCGTCTTGGAGGACGTACTCGTGAAGGAGGAGCTCGGGCTTCCAGGCGCCGCGGAACTGGACGTCGACCTGCACTCTCTGCTCGTCGCGACACCCCGGCGACGATGCGCGCGTATGCCGATGAGATCGCTGCGCACGCAGCAGAGCTAGAGGCCTCCGATGCGCAAGCGGTACGCGAGTTGGCGGACTGGATCCGCCGGCCTGCCGAGCGCACCGACCCGCTGAACGGTCCGCTGCGCCTGGTGCAGGTCACCTCCTGCAGTCACGAAGAACTCCGGCCCCACATGGGTGGCTGGAGCACCCACGGGCCGTACCGGCGTTAGACGCTTGCCGTCAGCCGCCAGGCATGGGCGGCCTTCACCCGCCGCGTGAAGAGCCACGCGTCCGGCGACTAGCCGCGTTCGGCCGTGATCTGCTCGGCCGGGCGGCAACCCGCCTTAGCTGCTCGGCCACCGCAGGCGACGATGCCACGCGGAGCGTGGGCCGACTGACCTGAAGCCGCCGCGCTCGTTTACAGGGCGTCCTACGCCGACACCCCGGCTTCGGCGGCCGGAATGTCATCGCCGGGCCTGGGGCACCGGGCGGTCAGGGTTCGCTCGATCGCGTCGAAGCGGTCGCAGAATTCCTTCGCCTCGGTCATGCTCCCGGCGGCCTGGCGGACGAGGCGGAGCCGGTTCAGGCAGCGCATAGACGTGACCCCGCCTTCCAGCGCGGGCAGGACGCCCATCGCCGCGGTGACCGCGTCCTGGCGGGCGCCTTGCTTCAGCAGCGCGTCCGCCAGGCCCGCGCCGTAGCTGGTGCGGTTGCGGGGACTCAGGTCAGACGCGAGGACCTGCCGGTACAGCGGGGCGCTCCTGCCGGGATCGCCGAGGTTCAGCCAGCCGCGGGCTTCCACCCCGGTGATCTCGGCATGGTCGACGAACCGGAGCCACTCGGGGGGGCTCTCGTCCCGGGGGCCGCGGTCTAGCTCGCGCCGCGCCTGCGTGATCCCTGCCTGGAACGCCGCCTTGTCGCCCAGAAGCGAGGCGGCGCTGGCGTGCCGCAGTGCGATCAGGGCGTGCAACCGGGGCAGCTGGAGGTAGCGGCCCGCGTCCTGGGCCTGGAAGGCCAGCCGGAGCGCCTGCCTGGCCGGCTCGCGGCTCGGGCCGGTGCGCGCCATTTCCGCGTACAGCATCGACTGGTTCGTCAGCACGTGCACGCCCAGCATCGTGTCCCCGGAGCCGGCGGCCAGCTCGCGTGCCTCCTCGTACAGCGGCCGGGCTAGCGGCAGCTGCCCGCTGTCGAGCGCGATCCACCCGGTGCAGAGCGCCAGTTCCCCGGCCGCCGCGAGCAGCTGGCCGGCCGCCTCCCCGCCGTTTGAGGCGCGGGCGGCGAGCCGGGCGCGGCGCCATTGCTGGATGGCGAGCGGCAGCAAGGTGGTCCCGCCGACGGACCGGTCACGGGCGTACAGCGTGCCTACGCATGCCTGCCAGTACCGGATGTGGGAGCTGGTCACCTGGCGCGGCACGCTCACGGCGGGCAGGGCCGCGGACAGACTCGCGGCTGCGGCCAGGCCGCCGAAGCTGCGCCTGCTCAGCACCTCTATGCCCGTCCCGTCCCCGGCGCCGGCGGGGAGGCCGGCGTCGGCGTCAGCGAATACCAGCGGCAATAGCGCCGCGCGGGGCATACCCACAGCGTCAGCGAACTGAAGCACGGTGCGGATGTCGTACATGCCGTCACGGACGCCCCGCTCGTAATAGCTTAGGGCCGCCTGGCTCCAGCCGGCCATCGCGGCGATGTCCCGTTGCGACACGCCGCAGGCCGCCCGCACGATCGCCGGGACCGCCGGAAGGTTTACTTCCGCCAGCGCCTGGCGCAACAGCGACGAGTCGAACAGCCACGTCGGCTGCGACGGCATCTCCCGGGCGGCCTTCATGCAGGTCGGGCAGAGCGGGTCGCCGCCTCGTCGCGTGAGCACCCCCGTGCGGCACGCCGGACATGCCTGCACTGCCAGCACTGGTCACCTCTCTCTCGCTGCCCGGCATCCCGCCGGGACGCCGGAAATGGCCGCCGCGAGCTGCCTGTACCCCGGCCGTGCCACAGCGCTAGTCATGTCGCGCCGACCGGGTTCGCCAGCCGTTCCTGCTCTGCGATCGCCTTCCGCAGCCCGTCCTGGTCATCGGAGTCAACCGTCATTGCCACCACTCGGGAGGACTGACCGGCTGGCGGCCCCTGCGGGTGGCCCAGCAGCAGCTGGACGCGATCGTCATCAAGGAAGCCATCCACCACGTTCCCGCCGGCGACCGACAAACGGTCCTGCACGGGCTCGCGGGGCTTCTTCCCCCTGGCGGGCGAATCCTGATCGTCATGCTCCCCGTGCGCATCGGGTACCCGCTGTTCACCGCCGCGCTGGAACGCTTCGAGATGCTCCAGCCGGACCCTGCTGAGATAGCCGCAATGCTGTCCTCGGCGGAGCTGGAGACCGCAGTGACTTATGACAGCTACAGGCTGACCGTGCAGAAGGACCGCTACCTGTCCATGGTGCGCAACCGCTACATGTCGCTGCTGTCCAGCTTCACGGACGCCGAACTGGAGCAGGGAATCACCGAGATCCAAGAGCGCCACCCGGGCGATCACCTCGAGTTCGCCGACAGGTTCGCCTTCGTCCTCGGAATCCGGGCATAGGCAAGGGCGCTGCGTCGAGGCGGTCGTCGACGTTCCTCCGCGCTGGGCAGCCCGCGGGCGGCGGACGGGCATCACGCCGCCGGCTGACGCTGAGCGTCACGGTACGCGACGGCGATTGCGAGCTTGTCGAGGAGCCGTCCGAGTTCGCTGGCGTCGGCCACTTCCAGGAACGTGCCGTCCGGCATCGGGACGTAGGCAACCCACGGGGCATTCACCTCATGGCGAGGCGGCCAGATCACATCGCGATGAGCGACCTCGAAGTCCTGCCTGCGCACAACGTTGTCGCGCCACACCGTGCGGCACTCGGGAGCGTCGGTCCCGGCCGTCGCAGGTGGCTGCCAGCGGACGATCTCGCCTGGCGGCCAGGGGAATGCCATCTGCCGTGTCATTGCCGTCCTCCGCGCGGGAATTGGGCAGCGTAAGGGCCCGCGCTCTGAAGAGCAGTCCCACAAGGCCAAGGTAGATGCGCCAACTAGCCGCAGCCCAGGAGTGTGCCCGAGTGTGGCACGCAGATTCAGCGCGTCGGCGTTACCGAGGAGATGAGGTTCTGGGCGTGCCTGCCGTAGATGGCAATCTCGGCGAGGCGGGCGAACATCTGCGCGTACATGGTGATCTCGCTGGGCTGGGTGATGGTCAGGTACCCGGAGATCAGCTCCACGTTCACCTGCTCGTTGTCGTAGATCCAGAAAGACTCGGCAGCGCCGGCCGCACCGCGATCCAGTGAGGCGGGGATGATGCCCAGGGAGACGGCGGGCCAGGTGGTGACTTCGGCCAGGTTCGCGAGCTGGGCGCTCATGACCTGCGGGCCGCCGAACCCGTTGCGCAGCACGGCTTCTTCGAGGAGGAACGCGGCGGTGCGCCCGTCACGCCGCAGGACCCGCTGCCGCTTTATGCGCTCCGCGACGGCGGCTTCGACGTCGTCGCGGAGCCCGCGGCGCTCCTGGTAGGCGCGCAGGACCGCGCGGGTGTAGCCCTCGGTCTGGATCAGCCCGGGGACCATCCAGGAGCTGTAGGCGCGGAACTGCCTGGTCCGTTCATACTGCGGCAGCCGTGCCTCCTGGGCACGCCGGAGACCGGAGCGTTCCATCCGCCGCCACTCGATCCACATCCCCTCGGCCGCATGCAGCGACGCGATCAGGTCCGTGGCCTCGCCTTCGGCGCCGCATGCCTGGCACCACATGCGGATGTCAGCTGCGGACGGCGGGCGGGTGGCGTGCTCTATCTTGGAGACCTTCGTCCGCTCCCAGCCGGCGCGGGCGGCCAGTTCCTTGGCGGTCAGCCCGGTGTCGCGCCTCAGGTCACGGAGCCGGTCGGCCAGGATCTGGCGGGCCTGCTGGGCGCTTGATGAAGACAGCTGCAACGGCGGAAGCAGTCGGCTAGCGGAGCTGGTATTCCTGCTGCGGGATGGCGCGTTCCCATACGGCCTCGAATGCGAGGGCGCACTGCTTGACGATCGCGGGGTCGTCGCTCAGCCGGGTATCGAGGAACTTGCCAGGGCCGGAGAAGTAGTTGAACTGCGCCCGCTGGCCGTCGAGCACCCAGTAGTCGTTGGCGGGCAGCAGCAGTCCGGTGGCCAGGTGCCGGGGCAGCCAGCGGACGTCCTCGCCTGCGGTGATGCTCGCCGTGGTGGTCGCGTGCTCGAACCTGATGTAGTCGGTCACCGGCTCGGAGACGACCCGCGCCCGGCGGACCTGGACTCCGCGGCTGTTCACCTCGCGGATCAGGTCCAGCCACGGCCGGGTCAGCCGCCGTTCGAACTCCTCGCGGTCGCCTGCCAGCCATGCCTGGAACCACGGATCGGCCGGGGTGTAAGCGTCGCGCATCTCCAGGTGCACCGCCGAGTAGGTACACGCCCGCAGCAGATCGGGAAACGGCGGGTCCGGCTGCTCAGCTACGCCGGGGATGCTGTCCCGGCCCCTGCCTGCCGCGCTCGTAGCTTCCATTTACCGCCTCCATGACGAACGACTTCATGATCGGCGGGACCTTGACCACGGCCTCGCCCGCGCCGATCGGACTGTGCTGCGCGACCTCCGCCAGTGCCCCGGAGTCGGTGACCGTCGGGCCCTGAATCCAGATGTCGCCGGTGTCCTCGTCCACGTACACCGCCGGGCACCCGTTGTCCGGAGTGTCCGGGGTGATGCCAACGAAACTTAGCCGCATTATGCCCTCCAGGATCAGAAGTGTGCCCAAGTGGGCCACACGGTCTGTCGGGTTCACGGTATGCCGCACCGCATCACGCCACCACTGCCCACTGATAACGATCTGTTATGACGACCTCCCCAGGCGATGCCTCACATTGTCATCACCACGAAGTTGCCTCATGATGCCCACGCCGCCAGGCTACGGAGCAGCGAGCCGGCTTCTTAGCGTCCGGCCCAGCGGAAAAGGAGGAACCAGCGTGGCTGGCGGGACCACAGCACCGGCCGGGATCGACCCCACGGTCCCGTCAACGGCACGGATGTATGACTTCTGGCTCGGAGGTAAGAACCACTTCGCCGTGGACCGTACGGCAGCCCTGGAGGTAAGCGCGGCAGCGCCCGAACTCAAGACGACAGCGGTGGAGAACCGGAAGTTCCTGCGCCGTGCCGTCCGCTACCTGGCCGCCGAGGCGGGCATCGCACAGTTCCTAGACATCGGGACCGGGCTGCCTACGTCGACAACGACCCGATGGTCCTCGCCCACTCCCGTGCCCTCAAGACCAGTGGCAATACCGCCGTGATCGAGGCGGACCTGCGCGACCCGGCCGCGATCCTGAACCATCCCCGCACGCATGCACTTATCGACTTCCACCAGCCGCTGGCGGTGCTCCTGGTGGCCGTGCTGCACTTCATTGATAACGACGACGACCCGTATTCGATCGTAGAGTCGATCTGCGAGGCCATGGCACCGGGAAGCTACCTGGTGGTATCGCACGCCGCGAGCGGAATCCTCAGCGGTGACTCGCCCGGGAAGGTTGCGGAGCAGCACAGGAAGAAGAACGTGGCGCCGGGGTCGACCCTGCGCGACCGGGACGAGATCCTCCGGTTCTTCAACGGGCTGGGACTCGTCCAGCCGGGACTTGTCCAGGTGCCGCACTGGCGACCTGATGCGCCCGAGCCGCCGGATGCCGGCAAGGTATGGGTTCTCGGTGCCGTCGGGCACAAGCCCGGCCTGGACGCAGCAGCCGCAGATCTGCGGCAGTGACAGCCATAGCCATAGCCATAGAGCAGACGGAGGCCCGCTAAGCATGACGAATCACACCAGAGAGGAAGCTCAGTGACCGGGGCTTCAGGAGAGGCCGGACCGCAGGACCTGGCGCGGCTACGCGACAAGGCGATTGACCAGCTAATCGGGGAGGGCACGGTCACCTCCGAAGCGGTCGAGGCTGCGATGCGGACGGCGCCCAGGCACCTGTTCATTCCCGAGGCCAGCCCAGAGGATGCGTACGACCCCTTCCGTGCCTTCGTCACCAAGCGGGACGCCGACGGGAACGCGCTCAGCTCGGTCTCTGACATGCACGTCCAGTCGTGGATGCTGGAGCACGCGGGCATCCAGCCCGGCATGAACGTGCTGGAGATCGGCAGCGGCGGCTACAACGCGGCGCTGCTCGCCGAGCTCGCCGGCCCGGACGGGAACGTCACCACGGTCGATATCGACGAGTGGGTGACGGACCGGACCTCCCGGTTCCTCGGCCAGGCCGGGTACGAGCGGGTGAACGTCGTCCTGGCCGACGCCGAGCATGGCATGCCGGACCACGCCCCGTATGACGCGATCCTGGTCACGATGGGCTGCTGGGACGTACCGCCCGCCTGGGTCGAGCAGCTTGCCGCGCACGGGCACCTGGTCACGGCACTGCGCTTCCTCGGCCTGCAGCGCGTCATCGCGTTCGGCAAGGCCGGCGGCCATCTCGCCAGCGTGGATTCCAGGCAGTTCGGCTTCGTCCCGGTCCAGGGTGAGGGCGCGCACCAGGCGAGGCTGCTGGTGATGCGAGGCGGCGAGGTCACCTTGCGGTACGACGACGACTACCCCGCCGACCCGGAGCTGCTGCAAGGGGCCTTCAGCACGCCGCGGGCGGAGGCGTGGTCCGGGGTGATGATCGGCCCGTACGACCTGCTCGACACCATGCAGGCGTGGCTGGCCACCGTGCTGCCCGGCTTCTGCACCCTGCTGGTCGACAAGGACAAGGACACCGGCGTCGTCACCCCGCCGCCGAAGCGGAGCTTCACCAACGCCACCGTCGACGGCGCGACCCTGGCCTACCTCACCAGCCGCCCAGCCGAGGGAAACGGCGAGAAAGCCTCGGAGCTGGGCCTCCACGCCTACGGGCCGGGCGCCCAGCAACTCGCCGGCGAGATAGCCGCACACCTGAAGACGTGGGCCACCGACATCCGGCACGGCGCGCGACCGCACTACCGCATCTACCCCGCCGGGACCCCCGACGACGCGCTGGACCTGCCCGCGGGCACGAGCCGGGTCATCGGCAAGGCCCGCAGCCGCCTGACGATCTCCTGGCCGCAGACGGCAGGAGCCGCAGACGGCCAGGCCACCCCAACCATCCCCGCACCGGAATACCCACCCAGTTAGGAAAAGTGGTCACCATGCCCAAGGACACCCTGCTGCTCGACCATCCCGCCGATTTGGACGATGACTTCGCGCTCGACGTGCGCGTGCTCGTCACGTACGCACCCGCCAGCCGCAGCGACTGCCCGACCGACGACGGCTGCGGCTCCACCTGCGCGAGCGCCTGCAGCTCAAGCTACGACATCCCGGCCTGACTCTCTAGCGGGCTGCCGGCGCCCTGCCGCGCCGCCAGCCCGCAGTCTAGGACGATCATCATGCCATCCAGAACGGCCCCTCTCCCCGTTCCCGCCGCAGCCGCGCTGCTGCGGGTGAGCACAAGCCCCGATAGGCTCGACCTCCCCGAGGACCTGGGCAGGCCGGGCGCCGACGCCGCTGGGTGGCTCGCCCTGATGTGGCAGCGGGAGGACATCCGCACGGCGATCGCGATCGGCAGCCCCGCGCTCGCCGGGCACGTCGGCGCGCTGGTCACCGCTGCGCGCCCCGACGCGGGCCAGGCGCGCAGGGCGGCCAGCGCCCTGGCCTGCTACCTGCTGCGATGGCAAGGGCGGGCGACGCCGTTCGGGCTATTCGCCGGAGTCGGCGTAGCCCAGGCCGGCGGGCACGCCAGGGCGAGCCTGGGAGCATCGCGGGCCGTCGCGCACGCGGACGCGGCCTGGCTCGGGGACGTCATGACCCGGCTGCACCAGTGCCGCGAGCTGATGGAGCGGCTACCCGTGGTGGCCAGCGACTCGATCATCGTCCGGGGTGGCCGGCTCGTGGTCCCCGGACACCCCTCGGATAGCGCCGCCGCGGAGCTGGCCCCGGTCGAGGTGTCGGTGCGCTGCAGCCCGCCGGTGCGCGCGGTGGTGGAGGCGGCGCGCAAGCCGGTCCCGCTGGGGAAGCTAGCCCGGCAGCTGCATGCGGACTTCCCCGCCGCCGCGAAAGCCCGGGTCCGTGAGCTGCTCGACGGCCTGATCGCCCAC
>Ga0224568_1000206_pt1 | contig 9919 bp, 10 predicted proteins | sample CLU5metagenome_FD_182727 | JGI IMG/M metagenome (GOLD analysis project Ga0224568, IMG submission 182727) | Spruce litter microbial communities from Bohemian Forest, Czech Republic - CLU5 | ecosystem: Environmental > Terrestrial > Plant litter > Unclassified | place: Czech Republic: South Bohemian... | reverse complement strand
GACCGGCCAATGGCTGCGTCAATTTGTTCTCGTGTGGCGGAGGCCGATAACTGCCGCACGTCCCTGATGCAACGTTTTGCAACACGCGCCTCTAACTGGAATCGATCTGTGCGATGCGACGGGCCGGCTTATTGATTTCGGTACCGGCGTCGGCGATAACGGTATAGAGGCTCGACCCGGAGAGCGCACTGATGGGACCGGGCCACGGGACCGGACGCGTGAGGTGGGCGCTGTGAGCGACATGCACCGGTTCGCCGCCCGCGCGTCGGCGATGGCCGCTGCCCAGTGAGGTGTGCCAGACCTGGTCAAGGCGGCGCAATGACGCGCCGCGTTAACGGAAGGGATCCAGGATGATTCGAACTCCGCGCCTGCGGCCTGCCGCGAGGTGGAGAGGGGCACGAGCCGTAGCGGCCGTGGCCATGCTGGCTGGCGCCATGGCGGCCGGGGCTGCCGTGCCCGCGTCGGCGGCCACCGGCTGGACAGTCCAGACAGTGCCTAACCCGGCGGGCACCACGGCTACCTACCTGGAAGGGGTGTCCTGCCCGTCGGTGTCAAACTGCATCGCGGTAGGAAGTACGGGCCCCACCGATAGCACTACCCTCGACCTGGCCGAGCACTGGAACGGCAGCACGTGGGCGCTGCAGACCGCGGCGAGCCCGGCCGCTAGCACGATGCCTGGCCTCAACGCGGTGTCCTGTCCCACGGCTACCTACTGTGTGGCGGTGGGCGCCAACGATCCGACGGCCACGACCAGCGGCGCCATCGCTGAATCCTGGAACGGCAGCACCTGGACCCTGCGTCCGCCAGTCAGCCCGGCGGACGCCTGGCTGTCCGCGGTGTCGTGCACGGCGACCACCAACTGCGAAGCCGTAGGCGTCGACACCGCCGGAACACTGGCCGAGCACTGGAACGGCAGCGCCTGGGCCGCCCAGACCGTACCCGCCTCCGTTAAGGGACTGACCGGAGTTTCTTGCCTTTCCACCAGTTTCTGCCTGGCGGTTAACACCGGCGGGCAGTCGACGGTCTGGAACGGCAGCACCTGGAGCGCGGCCGAGACCGCGGCGGACGTAGAGGCCTACTCGGTGGCGTGTACGTCGACCACCAGCTGTGAGGCGGTCGGCTACTCACCAGGCTATGGCGCCGCGGCCGAACGATGGAACGGCAGCACCTGGACCTACCAGTCCATACCGGTCAGTTCAGAAGAGGATTTGTTCGCAGTGTCCTGCGCATCCGCGGCCAGCTGCACCGCGACCGGTCAGGCCCTCAGCGGTGGTAGCGAATATCCGCTGGCCGAGTACTGGAACGGCAGCTACTGGGGGGTGCAGACCACCACCGAGCCGAGCGGGGCATTCAACGCCAGTTTCGAGGGTGTTTCCTGCGCCACCGCCACCACCGACTGCACCGCGGTCGGGGACTGGGATACCGACACCGTCTCCTATCGATCCCTGGCGGAGCAGCGGACCAGCTAAATCTGCCTCTGCGCGGTCACCTGCTCGGGGGCTGCGGGGCGGCAAGTGGTTTGGTTACATCAAGAGGCCCGCCGTGGTGACAGGTGAGTTTGTCAGGTGACCGGCCCGTCGTGCGCGATCTATTTTCCGCCCGGCGCCAGCGTGCGAGAGCGGGCGGCGGTTTGGGCCGCGAGCGGCAGGACAACCGTCTATCGTCGTTTTCAGGCCAAGCAGCGAGTGCGTATGACCCGTGTGCGCCTGCAGGGGTGCATGGCAAGGAAGAGGGTCGATGACTTCGGTTCGCACTGGCAGGCGCCGCCAGATTTACCTGCCTGACTCAGTAGCGTTCTGGGCGGTCGGGGGCATCCTTGGTTTTTTCATGTTCGCGGCCAGCGCGCCGTCGCCGTTGTACGGCGTCTACGCGGCACGCTGGCACTTCTCCCCGCTGACGCTGACGATCGTTTTCGCGATCTACGCGCTCGCGCTCTTGCTGGCGCTCCTGATAACGGGGCGGCTGTCGGATCACCTCGGGCGAAAGCCCGTCATGCTGGGAGCCATCGCCGCCGAGATCGCCGCGATGGCCTGCTTCATCGCCGCTGACTCGACGGTGGTGCTGGGCGTCGCACGAGCTGTGCAAGGGCTTGCGACCGGCTGTGCCCTGGGCGTGCTGTCGGCCGCGATCGCCGAGCTATCCGAAAGCAGGGCTCCAGCGCTGGGGTCCGTCGTCACCAGTTCAGCGGCGCCATTCGGGTTGGCGGCCGGCGCACTGGCATCCAGCGCCCTTGTCCAGTACGGGCCGTCGCCGCTGCGGCTGGTTTACTGGCTGATCATCGCGGGCCTCATTGTCGGCGCCGTCGTGGTCGGCGCGATGCGAGAGCCCGGTGAGCGGCGCCCAGGCGCCCTTGCTTCCCTCAAGCCGGTCGTGGGCGTGCCGCCGGAAGCACGCTCGACGTTTGTGATGATCCTGCCTAGCCTGGTCGCCTTGTGGGCGCTGATCGGCTTTTACCTGTCCTTGGCGCCTAGCCTGATCGGATCTATCGCGGGGTCATCGAACCTGCTGTGGGGCGGTTTCGCCGTTTTCTGCCTGTGCGTCAGCGGCGGAGCAGCCATCGTTCTGCTCCGGCAGGCCACGGCGCAGACGGTCATGCTCGTCGGCTGCATCACGTTGTTCGCCGGGGTCGGGCTGACCCTGGTCGCGATCGCTGCCAGCAGCACCGCCCTGTTCCTTGTCGGCTCGGTAATCGCCGGGGTCGGATTCGGGCTCGCCTTCTTGGGTAACGTCCGGGCAGTCATGGGCGTCGCGGCGCCGGCCCAGCGCGCCGGGACCATGGCCGTTCTCTACATCGTGTCCTACGTGGTGTTCTCGGTTCCTGTCGTGATCGCCGGCGTCGCCGAGACGCACTTCAGCGCCCGCGACGTCGCCCTGGTCTTCTCTGCGGCCGTGACGGCCCTGGCGGGAGCCGGGATCCTGGCATCGCTGGCTCACCGCAAACCGGCGCACCAGCAGGGCGCACCGGCCAGCGACTCAGCCGCCGGCCGCCTCCGCCAGTAGGCCGCGTTCCGCCACGTAGCCAGGGCAGGCCGTCCGGCCTGTCCGTCAGTTAACCCGAGTGCCAAGAGCAGGTCCCGGCCCGCTGAGGGCGCTCCGGACCGCTTGGTAGGTGACAAATACCAGGCCGTCACCGATGGTGGTCGCGTTCACGAGCCGGAACGGCTTGTTGCCTGACCTGTGGTCGAACAGGCGCTGGCCGGCGCCGAGTACGACCGGGAAGACCACCAGGCGCATCTCATCGACCAGGTCGTGCTCGATCAGGGTGTGCACGAGCTGGTAGCTGGCGTAGACGAGGATCTCGCCGCCGATTTGCTCCTTAAGCCTGGCGATCTCGGTCGTGACGTTGCCCTTGATGAGCGTCGAATTGGACCACTTGGCGGCGGTCAGGGTGCCTGACACGACGTACTTGGGCATGCTGTTCAGCTTGTCCGCCCACTCGCCGGTGCGGGACAGCCACCGGGTGGCGAACCACTCGTCGGTTCGCCGTCCGAGCAGGAGCGCATCGGCGCCGGCCGTCTCGGCAGCCTCGATCTTGGCCCACGGCTCTAGGTCCTTGCCCCCGAATTGCCCGAACCAGCCGCCAAGGTGGAAGCCTTCCTGGCCGTCGGGGTCTTGGATGACGCCGTCAAGTGTCATGTTCGTGGTGATGACGATCTTTCCCATTGCTGCTCTCCTTTGATTGGTGCGGTTACCGTCGGGGATGCAGACACGGCGGCACCGAGAAACTGGACGGCCAGGGACCGCCCAGTTCTGGCCCTGGCCGGTGTCTGCAGGTGCGACGGGAGTGCCACAGCTTTGGCGAAGGAGAGATGACGTTGAGCACAGGGGATCTGATGGCCAGGGCACAGGCCGGTGAAGACCAGGCATTCGACCTGCTGACCGAGCCGTATCGCCGCGAACTCCAGGTGCACTGCTACCGGATGCTCGGGTCCTTCCAGGACGCCGAGGACGCGCTGCAAGAGACGTTCCTTGCGGCCTGGCGGGGCCTGGGCGGGTTCGAGGAGCGGGCGTCGGTCCGAACCTGGCTGTACCGGATCGCCACCAACCGCTGTCTCAATGCCCGCAGGTCGTCCGGGCGGCGCCAGGCCAAGGAGTGGAATGTGCCCGGGATTGAACCACCAGAACCGTCCCGGTTCGGTGAGGTCCCGTGGCTTGAGCCCTTCCCCGACCACCTCCTGGACGGCGTCAGTTTGCCGGCCGGACCCGAAGCCCGAGTCGAGCAGACCGAGTCCATCTCCCTGGCGTTCATCACTGCCCTGCAGGTCCTCCCGCCACGCCAGGTCGCTGTGCTCGTACTGCGCGACGTGCTCGGCTTCCACGCCGCCGAAGTCGCCGGGATGCTCGAGTCCACCATCGAGGCGGTCAACAGTGCCCTCAGGCGAGCACGGGCCACGCTGCAGCAGAAGCTCCCGGCGCCAGCCGAGCGGCAAGCGGCCCGAGCGAGCAGTGCTGAGGCCTGGGTCGTCAGCAGGTTTGTCGAGGCCTACGAGGCCGCAGACATCGACGCCGTCGTCGCGCTGCTGACCGATGACGTGTTCATCTCAATGCCACCTATGCCGTTCGAATACGAAGGACGCGACGCCGCGTCCCGGTTCTTCGCGGCCATCCTCGGTTCTGGCCGGAGCTTCCGGCTGGTGCCGACCCGGGCCAACCGCCAGCCAGCCTTCGGGGCCTACGTACTAGGACCTGACGGCATCAGCCACGGTGCCGGGCTCTTTGTCCTCACGCTCGCCCATGACCGGATCTGCGCCGGGACGCGCTTCGAGAACAGCGTGCTCCCGTTCTTCGGACTACCCCGATCGCTCGCCATCTTCGCTGCTGCTCCGGCGGCGGAGGTTGATGAGCGGCTACTGGGCGATTAGGGCGTCGGTCAGCGGGTCGATGCCGGCCAGGTTGGCGGCTAGTTCAGGGCTCAGGTCGTAGCGTGCGGCTATTGCCGCGGGGGAGTAGTAGGTGACGTTGGTCCGGCTGCCGTCGGCCCAGATCAGTACCTTGAGCGGCAAGTCGAGCGCCGCGAGCGGCGCGGCGTCCATGACCGGCGTGCCGGCGACCGGACTGCCGAAAATCACCAGCGTGGTCCCGCGCAGTTGCAGCCCCGCCTCGCGTGCCTGTTCGCTCTGGTCAATGACCGCGAAGATCTTCATGCCCTTAGCGGACAGGATTCCGGTCAGCCGCGACACGGTGGCTTCCACCGATCGCGGGCTCAGCTTGGTGGTGACCTGGTTCTCGGTCCAGACGGTCATGTCCGGTTCCCCCTTCTCTGGATGACTAGCTGATGGGCCGGCTGGCCCGCAAGAATAGCGGTGCGGTCAGCGGCCGCGCTCGCCCAGTTCCGATTCAACTCAGTGCCGTCTTCAGCTTGGCGCGGGCCTCAGACAGGTCGGACTTGATGGTGCCCGGCGATTTATGCAGCAGTTCGGCGACCTCCTTGATGGCGAAGCCGCCGTAGTAATGCAGCAGGAACGGCTCACGCAGCCGCGGCTGCAGCGAGCCGATGAGGTTGCGCACCTCCACGTCCTGCACGGGGTGGGTCACCGGGTCGGCCGTCGCCGTGGCGGTGACGACGGACATGGCCCGCCGTTCCCGCTCGGTCTTACGCCAGTGGTCCCGGACCAGGTTGGTGGCAATCATGTACAGGTAGCTTTGCGGGTTTTCTACCTGGGTCCACCTAGACAGCAGCCGGACGAAGGCCTCGGACGCTATCTCGTGTGCGGTGTCGTCGTCGTCGACCAGCCGCCTGACCCAGCCGGCGAGCCGCGGGTAAGCGTTCCTGAACAGCTCATCCGCCTGGCCGGCCTCGACATGGGCATCGCCAGCGGCATCCGCCGGGACCTCCGCCACGACGTTCTTGGCCAGTGACTGGAACCACCCGGGCTCGCGGGACTTCTCGCTGTGGCCGGCAATCGCGAAGACCGCCGCGCCCTTGCTGCTTTTGGCCTGGCGCGGTACTGACGGCCGTGGCATAGCGGTGATCTGAGTCTCGGTCCAGACAGTCATGTCCCGGTCCCCTCTCGGCGTTGACCTGGCGGTAAAGCGTGGCGGCACCGGGTCCGCCTGATGTGATCATGGCCGGGAGGGCCGGCCGGCTAGACCGGTCAGATGACTGCGTTTCGGCTACATGATGTGTTCAGGAACGGGCAGTAGCATCGCGGGCATGGATCCACGCGTAGCCAGCAATCCTCTCCAAGGCTGTCTTGGTGAGGCCTGGCAGATGTATAAGGCGCACGCGCGGCACCTGCTCGTGCTCGCCTTCGTTATTTACCTCGGTGCCGCCGTGGTGGCCGCGCTGCTCGGCCTGGCCGGCGGTATCGGTGATCTGCTCGGCCTGGTCGCGAACATGTTCGCCGCGTTCTTGCTGCAGGCCTCGCTGGTCAAGACGGTGCAGGATGAACGCGAGCGGCATCGCGAGATGACCATCGCGGGCACCGTTAATGCGGCCATGCCGTTTCTCATCCCGGTCGCCCTTGTCTCGATCGTGGCTGGTATCGCGATCGCTGTCGGCATGGTGCTGCTCGTCGTGCCCGGCCTGTGGCTGATGACGATCTGGGCGGTGATCATCCCGGTCATCGTCATCGAGCGGTCAGGCGCGTTCGAGTCCTTCGGCCGCAGCCAGGCCCTGGTCCGGGGACGAGGCTGGCATGTGTTCTTCACCCTGGTGCTGGTGTACATCATCCAGCTCATCGCGGACTACATCTTGACCAGGATCTTCTCCGCGCTGCCCGGCGCATTCAGGGACGGGCTCGGCACGGTCATCTCCGGCACGCTGATCGCGCCATTCCTCGCGATCGTGGTCACGCTCATCTACTACCGGCTGGCCGGGGACGCAGTGGCGGCCAGGCCAAGCAGCGCCGGCCGTTATGAATGAATGACAATGCCGGTCATGCCCAGCGACGGACATGACCGGCACGGCCAGCAGCCGGCAGCATCAGTGCCCGATCGCTTCCTCGGCAAGCCGCACGATGACCAGGACCAGCGCGACCACGACGCCCGCCACCGACACCGAGGCGCAGGATGAGTGTCAAATCTTCGGCGCCCAGAGCTGGCTGGTTTCCACCCGCTTGGCGGGAACCCAGTTGTGGCCGTTGAAAACTGACGGCCGCGCCCCGGGCAGTATTTCGGTGATTTCGGTATACCGCTGCGCGGCGCCGTACGGCTGGTTCGCCCAGAGCATCACCAGCACCGGATAGCTGTGAAAATGGCCTGCCGCGCAGTACGGGATGCAGTCGTTCTGGACCAGGGTGCCGGTGCCGCTGGCCAGGGTACGGGTCCAGCTTGTCCAGCTTATTTTCTGGATGAGACTGTTGTAGTCGGCGCAGGCCAGCACGACGGTGGCGGGCCTGACCTGCTGCTTGCCCAGGCAGGTGACGATGACGTTGGGCCGGGCTGGCGCCTGGCGCGGCTGTGCGGGCGGGGACGAAGCGCCGATCAGGCTCAGCGCGAGAACAGGGACGGCGATCACGCCGAGAATGGCTGAGATAAGGCGGGTCCGTCGCACTGTCGCCCCTTTCGCGATTTGGTGACACTAAATGGTACGACGGCGCCCGGCCTGGGCGGGTTGCGCGGTTTACCCGGCGGCCGGTCGTTCGCTGGCCGGTCGTTCGCTGATCGGAAGGCCAAGGCCGTCGAGTACGTCAGCGCCGGGCAGTTCGGCCAGAAGCGGGCCGGGGAGCCTGAGCTTGGACCCCCTGATCCCGGAGCCGATCACGACCGAATCGGTTTTGGCGACCGCGGCGTCCACCAGCACCTGCCAGCCGGCCGGCAGGCCGAGGGGGGTGATTCCGCCGTACTGCATGCCGCTAGCGGCCGTCACGTCGGCGACCGGGGCGAATGATGCCTTGCGCGCGCCAAGATGGCGGCGGACCAGCCCGTTCACGTCGGCGCGCGTGCTGGCCGCGATCATGGCCGCGGCATAGCTGGTGCCGGCGCCGCGCCTGGCCGCGATCACTACGCAGTTCGCGGACTCCTCCAGCGTGACGCCGTATTCAACGCAGAAGGCCGCCGTATCCGCCAGCCCGGGATCAATCTCGGTCACCAGTACCTGCTGTGCCGCGTCACCGAGCAGTTCAAGCGCGGCCAGCACTGGCCCGGCGAGCAAGTCAGGCCGGGACAGTGCTGGCTCATAACGCAGTGTCGTGCTCATGCATTTATCCAACCACGGAACGTGGCCGCGGATAGGCCGTTCCAGCGGTCAGAACTCGCCGGGAAACGCTCCTGGAGGCGCGCCGGTGTAGGTGTTGTGGCTACCGACCTTAGCGTTCGGATACAGCAAGGTCATCTGCGAGTAGCCGCGCGCGCCGGCGTGATGGGCGACCGGCTCGCTGCGCCAGAAGATCACGTCAACGTTCTGGTGGGAGAAGTGGCCGGCGGCGCAGTTCGGCTCGCAGTTGTTGATGTACACAACGCCGGTGCCGGTCGCCATCGTGTCGTTCCAGCTGCTCCACTTGAGCTTGGTGAGGTAGCCGCTGCCGTCGCAGAAGAAATCGAAGTTCCCTGGCCGCACCTGCGGCCGGTTAATGCAGTTGTATACCGCGAGCGCCGGTATCGCGGCAGCCTTGGTGACGTGCGCGGTCTTCGCCGCGGACGTGGTAGCGGCGTGCGCGGCGAACGGCACGGCCACGGCTACCAGCGTGGCGGCCGGCAGCACGATCGCGGCAAGACGGGTCCATTTCTTCATGTCAGGCCTCCCGGTTAGTCGATGCGATACATGTCTGAGACGCGGATGCTGCCCATCTGGTTGGCCGGCCGGCGCACCTTGCCCGGCGGCTGCCCGGCGGCTGCCCGCAGGCGGGAACAGCGTGGCCGCGGAAATATGTTAGGTAACCGGGGGCATTGTGCCTTACCCTTCCGCCCGGGATCGGATCCGAACCGGACCTGGTGACTGCACCCGCAGCATCCTTGACTCCGCCGCTACCCACCATGGAGCGCCGACAATGACGCCGAAGCCCGCCGCGCAGCGCGGCGCTGGCCAGCCCGCTGACCAGCGCGCCGGCCAGCCTGCTGGCGAGCGGCACGGCCAGCCTGCTGGCGAGCGGCACGGCCAGCCTGCTGGCGAGCGGCACGGGCAGCCTGCTGGCGAGCGGCACGGCCAGCGCCGGGCCGGGCAGCGCGGCCCCAGGCGGAAGGGCCGGCCGGACGCCCAGCAGGCGGCACGGCAGCTGACCCGGCTGGCCGGGCAGCGCGCGGCACGCCGCGCCGCCATGCCGCCCATCACCTACCCGGCCGAACTCCCGGTCAGCCAGGTCAAGGACGACATCGCCGCGGCCATCCGGGACCACCAGGTGGTGATCGTCGCGGGGGAGACGGGCTCGGGTAAGACCACCCAGATCCCCAAGATCTGCCTGGAGCTCGGCCGCGGCGTCAGCGGGCAGATCGGGCACACCCAGCCGCGCCGCCTCGCCGCCAGGACGGTCGCCGAGCGCATCGCCGAGGAACTGGGCATCCCGCTCGGCGAAGCCATCGGCTACAAGGTCCGCTTCACCGACAAGTCGGCCGACGACACGCTGGTCAAGGTCATGACCGACGGCATTCTGCTGACCGAGCTGGCCAGGGACCGCCAGCTGCGCCAGTACGACACGCTGATTATCGATGAGGCGCACGAGCGCAGCCTGAACATCGATTTCATCCTCGGCTGCCTGCGCCAGCTGCTGCCGCGCCGGCCAGACCTCAAGCTCATCATCACGTCCGCGACCATCGATCCGCAGCGCTTCTCGGCCGCGTTCGGCAACGCCCCGATCATCGAGGTCTCCGGCCGGACCTATCCGGTCGAGGTGCGCTACCGCCCGCTGCCCGACGACGCCGACCAGGCCCAGGCCATCGGCGAGGCCATCGGCGAGCTCGATAAGGAGGCACCCGGCGACATCTTGGTGTTCCTGAGCGGCGAGCGCGAGATCCGCGATACCGCGGACGCGCTGGCCGGGCG
>Ga0224568_1000205_pt1 | contig 9959 bp, 5 predicted proteins | sample CLU5metagenome_FD_182727 | JGI IMG/M metagenome (GOLD analysis project Ga0224568, IMG submission 182727) | Spruce litter microbial communities from Bohemian Forest, Czech Republic - CLU5 | ecosystem: Environmental > Terrestrial > Plant litter > Unclassified | place: Czech Republic: South Bohemian... | reverse complement strand
ACCACGTTCAGTAAAGCTTGCTTCATTAAATCGAGATCGGCCTTGATGAGAAGCGGCTCGCCGGGCATGTCGCGCTCGATATGGACGCCATGGCGTTCGGCGTCGGGTGAGGCAAGCAGCACAACGTCGTCGAGCAGACGGCGCAGGTCTATCTCTACGAGATGCAGCTCGCGGGCGCGCATGAAGTCGACCAGAGTTTGCACGACCCGGTCGAGCCTTTGAATTTCGCTGCCGATGATATCCATGTGGCGGCGGGTGTCAGGGTCCGTTTGCAGGAGTTTGTTTTGCAAAAGTTGCAGGTGAAGGACAATGGCGTTGATCGGGTTTTTAACTTCATGGGCTACGCCGCCGGTAACGCGGCCGCTGGCCGAAAGTCGGCGGGACATTTCGATTTCGTCGCCGATGCGCTGAACCGATTCGGCATCGCGCATGATGAGCAAGGCACCGATCTGCGTGGTTTTTTCCTGAATGAAATCCAGAGAAACCTGGACGCGTCTTCCACCCGCGGCCACAAATTCGCTGGGAGAGAGCGGGCGCTTGCGGTCGAAGGCATCGAGAACGAGCGCCCCCAGATGAGAATCGTGGGAAAAAATTTCTCGCGCCGGCCTGCCTAAGAGTTCTCCTCTGGGCTTGCCAAGGAATCGCTCGACCGGTGCGCTTACCAGCACCACCCGGAAGTCGCGGGTGAACAGCATCAAGCCATCCTGAAGCTTGGACATGAGCTGGTCGACATTATCTTTTAGGGCGGAGAAAATCTCTTTGGTATCGCGCATCTGGCGGCCCAGGTTGGCGATCTTCAAAGAGACAAGCCCGAATTCGTCGTGTTCAGATTCTTTGCCGGAGAGCTCTCCGCCTTCGCCCAAGCCAACGCTATCAAGATTTCTGTTGATCATCTTCAATGGGCCGAGCGCGAAATTGGAGATCATCGCCGCCAACAACAGCGAGGCGAAGATTGATGCAATCGAGAAAAAAACAGCGCGGCGCAGGTGGGGCAGGATTTCGTTTTTGAGGAAGACCGTGGAAACACCGATGCGGATGGTGCCGAAGGGCTCTCCGTTGAGTTGCAGCGGGTAGCTCACGTCATAGACTGCCGCGGGCGCAAAGACCAGACGCAGTTGGTCTACGAAGCGGGCAGTCGTGACATTATGAAAATCCGGTCTGCCGGGAATTTGCTTGCCTACAAGTTGGGGGCTGGAGTGGAGCAGGGCCTTGCCATTGGCGTCGACCACGCTGGCATCGTAAACGTAGGACCAAAGTGCCGTTTCGGACTCGATATTGTTTTGCAGGTTCGTGTCCATGGGCAAATATTCCGCCAGAGCGTGGCGTACGGCGACAGGATCGTTGGTGTCGACGCGGGTGCTGCTCAGGTCCGGAAGATCGTTTTCAGCGAAATAGGCCAGTTGCTGAGTGAGGCGGTAGGCGCTTTCATAGGCATTAACGGTGCGCAGGCGGAGGCTCTGCGAGATATAGAGGTAGGAGAAGGCAGTGACCATCACGGTCACCATAAAGGTGATAGTAAAGACGATGATGGTTTTGCGTCGCATTTAAGAACAGGGGCCAGCGATTAGTGATCAGCGGCCAGGGGGCATGCTTTTACTGACTTGGACAAGGACAATGAGTTTTTTGCTTACTGGCTACCAGTCACTTATCACTAAATTAAACTTCCTCTTTGGCGGTCTCGGATTCTGCCGAGCTGCTGCCGTATTCTTTGAGCTTATTATGAAGGGTTTTCAGGCTAATTCCCAGGATTTCGGCGGCGCGGGTTTTGTTGTTGCTGGTCGATTCCAGGGTTTTCAGAATCAGCATTTTTTCCGCTTCGCCCACTGTCGTTCCAACTCCCAAACGGATGGCGTCGGGATCATGAGAACTGTTACGCAAAATGGCGTGGCCGAATCCGGAGGGCAGGTGCTTGGTCTCGATCATACCGCTGTCGCAGACGATGACGGCGCGCTCGATCGTGTTGCGCAATTCGCGGACGTTGCCGGGCCAGGTGTAATTGGTGAAAAGATTCATCACAGCTTCGCTGACAGCGGCTACTTTGCGGCCGTGTTTCGTATTCATTTCCGAGATCAGAAGCTGAACCAGGTCGGGGATGTCTTCTTTATGCTCCCGCAACGGTGGCATGTGGATATTGAAGACGTTGAGGCGATAGTAGAGATCGCTGCGCAGTTCGCCCGAGGCGACGGCTTCATCGGGAACTTTATTCGTGGCGGCGAGCACGCGCACGTCCACGGAGGTTTCTACCTTGCTGCCGAGGCGGCGTAGTTTGTGGTCTTCGAGCACGCGCAGAAGTTTGGCTTGCGTGGCGATGGGCATTTCCCCGATTTCATCCAGCAGAATGCTGCCACCTTCAGCGAGTTCGAAGCAGCCGGTGCGGCGCTCCAGAGCGCCGGTGAAGGCGCCTTTCTCATGGCCGAAGATTTCGCTTTCGATGAGTGTTTCGGGGATGGCGGCGCAGTTGATGGCTACAAAGGGGCGATCGCGGCGAGGGCTGAGCTGGTGGATGGTGCGGGCTACGAGTTCTTTGCCGGTGCCGCTTGCTCCGGTGATCAGCACGGATGCCGTACTGGGGGAGACCAGTTCGATCAGCCGGAAAATCTCCTGCATCTTGCGAGACGCCCCCCGGAGCGTGCCCAATGAACCGGAATCCCGCAGCTTGCGGCGCGCAGTCTCAAGCTCGGCACGGGTGCCTACAAGAGTTGCCGCATTTTGCAGCATGGAGCGGAGACGCTGGGTATCGATTGGTTTGGTGATGTAGTCGTATGCGCCCAGACGCATGGCTTGCACAGCGCTATCGATTGTGCCCTGCGCTGTGACCAGGATTACCGCCATAGCCTGGGTTTGCTCGGCCAGCCTCTCGAGAAGTTCCAGGCCGCCCATGCGCGGCATCTTGAGGTCGGTAATAACAATGGAAGGCGTCCATTGCGCAGCTTTGTCGAAGCCCTCCTGGCCATCTCGAGCGGTTTCCACACGGTAACCCCAGGAGGAAACCAGCTCAGCCAAGCCGGTACGCTCGTTTTCTTCGTCTTCAACAATCAATACTTTTTCGCGATTCATTCTGTTGGTTTCTTGCCGTTTCTGCGCGCTATTGTGTGGATTCGAACAATCGAGACTACCACCATACGCGGGCACATTCGCGCGGGGCAAGATCGCGATTTACCCGGCGTCAACTTCGCAAGTTCGAACGACCTCTCAATTATGTCAATTTGAGACGGCCCAAGCTTGTAAACAGGGGCTTTAAGACGAATTATTGAAATCTTTCTTTCGCTTTGAGATTGCCGTAGGTTAGAATTGCGGGTTCCCAAAATGGGTCCTAGCAAAGCCATCAACCCCGCGATATATTTCAGCGCGGTCGTCAGACCTTGCGAGCGGGGAATCGTTTATCGATATATGGAGGAAGGTAATGTCACTTAGTTTTTTATCAAACAGAAGCCGTGTCGTGATCGGCTTGTGCGTCGTAGCTGGCATGTCACTTATTTCAAGTTCCGCATTCGCGCAGAGCGATTCGAATCCGAAGTGGGATCTGTTTGCGGGATATCAATGGCTGCATCCAGGCGGGACAGTGCCGACGCCTTTCGGAGATTACAACAATCCCACGGGCATGAACGTTCCCGATATGCCTGCGGGATTCGGCAGCGCTCTTACTTATAACTTCGACCCCCATTGGGGCCTCGAGGCTGACTTTGGCCACAACTGGGGCAGCAGCAACTACGAGCTTACCGGGTCGCTCGGTCCTCGTTTCATGTGGCGCACCGATTACGCCAATTATTTTGTGCACACTATGATCAGCTTGAACCGCGTTTCGGTGAGCGGTCTTAACGTCGGCAATGGAATTGGCGCCGTTCTCGGCGGCGGCATGGATTTGCCGATCAAGAAGTGGCTGGCATTCCGGCTGTTTGAAGCCGACTATGTTTGGGGACACCATAACTACGCAGATTTTGCTGCTGATAATTCCGCCAATCTGGCGCGTGTTGGTTTCGAAGGTGTGCGTCTGCGCACTGGTCTTGTGTTCAGCTGGGGCGGCGCGCCTGCAGTAACACCGGCTGCGAGTTGCTCAGTGCAACCGACCGAAGTGATGGTGGGTGAGCCGATCACGGCGACAGTAACCGCCAGCAACTTCAACCCCAAGCACACGGTTACATATGTCTGGAGCGGCAACGGCGGCCAGGTGGCTGGGAAAGACACGGCCGCGCAGATCGACACCAACAATACAGCGCCGGGAAGCTATACCGTTACGGTTCACGTGACGGACGCCAAGGCGAAGACTGCTAATGAGGCGAGCTGCTCGGCGAACTACACGATCAAGCCGCTGCCTCCGAAGAATCCTCCGACCATGAGCTGCACCGCGAGTCCCTCGAGTGTGCAGGCAGGCGCAAGCGTAACTGTGACTTGCAGCTGCACCAGCCCTGACGGCGTCCCGGTTTCGGTTTCGAACTGGACTGCCAGCAGCGGAAATGTCTCGGGTAGCGGCAATACCGCAACCTTGTCGACAGCCGGAGCTCAGCCGGGAACCATAACGGTCAGCGCAACCTGCACTGATTCGCGTGGTTTGACGGGTCAGGCTTCGACACAAACGATGGTGGAGAATGCTCCGCCACCACCGCCGAAGGCTGCCAAACTGAGCCAGTGCGACTTCCCCAACGAGAAGAAGCCGTGGCGCGTCGACAACACCTGCAAAGCCATTCTGGATGACGTTGCCAAGAACCTGCAGCAGAACCCGGACAGCAAGCTGGTGATTGTGGGCAATGCCGAACCGATGGAGAAACGGAAGAATCTGGCGGGCGAACGATCCGTCAATTCCAAGTTCTACCTGGTGGAAGGCGAAGCCCAGCAGCACATTGACGCAAGCCGCATTGAAGTGCGCACCGGCAGCGGTGGCACCAAGACGGCGGAATACTGGATCGTGCCTTCTGGCGCGACCTTCGACACAACCGGTACGGAAGCCGTGGATGAATCCAAGGTTAAGAACGTTCCGGATCACCCGAAACCGGCGGCCAGGAAAGCGGCTGCCAAGAAGGCGCAATAACTTCGGTAACGAAGCGCGGGGCCGGTCGCCGAAAGCGGCCGGCCTTTTTTCCGCGTGGCCTTCAGTAACTTGATGCGGGTAATGTAGCCTGTCAGGCTAGCTCTCGCATCCAAAAACTTTTCGATCTGGGGCACAGAATCACTATGAAATTTGCATGGCTTAAGTTGCTGACAGTCTTGGCGTTGGCTTCCACGTGTGCATTCGCGGGCAGCCACCAATGGAACGTGTTGGGTCCGGACGGCGGCGATGTCCGCAGCCTGGCCTACGATCCGCATAATCCGAACAGAGTTTTTCTGGGGACGAGCACAGGAGTGCTTTTCGTCTCCGATGATAACGGACATAACTGGTCGCGCTTCGCCAAACTGGGCGCGGGCGACGATTACGTGCTCGACCATATTGCGTTCGACCCCCAGCACGATAAAACAATGTTTGTTTCCGCGTGGAGTGTGCAGGATCAGAGCGCGGGCGATATTTTCCGCACGCACAATGGCGGCAAAGAGTGGGAAGCGCTGCCGGCGATGCATGGCAAGTCGGTGCGCGCGATGGCGGTTTCCGCTTCCGACGACAAGGTTGTGGTCGCGGGAGCGCTGGATGGTGTTTACCGCAGCACTGACGGCGGCAACAACTGGCAGAAAATTTCACCGAGCGATGGCATCGTAAAGAATATCGAGTCGATCGCGGTCGATCCGAAGGATCCCAACACCGTGTATGCCGGAACCTGGCACCTGGCGTGGAAGACCAGCGACGGCGGCGCCAACTGGCAGCACATCAACAAGGGCATGATCGACGATTCCGATGTGTTCTCCATTATCGTCAGCTCTGCTAATCCTTCCGAAGTTTTTGCCAGTGCTTGCTCGGGTATTTATAAGAGCGTAAGCGGCGGCGATCTGTTCGAGAAAATTAAAGGCATTCCTTTCACCGCGCGGCGCACCCGCGTACTCAAGCAGGACCCGAGCCATCCGGAAATTGTTTATGCCGGCACGACCGAGGGCCTGTGGAAGAGCATGGATGAAGGCAAGAACTGGAAGCGTGTGAGCAATCCGGAAGTGGTTGTGAACGATGTGCTGATCGATCCGCGTAACTCGCAGCGCGTGCTGCTGGCTACGGATCGCAGCGGCGTGCTGGCCAGCGACGATGGAGCGGCTAGTTTTACCGCTTCCAATCATGGCTATAGCCATCGTTACGTCAGCGCTATTCTGGCCGACAATAAAGAATCGAATACGATTTACATCGGGCTGGTGAACGACCGCGAATTTGGCGGCGTGTTCTCCTCGCGCGACGGCGGGCAAAGCTGGCAACAGCAGAGCATGGGCCTGGAAGGCCGTGACGTTTTCACGCTGAAACAAGCCAGCAGTGGAACTCTGATCGCCGGAACCAACCGCGGCATGTTTGAACTTGCCGAGGGCGGATCGACATGGCATGCGATCAATAACGTAGTTCTCGAAAAAACTGTTTCGAAGACCGTAACGTTGAAGAGCGGCAAGAAAAAGACTGTGAGCACGGTGGCCAGCACGAAGAGTGTGCTGGATGGCCGAGTAAACGATACCGATCTGGGATCGAACCGCTGGTTCGCTGCGACGTCGGCTGGATTGTTCGTCAGCAAGGATCACGGCAAGATCTGGATGGGTGGCCCGGTTTCCGGGGAGAAGGATTTTGTTGCAGTGCAGGCACAGGACGATGTGGTTGTCGCGGCGACGCGTTCGACCGTACTGGTTTCGAACGATGACGGAAAAATGTGGCAGCCTGCGGTGCTGGCCTCTTATCCGATCAACATTCGGAATGTGACGGTTACTCCCGATGGGCAGGTCCTTGTGGCAACTCGCGAAGGCGCCTTCCACAGCGCGGACTCCGGCAAGAGCTGGAATCACGTGCTGGCAGGTTTGCCGGATAAGGACATCACATCAGTTTCCTACGACGGCGGCCATCATCGTCTGCTGGCCACCAGTGGGCAGACGGGTGTGGTTTTCGAAAGCGCCGACGGGGGCAGCACGTGGCAGCGCGGGCCGGATTCGGGTTTCCCGCTGCGGCGCATCAGCATAGTGCACGGGCATTATGTAGGTGCTACTCCGTTTGACGGCGTGATCGCGCAGCCGGAAAACGAGTCGCAGAGCGCCAATGCCGGTGGTTCCAACTAACTCTTAAGATTTACTTAACTTTTACTAACCTTCGCGGAGAGCGACTTATGCTCTCCGCGATTTATTTTGCCCGGCGGAAGGCAACTTCTACATAGCTTTAGCTCCCTGAACGCAGATAACCGCTTATTTTTCATGGACCCTCTCTGGTATTCCACTTGCCACTATCCTTGGGCAAAGGAGTCGAGCAACCATACAGTGGTGGGCGGGCTTTCCGTGGTCAATTTTCTCGAAATTCGAGGAAGGTTTCGGACAGCGCTTCTCTGTCTGGCGCTTTGCATTGTGCTGGCCCTGAGCCAGGGATGCGCGAAACTTGGGCACGCGGAGCCGGAAGCCAGCTCATCGGCTGATCAGCAAAATCTGCCATTTCATCCGAGTGCCGATCAGGCTGCGGATGACACCGCGCGTCCGTCCGTCCCCTCCGATCAAAAGCCTACGTTGGGTGCGCCTTTTCCGCGCACAGCGCATTCCCATATCCTGCCGGCTGGGACTCTGATCACCGTCCAACTGGAGAGTGCATTGCCAATCTCGCGCATTCACGCCGGGGATGGGTTCACGGCATCCGTGACTGGCGCGGTTACCGCTCAAGGAGAGGTTCTGATCGCCAAGGGTACGATGGCGAGAGGCGAGGTGGAATCTTCGCGGCCACCGACGCTGCGGCCGGGTTTGCTTGCCGATCCTGGTTATGCGCAGCTGGATTTGACCTCAATCATGCTGGATAGCAAAACGGTTGCGCTACAAACTTCTACACTTTTTGCTAAGGGAGCGCTTTTAACGGCTATCAGCGAATCGGATGCGCACTCCGATGACTTCCAACTGATAAAAGGGCGGCGGCTGACGTTCCGCCTGACTGCGCCACTCTCGCTTGGCGATCAAAGCTCGATCGCGAATCGTTAATCTCCCTGGTATTCGGCAAATACTTCGTGCGCTTCGATTCTTCCAGCTAAATTCAGCGATCCATAATCGTTCTCCGATCCATTCTCTGCGTTTTCCACAAGCCTTGTGGAAATTTGCGTGACGTGTGCCCTTCGCAGTGTCAGATCGGGCCACTTATAGTGTGACCGAAACAGGAGAACGCGAAAGGCAAACTTCGATCCGGCGATCCCGTTTTGGGAAACACCGAAGTATCGGGATGATCTTTTTGGGGTTCCTTTCGGCGGTTCTCCCACGCAAAGTATCAATATGAACAGCAGCGCACCAATTCCCTTGTTGGGTTCTCCCGTGGCCGGGATCGCCGGAACGGGCTTCCGTTCCATCTTCGAACATGCGCCGCTTGCGGCTGCCCGTTGCGATCCGGAGGGAATGATTGTCGAAATGAACCGGGCCTTCGAGCAGGTGGTCGGCGCGAATTTGAGTGGACGATCACCGTTGCGGATTTCGGATCTAGTTCCACAACAAGATCGGGACGCGACGGCTGCGCTTTTGAGAGAGTTATTGAATTGCGCCCGCGACTGCGTTCGCATGGAGGGAAGCGCCGCATCCGGGTTCACAAATAACTGGACCGCGTGGCGGTTGCCAGGATCCGGCGAGGGGTTGATGGACGCGGTGATTGTTGCCGAACCGAGCGGCGATGCGGCTTCAATTGAGAACCTGCTGCAAAGCCAGCGCTGGGAGGCTGTGGGCCGGCTGGCGGGTGGAGTGGTGCATGACTTCAACAATCTTCTGACCGGCGTGATGCTTTATTGCGACCTGCTGCTCACGAGCATGGATGCGGGCGACCGGCGGCGGAGATATGCCGATGAAATGCGGTCGGCCATTGCGCAGGCTACGGGGCTGATGCGGCAGTTGCTGCTTTTTGCCCGTCCGCAAGGCATGGATACTTCGGCCTTGTGCCTGAATGAAATTGTGGAGTCGATGAGTGGTTTGTTGGCGCGGCTGATTGGCGAAAACATCGCGCTTGATCTTCAGCTGGACCCAAAATTAGGGCTGGTCAAGGTCGACCAGGTGCAGGCGCAGCAGATTCTGCTGAATCTGGTGCTCAATGCGCGCGATGCGCTGCCCGAGGGCGGCCGTATTGTGGTCGAAAGTGCGAACTGCAAACTTCAACCTGTAATCGGCTCTTCATTGCCGTGGCGTGATGTTACGGCGCTGCCATGTGTCCTACTGGCGATTGGCGATAACGGCCGCGGAATGGACGAGAGAATTCGCGAACGGCTCTTTGAACCATTTTTTACGACTAAGACGGCAGGCAAAGGCACGGGGCTGGGGATGACGATTGTCCGCCGCATCGTGACTGCAAACCGGGGAATGATTCACGTCGCGAGCGAACCCGGCCGCGGAACTCGGGTCATGGTGGTGCTGCCGCGCGCTTCACAACTCATCCAGCCCCAGTTCACTCAAACAGAATTTTCAGTTGCAGGCATTTCAGCTGCAAACGCTTCGTCGCTTTCCGGTCCATCCACAACGCCACTTCAAGAAATAAAGGAATCGCACATATGACATCAGCCGCTGTAAGTCCATCGATTGCACCACCGCAAATTTTTGCCGCCAATTTTCTCAACCTGCTCATCGTGGATGACGAACGGTCCATCCGTGAGGCTTGCCGCGAAGTGGCTACCTCGCTGGGCTTTGTCGCCCACGTTGCCGATTCCGCCGAGCAAGCCTACCGCTTGCTGCAGGCGCATAGTATCGATGCAATTTTGCTCGACCTGCGACTCCCCGGGGCTGGCGGGCTTGAGGCTTTGCGGCAGATTAGAGCGCAACGCCCGGAGGCGCTCGTGATCATGGTCACCGGCTATGGCACGGTGCAATCGGCGGTGCAGGCCATGAAGCATGGCGCGTATGAGTACGTCACCAAGCCG
>Ga0224568_1000204_pt1 | contig 10003 bp, 8 predicted proteins | sample CLU5metagenome_FD_182727 | JGI IMG/M metagenome (GOLD analysis project Ga0224568, IMG submission 182727) | Spruce litter microbial communities from Bohemian Forest, Czech Republic - CLU5 | ecosystem: Environmental > Terrestrial > Plant litter > Unclassified | place: Czech Republic: South Bohemian... | reverse complement strand
TTCGCACATCAAGGCCTGGGGCAGCTACGACAAGATCAACGCGCACCGAGTGAAGGTCACCATCTGCGTCAAGGAGTCTGGCGCCTCGTCCTGGGTTGGAGCGGAAGCTTTCGCTTACACCGCGGGCTACAAGGCGCACGTCGCGATCGCTGGCGTTGTCGGCCCGAACACGCCCGGCCACCAGTCTTGCGGCACTACGAACCTGCTGGACACCGCGCACCTCAAGGTGTTCACCTTCATCGGCAACAACGGCAAGATCGTCAAGAAGAGCTCGCTGAAGACGATCTACTAAGCCGAGTTAAATCTCCTGGGTCCTCCCGGCCGGGCGCTAGCCGCCTGGCCGGGGGGACCCAGTCATGTTCAGCCGCCCTCGCCGGCCACGAGCACGAGCACGAGCCGCTCTATGCGCACGCTCAGCCGGCCCAGTCTCAGGCTGCCCAGCCTCAGCCGGCCCAGTCTCAGCCGGCCCAGTCTCAGCGGCTATCCAGCGGTAAGCTGCCGACGCGAATTCCCGCCATCACCCAGCAGCCCGGTGCGCAGGCTTGGCGTCGGGATCGGCATCGCGGCACGCCGCTCGGTCCCCGGCGCGGGACTGGCCAGCCGCAGCGCGAGCGCCGGGCACCTGTCCACCGCCTGCTGCGCGTCTTTCTCCAGCCATCCCGGTACCGGAATGTTAAGCATGACCGGATAGCCCTGGTCGTCCACGTGGATGATCTCCGGGATCAGGTGCGCACACAGGCCATGGCCCTGGCATCGCGTCCAGTCGACCACGAGCCGCTTCTGCACCCGCGTCTGCGGGCTGTCCGGCAGGGGCAGCACGCCGCGCACTGGCCGCCCGCATGACGAGTGGAACACGTGCGCGGCTAGATCCTCGGTGAACACGTCAAGCGCGGACAGCACGAACCTGGTGACGCCGTCCGGATGCGCGCAGGCGCCGCGGCCGGTCACGCCGGCCGCGGACCGCCGGGCGACATCTAGCGCCTGGATGCCGCCCGATCCGTCTACCAGCGCGGCCAGGGCACGGGCGATCGACGGCAGGCCGAGCTTGCACGGGCCGCATTGCCCAGCCGATTCGCCGGCCAGGTAGCTGGCGACACGGGAAACCTCGCCCAGCGGGCAGGTCCCGTCGCCCAGCGGCAGGACAATACCTGACCCGAGCGTGCCACCGACGGCGGCCAGGGCGGTACGGGACACCGGCACGGCATACGCGGTCTCGGCCGGCAGCCACATGCCGTGATAGCCGCCGACGAGTACGCCGTCACCGGCCGGCGCCAGGCAGATGTCGAGCACCGCTGCCAGCGGAATACCCGTCGGCACCTCCACCACGGCGGGCTGTCCGGCCGAACCGCCCACACTCAGCAGCACCGTACCCGGTTCCTCCGCTGTGCCTACCGCCGCGAATCGGTCAGGACCGAGCAGCGCCAGCACCGCCACCTGCGCGAACGTGGATGCGTTGCACAGCAACGTGGGCAGATCGTCCACTCCGGAATCGCTGGCGAGCACCTTGCGGCCCGGTGGCACGGGCCGCTTGCCGTTGATGCCGCGGATCAGCGCGCCTGACTCACCGGAGATGAAGCGATCGGGAACCTGGACGACACGGGCGATCTTACGCAAGCCAGGCTCGGCCGCGATGGCCGCCTCCATTGACCGGTTAGCGAGTTCGTTGCCTGCCACGCCGACGATGATCTCCTCGGCGCCGATGGCCTCGGCCACCAGCGCCGCACCGCTGAGGATCAGATAGGGCGAGCGGATCATCAGCATCTTGTCCCTGACGCTGCCTGGCTCGCCCTCGGTGGCGTTGATGACGACAATCGTCGGGCAGTTCTTGGCTACGGCGGACTCAATGACCGCCCGGATCTTACGCGCGAACGGGAACGCCGCGCCACCTTGCCCGCGTAGATCGACGCTTTCGGCCATCGAGACGAGTTCCGCCACGGACAGCCGGGGCAACGGACCGAAAACGTCGCGATGCGCATCAAGGTCGAGCCTGGGCATGCGGTCGAGACCGGCCGTCAGCCGGGCCGCGCCGATGCGCATGATGTCCGGTGCGTCCAAGCCGCTCTGGTTCAGCCGCACGCGGCACCTCCTGGATCGGGCGAATCACGACGCCGGCGACCTTGCGGTTGCTGGTCTCGGTGCCGGCCGTGACCGGAGGCTGGACGCCGCCTGTCCTGGCCGGAGCTATTAGCGGACCCTGATGCCTGCGGGCCCGAATCGGCGCCTGGCCAGCCGCCCTGGTAGCCGCCGTCTGGGTATTGCCCATCCGGACACCGGTCCTGCGGATACCGGTCCGGCTGGAACTCATCCTCTTGGGAGCGGCCAGGCTGGTAGTGGCCCCCCTGCCGCCGGTCACCCGGCCGCCGGTCACCCGGGTACTGGTCAGCCGGGTACTGGTCAGCCGGGTACTGGCCAGCTGAATGCCGGCTGGCCGGGTACTGGCCACCTGAATACTGGCTGGCCGGGTACTGCTGGCTGGAGCCCGGCCTCGGCCCGGCGTACGGCCGCCTTGCTGCTCCCGGTCCGGCCGACGGCATCGGGCCGGAGCCAGGAAGGCGCGGCATAGGGCCCGAATCGGTGACCCTCGGCATCGGCCCCGAGTCGGCCAACCGGGGCATCGGCCCGGAATTGGCCACCCTTGGCATCGGCCCCGAGTCGGCCAACCGGGGCATCGGCCCGGAATCGGTCACCCTCGGCATCGGGCCGGAATCGGCCAACCGGGGCATCGGCCCGGAATTGGCCACCCTTGGCATCGGCCCCGAGTCCGCCAACCGGGGCATCGGCCCGGAATTGGCCACCCTTGGCATCGGGCCGGAATCGGCCAACCGGGGCATCGGCCCGGTGGCTACCTGCGGCATCGGGCCGGTGCCGGCCCGCGACGCCCCCTCATATCGAGGCGGCCCCACATATCCAGGTTCATACAGCGGCTGTCTCGGCTGGGCCGACGAGGCGGGCAAGCTCGATACCGGGCCGGGCGCATAGCTCACCTCGGTACCGAACGGCGGCGCGCCGAGCGGGGTGAACCCGCTGCCGAACGAGGCCCCGATCTGCACGTGCGCGGCGGCGCCCGCACCAGCTCCGGCGGGCAGCACCTGCATCGTTCCTGCTAGTCGCGCCTGGGCGATGCCGAGCGCCGCGGCCTGCAGCGATGACGTGCTCGCGCCGCCCTGCCCAGGCGGAGAGCTCAGGGTCTGCTTGGAGCGCACCGATATCGCCAGGAACCGGACCACCAGGCCCAGCGCGACCAGCGCGATCGCAAATCCGTAGCACCAGTCCACGTACGGCTTGGCCGCCCGGCCGGCCAGCAGACCGTGCAGCACACCGAAGACGAAGGACGCATACGAGGTGTAATGGATGGCCCGCCAGCGCCAGGCTTTACCGTGCGCGGTGAACCGCTTACGGATAATCCCGGTGACGACGAGCAGCAGAATGAGGTCAGAAGCTATCGTGCCAAGGCCGATGTAAAAGGTACGAAATGGCGAGAGAAAGGGCACGAACGCGTCGATTACGTGCACGCGCTGCGCCATGATCTCGGTCACGATGTGCACGATGAGGAAGGCCAGCGCGCCGAATGAAACCGCGCGGTGTACGGCCTGGGCCATGACCCGGTGCCTCGGGGCCAAGATCACCCGGTCGGTCGCGATCAGGCCGACACCGACCGATGCGGTCAGCCCGATAAGCGCGAATACACCCGCGTAGTAGAGCATGAAATGCTGAGTAGCAGCATCGATGCGATGGCCAGCGCCGGTCATGCCGAGCACGAGCACGAGCACGGCCACGCTGGCGGCCAGGGCCGCCATGATCTTGGACCGGTGCTCGGCGACGGGGCCGGGCGTACCCGCGCGAGCCTGGTACCTCGGCGCGCTGTGCCGATTGCGCGGACGACCACTGCTGGCTGCCACGCTACCTCCTCAGGTTCGTGTGCGAGAAGGCCAATTGCGACACCGCGCAACCCTGGCTGGCTATCTCTTGTCGCGCTCGTGAGTTAGGCGACTCTATCAGGACCAATAACGCTTATGCGACAAAACGGTAACAAGAAATATCGTGTCTGGCGCAGCCTGCTAACGCAGATGGGAATGGAGCTGCACCTGCCTTGTGTTATGAAATAAATGGCGTAAGGCCAGAACTGGCCGCGCGCGGAACGGATACGGGGCTATGGACGCCGCCCGGAGAAACCGACTCTCCGGCGCGCGCAGTGGTGGTGCTACCGCCAGGCACTTCCTCCTCTGAGCTACCCGCCTCCGTAACCCGTTATACCTGGCTAAGTGCCGTCAGATCTGCCAAATCGGCAAGGATGATCCTTACGGAAACCTCAGCCGCCCAAGGCTGAGGGCAGGTACTCCACCGTGACCGGCAGGTGATCGGAGGCCGCGACGGCGTCCGCGGAGCGCAAGACCTCATGCCCGCGCATGGCCGGGATCAAGGGCTCGGTCACCCGGACCGCGTCTATCCGCCGCCGCACCCCGTGCACGGCGTACACATCGCCCTCGTAATGACCCGCCGTCGGCTCCCACCAGGCCCCGGTCACCGCGGCCACGTCATGCAGACCGCCAGCCCAGAGCACGTCTCCCGGCCGCCGGTCCGCCCAGTGCCGCCGCAGGCCGGCCTCGTCGTACTCCCACTCGCACTGATAGATGAAGTCGGCGAACCAGGGCACCCGGGCGTACGGGTCGTCCGGTTCGTACAGCGGCCACGAACCATCTACCGTGATGACCCGGTCCGCGCATTCGGTATTCCAGTCCGCGCCGATCAATGCGGGCGGCATCGCCGTCGGCCGGGTGATCGCCGCGACCAGGCGCTCGTTCTGGTCGGCCCGGAGCAGCCGGCAGAACGGGCTTGCGTGGAACGCCGCGTGCCGGACCAGCGTCCCGCCGACGTCCAAGGTCAGCACGGTGAGCCCGTGCCAGAAGTCACCGCCGCCGATGCGGCGCAGCGACCCGGGCACCGGCTCGATCCCGTCCCGCCACATCAGGGCGACGTGATAGCCGTGACCGCCGAACGTCAGTGCGGTCGTGCCGCCGTCCGGCCCCGGCACCATGCACTGCATTCCGGTGTCCCGCGCCAGCTGCCGCAGCCGGGACGCGGCGGTCTCCGGGTCCGGTGCCAGGATCTCCTGCACGGCGATGACATCGGCGTCGAGCGAGCCGATCACCGCCACGATCGCCGGGTAATGCTGGCTCTCACCGGGGATCAGGTTCAGCAGGTTATAGGTGCTGAACAGTACCGACGAGGGGGATGTGCGCCGCATGCCGTCACGCTCCTGCGAGGAAGGCGTAGCTGTCCTGGTCCTTGTACCTGCGAAGCTTTCCCCGCGCGGCGGATAAGGCCCCGGCTAGCTCCGTCGCCACGAGTTCGGCGATCTGCGCCGTGTTCAGCGCCGCGCCCTTGCGCAGGTTGTCGCCGCAGACGAAGAAGTCCAGCGCGTGCGGGTCATCCAGCGCCTGCCGCACTCGCCCGACCCAGGTCGGGTCGGTGCCCACCACATCGGCCGGCGTGGGGTACTCCCCGGCAGCGGGATCATCGGCCAGCACCACCCCCGGCGCCGCGCGCAAGACGTTCCACGCGTCCCGCTGGGTGGCCGGCCGGGCGAAGACCGCGTGCACGGAGACCGAGTGGGTGGTCACGACGGGCACCCGGACGCAGGTCGCCGACACCTTCAGCGACGGCAGGCCGAGGATCTTCCGCGTCTCGTTACGGATCTTCAGTTCCTCTGAGGACCAGCCGTCCTCCTTCAGCGAGCCGGCCCACGGCACGACGTTCAGCACCAGCGGCGCGGGGAACGCGCCGAGGTCGCCGATCACGGCCCGCAGGTCCCCGGCCCGCTGGCCGAGTGTCCTGGTGCCGGCCACCTTTTCCAGCTGCGCGTAGAGCGTGTCGATGCCGGCCTGCCCGGCGCCGGAAGCGGCCTGGTAGGAGGCGGCGACCAGTTCCCTGAGGCCGAACGCGCGATGCAGCGCGCCGAGCGCCACCACCATCGACAGCGTGGTGCAGTTCGGGTTCGCGATAATGCCCTTGGGGCGCTGGCGGGCATCATCCGGGTTGACCTCGGGCACCACCAGCGGCACGTCCGGATCCATCCGGAACGCGCCGGAGTTGTCCACGGCCACCGCCCCGCGCGCGGCCGCCACCGGAGCCCACCGGGCCGACACCTCGTCCGGCACGTCGAACATCGCGACGTCCACGCCGTCGAAGACATCCTCGCCCAGCGGCAGGACTTCGAGCTTCTCACCGCGGACGGCCAGCCTGCGCCCGGCTGACCGGGGCGAGGCAACCAGCCTGATCTCGCCCCAGACATCGGCCCGGCTGGACAGCAGGTCGAGCATGACCGTGCCGACCGCGCCGGTCGCGCCGACCACCGCCAGCGACGGCTTGCGGCTTGCCTGGCCGGTCACCGGCCGGTCCCCCCGTACACGACCGCCTCCACTTGATCAGAGTCAAGGTCGAAGGCCCGGTGCGCCGCGTGCACCGCCTGGTCGACCTGGTTCTGATCCACGATCACCGAGATCCTGATCTCCGACGTGGAGATCATCTCGATGTTCACCCCGGCCGCGGCGAGCGCGCCGAAGAACGTGGCGGTGACCCCAGGGTGGGACCGCATGCCCGCCCCGACCAGCGAAACCTTGCCGATTCTGTCGTCGTAAAGCAGCGACTCGAAACCCACCGCCTGCTGCAGCCGGCCCAGCGCCTCGGCGGCCCGCTTGCCGTCGTCACGGGGCAGCGTGAACGAGATGTCGGTGCGGCCGGTCGCCACCGCCGACACGTTCTGCACGATCATGTCGATGTTGATGCCCGCTTCGGCGATCGCGCCGAAGATGTTGGCCGCCGCGCCTACCTGGTCAGGCACAGCCACAACGGTGATCTTCGCTTCGCTGCGGTCGTGCGCCACCCCAGAGATGATGGCCTGTTCCATGCTGGTGTCCTCCGTGCTCGCGTGCCCGGTCACCCAGGTCCCTTCCCGGTCGCTGAACGATGACCGGACATGGATCGGCACCCCGTACCTGCGTGCGTACTCCACGCAGCGCAGGTGCAGGACTTTAGTCCCGCACGCGGCCATCTCCAGCATCTCTTCATAACTAATCGCGGGAATCTGCCTGGCCGTGCGCACGATCCGGGGGTCGGCGGTGAAGATGCCATCCACGTCGGTGTAGATCTCGCACACGTCGGCCCCGAGCGCCGCCGCCAGCGCCACCGCGGTGGTATCTGAGCCACCCCGGCCGAGCGTGGTGACGTCCTTGGTGGTCTGGGACACGCCCTGGAATCCGGCCACGATCGGAATGAATCCGGCCGCGATGGCGGTAGAGATCCGGCCCGGGGTCACGTCGATGATCCGCGCCCGGCCGTGCTCGGCGTCGGTGATCACGCCGGCCTGAGAACCGGTGAACGACCGCGCCTCGCTGCCCAGGCTGGCGATCGCCATCGCGAGCAGCGCCATCGAGATGCGCTCGCCGGCGGTCAGCAGCATGTCCAGCTCACGGCCGGGTGGTAGCGGGGTGACCTGATTGGCCAAGTCGATCAGCTCGTCGGTGCTGTCCCCCATGGCCGAAACCACGACGGCCACGTCGTGCCCGGCCTTACGCGTGCTCACGATTCTTCGCGCTACCCGCTTGATGCCATCCGCATCCGCGACCGAGGATCCACCGTATTTCTGCACGATAAGGGCCACGTGGCCCGATTGTAGCCGGTCAGCCGGAGGTGCGCTCCTCAGTAACGTCAAGGCTGGCGTGCGCGACCAGCGCGTGCAGTGCACGCAGGGCCGCTCCGCCGTGGGTGCCCCAATGATTGACGTAGGAGTACTGCCACCACCACAACGCCTCCAGCGACCGGCCCGCCTGGTAGTGCTTGAGCCCGTGAATCAGGTCAGCGGCCACCGCGGCGATGTCGTCGGAGACACGGAACGGCATGACGGTCGTGTCCTTGTACGGGTCGAACACCTCGGCGTAGTCGTCACAGCTGGCGAGCAGCCTGCCCAGCCCGGTGCGCAGCTCGTCCAGGTCCGGGTCCGCTCCCACGGCGGGTTCCCAGTTACCCGGCGGTATCACGTCCCTGCTGGCCCCCAGCTGGGCGCCGGCCAGCAGGATCTGGGAGACCTCTAGCAGCAGCAGGGACACGGCTTGATCGCCGTCCTGGCCGCTGGCCAGGGCGACCACGCCGTCCACGAAGTTCTTGGCGTTCACCCCGATCTGGTCCGCGAGGGGTTGCCAATCGGCGTTCTGATTCGGCTCAGCCATCTAGCGGCCTCCGTCCGGCAAAGGCACGGCCCAACGTAACCTCGTCGGCGTATTCCAGATCACCGCCCACGGGCAGGCCACTGGCCGGGCGGGTCACTCGCAGGCCCATCGGCTTGAGCAGCCTGGCCAGGTAGGACGCGGTCGCTTCACCCTCAAGGTTCGGATCGGTGGCCAGGATAAGCTCGGTGACCGTGCCGTCGGCGAGCCTGGTCATCAGCTCCTTGATCCTCAGCTCATCCGGGCCGACCCCGTCGATCGGGCTGATCGCGCCGCCGAGTACGTGGTACCGGCCGCGGAACTCGCGGATCTTCTCCACGGCGGCGACGTCCTTGGGCTCCTCCACCACGCAGATCACCGTGCCGTCACGCCGGACGTCGGAGCAGATCCGGCACTGTTCGGCCTCGGCCACGTTCCCGCAGGTCCGGCAGAACCGGACCTTCTCCGTCACCTCGATCAGCGCGTCCGCCAGCCGCTTCACGTCGGTGTGGTCGGTGGCGAGCAGGTAAAAGGCGATCCGCTGCGCGCCCTTCGGGCCGACCCCGGGCAGCCGCCCGAGCTCGTCGATAAGGTTCTGGATCACCCCTTCGTACATGTCAGTGCTCCGCGTCGTCCTCGGCACCCGGGCCAAGGTTCGGGATGCCCAGTCCTCCCGGCAGGTCCAGTCCCCCCGGCAGGCCCGGCAGGCCAGGCAGGCCGCCGCCGGAGAACGCCGCCGCGAACGGGCCCATCTTCTGCTGCTGCAGGTCTTCAGCCGCCCCGTACGCGGCACGGACCGCCGCCAGCACCAGGTCCGCGATTGTCCGCGCGGTTTCTTCCGGATCGTCGGCATCGACCGCGGCCGCGCCGATGCTGAGGTCGACCAGCTCACCCTGGCCGTTAACGGTGGCCTTGACCAGGCCACCGCCGGCCGTTCCGGTCACCTCGGCGTCGGCCAGCTGCTGCTGGGCACTCATCAGCTGCTCTTGCATCTGCTGTGCAGCGGCCAGGATCTGCTGCATATCCATCTGTGGGTCCATGTGGCAAGCCTACGACGTCTCTATCTCGCTAATGATCCGCGCGCCTAGCTCGCGGGTGATCAGGTCTACGCCGGTCAGTTCGGGCGGCCCAGGCGGCATCGGCGCATCGTCTGGTTCATCCTGCGGGTCGAACGATTCCTCCGGCGGCGGCGGCAGGTCATCGCGGGGCGTGGGGTCACGGCGGGCAGGCGCGGGCTGAGCCAGCCCGGACTGGGCAGGCGCCTGCGCGCCGCCGCGGGCGGCAGCCGCGGACGGCTCACCGCCGGTTATCCCCTTGACCATGGCGGTTACGCCGAAACCGCCGCTCAGCACGCGCTTGAGGTCGGCGTCGCAGCCGCTGGTGCTGAACCCCTTCAGGTCACCCTCACGCGGGAACCTGAGCGTGAGCACGCCGTCTGCCAGCGAATCGACCGTCGCGTTGCTGAGGATCATCCAGGCCACCCGGCGTTCGCGCTTGACTGCCTCGAGCACCTCCGGCCAGCGGGCGCGCAGCGCGTCCGCCGGCGAACCACCCGCCTGGGCGGGATTGGCGGCCGGCGCCGGACTGGCTTGGGTCGCGGCCGGGGCGGCCTGGGCGGGCCGGGCCTGGGCAGGGCGGGTTTCGGCGGGCCGGGCCTCGGCGGGCCGGGCCTCGGCGGGGCGGGCCTCGGCGGGGCGGGCCTCGGCGGGGCGGGCCTCGGCGGGGCGGGCCTCGGCGGGGCGGGCCTGCTGGGCCTGGACCGGCGCGGCGGCCTGCTCGGACTGGGATGCCTGGGCGGGGGC
>Ga0224568_1000203_pt1 | contig 10004 bp, 11 predicted proteins | sample CLU5metagenome_FD_182727 | JGI IMG/M metagenome (GOLD analysis project Ga0224568, IMG submission 182727) | Spruce litter microbial communities from Bohemian Forest, Czech Republic - CLU5 | ecosystem: Environmental > Terrestrial > Plant litter > Unclassified | place: Czech Republic: South... | reverse complement strand
ATCATCGCCGCCAGGCCGCTCCTGGCCGTGACTTCCTGGTCGCCACCGACGCGCGCAGGAAAGAGGTCTACTGGGCCAGGTATGACGCGGATGGCCGGCGCGTCGAAGGGCCGCTGGTCGGCCTGGCGGAGCAGATCCCGGCCGCGACGGAGCTGCCGGTCGCTGGTGCGGGCGGAGAGCTGTACCCGGCCGCGTTCGGCGAACTGCTCGCGCCCGCCCATCCGGACGCGGGCACGCTGTGCGAGATCGTGGCCAGCGGCGGTATGGAACTGCTCGAGCCGGAGCCGCTGTACTTGCGCCGGCCCGACGCCCGCGAGCCGGGCGCGCCGAAGCGGGTCACTCCGCCGTGAAGCTGCGCGCGATGACCACCGACGACATGGCGGGCGTGCTGGCGCTGGAGCGGGAGCTGTTCCCCGAGGATGCCTGGTCGCCGGAGATGTTCGCCAGCGAGCTGGCGCAGAGCTCGGGGCGGTTGTACCTGGTAGCTGAGGATGACCTGGTAGCTGAGGACGACCTGGTCGCCCAGGACGAGGGACTGACCGGCTACGCCGGCATCTTGTTCACCGGCGGGCCTGAGGCAGACGTCCTGACGCTGGCCGTCAGCCCGCTGTGCTGGGGCCGGGGCATCGGCACGGCCTTGCTGCAGGCGCTGCTCGACGAGGCGGCCGGCCGCCACTGCAAGCAGATCTTCCTCGAGGTGCGCGCGGATAACCCGAGGGCGAGAGAGCTGTACCTACGGCACGGATTCACTGAGGTCGGCATCAGGCGGGGCTACTACCAGCCCGCCGGAGTGGACGCGATCGTGATGCGAAAGGACCTGGACCAGTGAGCCCGCTCGTGCTGGGTATCGAGACCTCTTGCGACGAGACTGGCATCGGCCTGGTCCGCGGGCATGAACTGCTCGCCGACTCGGTGGCCTCCAGCATGGAGCAGCATGCCCGGTTCGGCGGCGTGGTGCCCGAGGTGGCAAGCCGGGCGCATCTGGAGGCGATGATCCCCACCTTCGACCGCGCGCTGGCCACGGCCGGTGTGCGGGCGGCCGAGATCGATGCGATCGCGGTCACGGCCGGGCCAGGGCTGCAAGGCGCGCTGCTGGTCGGTGTAGCCGCCGCCAAGGCCTACGCGCTGGCCCTGGGCAAGCCGCTGTACGGGGTCAACCACCTGGCCGCGCATATAGCGGTGGACCAGCTCGAACACGGCGCGCTGCCCAGCGAGGCGATAGCCCTGCTGGTCTCCGGCGGGCACTCCTCGCTGCTGCTGGTCCGTGATGTCACCGGGAATGTGCAGCCGCTGGGCGCGACGATTGACGACGCGGCCGGCGAGGCCTACGACAAGGTGGCCCGGGTGCTCGGCCTGCCGTTCCCCGGCGGCCCCCCGATCGATAAGGCGGCCAGGGACGGAGACGGCGAGGCCATCGCCTTCCCGCGGGGCAAGGCCAATGACGGGACGCTCGACTTCTCCTTCGCCGGGCTGAAGACCGCGGTGGCCCGCTGGGTGGAGGCCAGGCAGGCGGCCGGGGAGAGCGTCTCGGTGCCCGACGTGGCGGCGTCCTTCCAGGAGGCGGTCGTCGACGTGCTCACCCGTAAGGCGATCAGGGCCTGCCAGGAACAGGGGGTCAGCGACCTGATCATCGGCGGCGGGGTGGCGGCCAACTCCCGGCTGCGTGCCCTGGCGCAGGAACGCGCCGCGAAGCAGGGCATCAGGCTGCGGGTGCCCCGTCCCGGCCTGTGCACGGACAACGGGGCCATGGTCGCCGCCCTAGGTGCCGAGATCGTGGCCCGCGGCGTCGCGCCGTCGCCGCTGACCATCCCCGCCGACTCCTCGCTTCCGGTCACCGAGGTCATCGTCCGCTGAGCGGGGGCTACCAGCGACCGTGGTGCACTACCTCTGCCGCCGGGCGGCGGCGGGCGGCCAGATCGCGGATCGAGGTCTGCGCGTCGTGGCCGATGGCGATCGCGCCGATCGGCTCCTGGTCAGCGGGTACGCCGAACGCGTCGCGGAACGGCTGGACCTGCTCGGGCACGATGCCGAAGTACAGCGCCCCGAGCCCTTCGTCGACGACCGTCTGCAGGATGAGCAGCGTGGCCATGCCGGTGTCGATGTGCCAGAACGGCACCGGCCAGCGGGCCTCGTCCCGGTCGGTCCAGCCCTTGTCGGGCAGCGCGTACCGGTCCAGGTATACCCGCTTGCAAGACAGCGGCACGATGACAACCGGTGCGTCCGCGACCGAGTCCTGCGCGGCCAGCCCGGCTACCTCCCAGAACAGCGACAGGTCGGCCGCGGCGGTCAGCACGATGAAGGCCTGTCCCTGGGAGAAGCCGGCCGAGGGGCCGCGGACGGCGTTGGCCAGGATCCGGTCCAGGCTCGGCTGGGCGACCGGTTCGCGGGTGAACTGGCGGACCATGTGCCGCCGCCGCACCACTTCCTGAAACTCCATCTCGGCTGTCCCTGTCTGCTTCGTCAGCGGGTGTCGATGACCTGGAATGACTCGGCCAGGCTGCCCTCGGGCAAGCCGGCCGCCGCGGCGGTGTGGCCGAGCCACTGGCGCAGCCGCTCGTCCAGTTCCGCTGGGTGCTGATGCTGGCTCTGGTGGGCGTGCAGAGCGGCCAGCTTACGGCCGAAGGTAGCGGTGACATCCACGTAGCGGTTCGGCGTCGCCGTACCGGCAATCCAGACCTCGGACACCGTCCACGCGGCCAGGCCCTCATCGGAGAGCAGCGAGGAGAAGGCGAACGGGTTGCGGGCATCAGGGAAGACGGCATCGAGCGCGGCCGAGCCGACCGCCCGGTGGTCGGGGTGGCCGCGGCCGATACGGACATAGTCGCGTTCGGGGCTGGGGCAGACCACCCGGCCGGGGCGGACCTGCCTGATCACCCGAGCCAGGTCCCGGCGCAGATCCAGGGTGGCCTCGACCCGCCCGTCCGGGTAGCCGAGAAACCTGACGTCGTCCACGCCGACACATTTAGCCGCCGCGATCTGCTCGGCGCGCCGCAGCGCCGCCATCTCGGACCGGGGAAAGGTCTCGTCAAAGCCACCCGCGTCACCATCGGTGACGATGCAGTAGCTAACCTCGATACCGGCCTCGGTCCAGCTCGCGATGGTGCCGGCGGCGCCGAAATCAACATCGTCGGGATGCGCGGTGATGGCCAGGACGCGGGTGATTGCTGAATCGTCGGTCACCTGGCCATGGTATGCGCGGCCGCGGCGCGCGCGGCCGGGCGGGCATCGCGGGGGGAGCGGATAAGCACCGGACAGGGCGGCGGCAGGAGCGGGAGACGTACCACGGCTCGTTATGATGCAAATTTAGATCTTTGTGTATGGAAACCGTAGGTGTCTCGTGAGTTTTGTGCTAATACCGTGGTCAGAACACTATGAAACAGAAGGGGGGTCACCCAATGGCCGCTACTGAGCCAGTTACGTTGCCCGGTGAGCAGCAGCTGGAAAAGGGCCTCAAGGTCGGTGCGATCGGACTTCTTTCCAGCATCGTCATGGGGGTCGCTTCCACGGCCCCCGCCTATAGCCTGGCGGCCACGCTGGGCCTTGTCGTCGCGGCCATCGGCCTGCAGTCGCCGATCGTCGCCGCCCTGGCGTTCGTGCCCATGCTGCTGACCTCCATCGGCTACAGCGAGATGAACAAGGCCGACCCCGACTGCGGTACCACGTTCACCTGGGCGAGCCGGGCATTCGGGCCGAAGACGGGGTGGGCGGGCGGCTGGGCCATCATCGCCGCGGACATCCTGGTCATGGCCAGCCTGGCGCAGGTGGCCGGCCAGTACGTGTTCCTGCTCTTCAACGCCAAAGGCATCGGCTCCAACCCGACCAGCGGCTACGTGCTCCTGGTCGGCGTGGTCTGGATCGTCGCGATGACCTACATCTGCTACCGCGGCATCGAGGTGTCGGTGCGGCTGCAGCGGGCGCTGCTTGGCATCGAGGTGCTGATGCTGCTGGCGCTCTCGATCGTGGCCCTGGTCCGGGTCGGTACCGGGCACCATCCGTCGGTCTCGATCAACCCGTCGTGGTCCTGGCTGAACCCGTTCGACATCGGCAACTTCAGCTCGTTTACCAGCGGGCTCATCTTGATGCTGTTCATCTACTGGGGCTGGGACACCGCGGTCGCGGTGAACGAGGAAACCAAGGACAAGGAGAAAACCCCGGGCCAGGCGGCGATCATCTCCACCGTCATGCTCCTGGTCACCTACGTCCTGGTGATCTTCGCGGCGCAGTCGTTCGCCGGCATCGGCACTACCGGAATCGGGCTCGGCAACCCCAACAACACCGGTGACGTGCTTTCCGTGCTGGGCAGCGCGGTGTTCGGCGGCGGCGCGTTCGGCACCTTCCTGTCCCGGCTGCTCATCTTGATGGTGCTCAGCTCGGCGGCCGCGTCCACCCAGACCACGATCTTGCCCACGGCGCGGACCACGCTGTCCATGGCGGCGTACAAGGCGATGCCGGCCTCGTTCGCGAAGATCCACCCGCGGAACCTGACCCCCACCGTGTCCACCATCGTGATGGGCGTCATCTCCATCGCCTTGTACGTGCCGTTGAACTACATGTCGGGCGGCAATGTCATCGCCGACGCGGTGACCGCGATCGGGCTGTACATCGCCTTCTACTACGGGCTCACCGCGTTCTCCTGCGTCTGGTACTACCGCAAGACCCTGACCTCCAGCATGCGCAATTTGTGGATGCGCGGCATCTTGCCGCTGGTCGGCGGCCTGACGATGTACTTCTTCGGCGGCTGGTCGCTGTGGACCGACTGGGACGTGGCGACCGAGAACAGCTACACGAGCTGGAAGATGCCGTTCTACCCGGACTGGCGGATCGGCGGTGCGTTCATGATCGCGTTCTTGTCCGCGCTGGCCGGCGTGGCGTTCTTCATCTACTGCCGGGTGACCGGGCCGGCCTTCTTCCGCAAGGAGACGCTGACCAGGACCACGCCGACGCTGGTGCCGGACGAGTACTAGACAGCCAGGATCAGGGCGGCAACGCGAAAGGCGCCGGGCAGCTCGCCCGGCGCCTTTCGCATGACTAGCTCTAGCTGTCAGCCAGGATGTCGCGCAGCAGCTGCGGCGTGCCGGCCGCGGGGTCGGCCTGGAGGCAGAGCTGCTCCATCACCTCGAGGTAGCTGTCTACTTCAGTCGGCTTGTCCAGGTAAAGAGCGCTGGTGAGCTGCTCGATGTAGACGACGTCCTGCAGGTCCGGCTCGGCGAAACGCAAGATGGTGAACGGGCCGCCCATGGCCGAGTGTGCCCCGGTGCTGAACGGCAGCACCTGTATAGTCACCGACGGGTGCTCCGCCATCGCCAGCAGATGCTGTACCTGGCCGCGGATGACGGCGCGGCCGCCAACCGGCCGGCGCAGCGCACCCTCATCCAGGACCACCCACAGCTGCGGCGCGTTCGGCCCGTGCAGGATCTCCTGCCGGCTTACCCGCAGCTCGGTGCTGCGCCCCACCTCGTCGTCGCTGGTCGCGTTGCCCTGCCCGATCAGGGCGCGGGCGTAGTCATCGGTCTGCAGCAGGCCGGGGATGAACTGGATCTGATAGGTACGGATGATCGAGGCGGCGGCCTCGAGGCCGACGTACGGCGCTACCCAGGTCGGCAGGATGTCAGAGTAGGCGTGCCACCAGCCGGGCAGGTTCGCCGCCCGGGCCAGGTTCAGCAGCGCCGCGCGCTCTTCGCCGTCGACGACCCCGTACAGGGTGAGCAGGTCGGCGACGTCACGCTCCTTGAAGCCGACCCGGCCGTGCTCCATCCGGCTGATCTTGGAATGAGAGCCGCGGATGGAATCGGCCGCTCGCTCCGCGGTAATACCCCGTGCTTCCCGCAGTCGGCGCAGGTGACCGCCGAGTACCAGGCGCTGGGCGGTCGGACCGCCGGCGCGCGCGCCAAACATGCTGGGTGGTACGTCCCAGGCCGAGTCTTCCGAAGAGACCATCGGCCCTCCTCGCGTTCGTATGCCACTGATCATAAGCGGGGTGAGGACCACAGTCTCCCATGAGTTCCCGGATCAGGAAAGGGTGTTATGTGACAATTCAATAGATGGCGTGCACTTTCAGTATTCTGGCAGGTGAGAGACGCCGCTGCGGCTAGCTACCGAAACCTGCCAGCCGCAGACGGCGCTACTCGCGAGTAACTAGACCGATGCCTGGTCGAATTCGCCAGCCTTGGCGCCGGCCAGGAATGCGGTGATCTCGCCGCGAGTGTACACAAGGACCGGGCCGTCCGGGAAACGCGAGTTGCGCATCGCAAACTCGCCGTTCGGCAGCGCGGCTAGTTCTACGCACTCCCCATTCGGGTTGCTGTAGTGGCTCTTCTGCCAGCGGACTTCCCCAAGTTCCGCGGCGGGCATGCCGTTGTAGAACGTGTTCATCGTGACTCCCCTGTGCTGTGGTGGGGCTTCGGGACTGGCACCTTCCCACCACGCGGATCGACTCCCGCCCGGTGGGGTTCACTCGCCAAAGGTCTCGTTCCCGTGCGGGATCGCAACTGCCGGCTGCTTCGTGAGCTGGCCTTTCTATCCGCTGTCTGCGGGCTGGATTGACTACCTGCCGAGAGCGGCTGGATACCTGTGCACGAAGCGAATGAACGTGCATCCGGCCTTGCATTTGCACAATATATCAGGCAACATACTGACAAGACAGCCCAAAAACACCAGTGCTGGGAGCGGTCTGCCGCGCCCGGCGAGTTCACGGGAAGCAGTTACGTTGGCGCATCTGAGTATCGCTGCTGGTAGCGGAGATGACGACGATGAGGTCGGCGCTGCGTGGATTCCGGCCGCTGATGGGATGCCGCGGCTGCTGCCGGTTCCTTCTGCCTGGTGGGAGACGCCGGCCGTCACCACCAGGGCGCTGAGCGCCCGCCCGGAAGAGGCCAGGACCGCCCGTCACTTCGTGCGCGAACTGCTCACCTGCTGGGGCCTGGAGGCGATGGCCGACGACGCGGAAATGATCATCGACGAACTGGTGGTCAACGCCGTGTTGCACGGCACGCGGAACGGCGGCTTCGGGCCGGCCGCCAGCACCGTGCTCCGCCTGTGCATGCTGCGCCGGGTAGGTGAGGTCATGATCGCGGTGGTGGATCCTGGCAATGAGGCGCCCGCGCCGCGGCAGCCGGACTGGACCGGAGAGAATGGCCGCGGCCTGCAAATAGTCGGCGCGCTGAGTCACGTCTGGGGATGGAGCCCAATCGCCGGTCACGGCAAAGCCGTCTGGGCCGTACTTCGGGACAGCTTAATAACCTGTTTGCCCGCCGTTGCCTGATGCGGCAATCGTCCTATGCTGCCCGCTTTGGCAGTCAGGCATAAAGGGCAATTAATACCAAAACGGCCGGTGGTACAGCTGTCGGCGTCCGCTCGCCGGCTACCACGCTAACCGGGCCAGGGCGGCTACTCACCTCGTGAATTGCGTGCTTCAGCTAGCTCGCGTCTCTAGTCACACGCTCATCAGCGCGTCGCGGTTCTCGCCGCGGTACCTTCCGCCGCGGTGTCCTCCGGCGCGCTGACCAGCACGTGCTCGACCAGCGTGATCAGCACCTCCTTGGCCGACTCTTTGCTGCGCGCGTCGCAGCTGATGACCGGCAGCCCGGGGTCCAGGTCAAGTGCCACCCTGACGTCCTGCGCATCGTAGCGGCGGGCGCCATCGAAGCAGTTGAGTGCCACGATGAACGGGATGCCTCTGCGTTCGAAGTAGTCGATGGCGGGAAAGCAGTCCGCCAGCCGCCGGGTATCGGCGAGCACGACGGCACCGAGCGCACCGATAGCCAGCTCATCCCACATGAACCAGAAGCGCTGCTGTCCTGGCGTGCCGAACAGGTACAGGACCAGGTCGCCGGGCAGGCTGATCCGGCCGAAGTCCATGGCGACGGTCGTGGTCGTCTTCCGCTCGACGCCGGCGGTGCTGTCGCCGCGCAGGCTGCTTTCGGTGAGGGGTTCCTCGGTGCGCAGTGGCTTGATCTCGCTCACGGCGCCGACAAGCGTGGTCTTGCCCACGCCGAAGCCGCCGGCCAGGAGGATCTTGATGGCCCGGAACTGTTTCGCGGGCGGCCCGGCGGAGTCAGAGAGCTCGTAGTCCATTCAGGACCTCCCGGAGAGTGTGCTTGTCGACCTGTTCGGCCATCCGCACCGGGGCGCGGATCACGATCAAGCCGAGTTCGCGCAGGTCGGCCAGCAGGATGCGGACAACGCCTAGTGGGAGGTCCAGGTCGGAGGCGATGTCCGCGACGGCCGTCGGAACGCGAGCGAGCCGGAGCACGCGCACGTGCTCAGGTGCCAGACAGGACGGATCCGCGACCCGCCGGTTAGTGCTGATCACAGTCGCGACAAGGTCGAAGGCCGCACCTGTATGCCGGGTTCTGCCCCTGGTGAGGGCGTAGGGCCGGACGACCGGGCCCGCCTCGGCATCTAGCCACCGCTCGTCGTTGGCCGGCAAGGTCAGGCCCAGCCGCCGGCCACGGGCGCGCGCGCGCCGACCCCGATGTGATCCCCGGTCCGCTTGATCAAGATGGCCATCTCGTAAGCGACCAGGCCGAGATCGGCGTCTGGCTCGGTGAGGACGGCCAGGCAGGTTCCGCTGCCGGCCGCGCTGACGAACAGGAAGCCGCGCGCCATCTCGATGATCGTCTGCCGGACCGCGCCGCCGCCGAAGTGGTTGCCCGCGCTCCTGGCCAGTGACTGGAAGCCAGCGGCGAGCGCGGCCAGGTGCTCGGAGTCGTCCCGGCCAAGCGTGCGGGACGCGCCGAGGGGGATGCCGTCCTGGGACAAAATGACGGCCTTGGTGATGGGCGTGACGCGCTGCACCAGGTCATCGAGCAGCCAGTGCAGCTGGCCCGGATTAGGTGGCATTAGATCCCCTCTGCGTTCTGCTGGTGCGACGGCTCCCCATCGCCTGGGCGCTGGGACCGGCCTTCCTGCATGCCGCGCTGAAGTGCCGCCATCGTCGCCCGGATCTGGGCCGGTGTCGGACCGGGGTCTGCGCCGCCGGGTGACCCCGTGCTCCGCCGCCCGGCGGCATCACCGCGCAGCTGGGGAGCGATACTCGCCTGCCGGACCCGGCGGGGCAGGCCCTTGAACTCGCCGTCCGCCTGTCCTGGACCGTCCGGCGGTTCCGGCTCAGCCCGGCCGGGCGTGGCCGGCCGGGGGCCGCTGTCCGCGGCCGGCTCCCAGGGCAGTCGTGCCGCCGCGTTGTCGCCTGGTGCGGACGCCACCGGGGTAAACGTGGTAGCCGGACTCGCCGCTGGCGCGGGCGCCGTGAGCGGCGTCGCCTGGCCGGCGGGCGCGGGCGGCGTGGCGAGAGTGCCTGGGCCGGGTTGTCCCGCGTCGCGGCGCAGCGGGCTGAACACGTCGAACGTGCTGGCCGTGCCGGTGCCCATTGCGGTGCCCATTCCCGCGCCGGGGCCTGGCTGATCGGCCAGCCCGGTCCCGTTGCTGCCGTTGCTGCCGGAAATAAGGCCGCTGCCGCCATTCGCGCCAGCCCCGGCGTACCCGTTGAACCCGTCAGTACCCGCTCGCGCCTGGGCGTGCTGGCCGCCGTGCGGCGGCGCCACGGGGAAGCTGCCGGCCGAGCGCAGTAGCGGCCCGTCGATCCGCGGCCCGTCGACAGCTGGCCGTTCGTCGACAGCTGGCCGGCCGTCCAGCAGCTGTGACTCCGCGCTCACCGGCTGCGGCCTGGCCGGGTCGTGGTGCAGCTCGGCCGGCTGGCCTTCGGTCACGTCCGGCCGGTCCGCCAGGACCTGGCCGGTGCCGTTGGTGCCGGATCCGGCCGGCGCCATGGCGATGGCCGGCGTGTGCTCGCCGGGCAAGCTGGCGCGGAATGCATCCTCGGCAACCACCAGGTGCGGTGGGATCAGTACGACGGCCTCGGTCCCGCCGTAGGGCGAGGATTTCAGCGTGACCTTGATGCCGTGTCGCCTGGCCAGCTGGCTGACCACGAACAGGCCGAGCTGCTCGCTGTCCGACGGGTTGAACTCCGGCGGGTTGGCCAGTCTTTCGTTGAGGTCGTTGAGCCG
>Ga0224568_1000202_pt1 | contig 10008 bp, 9 predicted proteins | sample CLU5metagenome_FD_182727 | JGI IMG/M metagenome (GOLD analysis project Ga0224568, IMG submission 182727) | Spruce litter microbial communities from Bohemian Forest, Czech Republic - CLU5 | ecosystem: Environmental > Terrestrial > Plant litter > Unclassified | place: Czech Republic: South Bohemian... | reverse complement strand
CGTCGAGCACAACTCGGCGTTCGTCGCGGACATCGCGGACCGGACCTACGTGTTCAGCGAAGGCCACGTCGTCGCCGAACGCGGCCGTACCCCGGTCACCGAGCCCACCGAGGGAGGATGAGCCGTGCCAGAGCCTGAACAGGGCGCGGACGCGGTGAGCGCGGAGCCCGCACTGAGCGCGCGGGCCAAGCCGGCCGGCGCGCCGTCCGAGATGCTGCTTGAGCTGCGCGAAATACGCAGCGGCTACGGCGACCTGATCGCGGTGCACAGCGCCTCGCTCTCGCTGCGGGCGGCGACCGCGACGCTGCTGACCGGCCAGAACGGGGCAGGCAAGACATCGCTGAGCATGGCGATCGCCGGATTGCTGCCCATCTACGCCGGCCAGGTGCGCTGGTGCGGGGAGAACCTGCACCCGGTACCCGCGCACAAGCGGACCGCCAGGGGGCTGGCCCTGGTCCAGGAGGGCAAGCAGATATTCCGCGAGCGCAGCGTGCACGAGAACCTGGTCATCGGCGCCACCGTGTGCCGTTACTCACGCGCGGACCTGCGTACCGCGCTGGCGCGCTGCTATGAGCAGTTCCCGGTGCTGAAACGGTTCCAGGCCAAGAACGCGGGCCTGCTCAGCGGAGGCCAGCAGCAGATGCTCGCCATCGCGCAGGCGGTGATGGGCCGGCCGCGGCTGCTCATCGTCGACGAGCCGTCCGCCGGGCTTGCGCCGGAAATGGTCGGCGAGGTCAAGGAAATACTGCGGCAGCTGGTCGCTGACGGCATGTGCCTGCTGATCATCGAGCAGGATCCGCTGATCTTCGCCGATCTGTGCACCGAGACGATCGTGATGAGCCAGGGCAGGTGCTGATGACGCAGAAATCACCGCGGGACAGCGAGCCGGATCAGGGCGCGGTGCGCGCGCAGGTGCGGAGCTGGCTGGCCGAGAACTGGGCCGGCGAGCTGACCCTGCGCGAGTGGTGGCGGCGCCTGGGTGAATCCGGCTGGGGATACCCGAACTGGCCAGAGCGCTGGTTCGGCAAGGGCATGGACCGCGCGGCCGCGGCAGCCGTCGACGAGGAGCTGGCCGGCGCCGGCGTAATAGCGCCCCCGGCCAGCGGCGGGCAGCGGCTGGCCGGGCCGACGATTCTCGAGCACGGCACAGATGAGCAGAAAGCCCGCCTGCTGCCGCCGCTCATCCGCGGCGAGGAGGCGTGGTGCCAGCTGTTCAGCGAGCCGGACGCGGGATCCGACCTGGCCAGCGTGCGCACCCGGATGGTCCGTGACGGGTCCAGGTGGATCGTCAGCGGGCAGAAGATCTGGACATCGGGCGCGCAGGTTTCGGACCGGGCGTTCCTGCTCGCCCGCACCGGGACGCTCGAGCAGCGCCACCGCGGCCTTACCTACGCCATCATCGACCTGGCGCAGCCCGGCGTAACGGTCCGCCCGCTGCGGCAGATGACCGGCGAGTCTGCCTTCAACCAGGTCTTCCTCGATGACGTGGTGGTCGAGCAGCGCGACATCATCGGCGAGGTTGACGGCGGCTGGCCGGTCGCCCTGACCACGCTGGGCATGGAACGGTTCGCTTCCCGGTCAGGATCACGCGAGGGCTACCACTGGTCGCTTTCCCCGTTCGGCGTACCGGGGCGCCGCTCGCCGTCCATGGACCAGCCGGTGCGCGCGCTGCTCGAGCGGGCCAGGACATCGGTCGCGCCGCGTACCGAACCCGATGAGGTGGTGCGGACCCTGACCGCCATCGCGGCCGAGTCGGGCCAGCTGGACCGGCCCGATGTCCGCGAAGCGCTGGCCAGCCTGTTCGTGCTGCACCGTATCGCCCAGTACGCCCGGGTGGCCGCGGCCGCCCCGGCGCGGCCAGGCGCGGCGGGCAGCAGCGGATCGGTACGCAAGCTGCTGCGCTCGCAGATGACAGAGGCTGCCCGCGATACCGCGATCACGCTGGGCGCCAGGGCCGGGCTGCGCGGGACCGCGCAGCCGCGGTGGGCGAGCTCGCTGGAGGCGATCATCTTGTCCAGCCCGATGGCATCGATCGCCGGCGGTACCGATGAGATACAGCGCAACCTCATCGGCGAGCGCGTGCTCGGCTTGCCGCGCGAACCGCGGCCGGCCTGACCCAGGCAGCGCGCTTGAAAGCCCAGCAAGCAGCAATCCCAGCGGAAGGAACCTCTCGTGGCCGACATCGAACTGGAAGCGGACGGCCCGGTCCGGTACATCTGGCTGTCCCGGCCCGATCGCCTGAACGCCCTCTCCGATGAGATACGCAAGGGCCTGATCCTGGCCCTGGACGATATCGAGGCCGATGCCGACGCACGGGTGGCCGTGATCTGCGGACGCGGACGCGCGTTCTGCGCGGGCGGTGACGTGCGGGGGCAGAGCGACCGGCTGGGCACCTCGATGCCGATCGGCACCCGGATCGCCAGGCACCGCCGCTCGGGGCTGGTGACCGCCATGCGCATCCTGGAGTTCGGCAAGCCGATCGTGGCCGCGGTGAACGGCCCGGCGGTCGGGGCGGGTTTTCACATGGCGCTGGCCTGCGACATACGCATCGCGGCGACCAGCGCGTACTTCTCTGAAGTGTTCATCGACCGTGGGCTGATCCCGGACTGGCTCGGGCTGCGGCTGCTGCCGGAGATGATAGGGATCTCCCGGGCCACCGAGCTGGTCCTCACCGGGCGGCGCATGCCCGCCCAGGAGGCAGCGGAGATCGGCGTGGTGAGCCGGGTCGTCGACGACGCGGACTTCCCCGCGGCGGTGCGCGAGCTCGCCAACGCCCTGGCGGAGCGGCCGCCGCTGGCGATCTCGCTCGCCAAGCAGCTGATGAAGTCCGCGATGCTGTCCGATATCTGGGCCACCAGGGAGACCGAAGCGATCGCCCAGGCCATCTGCGGTGCCTCAGCAGATCACGCGGAAGGCGTGACCGCCTTCCTGGAAAAGCGCCCGGCCAAGTTCCGCGGGATCTGACGGTGACGGGAGAGGCTCAGATGTCAACTGCCAGCGCTGAGGACGAGTGGCGGGCAGCACTGCGCGGCGCGCTGGCACGTTCGGTTAAGCCGGAGCTGGTCCGCGCCCTGCTGGACGGCCAGCAACGGCCCGTAGCCGACCTATCCGCTTTCGAGCAGGGCATCGGGCTGACCGGCCTGGCGCTGCCCGCCGGGCGGGGCGGCGGCGGCGGGACGCTGCGCGAGCTCGCCATCGCGTTCGAGGAACTGGGCAAGGTGCTCTACCCGGGGCCTTGCCTGGCCAGCACGCTGGCACTGGCCGTGCTGGACAAGCTGGGCGCGGCGGAGCTGATCACCGCCATCGTGGGCGGCACGCAGGTCGGCCTGGCGTTCGGCGCCGGGCCCGGCGACCCGGACGTGACGGCGGTCAGCGGGCCGGACGGCTGGCTGCTGCGCGGCCGCAGCGAAGCGGCACTGGACTGCGGCCACGCCGACGTGATCCTGGTCCGGGCCACGGCCAGCCAGGACAGCGCCAGCCAGGACAGCGCCAGCCAGGACAGCGCCAGCCAGGACAGTGCCAGCCAGGGCAGCGCTGTCTTCGCGGTACGCCAGCCCCGGCCGGAGTGCACCAGCACTGAGCTGCCCACCATGGACCCCACCCGGCCGGCCTGGGAGCTCACCTTCGGTGACTGCCCGGCCGATCTCATCTCCGCTGACGGCGACCTCGCCTGGGCGCGGTTCGACCTGCTCGGCGCGTTCCTGACCGCGGCCGAGGCGGCCGGCGGCGCCCGCGCCTGCCTGGACCGGGCGGTGAGCTACGCCAAGGAACGAGTTCAGTTCGGCCGGCCGATCGGGCAGTACCAGGCGATCAAGCATCAGTGCGCGGACATGCTGGTGCAGTGCGAGGCAGCCGCCCTGGCGGTCCAGTCCGCCGCCGACGCGCTGGCCGCCGGCGACGATCCTGGCAGCGACGACGGCCTGCTAGATAGCGCGCAGGTGGCGGTAAGTGTCGCCAAAGCCTACGCCGGGCAGGCGTTTTACCGGTGCGCGGCGACGAGCCTGCACATTTTCGGCGGGCGGGGTTTCTTGTGGGAAGATGACGCGCATCTGTACTTCCGGCGCGCCGTCACCACGATGGTCGCGTTCGGCGACGTAGCGCGGCACCACGAGATCATCGCGTCGGCGCTGGCGGCCACAGCCGGGGCAGCTACCGCGGGGGCGGCACAGTGACCGGCGGGCGCGCCGCGCTGGCCGGGGTGTATGAATACCCGCTCCGGGTGGCGCCCGGGGTTTCCGCCTTGCAGATCAAGGCCGAATCGGCCATCCGCGCGCTGACCGCATCCGGCCTGCGCCTGGCTGACGTGGACGCCCTCTACGATGCCGGCGAGGCAATGACAGGACCGGGGCTCGCGATGCCCGAGTACCTCGGCATCCGGCCGGCCCTGATCGACAGCACGGCGGTCGGCGGCAGCTCGTTCGAATTCCACATCGCGCACGCCGTGGATGCGATCGAGGCGGGCCGGATCCGCGTGGCGCTGCTCACCTACGGCTCTACGGCACGTTCCAGCAAACGCTCGATCGGCACCGAAGCCCGGCTGACCAGCGTGCCCGATCCGCTGCGTAACATGGAGGACCCGTACGGGCTGACCACGATCGGCAGCTACGCGATGGTCGCGAAACGGCATATGAGCGAGTTCGGCACCACGCCGGAAGAACTCGCCGAGATCGCCGTCGTGGCCCGCTATCACGCCCTGCGCAACCCCGACGCGGTGGCAGGCCTGACGGCGATCGGCATGGACCCGGTACCGCTCGCCGCCGCGGACGTGCTCTCATCAAGGCTGATCAGCTCGCCGATCCGGCGCCTGGAATGCTGCCTCATCACTGACGGCGGCGGCGCGGTGGTGCTGGTCGCGCCAGAGCTCGCGGCCGACCTGGACGTGGCGCCGGTGTGGGTACTGGGCAGCGCCACCGGCGTCGACTACAGCGAATTCGGCCACAGCGTCCTGACCACCTCCGCGGCGCGCAGCGGTCCCGCCGCCTTCGCCCAGGCAGGCGTAGCGCCCGCGGACATTGACATCGCCATGATCTACGACTCGTTCACCATCACCGTGCTGACCATATTGGAAGATCTCGGCTTCTGCGCCAAGGGCGAGGGCGGGGCGTACGTGCGCGACGGGCGGCTGCGGTTCGACCGGCCCGGCGGACCGGCGCTGAACACCGACGGCGGCGGGCTGTCCTCCACCCATCCGGGTATGCGCGGCATTTTCCTGCTGATCGAGGCGACACGGCAGCTACGCGGGGAATCGACCGCGCAGGTGCCGGCGGCGCGCCTGGCGGTCGCGCACGGCAACGGCGGCCGCCTCGGGTCGCGCAGCGCCGGCGGCACCGTCATCTTGGGGGTGAACTGAATGAGCGAGGTGACCGGCAGGCCGCTGCCCAGCCTGGAAGAACCCGATACCGGGCCGTACTGGCGGGCAGCGGCCCAGCGCAGGCTCGCCTATCAGCGCTGCACGCAGTGCAGCGCCGTGGTGTTCCCGCCCAGGGCGCACTGCGCCAGCTGCATGAGCCTGGAGCTGGAATGGCAGACATCGCAGGGTATGGGCACCGTCCATACCTGCACCACTACCTATCAGCACACGCACCCGTACTTCCGGTCGCGCTGCCCGTACACGATCGGGCTGATCGACATCGACGAGGGATTCCGCGTCTTCGCCGAGATCGCAGCGACGGACGCGGAAGCGGAGCCAGGCATCCGGGTCCGCGTCGACTGGGAGGAACACGGGGACGTGTGCGTGCCCGTCTTCGTCCCGGTACCGCAGCGATGAGCGGCCTGTCGCAGCTGTTCGCGCCGCGGTCGGTCGCTGTCGTCGGCGCCTCGGCCAACGCGGCGAGCATCGGCAACCGGGTGCTCGCGCTGCTGCGCCAGCATGGTTTCGCCGGCCCGGTTTATCCGGTGAATCCCAGCTATGACCAGATCGAGGGCCTGACCTGCTACCCCGAGGTCGGCGCGATCGGCGCCACGGTGGACCTGGCCATCATCGCCGTGCGGCAGAACCTGGTGGTGCCGGTGGTCAGGGCATGCGCCACGGCGGGCGTCGGGGTATGCATCATCATGACCGCCGGCTTCGGCGAGGGCGGCGCCGGCGCGAGCGAGCTGGAGGAACTGCGGGTCATCTTGCGCGAAACCCCGCTGCGCATCTGCGGCCCGAATTCGCTCGGCCTGTTCAGCCCGGCACGCCAGCTCGCCGCCACCTTCAGCACGTCCGCGGACAAACGCCGGGACCTGCATGAAGTCAAGCCGGGTTCAGTCGCCATCTTGTCCCAGAGCGGAGCGCTCGGCTTCTCGGTGATGCACACCCTGGCCTGGGGCGGTACCGGCATCGGCGCCGTGGCCAGTCCGGGCAACTCAGTCGACCTGGACGTCACCGACTTCATCAGGTACTGGGTCGCGCAGCCCGAGATCGCCTTCGTCTGCGCCATCATCGAGGAAATCAAGGACGCGCAGCGGATGCGTGAGCTCGGCCTGGCGGTGGCCGCCAGCGGCAAGCCTGTCGCCGTGCTCAAGCTCGGCAAATCCGACGTAGGGCAGCGGGCATCCTTGTCCCACACCGGCGCGATGTCCGGCTCGGCCGACGTCTACCGGGGCTTCTTCCGGCAGTACGGCATGATCGAGGTCGCCGACGTGCCCGACCTGATCGCGCTCAGCAGGCTGCTGGCCAGGCCGGGGATAGGCTACGGGCCGCGGGTGGCCGTGCTGACCCCGTCCGGCGGCACCGGTATCTTGATCACCGACCTGCTGAGCAGCTATGGCCTGGCCCCGCCGCAGACCAGTGCCGGACTCGCGGCGGAACTGGGCGACATCTTGCCGCCTTACTCCTCCGCCATGAACCCGGTTGACGTCACGGCCCAGGCGACCGCCAATGCCGACGAATCGGGCGCCATCCACGCGCAGGAGGTCGCGCTGGCGCGGGTACTGGACTCGGGTGAGTACGACGTCGTGATCACGCACCTGCCGGTGAGCGAGCGGACGGTGCCGCGGCTGGAGAAGGTCGCCGAGATCGCCGGCGGTACCCGGACAGCGGTCGTGGTCTACTCCGACCGCTCGCCGAGCGAGCCTGCCGTGCGGGCATTCGCCGCCGCCGGGCTGCCCTGGTTCACCGACGCCGACGTCATGGCGCGCGCCCTGGCCGCGATCGCCCGCTGGCACCGCCAGGACCTGCCCCGCTCCCCCGCCGTGACCGCTGCCCCGCCGAACGCAGCCGGCCCGCACTTCGAGCGGGTGCGCCGTTCGCTCGAGGCCGGCCGGCTCGGCGGCATCCGCGAGATCGCGGTGAGCGACCCGGGCAGCGCTGCGGCCGCTGCCGCCGAGCTGGGCTTCCCCGTGGTCATCAAGCTGGATGCGCGCGACACCGCGCACAAGAGCGAGCTGGACGGCGTGCGTACCGGTATCGCCGATACGGCCGCGGCCAGGCAGGCGGCCGCGCAGATCTTGCAGGCGGCCGGGCGAGCCGGCCTGCCCGGCGCCGGGCTGGTCGTGCAGGAGCAGGTCAGCGGCGTCGAGGCGCTGGTCAGCTTCCGGCGCGATGACAGGTTCGGCCCGGTTGTGACACTTGGCTGCGGCGGCATCCACACCGAGCTGCTGCGCCAGTTCGCGGTGCGCCTCGCGCCGGTCAGCGAGGAAGCGGCCGACGCCATGATCACCGAAGTCGCCCTGCTCGACGCCCAGCTGGCCGGGCTGCGCGGACGGCCGCCCGCAGATCGCGCCGCATTGCGCGACTACGTCGTGCAGTTCAGCCGGCTCGCGGCCGCGGCCTGGGACGAGGTGCAAGAGGTGGAAGTGAACCCGCTGATCGTGCGCGCGGCACCGGACGGGGTCGCCGCCGTCGACCTGGTCGTGAGCTAGCCGGCCGGGCATCACTATGAGGAAGCAGGGATAACGGATGACCCAGCTGGATGACATCGCCGGGCGCTTCGCAGCCAACGCTGGCGGCGAGGTCGTGCCGGTCTCCCGGGCAGTCTCGGCCGCCGACATCGAACGGCTCGCCCGTGCCATCGGCAGCACGAACGCGCGGTACTGGGACCGGGAGCTCGCGCGGCGATCCCCGTGGGGCGGGATCCTCGCGCCGCCGACCTTCCTGGCCACGATCCGCGCCCCGGCGCCGATCGACGGCAACCTGGGCCTGCCGGCGCTCAACGGCGGCAACCGGTTCACCTACCTGCGACCGGTCCGCCCCGGCGACATCTTGACCGGTGCGGCGGCCGTCTCGGATGTGCGGATCAAGGAAGGCAGCGCCGGACGGATGCTCTTCCTGGTCAAGAAGACCACCTTCGTCAACCAGCACAACGAGCGCGTCGGCACCGTCGAGCACACCCGCATCATCCGCGAGTCACGCTAACGGACCGGTGGGCATGAAGATCGGGCTCAAGCTGCCCGGCGCGGACGTCGCCAGCCCGCTGTGCCGGCAGCTCGTCCAGCGGGCCGAAGCACTGGGGCTGGATTCGGTATGGGTGGGCGAGAGCTATGGCCGCGACGCGGTCAGCGCACTCGGGTACCTGGCCGCCACGACCTCATCGATCGGGCTCGGCAGCGCGGTGCTGCAGATCGACGCGCGGACCCCGGCGATGACGGCGATGGCAGCGGCCAGCCTGGACGAGATGTCCGGCGGACGGCTGCGGCTGGGGCTCGGCGTGTCCGGCCCGCAGGTGGTCGAGGGCTGGCACGGCGTGCCCTTCGAGCGGCCGCTCGCCCGGACCAGGGAATATGTGACACTGGTCCGGGCGATCCTGGCGCGGGAGGCCGCGGTGCGGTACGACGGCGAGTTCTTCCAGCTGCCGCGGCGCGGCGCGGGCACGAGCGGCCTGGGCAAGCCGCTCCGGCTCGGGTTCGCGCCGGTGCGGCCGGCGGTGCCGGTCCTGCTCGCGGCGATCGGCCCGCGCAACGTCGCGCTGGCAGCTGAGATCGCCGACGGGTGGATGCCGATCTTCTTCGCGCCGCGGCACTCCGCGACGCTCGCCGCTGGGATACCGGCCGGCTTCGAGGTGGTCACCGGCACCGTCGTGGCCAGCGGCGCCAGCCTGGCCCAGGCCCGCGAGCGGGTGCGGCCCCGGCTGGCTCACTACATCGGCGCGATGGGCGCGCCCGGGCGCAACTTCTATTTCGACTTGGTCTGCCGGTACGGTTATACCGACGCCGCCGATCGCGTGCTGCGGCTTTTCCAGCACGGGGAGCGCGCCGCCGCCGTCGCTGCCGTACCCGACGACCTGGTAGACCAGACCATGCTCGTCGGCCCGCCTGGGCACCTGCGTGAGCAGCTGGCGCAGTGGCAGGCCTCAGCCGTGAGCACGCTGCTGCTGTCCGTCAGCGAACCGGATGACCTGGACCTGATCTGCTCACTGCTGTGACGGGCAGCACGGCGCTCAGCTGTCCAGGTGCACCGGCCGCCCGGCGATGAAGGTGGCCCGCACCCTGACCGCCTCCGGCGCGGTTACGGCCCTGGCCAGGGCGTGCCCCAGCGGCTGCGCGAGCAGGCACAGGTCAGCGGGGGCGCCGGCGCGCACGGCTCGCGGCGCGCCCGCCGGGTCGGCGGGCGCGGTGAGCAGGGAGCGGAGCGCCACCTCGGCGGGCACGGCTTCGGCGGGCAGGAACGGCACCCCGTCCTGGGTACGGCGGGTCGCCGCGGCCGCGACTGTCTGCCAGGGATCAGTGTCGCCGTAGGGAGCGTCGCTGCTGAGCGCGACACCCACGCCGCGGGCGAGCAGGCCAGCGTGACGCCACAGCAGAGCGCGCTCGGCGGGTTCGGCGCCGGCCAGGTAGCGGGCGCCGTGCCGGGCGAACAGCGTGGACTGGGTGACGACGATGACCCCGTGCCCGGCCAGGCGGTCCGCGGCCGCGTCGTCGCACACGGCGGCGTGCTCCACACGGTCTCCGGCCAGTGCGCCCGCCGCGTCCAGCGCGCCGATCAAGAGCGCCAGCGCCACCTGGGTAACGCAGTGCACGGCGACCGGCCGGCCAGCCCGGTGGGCAGCGGCGATCCACGCGGCGAGCTGGTCAGGCCCGGGCAGGTCG
>Ga0224568_1000201_pt1 | contig 10047 bp, 10 predicted proteins | sample CLU5metagenome_FD_182727 | JGI IMG/M metagenome (GOLD analysis project Ga0224568, IMG submission 182727) | Spruce litter microbial communities from Bohemian Forest, Czech Republic - CLU5 | ecosystem: Environmental > Terrestrial > Plant litter > Unclassified | place: Czech Republic: South... | reverse complement strand
GAACTGGCGCGGGCACAGCCGGGCCGCACCCGCCGTGCACTGCGCGCAGACGCCGCACGGGGCGTACGGCTCGACCACGACGCGGTCACCTTCGCGCACGCCCAGGCTGTGCCGCGCCTGGTCGCCGATGCCCACGATCCGGCCGAGCGGCTCGTGTCCTGGGATCAGCGGGTAGCCGTCGCCGAGAATGTGGCCGAGGTCGCCGCTGAGCTGCTCGACGTCGGTGCCGCAGATGCCGGTGGCCTCGATCTCCACCAGCGCCTCGTGCGGGCCGACCGAGGCCGGCCGGTCAAACGTGCGTCGTTCGAGCGTGCCCGGGCCGGTCAGCACCATCGCCGCTGTCTGCATCTGGATCACCCCTGGTCGCGGTGCACGCCGGGCTAGGCGAAGAAGTCGTAGGAGGGGTCCGCCGGCCCGCGCAGGCCGGCCAGGTAGCTGCCGTGCTCGGGCGTGACGTGCTGCCAGGGCGGCCCGTCGAAGTGGTTGCGGGACCAGTCGGTGATCACCTGGCGGCGGCCGATGCCCCAGCGCCCGTTCTCGCGCACCAGGTTGTCGAGGTAACGGCCGGACATGACCGCCATCTGCACCGGGCCCTCGTCCTGGTGCGGGTGGCAGGCCAGGAAGTAGGTCTCCGCCCGCGCCTGGTCGCCGTCGACCTCGATGTAGATGTTGGTGATGTGATGGTTGCCGACCGAGTCCCACACCGTCCTGGCGCGGTCCACGACGACCTGAGCGAATTCCTCCCCCGGCCCGTCGAACCCGCCGTGCCGGTCGGTGCCGCCGCTCGCGTACACCGACCGCAGGGTGTCGAAATCGGCCCGGTCCACGCCGCGCGCATACCGGTAAAGGAGCTGGCGGATCTCCTCGTGGTCACGCAGCCGGCGGACCTCGCCGCGCAGCTCTTCCAGTTCGTCGCTCACAGCATAAAGGTATCCCGGAATCATGCTTTGGCCAACTATATGGTTGATATAAATAGAGGCGATGACTTAGCCTGCTGCTGATGAGGAGTCGCCGATGCCGATGACGGACCGTGCTGTAGCGCGCCCCCTGGATGAGGTTCTCCGGGCCAGCTACCGCGACTACGCGGATCGTCTCGCGGTGCGCGACGACGAGCACAGCCTGACCTACGCAGAACTCGGCAGCCGGGTGCGGCGGCTGGCCAGCGGCCTGGGTTCGGCCGGCCTGCGGCGCGATGACCGGCTGATGGTCATCTGCGGCAACCGGTGCGAGTTCATCTCGGTCGATCACGCCTGCTACGCGGGCTCGTTCGCGCGGGTGGCCGCCCTGCCCAGGCTGCATCCGCGCGAACTCAGCCAGATCGCCGCGGACGCCGAGCCGGCCGCGGTGATCGCCGAGAGCGACTGGCTGCGCGCCACCGGCACCGGCTGGATACCGCCGCAGGTGAGCATCCGCGTCGCCATCGGCGAGGACGGCCCCGCCGGGTGGACGCCGTTCCAGGACGTGCTCGCGGCCGGCGCTGACGAGGAATCCGAGCCCGGTTCCCCCGACGGCGTGCGCTGGATCCTGTACACCTCGGGCACCACCGGTCAGCCCAAGGGCGTGATCCTCACCAACCGGACGCTGGGCGCGATGGTGCGCAGCATGCTCGTCGAGCTGCCGCCGCTTGACCAGAGCACCGTGGCCCTGCACACCGCGCCGATCAGCCACTTCAGCGGCGGCGCCGCGGCCGCGGTCTTCGCCACCGGCGGCCGCAACGACCTGATGCGGTCCTTCGACGTGCGCGCGCTGATCGAGGCGATCGAACGCGGCGAGGCAAACGTGCTGCCGCTTGTCCCGACGCAGATCCTCATGCTGGTGGAGGCGCTGGATCAGGACGCGGCGAACGGGATCGTGCACGACATGTCGGCGCTGCGCACCGTGCTGTACGCGGGCTCGGCCATCGCGCCGGACCGGCTGGCCGCCGCCCAGCGCCGGCTGGGGCCGGTCATGCTGCAGTTCTACGGCTCATCGGAGGCTCCTTTCCCGCTTACCGCACTGCAGCCAGGCGAGCACAGCGACCTGGTGGCACCCGGCGCGGCGCATCCGCGGCTGGCCTCGGCGGGGCGGCCGAACGGGTTCACCGAGGTGCGGGTCGCGGCGGAGGACGGGAACGCCCTGGATCCCGGCCAGATCGGCGAGGTGCTGGCCAGGGGACCCCAGGTGACACCGGGATACTGGCGCAATCCGCAGGCCACCAGCGAGGTGCTGAGCCCGGACGGCTGGTGCCGCACCGGCGATGTCGGCTACTTCGACCAGGACGGTTTCCTGTACCTGGTCGACCGCAAGAAGGAAATGATCGTCACCGGCGGGTTCAACGTGTACCCGCGCGAAGTCGAGAACGTCATCTCCACGCTGGCCGGTGTGCGCGAGGTCGCGGTCGTGGGGGCGCCGAGCGAGAAGTGGGGCGAGCAGGTGACCGCCTTCGTCACCATCACCGACGGACATCAGCTGACCGAAGCCGATGTCATCGCCTACTGCCGCGAGCACCTTGGCGGCTACAAGGTGCCCAAGCAAGTGCACTTCCTGGCGGATCTGCCCAAGAGCGGCGCGGGTAAGGTGGCAAAACGGCAGCTCAGCGATCAGCTGTGGGCTGGCCGGGCCCGGCGGCTTTAACGCCGGGGGACCGCGGAGAGGGCAACGATGGACTTTGACACGGTGCTGCGCACCACCGGCGCCTGCCGGGACTTCGCGCCCGACCCGGTACCAGCAGATCTGCTGTACCGGGCGGTCGAGCTGGCGCGGTTCGCGCCGCAGGGCGGGAACCGCCAGGGCGTCCGGCTGGTGATCGTGCAGGACCAGGAGAAGCGCCGGCAGCTAGCCGAGCTGTACCAGGGCGCCATGGCCGCGCATCGCAGCGGCACCGGACCGGTCCAGCAGCAGCCGCGCCGCGGCACGGCCATGACGGTCCGGCAAGGCTCGGATTACCTGGCGGAACACCTGGCCGAAGTCCCGGTGATCATCGTCGTCTGCGTCGACCTCAACCTCGTGCACGCGACGGACACCGGACTGGGCCGGCTCAGCATCGTCGGCGGCGGATCGGTGTATCCCTTCGTGCAGAACCTGCTGCTGGCGCTGCGCAGCCTCGGCCTCGGCGCATCGATCACCACCTTGCTATGTGAGTACGAGCCCCAGGTCAAGCAGTTGCTCGCCATCCCGGCCGAGTACGCGACGGCCGCTCATCTGCCGGTCGGCTACCCGGCGCGGCCGTTCCCGACCAGGCTCAGCCGGCGCACGGTACCCGAGCTGGCCTTCATCGACGAGTTCGGTGTTCCGCTCGGCACTGAGTAGGCCGGCACTGGGTTGGCTGGCACTGGGCTGACTGGCACTGGGCTGACTGGCACTGAGTAGGCGGGCCTGGCGCCGGGTCAGAAGATGCCCGGCAGCGTGGCGCCGTCGATCTGCACCGCCGAACCAGTGCAGTATTCGGTCAGCTCCGAGCAGAACATGACCACGACCTTCGCTACCTCCGCGGCCGAGGGAAGGCGCCGCAGCGGCAGCCGGGAAAAGTACTCGGCCTGGTAGTCCTGGACAGCACGTCCTTGCGCGGCGGCCTGGGCCGCGATGAACCGGTCCAGGCGGTCGGTACGGATGGGGCCCGGGTTGACGGCGATGGCGGAGATGCCGTGCGCCGCCTCCGTCTCGGCGACAAGCTTGGTCAGGTGCAACGTCGCGGCGTTCAGCGCGCCGAGTGCGTAATCCGTGCTGACGTAGCGTCCGCCGGACCCGCAGATATTGACGATCCGGCCGCGTCCGGCGGCCCGCATTGCGGGCAGGACGCCGCGGATAGCGCGGATGAAGCCAAGCGGCTTGACCGCCAGGCCTGCCTCCCACAGCTGGTCGGAGACCTCGTCGAAGCCGCCAGGCGCTGATGCCGTCGCGCTGTTGACCAGCACGTCGACCCCGCCGAAAGCACCGACCGCCGCTGCCATCACGCGTTCGGCGTCGCACGGATCGGCTATGTCGCCAGCTTCCGCCCAGGCGATCGCGCCGGTGCCGCGGATCTGCTGGCAGGTTGCCTCGATGTCGGCCTGCGTCCGGGCAATGACGACCACACGGGCACCCTCCGCGGCAAGCTGACCGGCGATCTCGGCACCGAGGCCGCGTCCGCCGCCAGCGATGACGCACCGCTTGCCGGTGAGCCTCAGGTCCATGACCGGCCGGCCGGGCTAGCTGGGCTCGTATTCATCTACCTCGCCGCTGCGCAGCCTGGCCGTACCGCGCAGTTCCAGCACATCGAGGTGCGCGCTTGTCTCGTGCACCGCCATCAGCTGGTCGAATGGCGACAGCTGAGCGAAGGCCAGGTCCCGCGATGTCCACGGGATCTGCTGCGCGACCTGGTAAGCGGTCCTGGCACCCGCGGCGAGAGCGTCGCCGCAACGGCTCAGCCGCAGGTCATGATGGGCGAGCAGCTCATCCACCCGGGCATGCACGCTGGGGCCGGCCGGCCCGTGGGCGGGCAGCAGCAGCGCATCGGGGCGGGCGCGGACCCGCGCCAGCGAGGTGAGGTAATCGGCCAGCGGCAGATGCTGCCCGATCGATTCGAAGCCGATCGACGGAGTGATGTGCGGCAGGACATGGTCGCCGGCGAACAGCAGTCCCGCGTCATCGTCAGCGAAACAGAAATGACCGCGGGTGTGCCCGGGCGTCGCGATTGCCAGCAGTTCGCGGCCGCCAGCCTTGGGCCGGTCGCCGTCCGACAGCCAGGTCGACGGCAGCTCGTAGGTGTCCGGGTCGGCCGAGGAGTGCAGGTTCCGCTGGACCAGGTCGCCCGGCACGCCGCCGCGGCGCAGCGTGGAGCTGAAGGCGTCCATGCCGTGATTACCCGACATGATCAGCTCGATCGTGTCCCGGTCATCGGCGCCGAGCGCGACCGGGCAGCCGGTGTGCCTGCGCAGCTCGATCGCGAGCGTGTAGTGGTCCGGATGGAAATGCGTGGTGAGCACCGTCGAGACGTCCGCGAGCGCGATGCCTAGCTCGGCCAGGTGAGCTTGCAGTTCGTCCAGCGCCCCCGGCCGGGCCCAGCCGCCGTCCACCAGGCCGACGCCGTCGTCGCCTTGAATCGCGTAGACGTTGACCGCTTTCAGCCCCGCGTCCGGCAGGCTCAGCGGGATGCGGTGGATGCTCGACGTGACTTGCTCGATCCCGGCCGTTGCCCAGCGGGTACGGTCGTTCACTTACCGCGCCGCCAGCTGCTCGCTGGCCAGTTCAAGCCCAGCCGTGTACGGCTGATCGGTGTAGAACTGCCGGGACCAGCGGCGGAATCGCGCGTAGTGCTCCTCCTCGCCGCCAGCGAAGGGGGGATGCTCTACGTAACGCTGGTTTTCCCAGATGGCGAAGTCGTTGCGGATCTGGCCCTTCTGGAATTCGATCATCCTGGCGGCCACACCGGTGGGCTGCGGATCGCCACCTGGCTGGCGGGCGACAGTGAGAGTGTCGAACAGCTGTGAGTGCTCACGATCGACGGGCGTCGTGGCGGTCAGCTGGTTGGTGATGAAATCGCCGAGGACGAAGCGGGCGTTGGACAGGCCCAGTCCCCAGGCCTCACTTTGGATCTCGCCGGTAACCGGGCCATCCGGAGTCATCCAGGTCGAGGCCTTGCCATGACCGAAGACGAACCTGGTCCTGGTGTGCAGGTAGTGCCCGTCTTCTTTCCAGAGCAGCGGCTTGCCCGGCTGGCCCGCGCCATGCACCCACATGAAATGGTAATAGTCGGGCGTATTCTCCACCGGAGACTGCACGATGATCTTGCGGATGCCGATGTGATCGTGGGTGATCGGGTAATTCCGTTCCTCGTCGGCGAACTCGCTGATGCCTGGCCATTCCCAGAATGGTTCCCTGCCATAGGCGTCATACCAGATGACGATGAGCCCGCAGATTTCCCGCAGCGGCCAGCGGGTGAGCCGGACCCGCCTGGTCTCGCCGGGCGCATAGGGGATCTGGTCGAGCGAGCCGTCGGCCTTCCACTGCCAGCCGTGGAAAGGGCACTCGATGCACTCGCCCTTGATCTTCCCGCCGTAGCCCAGATGGGCGCCCAGATGCGGGCAGTAGGCGCTGAGCAATGTCGCCTCGCCAGCCTCGGTCCGGAACAGCACCAGGTCCTGGTCGAAGTACTTCACCGGCCGCACCTCACCGGGAGCAAGCTCGGACGAATACCCGATCTGATACCAGCCGGTCGGGTACGTGTCGTACGGCCAGTCCTTCATGCGTTCTCCCGCCAGCGATATCTTTACCAACTAGTTGGTTGATATCGAAGCATGCGGTGAACTACGCTGTCAAGCAGACCCGTGCGGATCCGCAGCGGCTTGGAGAGATAACGGCATGCCGATCAACCCCAGCAAGGCACTGGCCAATCCGCCCCGCACGACGCCCATCGCATGGCAGCCCGACGACGTGATCCGGTATCACCTGGCCACCGGTGCCGGCGTCCCGCCGGGGGATCCGGACGAGCTGCGCTACGTTACCGAGACCGACCTGACCGTGCTGCCGTCCTTCGCGGTGGTCGCGCCCACCCTGCGCATGGCCGAGCCGCCGGCACTGGACTGGCCGGGGCTCGACGTCGACCTCAGCCACCTGCTGCACGGAAGTCAGCGGATCGAGGTGTTCGGGCCGCTGCCCGCGTCGGCGCAAGCCGTCGCCGCGGAGCGGGTGGCGGGACTGCAGGACAAGGGGAAGGCGGCCGTTATCGAACTGGGGACCGCTGTCAGCACCGTGGCCGGGGACCCTATGTGGACCTCGACCTCACGCATTTTCGCGCGCGGCGAAGGCGGATTCGGCGGTGAGCGGGGCGAGTCGGCCCGCATCACGGTGCCGGAACGAGCACCGGATTTCGAGTTCCAGGTATCCACGCTGCCTCAGCAAGCGCTGCTATACCGGCTTCTCGGCGACCGCAACCCGCTGCACAGCGATCCCGCGACCGCGCAGGCGGCGGGATTCCCGCGCCCGATCCTGCACGGCCTGTGCACGTACGCGATGGTGCTCAAGGGCGTCCTGCGCGCGGCACTCGGCAACGACACCCGGCTGGTGCGGTCCTACGAAGCTATCTTCACTGGCGTTGTGTTCCCTGGGGAGAGGATCGCCACGTCCGGATGGCGGCAGGACGGCCGGCTGTACCTGGTGAGCACGATTCCCGAGCGGGACAGCGCGCCCGTCCTCAGCTCTGCGCTGACCGTGGTACCTGGGTTGTAAACCAAATTGCTAGTTGGTTAAATGGCGTACCTCGCCGCTGCTTAGCCGTGCAGCCGGCCGGCGGCCTGGTCAGGCTGGGTGGAAGGGGCGAGCGGATGAGCGAGCAGACGATAAGGACCCGCCGGGACGGCCATGTGCTGTTCGTCGAGCTGCACCGGCCGGACCAGCTGAACGCTTTCGACTGGGCGATGCGGACAGAGCTCGCGCAGCTGTGGAGCGCGGCGGCGGCCGAGCCGGACCTGCGGGTGGTCGTCATCACCGGTGCGGGTCGCGGCTTCTGTGCCGGGGCAGACGTCGCTGACCTGGCTGGATCGCGCCGTCCTTTCGGCGACGGTGTCGACGCTGAGCTGGCTTTCCTGCCTGGACGGCAGCTGGATATCCCGGTCATCACCGCGGTTAACGGGGTCTGTGCCGGCGGCGGGCTGCACTTCGTGGCCGATGCCGACATCGCCATCGCCAGCCAGGGCGCCACGTTCACCGATCCGCATGTGTCGGTGGGCCAGGTAAGCGCGCTCGAGCCGGTGTCGCTGGCACTGCGCGTTCCGGTCGCGCGGCTGATGCGACTGGCCCTGCTCGGCCGCGGTGAGCGACTGACCGCGGCTGACGCGCTGGCCTGCGGCCTGGTTACCGAGGTGGTCGCGCCCGAACTGCTGGCCGCACGAGCCGCGGAACTGGCTGGCCTGATCGCCGCCAATTCGCCCGCGGCTGTCGCCGCGACCAGGCGCGTAGTGCGCTCGCTAGAGCGGCAGCTGCTGCATGGCGCCATGGAGGAAGGCTGGGCCGAGATACAGCGGCACTGGGCACATCCCGACGCCGCCGAGGGACCCGATGCCTTCGCCCAGCGCCGTCAGCCAGCCTGGCGCACCATCGCCGCGCAAGCCGGCCCGGACCGCTTACCTGAAGTAAGCAGCCTGCGACTTGGCGTCGAGCCTGTATGATGCCAACCAGACGGTCAGGAAAGAGTCGTCCGGCAACGGCGCCAATCGCTAATGCCCGTGGAGTCATACGATTACGGGCAAATGGCGTACCCTGAGAGCGGCAGAAAGGAATGCCTTGCCACGACCATCTCGGCAAGCTGAAGTGCGGGCCACTGCGGCGCGGCTTTTCCGCGAGTACAGCTACAGTACCGCGACGATGGACCTCATCGCGGACGAGGTCGGCCTTAATAAGGGCACGCTCTACCACTATTACCCGTCAAAGAGCGCGATCTTGTTCGAGCTGCTTTCCGATGAGGTGGAAGCGAGCCTGGAGCTTGTTGACCGGGTGCCGGCTGAGGGAACCGCGACTGAACGCCTGCGCGAACTGGTGCAGCTGCTGGTCAACCATGTGGCAGGTAAGCACGACGAGATTGTCGTGTTCTTCCAGGAGATTCCGTGGATCGAAAAGCACCTCCCGCCTGAGCAAGCGGCGGATCTGCGGCGGCGGGTCAGGCGATACGAGCACTTCACCAAGCAACTGCTGACCAGCGGGGTGCGATCGGGTGAGTTCCGGCCCATCGAAGTCAGCATGGTCATGTACTCGATCGTCGGCATCATGGCGTACGTACCAAGCTGGTTCCGTGACTCGACCGGCAGGGCGCAGGCGGCGCTTGTCCATGAGCTGACCGATTTCATCATGAACGGCATCGCCCGTCAGCCCGGTGAGCAGGACCCCGACGCGGACCTGGCGGCCCCCCGCACCCGCCGCCGCGGCTCGCCGCAGCTGGTGCCTGGCAGCTGAACCGGAAGCCTGGCGGTCAGCGAGGCCGGCCCGCCCGCGGTCAGCGAGGCGCCATCCGGAGGGCACCGTCCATGCGGATGGTCTCCCCGTTCAGGTAGTCATGGGCGACGATCATGGTGACCAGCTGCGCGTACTCCTGCGGCGTGGCCAGGCGCTGCGGGAACGGGACCCCGGCGGCAAGGCCCGCGCGGAACTCCTCGCTGACGGTGGCCAGCATCGGAGTGTCCACGATGCCGGGCGCGATCGTGTTGACCCGGATGCCGTACTGGGCCAGATCACGCGCAGCGGGCAGGGTGAGGCTGACCACCCCTCCCTTGGAGCAGGCATAGGCGGCCTGACCGACCTGCCCTTCGAAGGCAGCCACCGATGCCGTGTTCACGATGACCCCGCGCTGCCCGTCAGCCAGCGGCTCGGTCGTGGCGATCGCTTCGGCGCCGAGGGTCAGCATGGTGAAGGTGCCGATCAGGTTGATCTGGATCACCTTGGCGTACAGGGCCAGGTCATGTATGCCCTTACGGCCCAGGATGCGAGCGGACGGGCCGATCCCGGCGCAGTTCACGACGGTGCGCAGCGGACCTTGCCCGGCCGCGGTTGCCACCGCGGCGCGCACCTGCTCTTCGCTGGTCACATCGGCGCTGAGATAAGTGACCCCGTCGGCACTAGGGGCGTTGGCGATGTTGACGTCGACGCCGAACACGCGCGCTCCCGCGGCGGCGAGGGCCGCGGCGGTGGCCGCGCCAAGACCTGAGGCGGCGCCGGTCACGATGGCCGAAGTGTTGGTGAGCTGCACGACTCTCCCGTTCGTGGTTCGCGGTGGCCACCAGGCGGTATAACCATCCGGTGACCTATGGAAGTCATGGTCAGGAAACATAAATATCATTTCAAGCAATAAAGATGAAATCGCATGCATGCGTGCTGCCCACGTGCCGGTGCAAGGACGAGCCGACGATGCTGCTATGATTTTAGCCAACTGTATGGTTGACTAAGGATGGATACGCGGGCCTCAGGAGGTAGCGGTGCGGGATGCGGTCATCATCGGGGCGGTCCGGACTCCGGTCGGTAAGCGGAACGGCTCGTACGCGGACGTCCACCCGGCGGTCCTGTCAGCGCACGTGCTGAGCGCGCTGGCCGAGCGGACCGGAG
>Ga0224568_1000200_pt1 | contig 10151 bp, 9 predicted proteins | sample CLU5metagenome_FD_182727 | JGI IMG/M metagenome (GOLD analysis project Ga0224568, IMG submission 182727) | Spruce litter microbial communities from Bohemian Forest, Czech Republic - CLU5 | ecosystem: Environmental > Terrestrial > Plant litter > Unclassified | place: Czech Republic: South Bohemian... | reverse complement strand
CCGATGTGATCCTGATGGACCTGCGCATGCCCGGCATGGACGGCGTGGCCGCCATCACCGAGATCGCCCGCCAGGGCATCCCGGTCCGGGTGCTGGTGCTGACCACCTACGACACCGACACCTACGTACTCCCCGCGATCGAGGCCGGCGCGACCGGCTACCTGCTCAAGGACGCGCCGCGGGCCGAACTGCTCCGCGCGGTGCGCGCCGCCGCCGAAGGCCAGGGCGTGCTGTCCCCGTCGGTCGCCACCCGGCTGATGAGCCGGGTCCGTACCCCCGCCCCGGAACTGCTCAGCCAGCGTGAGCTCGAGGTGCTCGAACTCGTCGCGGCCGGCACGACGAACAGGGACGCCGCGGTCAAGCTGTTCATCAGCGAGGCGACAGTCAAGACACACCTGCTGCACATCTACGCCAAGCTCGGCGTGGCCGACCGTGCCGCCGCGGTCGCCGAAGCCTACAACCGCGGCCTGCTCACCCCCGGCAAGCAGGAACAGGCGTAGCTTCCGATAACGTTACCTAGCGGTAGCTACGCTCGTGAGGGGGCACCATGGCCGAGCCTGACCGGTATTCGTGGGCGCAGGCAGGGACCGAGGACCTAGGCGGCGGCGTGCACCGGATCCCGCTGCCGCTGCCGATGGCGGGCCTGAAGGCCGTGAACGTGTACGCGCTGATCGACGACCAGGGCGTTGACCTGATCGATGCCGGCATGGGCCTGGCCAACGCCAGGGAGCGGCTGACCGCGGCGCTGAAGGAACTGGGCTGCGAACTCGGCGACATCCGCAACTTCTTCATCACTCACGTGCACCGCGACCACTACACGCTCGCGGTCGACCTGCGCCGGTCCCGGTACGGGTCGATCTCGCTGGGCGCGGGGGAGCAGGCCAACCTGGCCGCCGCCCGCGCCTTCGCCGCCGGCGACACCGCGGGCAATTTCCGCGCGGACCTGAAGTGGATGGGCGCGGAGAAGATCGCCGACGAGCTCAACGCGGGCGACGGCTTCGACCGGCCCGGCGTCGAAGAGTGGGAAGAACCTGACCGCTGGCTGGAGGACGGCGTCGAGCTGGCCGCCAGCACCCGTACCCTGCGCGCCATCAGCACACCGGGACACACTCGCGGCCATCTGGTGTACCACGACGCGGCGAACAGCGTCCTGTTCGCCGGCGACCACGTCCTGCCGCGGATCACGCCGACAATCGGCATGGAGCCCGCCAGGAACCGGGGCGCGCTACGCGACTACATGGATTCGCTGCGGCTGATGCTCACGCTGCCGGACGCGCGGCTGCTGCCCGCGCACGGGCCGGTCCAGCCCAGCACCCATCACCGGGTGCGGGAACTGCTCGCCCACCACGAGGAGCGGCTGGCTGAGATGCTCGAGGCGATGGCGCCCGGCCGCTCCACCGCCTACGAGGTAGCCGAGGCCGTCCGGTGGACACGCCGGCAGCTGCACTTCTCCGAGCTGGACACGATCAGCCAGCTGCTGGCCGTGGGGGAGACCGCGTCGCACCTGGAACTGCTGATCATCCGCGGGCAGCTGACCGGTCACGACGACGGCGCCGGCATCGGTCACTACGAGCGTGCGTAACGCGCTGGCCTGATCAGCGGGCCTGATCATCGGGTCTAAGGAGCCAGGCAGTACCCGCTCCGCCCCGGAGTAGAGGTTCATCGTCTCGCCGCGCAGGAAGCCGACCAGGGTCAGCCCGCTCTCGTCGGCGAGCGAGACCGCCAGCGATGACGGGGCGGACACGGCGGCCAGGACCGGGACGCCCAGCATCACCGCCTTCTGCACCAGCTCGAACGAGGCACGCCCGCTGACCATGAGCACGTGGTCGGCGAGCGGCAGCTTGCCCTCGCGCAGTGCCCAGCCCGCGACCTTGTCTACCGCGTTGTGCCTGCCGACGTCTTCGCGCAGCACGAGCAGTTCGCCGTCGCAGGTGAACAGGCCGGCCGCGTGCAGGCCGCCGGTGCTGGCGAACACCCGCTGCGCCTCGCGCAGACGGCCGGGGAGCGAGGCGAGCACGGCAGGGGAGACCGCCGTGTGATCCAGGGTCAGATCGAAGCGGGACCGGACCCGGATCGCCTCGATGCTGTCCTTGCCGCACACGCCGCAGGCGCTGGTGGTGATGAAAGTCCTGTTCGCCGGCGCGATGGTGACGTCAGGCCGCGGCGTGACAGCCGCCACGTTCTCATCGCACATCCTGATCTCGGTCAGGTCGTCCAGCGCGGCAAGCAGGCCCTCGGTGTACAAGAACCCGGCAGCCAGGTCGATATCGTCGCCGGGAGTCCGCATGGTCACGGTCAGCGGCACGTCACCGATCCGTATTTCCAGCGGCTCCTCCACCGCCAGCAGGTCGGCCCGCTGCTCGATGCCAGCGTCCGCACCCAGCCGGACCCGGAACACCCGACGCCGCGCCGTCTTGCCGCCCATATGCCCAGGTTAAGGGTTAACCGCAAGAACGGATGCCAGCGGCAGCCCGGGTGGGCAAGCCCGGACTGCCGCGGGGCTGGCTAGGAGCCAGTCCCGGACCGGCCGCCGGGTCCGCCAGGTCCGCCGGACCCGCCGCCTGTGCCGCCACCAGAGCTGACCGGGCTCATCTCATCGTCGGTCAAGATGGCCACCTCGTTGCGGATCGCGGGGCCGTGATCGGCATACCGTCTCCCGTTCCGGGTCGCGGTAAACGAATCCCCTGACACGCGGGCCACTGTCAGCACCTGGCCCTGGTAGAAAAGCTCATCACCGGTGCGCAGGTGCGGCCCGGACACCTCGGTGAGGGTGCTGCTGCCAGCGCTGACACTGAACGTGACGCAGGCCCGCGCGGTGGTGCCCGGCCCGGGGTGCAGGTCCGATGGTGCCGAGCAGGTGGATGGCGCTCCTTGCCGCGGGCCAGGATCGCCGGTACTGGCCAATGCCGTTCCGGACAAGGCAAACCCGGTCACGGCCAGCATCGCCGTCGTAGTGCCAGCCAGCGCTGCGATGCGCTTCATGCGCGGTCCTTCCGTTGCGAACTCTTAGCCCCCAGGCGGGCTCCGGTAAGACCCAGGAAACCCGGCGGAGTTCGCGGCCGGCTAAAGGATGGCACTGATTGGCGTATGAACGGCGGCACGCGGAAAACGGACAGAGGATAGGCATAGAAACGGGCCGGGCCCGGCGGGAGGTCGGACCCGGCCCGTTACATCAGGACCGGCAGGAGAACGCGGCTAAGTTATGATCTAGCTGGCGAAATCGAGCAGCGGTTGCGCGCGCGACGGGTGCCGCAGCTTGGACAGCGACTGCTTCTCCAGCTGGCGGATCCGCTCACGGGTCAGGCCCAGGGCCCGCCCGATCTCGTCCAGGGTGTGCGGGTTCCCGTCGTACAAGCCGAACCGCATCGCCATGATGGTCGCCTCGCGCGGGGTCAGCGCGTCCAGCGCCGACCGCAGCTGCTCGGCCATCAGCTGACGATCCACCAGCTCCGATGCCTCCGGCGCGTCGGTGTCCTCGATGAGGTCGCCGATCGAGGTCTCGCCGTCTTCACCGATCGTGGAGTCAAGCGAGATGGGCTGCCGTGAGGTGCGCAGCAGCTCCTCGATCTGGTCCGGCGTGCGGTCCAGTTCGACGGCTAGCTCTTCCGGGGTCGGCTCGCGGCCCAGGCGCTGGTGCATGTCACGCTCGACCCGGGACAGCTTGGACAGCATCTCCAGCACGTGCACGGGAAGCCGGATCGTCCGCGCCGAGTCGGCGAAGCCGCGCTGGATGGCCTGCCGGATCCACCACATCGCGTAGGTGGAGAACTTGTAACCCTTGGTGTAGTCGAACTTCTCGACCGCACGAATCAGGCCCAGGTTGCCTTCCTGCACCACATCCAGCAGCGACAGCCCCCTGTCGCTGTACTTCTTGGCCACCGAGACGACCAGCCGGAGGTTGGCCTCCAGCATGTGCGACTTGGCCCGGCGCCCGTCCTCGGCGACCAGCTCAAGGTCGCGCCGGAGAGCATCGGTCAGCCCTGGCGCAGTGTCCAGCTTGTGCTCGGCGAACAGGCCGGCCTCGATCCGCTTGGCGAGGTCCACCTCCTGCTCGGCGGTCAGCAGACTGGTCCGGCCAATGGACTTCAGGTACGTGTGCACCGAGTCGCCCATGGCGGGCGTCTGGTCGTCTAGGTCCTTGCTGTCGTCAGTGAACGCCGAGGCATCCGCTTCCAGCGTGATCGCCTCAGCGTCAGCGTCGTCGTCGCCCTGCTCATCGCGGCGGCCGCTGCCACGGGCGGTGCCGCCCTTGGCGTCGCTGCCGCGCGTCTTGCGTGCCGTCTTGACCGGCCCGCTCTTCTCCATGACCTCGTTAGCCAGCTGGACTCCTGCCTCGCTGAGCTCACGCAGGATCGACCGGCCCTCGGCCGGAGTCAGCCCGGCCCCTTCAAATGCGGTCCTCAGCTCAGATAGAGACAGGTGACCCTGGCTACGGCCGCGCTGGATCAAGTCGTCCACGCGGCTCATGCTCAGCTCGTCGTCCACCGTCGACGGCGCTGTTGCGCTCCGTGGCATGAGACACCTCCCTCTTTAATGAACGCGCCAAACGCGTTTGCCGTTCACGGATTTCCGCCAAGTACCCCACATCACCCCGCGTAGTCCTCAGCGGAGGCATTGCCCGAGTACTTATTAGTAACGCTGCATCGCTCAGTTTGTTCCCGCCCCGAGGTCAGAAAGGCCCTGGCGGAGCCGCATCAGGTCCGGCTTTCCGCTGGGAAGCATCGGGACGGCATCAACCAGTACGACCTTGCTAGGAGCAGCGTAACGCGGCAGGCGTTCTTTCACATGGATACGCAGCATTTTCAGCGTAGGCGGGTCGTGCGGATCGGTCGGAACTACGACCGCGACCACTCGTTCGCCCCACTCCGGGTCCGTTTGCCCGAAAACGGCCGCGTCGCGTACGCCGGGGTATTCTTGCAGCGCCGTCACCACTTCGGCGGGCACCACTTTGTGACCCCCGGTGTTAATCACATCATCGGCCCGGCCGCGGACTATCAGCGTGCCATCAGCCGCCATCGCGCCCAGGTCACCGGTCCTGAACCACTGGCCGGACGGGCCCGCGCCGCAGTAGCCCGCGAACAGCACCGGACCGGCAATCCAGATCCGCCCGCCGTCGTCATCCCTGACTTCGGCGCTGACCCCGTCCAGCGGTATCCCGTCGTAGACGCAGCCGCCGCAGGTCTCCGACATCCCGTAGCTGGTCACCACCGGGATACCCGCCGCCCGCGCCCGGTCCACCTGGCCGGCCGCGGCGGCTGCCCCGCCGAGCAGCACTGACTTGTAGCCGGCCAGCGCCGCCGGGTCCAGCCGGGCGAGCTGGGTAGGGACCAGCGAGATGTGCGCGCAGCCCGCATCGGTGACCGTCTGCGCGTCCACGCTGGCGGCCAGGTAGGGCTCAGTCCCGCCGGCCAGCGACCGCACCAGCACCTGGATACCCGCGATGTGGGTCACCGGCAGGCAGCACAGCCAGCGCTGACCCGGCGCTGCCCCGAGCCGGGTCAGCGAAGCCCGGGCCGAATGCAGCAGCGCCGCCGCGCTCAGCCGTACCCCCTTGGGCTCCCCGGTGCTGCCCGAGGTGCTGACGATGACCGCGGTGTCCTCGCTCACCCCGTTGCGATCAGAACTGACGGTGGTGACACCGCCCGCATCCTCGACCTCGTCCGGGTCGAAGGCGTGCAGCAGCGCGTCCAGCCGGGCCGGCGGCAAGCTGGCGTCCAGCGGCACGATAGCCGGACCCGGCTTACTGGCATCTAGCGCGCTGGCCAGCAGCTCGGTAAAGCGCGGGGTGGCGCGGTCTACCAGGACCGCGCGCAAGCGGCGTTTCATCACGGTCGTAAGGTTAGATCCCTCAGCTGGGGAGGTATGGGTGGCTATCGGATCAACGTCTTCAGCCACGCCAAAGTTCCCTCCTGTGTCTGCTGATCCTGGCGATGACATGGAGTGGCTGAGGGACCTGCGGGCGTTCGCGATCCCGATGACCACCAAATTCCGCGGCATCACCGTGCGCGAAGGCGCGCTGATCCACGGGCCGGCCGGCTGGGGCGAGTTCTCGCCCTTCGCCGAGTACGGGCCGCGCGAGTCCGCGCGGTGGCTGGCCAGCGCCCTGGAGTCAGCCGGCCTGCTGGGCGCGCCCGGCTGGCCCGCACCGGTCCGCGACCAGATACCGGTCAACGTCACTGTGCCCGCCACCGACCCGGAGCACGCCCGCCGGATCGTCGCCGCGTCCCAGTGCCGTACCGCGAAGGTGAAGGTCGCCGAGCGCGGGCAAGCGGAATCCGAGGACATCGCGCGGGTCGAGGCGGTACGGGACGCGCTCGGCCCGGACGGCAGGATACGGGTCGACGCCAACGGCGGCTGGGACGTCGGCCAGGCCACCAGGAGCCTGCGCCAGCTGGACCGGTTCGGCCTGGAATACGCCGAACAGCCGTGCGCCACCCTGGCCGAGATGGCCGAGCTGCGCAAGCGGGTCAACATACCGCTGGCAGCGGATGAGTCGATCAGGAAAGCGGAGGACCCGCTGCGGGTCCGCGCCGCCGGCGCCGCCGACATCGTCGTGCTCAAAGTGCAGCCGCTCGGCGGCGTGCGCGCGGCGCTGCAGGTCGCGCAGGCCGCCGGCCTGCCGGTCGTCGTCTCCAGCGCGATCGACACCTCGGTCGGGCTGGCCGCCGGGATCGCCCTGGCCGCGGCGCTGCCCGAGCTGCCCTACGCCTGCGGCCTGGCTACCATGTCCCTGCTGACCGGCGACGTCACCGCCGATCCGCTGATCGAGTCCGGGGGAGAGCTCCCCGTTCGCAGGCCAGCCATCGACGAGGCCGAACTTGCCCGCTGGGAGATCGACCCCGGGCCGTGGCAGGCCAGGGCCAGAGAAGCGGGGCGCTACCTGTGAATCCGTCCACCGCGTTCGGCGTCACGTTCACCGACGAACTGGCCCGCTGCGGCCTGCGCGATGTCGTGCTCGCGCCTGGATCACGCAGCACCCCGCTGGCCATGGCGTTCGGCGCGCTGGACCAGCACGGCAGGCTCAGGGTGCACGTCCGGATCGACGAGCGGTCCGCGTCGTTCACCGCGCTTGGCCTGGCCAAATCCAGCGGCAGGCCGGTCGCCGTGCTGTGCACGTCCGGCACCGCCGCCGCGAACTTCCACGCCGCGGTCATCGAGGCCGGCGAATCGAACGTGCCGCTGCTCGTGCTCACCGCCGACCGGCCCCCCGAACTACGCGGCACCGGCGCGAATCAGGCCATCGACCAGATCAAGCTGTACGGCAGCGCGGTGCGCTGGTTCTGTGAGGTCGGCACGCCCGATTCGGGCGGTCCTGGTCCGGGCGGTCCTGGTTTCGGCGATCCTGGTTTCCGTGCCGAGGGCGGCTACTGGCGTTCGCTGGCCTGCCATGCCTGGGCACATGCGGCCGGTTCCGTCGGCGGGCTGCCCGGCCCGGTGCACCTCAACCTGGCCTTGCGCGACCCGCTGATTCCCGACGGGCCGGCCGAGCCGCTGCCCGGACGCCCTGATGACAGGCCATGGACGCGGTTTCCCGTCCCGGCGGCGCATGGCGCGGACGTCCTGTCTGTGCCGTGGACCGAACGCGGCGTCGTGGTCTGCGGCGACGGCACCGAACCGGTCGCGGAAGAGCTACTGCGCCTGGCCGAACAGGCTGGCTGGCCGGTCCTGGCCGAGCCTTCTTCCGGGGCCCGGCGCGGTCCCTGCGCCGTCTCCGGCTACCAGTACCTGATGGGCAGGCCGGAGTTCTGCCCGGACCTGATCGTGTCGGCTGGCCGTCCCGGCCTGTCCCGGGCACAGCAGGCCTTCCTCGGATCGGCGTCCCGCCAGGTCGTGATCGCGCAAGGCCCCGGCCGCTGGTCCGACCCGCAGCGGAGCGCCACTGACGTGGCCGCCGCGATCACGCTCACCGGCACGCCGCCCGCCACCGGTCACGACGGCAGGCGGTCCGGGACCTGGCTGGCCGCCTGGCTGGAGGCGGACCGCCTGGTGCGCGGCGCGCTCGACCAGGTCCTGGACGCGGAGCAGGGCATCACCGAGCCGCGGCTGGCCCGTGATCTGGTCACTGCGCTGCCCGACGGCGCATTGCTCTGGCTCGGGTCCAGCATGCCCATCCGGGACGCGGACAACCAGATGCCAGCACGCGGCGACATCCGCGTCCTGGCCAGCCGCGGCGCCAGCGGGATCGACGGCGCGCTCTCATCGGCGGCCGGCGCCGCACTCGGCCATGACGGGCCCGCGTTCGCGCTGATCGGCGACCTGACCTTCTTGCACGACGCGCCTGGCCTGGCGATCGGGCCGGGCGAGCCGCGCCCAGACCTGTGCCTGATCGTGGTGAACAACGACGGCGGCGGCATTTTCTCCACCCTGGAGCAGGCCGCCTTCGACGGCTTCGAGCGGCTGTTCGGTACCCCGCACGGGGCCGGCGTACACCACCTCGCCGCGGCCTTCGGCCTGCCCTATCATCTGCTCGATCACCCCGACGACCTGGCCAAGCCGCTGCAGGGCAATGGCCTGCGCATCGTCGAGGCACGTACGAACCGTGAGGCCGGCGCCGAGTTGCGCGCCCGGTTGCGTGCCGCGGCGAACGCCGCACTGGGGTAAGCGCTGGGGCAGTGGTCGCGGCCGGGAGTCAGTGCTCGGGCCCGGGTCTGGCGAGATCGCTAGTTCGCGGACTGTCCCAGGTGCCAGCGGACGATGCAGAATCCGTGCTGGAGCGCGAGTTCGAGCGTGGCCGGGTCGAGGCTGCCGTCGGGCAGGCGCGGGATCGGGATGAACCTCGCCGCCCGCGGGTTCTTCGCCGTGATGATGGCGAGCAGGTTCTCCACCTCGGCGGCCTGGGTGACGAGTTCGGGGCGGGTAGTCACGTCCTTGCCGCGCAGGCGGATGCGGACAGGCCGTTCGCCGGTCATGTTGAGGGTCCACCGGCCGCCGCCAGGGGTGAGCAGGTCCTTGCCGTCGTGGACGTAGCTGACCGGCTGCCGGTATGACTTGCCCGACTTGCGGCCGGTGTAGGAAATGAGCATCAGGTTCCCGCCGAGCGGCGTCGGGACCGGCAGGCTCAGTACTGCCCGCATCGGCACGTTGACCGCACGCATAATGCGGGCGCGGCGGCGATCCGGAGCTGTGCCGGTTTTCCCTTGCGTAACGGGCTCACTGGCCATCGCAGGCTCCTCCTGGTTACCGGGCTTGCGCTTCGACTGCGCGTACCCACAGTCTAATTGTCAAAAGCTTCGACAGCAAACTATTAGATATCAATGTTCAGGTGGCCGATGTCTGCGGGAGTGCGGCGCGGCGTCGTAGCATTATGGGATGGCGAGCACCAGGAACTGCGAACAGTGCGGTGCGTTGTTCGCGCCTCGCCGCGAGCATGCCCGGTTCTGCTCAGCCCGGTGCCGGGTCGCGTGGAACCGGGAACACGCTGGCGATGCCGCCGCGGGCGAGAACGCCCTTGACTGGTCGCTAGGGGCAATGTCCGAGGCCATCGCCAGGTTCGACCAGATGCTCGACTGGGACCTGTCCCGGGTAGTCGCCGCGGTCAGCGAGGGCGTGTGGTGGGTGACGCTGGTGGATGCCACGTTGGTCCGCTATTACCCGGGCATCTACGACACCGTGCTCGACGGCTGGTCAGCGAACAAACGTGAGGTGATCGGCGGGACGCTGGCGGGGCTTCGCTTCGTCCGCAACCAGATGGGCCGGCACCGCGACCTGGCCGAGTTCGTGCACGGCGGGGCGGGTACGCCGTGGATCTGGCAGTCGGTGCCCGGGCCGGCCTGCGATGAGCTGTCAGAGCACGGGCAGGAATGGGAATTGACCCGGTACCAGGCATACCAGCACTGGCTGGCAGGCCATGAGGTCACCGAGTGCTTCACCCTGGCCGGCGGGTTCCTTATCCAGACGGCGGCGGTCGCCGCTGAACTGTCTGACCCAGCCGTCGCCCGCTCCGAGTTACCCAGTCGGATCATGTCACTGCCGGGAGAATAGCGTTCAGGGCGTTGTAACGATCGATGATCGGCCAGGCCTGAGCAGCGGCAATCTTTCGCAGCGCAAAGCGCAGTTCCCAGATGCGCGGGAGAAGCGACGAGGTGTGCCAGCGTTCGACGGGCAGGATGATCAGGTCAGCGATCAGTTCGCCCGCTGCGGTGCGGTCGTAC
>Ga0224568_1000199_pt1 | contig 10154 bp, 7 predicted proteins | sample CLU5metagenome_FD_182727 | JGI IMG/M metagenome (GOLD analysis project Ga0224568, IMG submission 182727) | Spruce litter microbial communities from Bohemian Forest, Czech Republic - CLU5 | ecosystem: Environmental > Terrestrial > Plant litter > Unclassified | place: Czech Republic: South Bohemian... | reverse complement strand
CGCGGGTCTCGGCAGTCCGGCCGACCATGGCGGCCGGCCTGGCGGCGGGACGCAGGAGCCGGCGGCAGCGGGCAGCGGTGCGCAGGCGCCGGAGGCAGGCCGCAGTCCTGAGGCAAGGAAAGACCCTGATGCAGGCAACGGACCTGAAACAGGCAGCGGCCCTGAAACAGGCAACGCCCCTGATGTAGGCAGCGGCCCTGAAACAGGCGACGGCCCGGATGCAGGCAACGGCCCGGATGCGGGCAAAGGCGGCGCACAGTGACTGACACCCTCACCCCGGTGCTGACCGCCTACTGGGATCAGCCGGATAGCTTCACCCTGGACGGCTACAAGCGCGTCGGCGGCTACAAGTCGCTGGGCAAGGCGCTGGCCATGGCGCAGGACGACATCATCGGCGCATTGAAGGAGTCGGTGCTGCGGGGCCGCGGCGGCGGCGGTTTCGGCACTGGCGCCAAGTGGTCGTTCATCCCGCAGAACGACGGGAAGCCGCACTACCTCACCGTCAACGCGGACGAGTCCGAGCCGGGCACGTGCAAGGACATCCCGCTGATGATGGCCACCCCGCACACGCTGATCGAGGGCGCGATCATCACCGCGTACGCGATCCGGGCCAACCACGCGTTCATCTACGTGCGCGGTGAGGTGACGCACGTGGTCAGGCGGCTGCGAGCGGCGGTGGCCGAGGCGTACGAGGCCGGTTATCTCGGCGCGGACATCCTCGGCTCCGGGTTCGACCTGGAGCTGGTGGTGCACGCCGGCGCCGGCGCGTACATCTGCGGTGAGGAAACCGCGCTGCTCACCTCGCTTGAGGGCTACCGCGGCACGCCGCGGAACCGGCCGCCGTTCCCCGCGGTGGAGGGCCTGTACGCGTGCCCGACCGTGATCAACAACGTGGAGTCGATCGCCAGCGTGCCGTCGATCATCGGCGGCGGGCAGGGCTGGTTCTCCGGCATGGGCACGGAGAAGTCCAAGGGCTACGGCATCTTTTCGCTGTCCGGCCACGTCACCACGCCCGGTCAGTACGAGGCTCCGCTCGGCATCACCCTGCGCGAGCTGCTCGACCTGACCGGCGGCGTGCGGGCCGGGCACCGGCTGAAGTTCTGGACACCCGGCGGCTCGTCCACGCCGCTGCTGACCGACCAGCACCTGGACGTGCCGCTTGACTTCGAGGGCGTGGCCGCGGCCGGCTCGCTGCTCGGCACCAGGGCGCTGCAGATCTTCGACGAGACCACCTGCGTGGTGCGCGCGGTGCTGCGCTGGACCGAGTTCTACGAGCACGAGTCCTGCGGCAAGTGCACGCCGTGCCGGGAGGGTACCTACTGGATGGTCCGGGTGCTGCGGCGGCTGGAGGCCGGCCGCGGCACCGAAGAGGATCTGGACAAGCTGCTCGACATCTGCGACAACATCTTCGGCCGGGCGTTCTGCGCGCTCGGCGACGGCGCGGTCAGCCCGGTCCAGTCCGGTATCCAGTACTTCAGGGACGAGTTCCTAGAGCACCAGAAGGAAGGCGGCTGCCCCTTCGACCCCGCCGCGTCCACCCTGTTCGGCGCCCAGTGATGGCCGGTGCGCGGGAGCCGGGGCTGGCCCGGGTACGCGGGCCGGTGCCGGACCGGAGCCAGGCTAACAGCGCGGACCAGGCGAACAGCGCGGGCAGCCGAATAGCGCGGAGCAGCCGATGAACTGGAGCAGGCGATGACTGTCGAGACCCAGGTGGACACCGTCTCGGTCACGATCGACGGGTTCGAGATCAGCGTGCCCAAGGGCACCCTGGTCATCCGGGCCGCGGAGATGCTCGGCATTTCGATCCCGCGGTTCTGCGACCACCCGCTGCTAGATCCGATCGGCGCCTGCCGGCAGTGCCTGGTGGACGTGCAGGGCCAGCGCAAGCCGCTCGCCTCCTGCACCACCACCTGCACTGAAGGCATGGTGGTGCACACCCAGTTCACCTCGCCGGTGGCGGAAAAAGCGCAGCGCGGCGTGATGGAGCTGCTGCTGGTCAACCACCCGCTCGACTGCCCGATGTGCGACAAGGGCGGCGAGTGCCCGCTGCAGAACCAGGCCATGTCCAACGGACAGGGCGAGACCAGGTTCACCGAGCAGAAGCGGACCTTCGACAAGCCGGTGCCGATTTCCACCGAGGTGCTGCTGGACCGGGAGCGGTGCATCTCCTGCACCCGGTGCGTGCGAGTGTCGGAGGAGATCGCCGGCGATGAGTTCATCGAGTTCGTGGACCGCGGGCCCGGTCAGTACATCGGCACCGCGACCGGCAAGCCGTTCGACTCCTACTTTTCCGGCAACACTGTGCAGGTCTGCCCGGTGGGCGCGCTCACCGGCGCGGCCTACCGGTTCCGGGCCCGGCCGTTCGACCTGGTATCGACGCCGAGCGTGTGCGAGCACTGCGCGGCCGGCTGCCGTCAGCGCACCGACCACCGGCGCGGCAAGGTCACCCGGCGACTGGCGGGCGACGACCCGGCGGTGAACGAGGAGTGGAACTGCGACAAGGGCCGGTGGGCGTTCCGCTACGCCACCGGCCGGGACCGGCTCAACTCGCCGCTGGTCCGAGACCCGGCGGACGGGGTGCTCAAGCCGGCCAGCTGGCCGCACGCGCTGGCCGTCGCCGCGGACGGGCTGCGGGCCGCGGTGGGCACGGCGACCGGTGATACCCCGGCCGGCCTAGGCAGCCGCGGCGCCGGCGCGGCGGTGCTGACCGGCGGGCGGCTGACGCTGGAGGACTCGTACGCGTACGCAAAGTTCGCCCGGGTCGCGCTGAACACCAACGACATCGACATGCGGGCACGGGCGCACTCGGACGAAGAAGAGCGGTTCCTGGCCGCCTGCGTGGCTGGCCGCGGCATCGACGTCACCTACGCGGAGCTGGAGCGGGCGCCTGCCGTGCTGCTGGCCGGCTTTGAGCCTGAGGACGAATCGCCGATCGTGTTCCTGCGGCTGCGCAAGGCGGTACGCAAGCACAACCAGCGGGTCTTCGCCATCGCGGCGCTGGCCAGCTGGGGGCTGCGCAAGCTGGGCGGCCAGCTGATCGCCGTCGCGCCCGGCGACGAGGCCGCCACGCTGACCGCGCTGGCGGCCGGCGGCGGCAGCACCACCGCAGGCGGCGATGATCTGAGCGATGCGGCCGCGGCGCTGAGCGAGGCGGGCGCGGTGATCCTGGTCGGCGAGCGGCTGGCGCAGGTGCCCGGCGCACTCGCCGCCGTCGCGCGGCTGGCCACCGCGTCCGGAGCCAGGCTGGCCTGGATTCCGCGCCGGGCCGGCGAGCGCGGCGCGATCGAGGCGGGTGCGCTGCCCAGCCTGCTGCCGGTGGGCCGCCCGGTGTCCGACCCGGCCGCGCGGGCCGAGGTCAGCCGGGTATGGGGCAAGGCGAAGCTGCCCGCCATCGCGGGCAGGGACACGGCGGGGATCCTGGCCGCGGCATCCGCGCAGCAACTGGGCGCGCTGCTGCTGGCCGGAGTGGATCCAGCCGACCTGCCCGACCCGGAGGCGGCGCTGGCCGCGCTGGACGCGGTGCCGTTCATCGTCAGCCTGGAACTGCGCGGCAGCGCGGTCACCGACCGCGCCGACGTGGTGTTCCCGGTCGCGGCGGTGGCGGAGAAGGCGGGCACGTTCGTGAACTGGGAGGGCCGCGGCGGCACCTTCGAGGCGGCGCTGCACGTGCCTGAGGTGCGCACCGACCTGTACGTGCTGAGCGCGATCGCCGACCTGATGGATGTGCACCTGGGCCTGCCTGACCAGGGCGCGGCCCGGGCCGAGCTGGCCACGCTCGGCCGGTGGAAGGGCACCAGGGCGGAGGCGCCGGCCGCGGGCTCGGCGGGACCGGCGCCATCATCGTCGCGGTCGATGCAGTTCCTCGGTGTCGGCGGGTCCGCGACCGCGCGGCTAGCCAGCTGGCACCAGCTGCTTGACAACGGGCGGATGCAGGACAACGAGCCGTTCCTGGCCGGTACGGCCAGGCCAGCGGTGGCCAAGATGTCAGCGGCTACCGCGACGCAAGCAGGCCTAGCCGACGGCGATAAGGTAACCCTCGCTACCGCGCGAGGTTCGGCAACGCTTCCGGTAGAGGTTACGAGCATGATCGACAACGTGGTGTGGGCGCCCGCCGGTGCGGGCGTGTCCGGCCATGGCAGCGCCGTGACGTTGAGGAGACCGCAGTGAGCCACGTACTGGCTACGGAGCCGACGCTGGCGGACTTCAACACGCTCATCTGGTGGATGGTGCTGCTGAAGGTCGCGTTCGTCTTCGTCTTCCTGCTGCTCGTGACCATGTTCATGATCTGGTTCGAGCGCCGCGTCATCGGCCGGATGCAGAACCGGCCGGGGCCGAACCGGGCCGGGCCGTTCGGCCTGCTGCAGCCGATCGCGGACGCGATCAAGCTGCCGCTCAAGGAAGACATCATCCCGACCAACGCGGACCGGCTGATCTTCGTGATCGCGCCGCTGGTCTCGGCCATCCCGGCGTTCATCGGCATCTCCATCATCCCGTTCGGGCCGATCGTCTCGATCTTCCACCACCACACGCCGCTGCAGGTCACCGACCTGCCGGTGGCGGTGCTGCTGGTGCTGGCGATGAGCTCGATGGGCGTCTACGGCATCGTGCTGTCTGGCTGGGCGTCCGGCTCGCCGTACTCGCTGCTCGGTGCGATGCGCTCGGCGGCGCAGGTGATCAGCTACGAGATCGCGATGGGCCTGGCCTTCGTGGCCGTGTTCATGTACGCGGGCTCGCTGTCCACCACCGCGATCGTCTCCGCGCAGAACAAGATCTGGTACGCCATCCCGCTGATCCCGTCCTTCCTGATCTACCTGGTCACCATGGTCGGCGAGACCAACCGGCTGCCGTTCGACCTGCCCGAGGGCGAGGGCGAGCTGGTAGCGGGCTACCACACCGAGTACTCCTCGATGAAGTTCGCCATGTTCTACCTGGCCGAGTACATCAACATGACCACCGTCTCCGCGCTGGCCACCACGCTGTTCCTCGGCGGCTGGCGGGCACCGGTGCCGCTGTCGCTGTGGGCGGGCGCGAACAGCGGCTGGTGGCCGATGCTGTGGTTCGTGATCAAGGTGATGGTGCTGCTGTTCTGCTTCGTCTGGCTGCGCGGCACGCTGCCCCGGGTCCGCTATGACCAGCTGATGGCGCTGGGCTGGAAAATCCTCATCCCGGTCTCGGTGGTGTGGATCCTGGCCGTGGCCACCATCAAGACCTGGCAGCTGGACCGCAGCAACAAGGTGCCTTACGTCATCGCAGGCCTGGTGCTGGTGCTGATCGTGATCATGGTCGTGCTGTACGACGGCAACGCGCAGCGCCGGTCGGCGCTGCATGAGGAGGGCCGCAGCCAGGCCGGCGGCGGGGAGAATCCCGCCTTCCCTGTCCCGCCCATCGACCTGCCGCACTATCACGGGATCGGGCTGGCGCAGGCGGGCCTGGAGAGCGTGCCCCTGGAGACCGTGCCGACCAGCGATGGCTCCACGAAGGAGGTCACTGGTGCTTGAGTTCCTCAACCCGATCAAAGGGTTCGGAGTCACCTTCCACGAGATGTTCAGGAAGGTGGAGACCGTCCAGTACCCGGAGGTAAAGCGGCCCACCGCGCCGCGGTTCCACGGGCACCACCAGCTGAACCGGTGGCCGGACGGGCTGGAGAAGTGCATCGGCTGCGAGCTGTGCGCCTGGGCCTGCCCGGCGGATGCGATCTACGTCGAGGGCGCGGACAACACCGCTGCCGCCAGGTTCTCACCCGGCGAGCGGTACGGCCGGGTGTACCAGATCAACTACCTGCGCTGCATCTTGTGCGGGATGTGCATCGAGGCCTGCCCGACCCGCGCGCTCACCATGACCAACGAGTACGAGATCGCGGACGACAGCAGGGAAAACCTGATCTGGACCAAGGAGCAGCTGCTGACGCCGCTGCACGAGGGCGCCGAAGCGCCGCCGCACCCGATGCGGCTCGGCAATGACGAGAAGGACTACTACCGGCTCGGTGCGGCCGGGATCGTGGCCGCGGGCCGCGCGCCCGGCATGGGCGGTCCTGGCGGCCCGACCGGCCCCGCCGTCCTGGCCGAGGTCTCCACCGAGGAGGAAGCGGCCCAATGACGCACCTGCTGGCCGGCCCCTCCGGGCCGAACGTGGACGCCATCACCACCGAGACCATCTACTGGATCCTCGCCTTCTTGTCCACCGGCGCCGCCTGCGGCATGATCCTGGTCCGCCGGGCGGTGCACTGCGCGCTGTTCCTGGCCGTGGTGATGCTGTCGCTGGCCACCATGTACGCGATGATGGGCGCGCCGTTCCTGGCCTTCGTGCAGATCATCGTGTACACCGGCGCGGTGCTGATGCTGTTCCTGTTCGTGCTGATGCTGGTCGGCATCAGCTCGTCCGACTCGGTGACCGAGACGATCAGGAGCCAGCGGGCCTGGGCGCTGGCCTGCGGCCTCGGCTTCGCCGTGGTGCTGTGCCTCGGCATCGGGCACGCCGCCCTCGGCCCGGCGGTCAAGCACACCGACGCGCTGAACGGGTCGGGCAACCTGTCCGGGCTGGCGCAGCTGATCTTCACCACCTACGTGTTCCCGTTCGAAGTCACCGGCGCCTTGCTGATGACCGCGGCGATCGGCGCGATGGTGCTGGCGCACCGGGAACGGACCACGCCCAAGCCGACCCAGCGGGACCTGGCCGCCAGGCGGATCGCCAGCGGGCACGTGGCGCCGGACCCGTCGCCTGGGGTCTACGCCCTGCACGACGCCGTGGACCGGCCCGCCCTGCTACCGGACGGCAGTACCTCGCCCGAGTCGGTGAGCACCGCGCTGGCGCAGCGGATCGTGGGCAGTGACGGCGAGCCGGTGCAAGCAGCACAGCTTGTTATGAATAAAGAAGAGGTTGACCAGTGAGCCCCATTCACTATGTGGTGCTTTCCGTGCTCTTGTTCGTGGTCGGTGCGGTCGGCGTGCTGGTGCGCCGCAACGCGATCATCGTCTTCATGTGCATCGAGCTGATGCTGAACGCGTGCAACCTGGCATTCGTCGCGTTCGCGAGCATGCACGGGAACCTGGACGGCCAGGTCATCGCGTTCTTTGTCATGGTCGTCGCGGCCGCTGAGGTCGTAGTCGGCCTGGCGATCCTGATGGCGATCTTCCGGGCCCGCAAGTCCGCGTCGGTCGACGACGCGAACCTGCTGAAGTACTGAGGAGACTGCGACCATGCTTACCGTTGGGGCGACTGGGGTGCTGCGTGCCTCATGGCTGCTGCTGGCCTTCCCGCTGTTCGGCGCGGCGGTGCTGCTGCTCGGCGGCCGGCGCACCGACCGGTGGGGGCACCTGCTCGGCGCGCTGATGCCGATCGCGTCGTTCGTGTACGCGGTAATCGCCTTCTTCACCCTGCTCGGCGAATCCGACCGCAGCCGCGACCTGCACATGTTCAGCTACATCCCGGTCGGCGGCTTCAACGTCAACATGGGCATCCTGCTGGACCCGCTGTCCATCTCGTTCACGCTGCTGATCACCGGGGTCGGCTCGCTGATCCACATCTACTCGATCGGCTACATGTCGCACGACAGCGACCGGCGCCGGTTCTTCGGCTACCTGAACCTGTTCATCGCGGCGATGCTGCTGCTGGTGGTTGCCGACAATTACCTGGGCCTGTACGTCGGCTGGGAAGGCGTCGGCCTGGCCTCCTACCTGCTGATCGGGTTCTGGCAGTACAAGAACTCCGCCGCGGTCGCGGCCAAGAAGGCGTTCATCGCGAACCGGGTCGGTGACGTAGGCCTGTCGCTGGCCATCATGTTGATGTTCGCCGAGTTCGGCAACGTGTCGTTCACCGGCGTGTTCGGCGCGGTAAAGAGCGGCGGCTCCGGCGTGTCCACCGCGCTCGGCCTGCTGCTGCTGCTCGCGGCCTGCGGCAAGTCCGCCCAGGTGCCGCTGCAGTCCTGGCTGCTGGACGCGATGGAAGGCCCGACCCCGGTTTCCGCGCTGATCCACGCGGCCACCATGGTCACGGCCGGGGTGTACCTGCTGGTCCGGTCCAACCCGATCCTGGCGCTGTCCGGCACCGCGCGGCTGGGCATCACCGTGGTGGGCGCGGTCACGCTGCTGTTCGGCGCGCTGATCGGCTGCGCCAAGGATGACATCAAGAAGGCGCTGGCCGGCTCCACCATGTCGCAGATCGGCTACATGACACTGGCCGCGGGACTTGGCCCGGCCGGGTACGTGTTCGCGATCGCGCACCTGCTGGCACACGGGTTCTTCAAGGCGGGACTGTTCCTCGGTGCCGGGTCGGTCATGCACGGCATGGACGACGAAGTGAACATGCGCAAGTACGGCGGCCTGGCCAAGGTCATGCCGATCACGTTCGCCACCTTCGGCCTGGGCTACCTGGCCATCATCGGCATCCCGCCGTTCTCCGGGTTCTTCACCAAGGACGGCATCATCGAGGCGGCGTGGGACAAGGGCGGCACCTCCGGTGCCATCCTGGCCACCTGCGCGATCCTGGGAGCCGGGCTCACCGCGTTCTACATGACCAGGGTCATGCTGATGACCTGGTACGGGAAGCGGCGCTGGGAACAATCCGCCGCTGAGCAGCACGAGCCGGGCGAGGCGCACTCATCGCCGCACCCGCACGAGTCGCCGGCCACGATGACCATCCCGATGATCTTGCTCGCGGTCGGATCGGTCGGCGCGGGCGCGTTCCTCATCCTCGGCCAGCGGTTCGAGAACTTCCTCGGCCCGGTGACCGGGCTGCCGCCGACGGCACACGGAGTATGGTCGCTGGCCGGCGAGATCGCGCTGGTCCTTGCGGTGTGCGGCATCGGCCTGGCCTGGTTCATGTACGGACGCGTCCCGGTGCCGGCCGAGGCGCCTGCCGGCTCCTTTCCGGTCGTCGCCGCCAGAAAAGATCTCTACGGGGACGCGTTCAACGAATCGGTCCTGATGCGGCCCGGCCAGTGGCTGACCAGGCTATCTGTCTACTTTGACAACCGGGGCGTGGACGGGCTGGTGAACGGGCTGGCCGCGCTGATCGGCGGTACGTCCGGGCGCCTGCGCCGGACCGAGTCCGGATACGTGCGCTCCTACGCCAGGTACATGTACGTCGGTGCCGTGGTCGGAGTCATCTTGCTGCTGATGGTGAGGGTCTGACATGAACGGCTTTCCCTGGCTGACCATCGCGGGGGCGGTGCCGCTCGCGGGCGCTCTGGTGCTGACCGCGCTGCCATCGGCCAAGGCGCAACTGGCCAAGCTGACCGCGCTGGCCTTCTCCGTGATCACGCTGGTCGTAGTGATCATCATCGCGGTGAAGTTCCAGGTCGGCGGGCCCACCTACCAGTTCACCGAGCAGTACTCGTGGATCCCGCAGTTCGGCGTGCATTACGCGCTCGGCGTGGACGGCATCGCGCTGGTGCTGATCGGCATGGCCGCGGTGCTGATGCCGGTGGTGATCCTGGCCTCCTGGCATGACGTCGACGGCGCGCTGCGGTTCAGCGCTCCTGCCGCTGGCTCTGGTGACGGGCCTGCCGCGGCTTCGGTCAGCGCCTCTGACGACGGGCCGGCCGCGCTGGCTGGCGGCACGCGGGCACCCCGGCACAGCGTGAAGACCTACTTCGCGCTGCTGCTGGTGCTGGAGACGATGATGATCGGGGTGTTCGCGGCCACCGACGTCTTCTTGTTCTACGTGTTCTTCGAGGCCATGCTGATCCCGATGTACTTCATGATCGGGTCCTACGGGGTCGGCAAGCGGCAGTACGCGGCGGTCAAGTTCCTGCTGTACAGCCTGCTCGGCGGGCTGCTCATGCTGGTCGCCGTCATCGCGCTCTACGTGTACAGCACCAAGTCGCCGGTCACCGGGGACCATGGCTCGTTTCTGTTCAGCGAGCTGTCCCAGCTGAGCCTGTCCCCGACCGTGCAGAAGTGGCTGTTCCTCGGCTTCTTCATCGCGTTCGCGATCAAGGCGCCGCTGTGGCCGTTCCACACCTGGCTGCCGGACGCGGCCGCGTCGGCCCAGCCGGGCGCGGCGGTGCTGCTGGTCGGCGTGCTGGACAAGGTCGGCACTTACGGCATGCTGCGCTTCTGCTTCGAGCTGTTCCCGGCCGGGGCAAAGTACTTCACCCCGCTGGTCATCACCTTGGCGGTGATCGGCATCTTGTACGGCGCTATCGTCGCGATCGG
>Ga0224568_1000198_pt1 | contig 10176 bp, 11 predicted proteins | sample CLU5metagenome_FD_182727 | JGI IMG/M metagenome (GOLD analysis project Ga0224568, IMG submission 182727) | Spruce litter microbial communities from Bohemian Forest, Czech Republic - CLU5 | ecosystem: Environmental > Terrestrial > Plant litter > Unclassified | place: Czech Republic: South... | reverse complement strand
ATTTCGAGCCCAGGTAAGGTTCTTCGCGTTGCGTCGAATTGAACCACATGCTCCACCGCTTGTGCGGGCCCCCGTCAATTCCTTTGAGTTTCAGCCTTGCGACCGTACTCCCCAGGCGGATTGCTTAACGCGTTAGCTACGGCACGGCGGGATTGGGTACCCGTCACACCAAGCAATCATCGTTTAGGGCTAGGACTACCAGGGTATCTAATCCTGTTTGCTCCCCTAGCTTTCGTGCATCAGCGTCAGTTGTGGTCCAGTGAGCCGCTTTCGCCACAGGTGTTCCTTCCGATATCTACGCATTTCACCGCTACACCGGAAATTCCACTCACCTCTCCCACACTCGAGCCCGGCAGTTTCTCATGCAGTCTATGAGTTGAGCCCATAGATTTCACATAAGACTTACCAAGCCGCCTACGCACCCTTTACGCCCAATAATTCCGAACAACGCTCGCCCCCCTCGTATTACCGCGGCTGCTGGCACGAAGTTAGCCGGGGCTTCTTCTTCCGGTACCGTCATAATCGTCCCGATCGAAAGGAGTTTACGTCCCAAGGGACTTCATCCTCCACGCGGCGTTGCTGCGTCAGGGTTTCCCCCATTGCGCAAAATTCCCCACTGCTGCCTCCCGTAGGAGTCTGGACCGTGTTTCAGTTCCAGTGTGTCCGTGCGCCCTCTCAGGCCGGATACCGATCTTCGCCTTGGTGGGCCGTTACCCCGCCAACTAGCTAATCAGCCGCGACCCCCTCTTCAAGCGCATTGCTGCTTTGATCTTGCGATGTTATGCGGTATTAGCCCCGGTTTCCCGGAGTTATTCCACACTCGAAGGTAGGTTAGTCACGTGTTACTCACCCGGTCGCCACTTTACTCATGGATTGCTCCACTTTCTCGTACGACTTGCATGTGTTAGGCACGCCGCCAGCGTTGATTCTGAGCCAGGATCAAACTCTCGTTTGAAACCTGATGTCTGCCGACGGGTAGTTGGCAGACTGCCATCGCCGCGTATCCAAGGCAGCTTGCAAAAGCCGCTCTGGTTTCAACAACGCGGGATGGCGCCACCACTCAGCTTCGCCTTCCCCGAAGGGAGATTGAAGACCGTGGTGGTCTATCTTGTGAGATCGTTCAGACTTATGCCCGAATGATTTCTCACGACTGGCACGTTCAACCTAGTTGTCAAAGACCGAATCGCAATCCGCCGAGGCGGCGCGAATTCAGTCCAGGCGAAAACGCTCGAAAGCGAATCCGACTGTCCTCGAAACTTTACAACCATACAGTGCGGTTTATATCCCGTCAATCGTTGCTTCCCACAGAATTTCCAGATGATTTCCACATCGGGAACCCGGGGCGGGAGAGCTGCCATCAACCTTGATAGGCGCTCAGAACTGCGCGCAACAGTATGGTCTTCCGCTCGGAACTGGACGCCACTTTCGGCGCACGCATTTTGCGACAGCCCGGACGGAAGACAGAAATTGAGAAAAGATCTTTATTACCTGGAGGTCCTTGCTTTGAAGGTACCCTTCGGAATTGCTTACTTTCCGAATGAAGTCCCGTGGCCGGGACGATTGAGAACTCTAATTTGCTCTCTGGAAACTTAGATGCCGGTTACGCACGAGAGTTGCAACATATTCCGGCTCAGCCACACATCTGCTCTCGGTGAATTGTTTATAGCAGATGAATGGGGGTTGGTGTCAAGAGGTAGTTTAGAAATTTGGTTCGCCATAACTTTGGGCGGGCGTGGCGCACTGCCCCGCAAGGGGAATTTTTGCACAATGTGTAGTCTTGGATTCAGGCCCTTCGTCGGAGGCGGGGGGCAGGCCCAGCCTTTCCGGACCAGGATACTCGCGGTTGCCCCGTCCTTGTCTCTGCGTTCTTTGCAGAGACAGGGCGGGGATTTTGATCTCCTATCCCCGATTCCCAATGCCGGAAATGCAGAAGAAAAGTCCTCCAGAAAAAAACGCTGGCCCAACTTCAGCTTACGATTAGCTCAGCATGCCATGGGGTCTCCAACGATTTCAGCAACAGCGGTGTCTGCACTTTCTGACTTTCAGTTGGGCCGGCTGGCCCAGCCTTTCCGGATCACAATACTCGCGGTTGCCCCGTCCTTGTCTCTGCGTTCTTTGCAGAGACAGGGCGGGGATTTTGATCTCCTATCCCTGATTCCCAATCCCGGAATTTTGGTGTCGAGTCCCGAGCGATGGGCATGGAGCAGTTTCCGTCATTATGTTTCGGGCGTTGAGGGAGTGGTGGAGATTGAATCGCAGTGAACGGCGCGAAAGCGCGAGCAACTTGGGGTTTTGCCGCAGGTAATAGGAAGTCAAAACCCCCGCCCTGTCGCAGAAAACGCGACAAGGACGGGGCAACCCCGGGTATCGTGATCCGGAAAAGCCTGGGCCACCCGCGTCTCGTCCTTTAAGGAAACGGAATTTTATCTTGGCGCACACTCAAGTATCCCTTTACGTATGAGTGCCCCTGCTGCTGCACGGTTTCCATGCCTATGCTAGCTCTATCGGGATTAAAATCAAGGCCCCAGTCCCTGTCGTTGAGGCTCGGCGTATCGCTTCTTCGGACACCCAGCGTTACTCTGCAAGAGTTCTCATCGTAGAGCGAAAAGACTGGCTGCCCAAATTCGCTTACCCAAAGTTGGACTCTCGGCTTTTTATCATCTCCCCTGAATGTTAGAAACGGATTAGCATCGCCGGTTAGACCGATAGCAAGCCGCTGCGTGTCTCCGTTGTCCAACGAGAGGTCGTTTGCTAGTGAGCCAGATGACGGAGCGTCACCTGGCATGAAAGCAATCAATGGATTATGGTGTTGGTCGATTCCCCAGCGCGACACAGCTCTTCCGCTTTCGTCTATCAGTTCAAAACTGCGGGCGCGAACCACGGGCTGAGCAATCTGTGACTCATGATGGAGAATAATAAGTGTCCCGCCAATGCCGCCGGCACATCCCACCAAGAGAGACATAACAAATGTGATTATCGTCTTTGTCATTGATCTCACCAACTGGCTGAGTTTATGTTGCAAGCAACTGTACTAACGCTGGGGGTACGATACTGCCGATACTATAACGTCGTTCGACTGTCCGCATCCGTGGTACCCAACCTTCGCAAAGTACTCGAAGCACGGAGCACCCACTTGTGTATCTTGTGCCAGGAAATCGAAAGCCTGGGCCACCCGCCTTGAAAAGGCAAACAACGTGTTGAAAGATCACAGCCACCCGCCTATCGCGACAGGCCAACGATACCTATAACTGTCATCAGATCGTGCTTGCTGGGGCAACGACCAAGGTGGTCTAACAATTCAAGCTTTAAGGAATAGGCTTGGTTGCGTTCTGGTGAGTTGGGTGTCAGGCGCACCCATAGAAGACTGGGCGTATTGGAAAACGGCGAAATCTCAATTGTCCGATCTGTAAATGTCTGAACTCCTTCGTTGAGTACAATCCCAGTAACATTTGGAGCTTCGCCGCATGTGAGATCGACCATGATTGCGTCGACTCGCTGGTTATGTATCTGTACACGCACGCCAAATAGCACGGACGATGCCAAATGCAGATGCGCTAGGAAGGAGTTGTCGTAAGCGAAGTCGAAATAGCACGGATCATTCTTGCTATCGCAAGCCGGAGGTATTGGCTTGAGCAAAGAGCGATGGTATGTGCTGTGTCGGTTCGCGATATCATTCATCTGGGAAAGGGACGACTGCCTCACCTGGAGGCGGAGGAGGTCCTGCAGAAGTCGTTCGGCATCTGCCTTGGAATCGTGGGTTCGCAACATCGCGTACGAGAACACGCCGCCGCAAAAAGCGACCGACACCGCGAGCGCGGCGACAACTACTCTAAAAATGACCGTCTTGCTCATACCCCTCATTTCGGTGGATATGTACCTGAACAGGGCCCGACATAAGGAGGCGGGTAGCCCGCCTCTCAAGTTTTTTCTTTCCCGTTCCGAAACTGTGGGTGCCCCGCTCCTGCGTTTTTTGCAGGAGCGGGTGTGATGCTGCCGATACTATGAGATTTTATGCCTCTCGGGCTGCATCGTACTTACGGCGTTCATCACCTGCACTTTATCGCCTGCTGCTGCTACCGGCGGTTGCCTTTTCTTGGCACGGCGCGTAGGCGCGATTGCTTCCTCTGAGATTTTTTGGAAGGTCAAACCCGGCGCTGCAAGCCGCACCGTATCCACCCTTCGCAAAGAACGCGAAGAGTGGGGCACCCGCTTTATGCTTAGTGTCCGCGTTTGAAAGGCTGGGCCACCCGCCAAAGGTGGGCCAGCCTCCATTAGAGTTGACGACCTAGGAAAGATCCTAACCATCATGAAAATTGTCTATCGCGTTAGCGAACAGGATTTCGTAGGTGCTCGCAAACTCTTTGTCGCCAATGAGAAACCTTGGTATAGGAGGCGTTCTCGCCGTCTACTCCCTTGGGCAGGAGCCAGCGTTCTTGTGATGCAGGTTGTTTATCTAATCGTCGTACCCCACCGGGACATTGGCTTCGTCGTGATTGGCTTTCTAGTGGGCTTTTATCTTTTGTACTGCGGGCTCGCATTGTCACGTTATTTCCGTCGCGCCTATCAGAAAGACCATCGCTTTAAGCACGACTTCACTGCTGAAATTTCAGATCAAGGCATCCACCTTGTTACTCCCTTTTCCGATGGGCAACTGAAATGGAACGGTTTTGTGCGCTTTCTGGAATCCGACGACATATTCATGCTTTTCATAGCGCAATGGAACTTCATTATCTTCCCGAAGCGCGCGTTCGCCCCCGGTGAGGCTGATGAATTTTGGGCGCTCTTGCAACGGAACGTCACACCACCGGGCAAAGGTGCATCCCCCGAATGATGATCGCTGGCGGGCCCATCCTAACTTAATCAACTGTTCTTACGCGGTTGCCCCACCCTTCCCGCGTTCTTTGCGGGAGGGTGGGCTCTAGTTTTGGTTCTCGGTTAAATCGGGCCGCCGAAAGGCGGCCCGAATTATTTATACTGCGTTGGGCGTGTGGCTCAGCTTCTGAAATCCTCCGCGCAGAACATGCATGGAGCGCTTTTTGTGTGAGGGCGGGCACGTTGCTGTTGGTCCGATGAGATTTTCTGGAAAGTCAAAACCGGCGCTGCAAGCCGCGCCGTACCCACTCTTCGCAAAAAACGCGAAGGATGGGGCACTCACTTTATACTTAGTGTCCGCGTTTGAAAGGCTGGGTCACCCGCCCAGTTCGCTCGGTGAATCTATCGGTCGTGGATCACCGGGAAGGAGAACATCCTCATCCCGCTGGAGTGTTATTTCGACGGCAGCGCACAAGGCGACTGGCGCACTGGTTCGCTTGTTACCTTGGCCGGATATGCAGCAGACGATTCCGTGTGGATCGACTTCGATGGTCAATGGAAAGCGGTGCTGAACGATGATCGACGGCGGCCCGTTGCGCCCTATCTTCACATGCGAGAGGCCACGAAGCTCAAGGGGCCATTTACCTATAAGAACGGATGGAACTCGAAGAAAGTTGGGTTTCTCATTACCGATTTGTTGATGTTTATGCAGCATATCGACAAAAAGCGATTCCGGCAGTTCGGATGCACTCTAAATCTGGAGGCTTATCGAAAACTGAATGCGGAAGGATTTGAATTTAATAACCCCATAGAAATTTGCAATGACTTCTGTCCCTACGTCGTACTTACCTGGTATTTCACTTCATACCCCGGAATCATCCACAGCGCTCACTTCTTTTTCGATATAGAAGAGCCTTTCAAACTTCCCTTTGAAGAACGCTGGAAAAAAGAAAAATCAAACATCTTCGATCCCGCTGGCAATCGGGAAGTCTGGGAACTAATCAAGACTGTGGCCACTGCCGAGATGCGGGACAAACCAGCCATGCAAGCCGCTGATCTTTTGGGATGGGCTAGCAATCGTGTTCACTCCGCCAAACCTGACGCATCATTTCTCCACCTCGAACCAATCATGAAAAACATTATTCCTTCGACGTGGATCGTTTTTAACGAGAAAGAATTACGAGAACGCTATTCCGACATCAAGAAAGACGAGCACTTTCGCGCCAAACCCGGTCGAGATGGAGTCTACTAATGACAAACGAACTGAAATACCCTCCTTCTCAAGTTTTTTCTTCCCGTTCCGAAACTGTGGGTGCCCCGCTCCTGCGCCTTTTGCAGGAGCCTGCCCTGAGCTTGCCGAAAGGGGCGGGTACGATACTGCCGATACTATAACGTCGTTCGACTGTCCGCATCCGTGGTACCCAACCTTCGCAAAGTACTCGAAGGATGGAGCACCCACTTTATGTTTTGTGCGCGATAAGGCTGCTCGGGATGACAGAATTTGTGGAGCTCGAATGACAAAGCGCAGGGGCATGGGCTGGCTATGTTGGCATGGGTGTGTCAAGCTTGAGGTATGAAAAAGCAGGCATCTGACCAATCATTTCATGACCGGCGGTATCAGGAGCGGAAGCGGGCCGAGGCGGCGAAGAAACCGGTGCAGAAGAAGGCGGTGGAGAAGTCTGAGCCGGCGGGGGAAGCGGCTAAGGAATAACGTTCCTGGTGGGCACCATGGCGGCTAAAGCCGCGACTCCTTTTGCGGCTTTGCGGTGCGCCGAAAGGCGCGCCCTGATACGAATCGACAACCGCAGCGCTGAAGCGCTGCGCCACCCAAAATCCGAAATCGTTTTCGCGGAGGAATGGTGTCCGCCACTGGATTGACTTGCTGATGGGTGGTTCTGTAGATTCTGTTTGAACTGAAAGTACTGATATGGCGGCTTTGACTGGAGTGCAGAAGGCTTACATCTTGCATTGGGGCGAGATGGGGACGCGGTGGGGGATCAACCGGACGGTGGCACAGATTCATGCGCTGCTGTATTTGTCGCCGCGGGCTTTGCCGGCGGAGGAGATTGCCGAGACTTTGAGCGTGGCGCGGTCGAACGTGAGCACGTCGATACGCGAGTTGGAGGGTTGGGGGATTGTGCGGGCGGTGCATGTGCTGGGCGACCGGCGGGAGCATTATGAGTCGATGAAGGATGTGTGGGAAATGTTCCGCCTGGTGGTGGAGCAGAGGAAACGGAGAGAGATCGATCCGACGCGGGAGATGTTGCGGAGAAGTTTGGACGAGCTGGATCCGAAGGAAGCAGGGGCGGAGTTTACGCGGGAGCGGATTGCGGCGATGGCGGGATTTTTTGATGCGGTGACGGAGCTGCATGATGAGATGAAGCGTCTGCCTACGGGGACGGTGAGGAAGTTGTTGCGAATGGGGGCGAGGGTTCGGGGGAAGAAAAAGTAGCCAGGGGCCAGTACCTAATACCCAGTTTCTGGTTTTGTTGAGTTGTCATGCTGAGCGGAGAACGAAATTCGCGAAGCGAATTCGTTCGCAGTCGAAGCATCCCTACCCAAGTGCTTATTGTTCACTTACATTTTATTTGTGACATTTTAAGAGGATATGGAAATGGTGGAGTCGAGCGCGAAAAAGATTTGGATGACTTTGACGGGATTGCCGTTGACGATCGAGCTGGAGTGGCCGTTTCACCGGTCAACATCGGGGGCGGATTTCTGGGTGTTGCATGGGGATATCCGGATTGTGGGGTCGGATGGATTGCATGCGCCGGTGGCGGTGAATTTGTCGGCTACGGTGCGGGAGATCATGGCGTCGCTGGAGCCGAAGGATGCGGAGGCGCCGGTGATCAATGCGCTGCGCAAGGAAGTGGACAAGAGGCAGATTGAGTTTGTGAAGTCGGGAAAGCTTGTGCCGCTGGCGTTTTCCAGCCGGCATTATGACTTCAAGCGGCAGAAGTGGGTGTTTGGCAAGGCTTCCGATGAGGTGATTGCTACTTTTATTGAGAGGAAGGTTTATTGGGAGACGAAGTCAAACCCTGCAAAGGTTTGGATTGGGGATCCTACAGAGGCGCAGTATTTGGAGACTACTCCGGCGCATTTGATTGAAGTGGCTGGGCGGTTGGTGGCTGGGGATGGGTTGGTACGGATGGAGGGAGAATTTGCCGAGGCTGCTCCGGGGTTGATGGGACAGGCGGAACGGTTTGGGTCGGCGATGCAGATGGCTATGGAGGAGTTGGAGAAGAAGCACGCGTTTGAGCGAGGATAGAAATAGGGAATAGGGATTAGGGGCTTTCTTAGCGCTTGCTTTCCTGCACATAGTCCAGTGGATTGCTTCTCTCTCGTGGCAACGCCGTGTAGCAGACCTCAGCGGCTAAAGCCATTTACTTCTCATGTCTTTTATGCGGCACAACTGAAGTCCTGCCCTTCCCAAACATGGGCTGAAGCGCCGCTCTTCCACGTTACTACCCACGTTCATTTTTTCGTTCCTCATGTTCTTGGAATTTTGCGGGAGAATAGTCCCCAGCAAAATCTTGGCGCTATGGCATAGTTTAGTTGGACCAGGATGATGGCGATGATGGCGTAGTACGTATTGATGAAGCAGAGGGCGGCGCCCGCGGCGTAGAGGGATTGGGCTATCACTATGCGCTGAACTACTGCCGGGTGGATTTCCTTGGGGAGATCGTCGGCCAGAAGTTTCGCGCGGGAGGCGTAGCTCCAGCTCCAGAACAGGATCGCGCCGAGAATGAAGATGTTGAACCAGTAGACCAGAAGCGCGGTGCGGTAGTGGATGAACTCGGCCAGTAATGCAGTAGAAAACGGCGTGAGACAGATGGCGCCGAGAAAACCGATGTGAATCCAGGCCAGGTTGCGGTCGGAGCGGGCGAAGTAATTGAGTTGAGTTTGCTGGCCGACCCAGAAAATGCCGTTGGTCGTGACGCTCATAAAGAAGATGAGCAGGCGCGGCGAGAGTAGGATCAACATGTGGCGGAGGTCGTGCTCGGAGTGAACGGCTTCGGCGGCGGGGACGTGGAGGTCGAGAACCAGGAGCGTCATGGCGACGGCGAAGATGCCGTCACTGAGGGCGGCTATGCGCTCGACGCTTTGTCCGGCAACACGGTTGTAGAGTGATGGCATCGAAAGGGAGTTTAGCATTGGGATGTGGCCGGGTTCATCGAACTGGGTTTTAAAACTGGGTTTAAAGATTGGTTTGAAAGATAAAGAGTGCCGCCGGGACGGCGGAGCTACTGCCTGGGGATGGAATTGAATACATTTTGGCATCGATTTTCTAGCCGAGTTACGCGCGCATGTGCGCTGAGTTGCATCTCAATCGCGCTGGTTTCCGGTTTGGCTTACGCGCAGGACCAGCCAAGTCCGCCTCCTGCCACAACACAGAAACCGGATAAGCCGCTTCCCGACTCACCCGGCACCAGCAAGACGGACGCGGACAATCCGGATACAAAACCAAGCGACAACCCGAATCCAGTGACCCAGGCCGTGGATGCAACCCGCGACCTGGCCAAAAACCAGATACTGCGCGCGCGGGATTGGGAGTCGGGGTTGATTACCGGAATTTATGTCGGCAAAAACCGCAAGCTGGTGACGCTCGACCGGCAGCAGCGCGAGAATTATTACCTGCGCCAGACCTTCCTTACACCCGAGGCTTATGCCAAGAGGATGTTCGCGGCGCTTATCGATCAGGCACGCGGCGTGCCGGCATGGCAGGGAGGAATCGGCGGATATGCGGAGCGCTTCGCTTCGCGCGAGGGACAGTTTTTTACTTCGAATTCGATTGCAGCTTTGGGCAATGCGAAGCTCGGATATGAAGTTCGCTACGACAAGTGCAAGTGCCCGGATTTCAAGCATCGGTTGGGCCACGCGATTATGCGAAATTTTTTGACCTATGACCAGACCGAAGAGAATTTGCGTCCGCAGATTGCACTGTATGGCGGAGCGTTTGCCGGAGGGTTGGTGTCGACGGCGTGGAAGCCGGGGAACCAAAGTTATTTGAAAAACGCGGGGTTTGGTGTCCTGGGCCAGGCGGCTTATGGGTCGCTGGTGAATTTGATCACGGAGTTTTCCACGGAGATTAATCGGAAGCAGGGCGTGAGAAAGTAGGAAGTAACTTTCGAAGACTCTTACGAAGTCGAAGAATCCCTACCCGCACACGCGGTCTGTAAGCTTGATGTGCTTTGAAAGCACGCATTCGCGAAAATCGTGTCAATAGGCAGGAATTACACGATCGGCGCTAATCAGAAGGAAAGGCAGCGATTATAGTTAGTGCGTCCCTGTCACTTTTACCCCAGTCAGATTGATATAATAGAGGTATAAGTCATTTCAAAGGCGCGGCCTCTAGGTCGCGCC
>Ga0224568_1000197_pt1 | contig 10239 bp, 9 predicted proteins | sample CLU5metagenome_FD_182727 | JGI IMG/M metagenome (GOLD analysis project Ga0224568, IMG submission 182727) | Spruce litter microbial communities from Bohemian Forest, Czech Republic - CLU5 | ecosystem: Environmental > Terrestrial > Plant litter > Unclassified | place: Czech Republic: South Bohemian... | reverse complement strand
TGCCCAGCGCGGCAGCATCCCGATGCCGACCACCGTGCCGGTAACCGGCAGCGGCAAGCTGACCACCGGGTCGCCGCTGGCCGGGTCGTGCAAGGTGAGCACCGACGCGCCGTTGTCGTTGCGCTCAACGAGCAGGGCAGTGCCGTCAGGAGACAACCACCCGGTCAGGTCGAAGCCGTCGTCGGTGACCAGCCAGCTGATGGTCCCGGAGGCCAGGTCATAGCTGGCCACCGCGGTAAATTCGCGGTCACTGTTGGAGGTGAACACCAGGGCGTCGCTGCCCGGCGTCCAGTTCAGCGCCTGGTTCACCGCCGGCGCATCGGGCTGGGTGACCAAGGTGAGCCGTTCCTGCCCGGGCGGGACTGCCAGGTCGACCAGCGCGACGTGCGTCGATTTGGCGGTGACCGCGGAGAGGATCACCACGGCCAGCCAGCGGCCATCCGGCGACAACACGGCTTCATCGCAGTAATAGTCACCGAGGTTCTCCAGCTGGCGTTCGGCGCCGCTGGCCAGGTCCCTGATGACCGGGTCGAAGGCGACGCCGTTGCGCCGGTTGGTCAGGTAGCAAAGGTGCGTGGCGTTGACGTCGGTGAGGGCGTGGATATACCGGGGGTCGCGGACCAGGGGCTGCAGATCGTCGAGTCCGGCGGGCCGGTCCGCCGGCAGCGTGAGCAGGGACAGCTGCTGGCGCTCGTTGCCGCCTTCATCGTGCGATACAACCAGCAGGCGCTGACCGGGGACGTATTGCCCCCCGCACCGGCCGGGCAGCACAGTGAGCTTGGTGACCCCGCCGTCAGGCGCGATCTCGATGAGCTGAGTGGTACCGGTGTCGTCGCTGCCGGCCAGCACCCTGCCCTCCTCATCGGCGTCGAAGGCCTGGTAAAGCCGCACATCAAGCAAACGCTTCAGGTCGAGTCCCATAACTTCCAGATAATCACGTCAATTGTTCGCCTGCCTAGCCAGCCTGCCTAGCCGGCTCCGCTTCGCGCGCAGGCTGCCGGAAACATGCAGATCGACCAACAAAATTCTGGCGCTGGAGGGGTCTTTCTAGGTGACGATGGAAGCCGGCGATAAATAGGCAAGGTGATTAGGCGACGTGATCTCAGCTGAGGAGCTGGACCGGGAGATCGAAGACCTCGTCGTCCGCTGCGGTACCGATCTTGAGTACCAGCTGCGGTACGGCAAGCTCCGTTTGCCAGAGCATCTGGTCGGTGAGGTGATCAACGACGCGCTGCTCGTCGTCGCCGACAAGCGGCGGCGCGGCCACCTGATCAAGAGCCCCGGTGCATACCTGTCCGCCGTCGCGAGAAACGCGGCCATCGACCGGCTCAGGACCCGGTATGCCAGCGGTATCCCCGATGCGGCGGTGACCGCCGGCCAGCTGAACGGTCACGCCATCGTCGATGGCGATGGCGATGCCAGCGACATGCTGGCGCACGCGGAGATCAGCTGCGATCTGCGCGCTGCCATCGAGCAGCTGCCGCATCGCCAGCGGCAGGTTATCGAGCTGCGCTACCTGCGTGAGTTCACGGTTGCCGAGACCGCCAAGATCCTGGAGCTGGCCGCGGGAACCGTGGGTCCCACCACGGCCGCTGCCCTGCACCGGCTGAAGCAGATCATGACAGAACGCGGCGGAGCCTGGGAGGCGTAGATCCGATGAACCGTGCTGACCAGAACCGTGCCGATCAGAACCGGAACCAGGACCGGGACCAGGACGATCAGAACCGTGCCGACCAGAGAATGACCGCGTTCCGCGCCGCTCTGGCCAAGATGGACATATCTCCGCCGACAGCCGCGCGGATCAGGGCGCTCGCGACCTCGACCGATGACAGGCAGCTGCTCGACGCGCTCGGCGTGCAGCTGAGCGAGGACGCCATTGACCGCGCGCTGACCCATCGCTCCTATGCCTACGAGCACGATGGCCTGCCCACCAACGAAAGACTGGAATTCCTCGGCGACTCGGTGCTCGGGCTGGTGGTGACCGACACGCTATTTCGCCATCATCCGGACTTGCCTGAAGGGCAGCTGGCCAAGCTGCGCGCGGCGGTGGTCCAGATGAGCGCGCTCGCTGACGTGGCCCGCGATCTGGACCTGGGCGCCTACCTGCGCCTGGGCAACGGCGAGGAGCTGACCGGCGGCAGGGACAAGTCCTCGATCCTGGCCGACACGCTGGAGGCGGTGATCGGCGCGGTGTACCTGGACTGCGGGCTGGCGCAGGCCAGCGCCATGGTGCACCGCCTGTTCGACCCGGTCATCGAGCGCTCGTCCGGCCTGGGCGCGGGGCTTGACTGGAAGACCTCGCTGCAGGAGCTGACCGCGGCCCGTTCGCTCGGCGTACCTGAGTACCAGATTAGCGAAAGCGGCCCCGATCATCAGAAGTCATTTACCGCGGTGGTCAAAGCCGGCGGCCGGATGCTCGGCACAGGAGCGGGCCGGTCGAAGAAGGCAGCCGAGCAGCAGGCCGCGCAAAGCGCCTGGCATGCCTTGAACCCCAGCACGCCCTAAACGGCCAGTCCCTCTGCGTCACTCAACCCGCTGGCCAGGGCTTGCTGCGCGCGCAAAGGGGCCGGTCTATGAACTGAACGCGGCGTCGAACGAGGCGGCGGGCGGCTCCAGGTCAAAGTGCCGCAGGTAGGTCAACGCCTCGGCGGCTCCGCGCAGCCGGTCCATCCCGGCGTCTTCCCACTCGACCGAGATCGGTCCCTGATAGCCGATGGAGTTCAGCATCCGGAACACGTCCTCCCATTTGACCTCGCCGCGCCCGGCCGAGACGAAATCCCAGCCGCGGTGCGGATCGCCCCACGGCAGGTGCGAGCCGAGCCGGCCGTTGCGCCCGTCCAGCCGCTTGCGTGCCTCCTTGCAGTCCACGTGGTAGATGCGGTCCTGGTACGCGTCCAGGAACGCGATCGGGTCCAGATCCTGCCAGACGAAGTGGCTGGGGTCGAAGTTCAGCCCGAACGCCGCGCGCCCGGACACAGCCTCCAGTGCTCGCGCCGTGGTCCAGAAGTCATAGGCGATCTCACTCGGGTGCACCTCGTGCGCGAACCGGACACCTTCGGCGTCGAACACGTCCAGGATCGGGTTCCACCGCCGGGCGAAATCCGCGTACCCGGCTTCGATCATCGACTCAGGCACCGGCGGGAACATCGCGACCGTGTGCCAGATCGATGAGCCGGTGAACCCGATGACGGTCTGCACGCCGAACGCGGCCGCTGCCCTGGCCGTGTCCGCCATCTCGGCGGCGGCACGCTGGCGTATCTGCTCCGGGTCGCCCTCACCCCAGATACGGGCGGACAAGATGCCCTGGTGCCGTTCGTCGATGGGGTGGTCACACACCGCCTGGCCGGTCAGGTGGTTGGAGATAGCCCAGCAGCGCAGGCCGTACTTGTCCAGCAGGGCGTGCCGGCCGGGCAGGTAGTCAGGCTCGGTAAGAGCGCGCTGCACGTCGAAATGGTCACCCCAGCAAGCCAGTTCCAGTCCGTCGTAACCCCACTCGCTGGCATGCCGGCAGACTTCCTCCAGCGGCAAGTCAGCCCACTGGCCGGTGAACAAGGTAAATGGCCGGGACATCGCAGTCTCCCTATCTGTTAGCTGCCGGTTCTGTTAGCTGCCGGTTTTGCCGACGCCAGTTCTCTCGACGCCGGTTCGATCGACAGGGGTCCAGACTGACTGGTGAGCGGCACTGCGCGCGACCGCGTCCAGTACCTGCTGCACCCCCAGGCCATCGGCGAAGGTTGGCGCGGTATCGCTGCCTTCGGCGATGCCGTGCACCAGGTCGCGGACCTGGTGCACGAATGTGGCGTCCCAGCCGAGCGCGTGCCCCGGTGGCCACCACGCGTCCAGGTAGGGATCCCCCGGTTCGGTGATCAGCACGCGCTGACCAGATACCTGCAGCTCATTGAGCCGTTCCAGGTCGAAGGCGAGGCTGCCTTTTGTCCCGTACAACTCGATGGACAGGCCGTTCTTGCGTCCGGTTGCGACCCGGCTCGCCTCGAACGAGCCAAGCGCGCCGTTAGCTAGTTTCGCGGTGAACATCACCGTGTCATCGACGGTGACGCGACCGCCCGGCCGCTCGGGTACAAACGTCTCGCTAACCGCGGACACCGCGCTGACCTGCGACCCGGTCAGGTACTGCGCGAGGTCGATGATGTGCGAGCCGATGTCACCCAGTGCACCAGAACCAGCCTGCTCGGCCGACATCCGCCACGTCCACGGCGCCGCCGGATCGGCAAGCCAGTCCTGCAGGTAACTGGCCCGCACCTCACGCACCTGGCCGATGCCGCCCTGCGCAATCAGCGCCCTGGCCCGCGCGATCGCGGGCACCCGGCGGTAATTGAACCCCACCATCGTCCGCACCCCGCCGGCCCGAACCCCGCCCGCGCTAGCCGCGGAGCTAGCCGCGGCAGCCATCAGCCTCGCTTCAGCGAGCGTGTTCGCCAGCGGCTTCTCGCACAGCACGTGCTTGCCCGCCGCCAGCGCGGCGATCGCGACCGGCTCATGCAGGTACCCAGGCACGCAGATGTCGATCAGGTCGATGTCGTCCCTGACCACTACCTCCTGCCAGGAGCTGGCCACGCTGGCCCAGCCGAGCCTGTCCGCGCTTGCCTGGCTGACTGAGCGCCCGCACAGCACTGCCATCACCGGACGCAGCGGCAGGTCGAACACGTGCGGGGCGGTCCGCCAGCCATGCGAGTGGGCCGCGCCCATGAACGCGTGCCCGATCATCGCGACCCGCAGTTCCGGCCCGGTCACACCCAACTCCGCTCCGCTCACGAGAGGGATCCGCTCACGAGAAAGTCGTCCGGACCGGCACGAACGACCCGGTCTGCGCCGACTCGGCAATCGCGGTCATCGTGTCCACCACATGCAACGCCAACTCACCAGAACACCGGTGCGGCACGCCCGAACGGATCGACCGGACCATATCCAGCACGCCAAGCCCGCGCTTGCCGTCGCCAGCCTCGGCGGGGTATACGGTCCAGTCCTTATCTCCGGTCCGCTTCACCCGCACGTCACCGTCAAACCGGTTCGGGTCGGGCAGCGCCATCGTCGCCTCGGTGCCCGCCACCTCGATCAGGGGTTGGTGCGAGGCCGGCGAGTCGAAGCTAAGCACGATCGTGGCCGCCGCTCCCCCGGCGTAGGACAGCAGCGCGCTGACGTAGGTGGGCACCTCGACCGGAAACTCAGTGCCGGCCCGCGGACCGGCACCGATGACCCTGGTCGCCCGGGCCTGCAGGCCGGTCGCGGCGACCGACGTCACCGGACCGAACAGCAGGGAAAGCGCGGTCAGGTAATAGGGGCCCATGTCGAAAAGCGGCCCGGCGCCGGTACTGAACAGGAACTCCGGATCCGGATGCCACTGGTCCGGGCCCGGGCCTTGCATCAGCGCGAGCGCGGTCATCGGCGTGCCGATCAGCCCGGACCCGGCCAGCGTATAGGCGTTCTGCAGCCCTGGTCCGAGCACGGTGTCCGGTGCGCAGCCGAGCCGCAGGCCCGCGTCGGCAGCCAGCTGCACCAGCTCGGCCGCGGCGTCGGGGGTCATGGCGAGCGGCTTCTCGCTCCATACGTGCTTACCCGCCGCGATTGCCGCCGTGGTGACCTCGACGTGCGCGGCGGGGATGGTCAAGTTGACCACCAGCGATACGTCCGGGCTGGCCAGTGCCTCCGCGACGGTGCCGTGCTTGGGCACCGAGTACTTCTCCGCCACTGCGGCGGCTCGCGGCACGTCCAGGTCAGCGCAGAACACCACCGCGACATCGGACGCGCCGCTCAGTGTCTGCAAGTACTGGTCGCTGATCGTGCCGCACCCGACAACAGCGACCCCGGTCATCCGGCGAAACCCTGCGCGACCAGCCAGTCGCGGCTGCGCTGCACCTCGGTCATCATGGCGACATCAGGCGCGCACTCGTCCAGCTCGACGATCAGCCGCTGCACCCATGGCGCGGCACGCAGGATCTGCGCCACCGGTACCTGGCCAGCGCCGACCGAGGTCATCGGCTTGCCCCTGACCGCGGGCCCGTCCTTGACGTGCAGTGCGGTCACCCGCTCGCCGAGCCGGCCGAGCAGCGCGGCGACGTCCTGGCCGCCCGTCGCCGCCCAGTAGATGTCGACCTCGAACTGCAGCTGATCGCCAGCCAGTCCGGCCAGCACCTCAAGTGCCGTCTGCCCGTCCAAGATCGTGGACAGCTCGAAGTCATGGTTGTGGTACCCGGCCGCCAGCCCGTGACCGGCCGCCGCCGCCGCGAACTCGGTCAGCTCCGCGGCTAGCTCGCGCACATCGTCCACGGTGGCGAACCGCTCCGGCGGCTGGTAAGCGACGTATACCGTATCCGCGCCTACGGCCGCGGCGCCCTCGAACAGGGCGGTCCCCTGCTCCGGTCGTCCGTGCACGCTGGGCGCGATCAGCCCGGCTTGATCCAGTGCGGCCCGCAGCCCGGCCGGGTCGCTGATTACGTCGAACGGCTCTACCGCGCCGTAGCCGAACCCGGCGAGCTGACTCAGCACCTCGTCCAGGTTCCCGTCTAGTCCCTCGCGTACCGTCCACAGCTGTACCGCCAGCGGATTCATCAACACCTCGCGTCGCGTCGTTGCGGGTTTTCGAAAAGATTTCGCGAACTCATCTAGCCTATGGACTCGAAATATAGCCGTCAAGACGTAGAATCAGCTATCTGACTTTTCGAAAAGGAGTGCATGGTGGATCCGGGCAGCACGCTGAGCGCGATCGCGTCGCAAGCTGGCGTGTCGGTATCGACGGTGTCCAAGGTCCGTAACGGCGGCACCGATGTCGCACCGGCCACCCGCGCCCGCATCGCGGCCCTGCTGCGCCAGCACGGCCATCAGGTCGTCTCAGCCCGCGGCTTCGGCGTGGTGGACATGCTGATCGGCGCCCTGCACGGGCCATGGTCGGAGGAGCTGCTGCGCGGGGCGGTCGAGGCGGCCGACGAGCTGGGCGTCAGCGTGCTGGTCAACACCGCCGCCGATCACGCTGCTTATTCCAGATGGCTGGACCGGGCCGCCGCCAGGGGCACCTCCGGCGTGCTGTCGGTGCTGCGTGAGCCGTCAGAAGCCGACCTGCGCAAGCTGGCCAGGGCGAAGATCCCGCTGGTGCTGATCGACCCGCCGCGCGAGCCGACCGCCGGTATCCGGTCGGTGGGCACCACGAACTGGCAAGGAGGCCTGACCGCAACCAGGCACCTGATTGAACTCGGCCACCGCCAGATCGCGGTGATCAGCGGCCAGGAGGGTGTGTGGTCCAGCCGTGCCCGCCTGGAGGGATATCGCGTCGCGCTGGCCGAAGCCGGGCTGCCCGCCGATGAGCGGCTGATCTGCCACGGCAACCTGTCACCGGATGGGGCGCATGACGTGACCGCCGTGCTGCTGGACATGCCGGACCCCCCCACCGCGGTGGTGGCGGGCAACGACGGGCAGGCGTTCGGGGTGCTGCAGCTGCTCGGCGAGCGAGGGCTGCGCGCGCCGCGCGACCTGAGCGTGATCGGCTTCGACGACGTGCCGATCGCCAGCTGGGCCAGCCCGCCGCTGACCACCATTCGCCAGCCGCTGGCCGCGATGGCAGCCACCGCGTTGCGGCTGCTGCTGTCCGGGTCCGCCGAGCCGCATCACATAGAACTCGCAACGACACTGGTAGTCAGGCAGAGCACCGGCCCGGTTTAATTACTCGCATGAACTTCTCGCCGGATCAGGTGACGCCCGCGAACTGGCTGGAGCCGCCGTTCAGCCAGTGGTCGTTCCAGCACGTCGCTGAGCTGGTTCCCACCGTGCCGATCCGGCGCGGTGACGGGCCGGTGTGGCAGTTGCCCAGGCGTGACCGTGACCTGTCCGGCCTGGAGTTCAGCTACGGCACCGGCGAGGACCGCATCGAGCTCACCGTCGGGCAGATGCTGGCGCGGACTTATGCCAACGGGTTCCTGGTGCTGCACCGCGGCGAGATCGTCACCGAGCAGTATTTCAACGGGCTGACCGCGGCGACGCCGCACCTGCTGATGTCGGTGTCCAAGTCGATCGCCTCGACCGTCGCGGCGGCGCTGGGAGTGGACGTGACCGCGCGGGTCGACGACATCGTGCCTGAGCTCGGCCAGACCTGCTTTGCCGGGGCGAGCGTCCAGGATCTGCTGGACATGCGGGCCGGCGTTCAGTTCCGCGAGGGCTCTCGTGACCCGGACACGGAGGTGGGCGAAGCCGACCGTGTCTACCAGTGGCGGCCCGGTCAGCCAGCTGCCACTGACGCGCACGATTTCTTCGCCTCGCTGCACGGCAACGGGCCGCACGGCGGGCCGTTCCGCTATCAGTCGGTGCTCACCGACGTGCTGGCCTGGGTGCTCGAACGAGCGGGCCAGGCCAGTTTCGCCGACCTGGTGGCGCGGGAGCTGTGGCAGCCGATGGGCGCGGAGTTCGACGCCGAGGTGACCGTCGACCGGCACGGCAACGCGCTGGCCGACGGCGGGATCTGCGCCACGCTGCGGGACACCGGCCGGTTCGGCCAGCTGGCGCTGCAGCGCGGCAAGGACGTGGTGCCTGCCGCGTGGTTCGACGACGTGATCGCGGGCGCGCCGGACGCCGCGGACGCCTTCATGGCGGCGGGCGGCGTCCCGTGGGAGCTGCCCGGCGCGCACTACCGCAACTGCTGGTGGGTTACCGATCCGGCCATACCGCTGTACTACGCGGCGGGCTCTTTCGGGCAGCACGTCTTCGTGCACGTCCCGGCCGAGCTGGTGGTGGTGAAGCTATCCAGCTGGCCGGCTTCGGCCAGCGGCGAGATGTTCGGCCTGGCCATCACGGCCGCCCGGGCCATCGCCGCGGCGCTTACCTGAACCCGTACTCACCTGAACCAGTACTCAGCTGTCCAGGCCGCCGCGATTGACCAGCTGGGCGGCGATGACGTTGCGCTGGATCTCGTTGGTGCCCTCGCCGACGATCATCAGCGGCGCGTCGCGGAAGTACCGCTCCACGTCATATTCGGTGGAGTAGCCGTAGCCGCCGTGGATCCGGACCGCGTCCAGCGCCACCTGCATCGCGATCTCGGACGCGAACAGCTTGGCCATGCCGGCCTCCATGTCGGCGCGCTGGCCGGAGTCGGACCGCTCGGCCGCGTGCAGGATCAGCTGCCTGGCCGCGACCACCTTGGTGGCCATGTCGGCCAGGTAACCGCCGACCGCCTGGTGCTGCCAGATCGGCTTGCCGAAGCTCTCTCGCTGCTGGCTGTACGCCAACGCGTCATCAAGCGCCGCCCTGGCCACCCCCAGTGCCCGCGACGCCACCTGGATCCGGCCGGTCTCCAGCCCCTTCATCATCTGCGCGAACCCGTGCCCCTCGGCACCGCCGAGCACGGCGTCCGGCGCCGCCAGGTAACCGTCGAAGACCAGCTCGCATGACTCCACCCCCTTGTAGCCGAGCTTGGGCAGGTCCCTGGACACGGTCAGGCCAGGGCCGTGCTCGACCAGCAGCACCGAGATGCCCTTGTGTCTTGGCCGTGCGTCCGGGTCGGTCTTGCACAGCAGCGCGATCAGCTGCGACCGCCGCGCGTTGCTGATCCACGTCTTGACTCCGTCGATCAGGTAGCCGTCCGCGGCCCCAGCACCGTCCACCCCAGCACCGTCCACCCCAGCACCGTCCGCCCCAGCACCGTCCACCCGGCGCGCCACCGTCGTTATCGCCTGCAGGTCGGACCCGCCGCCCGGCTCGGTCAGCGCCATGGTCGCCCTGATCTGCCCGGTGGCCATCTTGGGCAGGTACCGGTCCTGCTGTGCCCTGGTGCCGAACTCGGTCAGCAGCTTGGCCACCACCGTATGGCCGCCCATCGCTCCGGCCAGGCTCATCCACCCCCTGGCCAGTTCGGCCGTGACCAGAGCGAAGCACGGCATCGACACCGGGGCCTCGCCCCAGGGCGCGGGAATCGCCAGCCCGTAGATGCCCAGCTGCTTCATCTGCTCGATAAGCTCGTGCGGGTAGGTGCCCGCGTGCTCCAGCTCCCGGACGACTGGCCTGACCTGGCGGTCCACCCAGTCAGCGACGGTCTCGACTACCGCCTGCTCCTCGATACTCAGCAATCCCATAGCTTATTAATAATTCATAACTAGAGAGAGGTTGGCAGGTGCCGCGTTCACGCCGGTCAAATCTGGCCGTTCCCGGGTCCAGCCTGAAGATGATCGACAAAGCCCGGACGCTGCCCGTCGACCAGATGTTCCTCGACCTGGAGGACGCCTGCGCGCCGCTGGCTAAGCC
>Ga0224568_1000196_pt1 | contig 10303 bp, 10 predicted proteins | sample CLU5metagenome_FD_182727 | JGI IMG/M metagenome (GOLD analysis project Ga0224568, IMG submission 182727) | Spruce litter microbial communities from Bohemian Forest, Czech Republic - CLU5 | ecosystem: Environmental > Terrestrial > Plant litter > Unclassified | place: Czech Republic: South... | reverse complement strand
TATGCGCGGTAATCAGCGCGAGCAGCAGCCCGGGGATGAGCAGCACGTGCATGATATACATCCGGGGAATGATCTGAGTGCCCGGATACGCGCCGCCGAACAGGAAATAGGAAGCATAGGTGCCGACGATCGGGATGCCCTGCAGTACGCCTTCGAAGATCCGCAGGCCGGCCCCGGAAAGCTGGTCATCGGGCAGCGAATAGCCGAACAGACCCTCGACCAGCGTCAGGCCCAAGATCGCGACGCCGATCAGCCAGGTGAGGTCGCGCGGCTTGCGGTAAGCGCCGGTGAAGAAGTTGCGCAGCATATGCAGGCACATCGCGGCCACGAAGATGTCGGCCGCCCAGTGGTGGATCTGCCGGATCAGCAGGCCGCCGCGCACGTCGAAAGAGATCCTCAGGACCGAGGAGTACGCCTGGCTCATCGGGATACCGTCGAGCTTGGTGTAAGACCCGTGGTAAATGGTCTGGGCCATGGACGGTTCGAAGAACAGCGAGAGGAAGGTCCCGGTCAGCAGCAGTATCACAAACGACCACAGGGCGATCTCGCCGAGCATGAACGACCAGTGGTCAGGAAAGATCTTCCGCATGAGCTTGCGGCTGTATGCCGCTCCGTGGAACCTGTCATCTAGCCAGCCGCCGACCCCGCTCAGTGCCTTCGGGACCTCGCCTTCGCTCATCAGCACTCCCGGTGGATGCCACGTCTTCCTGATGCCGCGCGCCCGTCGCTATGTATGACGTGCCCGGGGTGGGGATTTGTGACATCGCGGCGGCGGCCGGTCCGCGGCCGCCCCGGTTAGCGGAGCGTGATGGTGGTGCGGTTTTCGGGGTGACTTACGGGGAGATCGGCTGTGCAGGCGGTATCCAGGGGTTGCCGAGCATGAGCTGGTACAGGACTTCATAGGTGCCGAGTCCGTGCTTGCGGGCGGTGTCGAGGTAGCCGCGGATGTCCAGCCGGTTCTGGGTGACGTCGTCGCTGGTCAGGCGGCCGGAGATTTTCTGCTGGGTCTTCAGCGGGCGGACGCCGCGCTCGCTGAGGTTGTCGTGGGCCAGACGCTTGTGCCGACCGCGAAGCGGAGCACGCTGTCTTGCTGGTCGCGGCAGAATTCGAGCAGTTCGCGGCCGGGTTTCTGCTTCACGGCGTTCCTCGGCCCGGGAACGCGGGAGACGGTGGCCAGGCCCACGACGACAGCGCGGCGAAATTCGCGACGCTCCTTCCGCGCCCGCGGCCCGATCCTGGGCCGGTCGTCACCGCTCGGCGGCATCGAGGAGCCGCCCGGGTTCCTGGACGCGGCCCTGCGTGCCGCGTTCAGCTGCTCCCGCAGCTCCGCGACCAGCGCGGTCAGCGCCGTGATCTGCCCAGCCTGCGCCTCCAGCGCCGCCGCCTGCTCGCGGATCAGCGCGTTACGCGGATCCTCCGGCGGCAGCGACTCAGTCACGAAACGAGATCCTCCCCCAAACGCCATGACCACGACGGCGGGCCGGCCCGGGTCTATGACCCGAAGAAAATCCGGGGATCCGAGCACTGCGGCGGGGCTGGCCGCGTCCGCCTCGCAAGCGTCCACACCGCTGGTGTCGCTGATCAGGGTGCGCGTCCCGGCGACCGCTACAGGGTCGCTATCGACGTAGATGACCTGTACGGGCTGGCCATCAGCCCTGGCCCACTCGTGGACGGCGCGGCCGCGGACAGGGATGCCTGATCCGAGCTCGATCATCTGCAGCACGCCGAGGCCGGTCAGGTGGGCGACGGCCAGGCTGACGGCGGCGTCCATCGCGTCGATCACCTCGCGCAGCTCGGGAGCCGACGCGACGAGCCGGTCGGCCTGGTCGCGGTCTGCTCGCAGGTTGTCCCGGCCACCTTTCAGGTAGTTGTAGACGCGGGCGGTATTCGGCCCGGCCGGCTGGCTCTGATCCACTGGACGTGCCTCCCTAGGCACCACGAGTGCCCCCTGTTGCATCATGCATGGCGGGTTAGATTGCCGGCAGGCAAGACCAGCTGCGATTCCGCAGTCGGCCCGGATCAGCTGGTGCGGTTCTCGAAGTGGATCCGCAGTTCTCTTTCGAGCTGGATGCAGGTCGCTCCGGTCAGGATCTCGCCGTCACCGCTACGACAGCGCGCCTGGTAGAGGCCGTCTTCGGGTCGTCGGCGGATGTCCTCGTAGGCGTCGCCCCATGAGAGCTTGAGCCAGTCGAGGCCGGTCGTGTCTTCTGCCGTTCCCTCCACTGCGGGGGGTCCTCCGTCACAAGGGGGGATGAGCTGGATAAGAAGCGGGGTTCCAGGCGGCCGGGCGGGGCGGCCAGGCCTGGGGTGAGGTCCCGGAACCTCGCCAGGGTTCCCGGTTTAGGCGAGGTCGAACTCGCCGTTCTTAGCTCCGGCCACGAAGGCCCGCCACTTGTCCCGGTCAAAGATGTGCGGGTCCTTGCCGCGGTCCTTGGTGTCCCGCAGCGCCACCCCGTTTCCTCCGGGCAGGTGCGCGATCTCCACGCATCCGTTCGCCCCGGACGCGCTGCTCTTGAACCAGCGCAAGCTGCTGAACTCGAGCTTTTCCATCGGTGCTGTTCCTCCCTCTGTTCCCGCCCGGCAGGAGTGCCGGGCGAGTTTGGTCCGCGGCCGCCGCCCGGCCTCACCCATCCTGAACGCGAGATGGCCCAAGCGGCGGCCGCGGGGCTTACGGCGCGGTCAGCACCCTGTCGAGCCGGTCGAGCAGCTCGGGGAGCGTACGCCGCGTGATGAAAGCGGTCACGCCGCCGGGCTCGGGGACCTCGGCCTGCCAATGGCCGGTCCCGGCCGAAATCAGCAGGTCCGGGTGCCTGCGGAGCAGCTGCTCGCGGCGGAGAGTGCGAACTGGTCAGCTGGCAAAGTGAGGTTCACTATCGTGCTGCCTTGGAAGCGGCCCGCATTTCGGGGAAGCCATCCACCGCAGGGTCCTTCAGCGTTTTGAGGGTGTCCCAGACGTACCACTGGACGTCCCGGTCGAACGGGTCGTCCCAGAGCTGCAGGTCCTCGATGGCCGCCCGCAGCGTGGCGGTGGGGTTTGCCTCCCGCCATTCCCTGACCCGTTTGGCGAGGTCCGGCAGGTGCTTGCGCTCCCAGCGCTCCAGTTCTAGGGCGCGCATTACCGCCTCGCCCAGCACAACCTGGTGACCGTCCGGCGATCCAGGGCGGCGGCGGGCCGCTCCAGCTGCTCGTGCCGCGACAGAGGGTCCACGCCTGCCATGCCCCGGCGCAACCGTTCAGCGACCCGGGTCAAAATGGCCAGATCCGTGACGCGCGGAGCAGCGAACGCGGCCCGCACCTCGTCAGTAGCTTCGTCCGTCCCCGCCCGTTCCACGGTGTGCCTCCAGTTCCAAGAGGTGTGAATAGCCGTCACGCGCAAATGCGCATCTGCAGAAATCCTGTGGCCGGGCCGCGCGCGCAACTACCCTCGCGAGGACCGTCATGTCCGCGTCGCGACGTCGCGAGTACCGTCACCAGTACCGTCATCTGTCCGGCTCATGACGATGCCGGGCCTACGCCTCGCTACCGCGGGCATACTCTGGGCTTGACGAAAAACCGGCGGATGGGGGGAGATCCCATGGCCGATGTAACTCTGCTGCGGGTGCTGCTTACCAAGCGGCACTGGCAGAGGTGGTCCACGTTCGAAGTGCAGTTCCGCCGGGCGGCGGTGAGGCTAGCCGAGAGCGAAGGCGAACCTGGTCTCGCAACCACGCCGGTCTCACCGCGGCAGTTCGAGCGCTGGTACAGCGGCCAGGTGAAGACGCTGCCGCGACCCGATGCCTGCCGGGTACTGGAGGGTATGTTCGGACACCCGGCTGCGGACCTCCTGGCACCCGCCCGCCTGGTCGCCCCCGGCCCCCTGACCGCAACGCCGCCACCGCCGGACGTCATGATCAGCGGAGAACTGCCAGATCCGGGCGTCTTCACGGAAGGAGACACGGCCACGCTCCGCCGACAGTTCATCGCATCGCTCAGCGGCTTCGCCGGCTACGGCGTCCTGCAGCGCGCCCTCACCGGCAGGGAACCGGACCGCGTCCACATGACCCTTGACCGGGGAACGACCAGCGAAGAACGCGTCACCTACCTTGAGGGAGTCGCCGGTGACCTAGGCGACCGTGTCGTCAGGGCCGCTCCGCTGCTCGTCCTGGAACCCGCGCTCGACACGCTCCGCGGAGTCATGACACTGCTGGAGGAACGCCAGCCGACACGTCACCAGGCCCGCCTGGTCCAGGTGAGCGCCAGGCTGTGCATCGTCGTCGGCGAGGTCCTCTTCAACATCGGCCAGTTCGGCAGCGCCCGGGACTGGTATGTCTCGGCTCAGCACGCCGCGCACGACGCTGGCGACCGCTACCTCACCGACATCGCCCTGGCCGGCCAGGCATACCTCCCTACCTACTCCGACGATCCGGCCGGCGCGCTCGCGCTCCTCGAACCAAGGCTTGCCGCCAACCCGGCGCCGTCACCGGCGATCGCGTGGCTATGGGGATTCACGGCCCGGGCCCACGCCGCCCTCGGTCAAAGAGACGAGTTCAAGGCCGCGATCGACTGCTCGCAGGAGTGCCTGGCCAGCTCGCGACCCGAGCAGGTCCGCCCCGGTATCTTCTCTTTTGTCCCCGAAAAGCTCGCCTTCTACGAGGCCAGCGGCGCCGTCCAGCTCGGCGACCCCGGAACCGCGCTAGCCGCGGCTGACCGGGCCCTCGCGCTGTACGACCCGGCAGAAACCACGGAACCGGCTCTCGCAACCCTCGTCCGCGCGAGCGCGCTCGTCGAGGCCGGGGAGCCCGGCGAAGCGTGCCAGGTCGCTGTGACCGCGCTCCTGGACCCGGCCACCTACCACGGCATCACCGTCCGGACCTACGCAGCCAGGTTCGACGACCTGGTCCGCGACACAGGCCTGCCGGAAACCCGCGAATGGCGCGAGGTCCGCGCCGCTGTCCACGGCCGCCAGCAGCTGCAGCTGACCGCCGGGGAAGACTGACCCGGGTGGGCCCCGACCGGGAAGCCCTGGAGCTGTACGTCAGCACCGGGAAGCTGATGCAGGTAGCCACCGTGTCCGCTGCCGGGGAACCAGCGCTGTGTCACGTCTGGTACCGGGCAGCGTTCCGGCCCGACGAGCTGTACTTCATGTCGCGGCCAGACCGCGCGCATTCAGCGAATGTCCGCGACAACCAGCGCGCGGCCGGCGGGATCGTCACCACCTCGCTGACCGGACTGGGACAGACCGTCTGCGGCGTCACCTTCAAAGGCCACGCGACCCAGCTAGAAGGAGACGCCACCGAGGAAATCGCGGCGTTCACCCGGCGGTGGCCCGAAGCTGGCACAGCACTGACCAGTCGCTCCTCCAGGCTGTACAGGATCACCGTCAGCGAATGGGTACTGTTCGACGAGGACAGACACCCCGGATCGCCCCGCCGGGTGATTCCCCCCGCAACCTGAGTCGAGCAGCGATGACGACGCCCTACCCGATGCATCACTGGACACTGTCCGTCAGCAGCACCGCGGCTTCAGCAGCGTTCTACGCCGTATTCGGATTCGAGCCGGCTTACCGGTGGGAAGCCCCGGACGGCTCGCTGGCAATCACTCACCTCACCAGAGGTGACGGCCTGATCCTGGAGCTGTTCGAGTATGCAGCCAACCGCGGCCGCGGCCCGGCCGAGCTTCAACCTGGCAACGACCTGGAGCAGCCCGGCGTTAAGCACGTAGCGTTCAGGGTCTCCGACCTGACCGCGGCCGCAGCCTCGTTCAGGGAGCTGGACTGCGGTCCGCTCACTGATATCGAGCAAGGCCGGACCGGGATAAGCTACTTTTTCGTGGCCGACCCGGATGGCAACTGGGTCGAGATCGTCCAGGACGACCGCGACCTGAGCAGTCTCCCGCGACCTGACTAGACGGGCAATTGCGCTGCCACCGGCCGCCGTCCCCTAGTTTGCATGACGAAGCCAGCGGCCAGCCGCCTCCCGTGGCCCGTGGTTTCCTGCTGGCCGGGCAGTATGCAACCTGGCCAGCGTCTGCGGCGTCCAGGCATCATGGTCTGCGCCGGCAGCGTCGCGGCCAACCTCCTGCCTGGCCGGCACGCTGACCGGACTTGAGACGCAGGCCAGCCCGGCACATGCCGAGCTGGCCGAACAACACACCCCCGACCGGAGCGCGCCTCCTCCTCGACAGCGCTCCTCCTCGCCGCGGTGCTGTCCGTCGTCCTCGCCCCCGGGCACTCAAGGCCCGTAGTGCACCGGATCGTCGCGGCCAGCGCAACCCACCGGGCACCCGCCGGTGTCCAGCTGGCCACCGCGCCGGTCCCGGACTACCCGCCGCATCCCCGGCCCGTGTCCCGCAGTGAATGCTTACGGCGGCCGGTCCGCGGCCGCCCCGCGATAGCGGCTGAATAGCGGTAATTAAGCTGGCCTGCCTACCTTCCGGATCAGTCTTCCGCGCACACCGGATCCAGGAGGGATGGCGATCACATGGCCATCGCAGTCGATGAGGTCACCCCGAAAGCGGCAAGCCTGCGGCAGACCTTCCGCATGCGGGACCTGGTGCCGCTGTCCGTGTCGAGCGTGGGGCCGGTATTCTCGGTGGCCGCCACCGGCGGAGTGATGGCGGCCGACGCTGGCTGGTGGACGCTGCCCGCCATCGCGATCCTTGCCCTGCCGTTCGTCATCTGCGCGTTCGTGTTCCGGCTGCTCAACCGGCACTTTCCGCATGCGGGCGCGTCCTACCACTGGTCGGCGCGGATTATCGGCCATAACACCGGCCGGTACCAGGCCTGGATCTTGATCCTGGCCTACTTCTTTTCCATTCCCCCGATCGCGATCCCGGCCAGCGCCTACACCCTTGCCCTGATCGCCCCGCACTACAACGCCCCGCCGGTGGTGCGGCTGGCGCTAGCGCTGTTCTGGATTGTCTTCGCCGCGGTGCCGCTGCTGCTGGGCGCCCGCCCAGTAGCCCGGATTACCCAGGCCTTTTTCGCCTTCGAGGTGCTGTCGCTGATCGTATTTACCGTGCTCGGGCTGGTCGAGATGCGCCACCTGTCCGTTCCTGTGCATTTCGGTGCTCCGCCTATCGGCGGGATCCTGCTCGTGGCCGTGATCGCCGCGACGATCATGGACGGCTGGGAAATCGATAGTTATGCCGCCGAGGAATCTCAGCGGCCGCGGACCGACCCGGGCAAGGGCGGCATCATCGGCGTGTTCGGAGCGCTGCTGTTCTACGCCATCTTGTATCCGCTGATGATGCTGGAGACACCGTTGTCGCATCTGGCCGGATCGGTCGATCCGCTCGCCGTCTGGTCGCAGCGACTGGTTCCCGGCGCGCCGTGGCTCATGCTCGTCCCCATCTTGTGCTCGTCCGCCGGCGCGATGTGGCTGGTCGCGTTCACCTTGATCCGCGCGATGTACGCGATGGGCAGGGAGAACATGATCCCGCCAGTTTTCGCCAAGCTGAACCGGTATCAGGTGCCGCACGTGGCCACCATCGCGGTCTTCGGCACGGCCGCGCTAGTCGTGGTGTTCCAGCTGTTCGTGTCCTCGCTCGCGGCCTTCTTCAGCCTGGTCCTGTCCGCCGCGGGCTTCTTCCTGGTCGCCGAGTTCTTCCTGGATTCGCTGACCGCCATCGTGTTCCTGACCGTTGGCCATCGCAAGATCCCCGGTGGTCAGCCGCTGCGCTCTGCCGCGCACCGGCTGCTGCTGGCCGGCTCGGTCGTGTCCGGCCTGATCATGGGCGGCCTGCTCGTCGCGTTCTTCATCTACGGCCCGGCCGGCATCGGCCATGGCATCGACCAGAGCATCGCCGTGCTGCTCGGCATCGGCTTCGCCTTCGCCTGGTGGGCCAGACGGCGCACCGACCGGGTTGTCGTGTTCCCCGGACACGAAGTCGCCCAGAGCGAGTGCAGCACGGCCGGCCGTGCTCCACTCATCAGCTCCAGGCGACTCAGGCGATACGGCCGGCGTACCGGCGGGTGAAGCCGTCGGCCGTGTTGGCGGTGATGCTGACGTCGTAGTAGCCGTAGTCATCGGTTGGCCAGCTGATCACGCTGGAGTTGCCGCCGGTGACGGTGACCTTCTGGGTGCTGCCTTCGTAGTCGTTCGGGGTCAGCGTGTACTTGATGGCCGCGCCGCCCTGGTTGGCCAGCGTGAGCGTGAGCGTCGCGGTCGCGGTATCCAGCGCGGCGCTGACCACCGGGATCTGGCCGGTGCTCTGGCTGGCGGCCACCACCGTGCCGGCGAAGGTGGTCAGGAAGCCGTCCGGCCCGTACACGGAGAAGTCGTACTGGCCGGCCGTGAGCAGCGTGTTCCACCCGTAGACGGCCGACCCGCCGGCCGGCACCGTGACCGGGGTGGGGCTGGCGGCCAGGTGCGCGTTGGGGTAGACGGACAGGGCGACCCCGACCGATCCGGTGTTGGCCATGGCCGCGGTGACGGCACCGGTGCCGCGATCAATACTCACGTCGGCGAAGGGCTGCAGGTTGGACGGGCGGTGCGGCCTGGTGCCCGGCTCCTGCCCGGGCATCGACTGGTCGCCCTCAGCTGGCGGGGTCGTCGATCCGCCGGTGAGCTGGGTCAGCGCCCAGGTCTGGGCCAGGGTCGGGATGTTGCCGGGGATGGTGAAGTCCGGGTTGGCGAAGTCGAACGCGGCGGTCAGGTCTCCGGTCACCGACGCCCGCCACGGGGTGAGGTTAGCTGGCTGCACCCCGGTCCAGGTGGCCAGGAACTGGAGCATGGACGTGTGGTCATAGACGTTGGAGTCGACGTAGCCGCCGGTGGTCCACGGTGAGCAGATGAGCATCGGCACCCGGGTGCCCGGGCCGATCGGCTGGCCGAGCAGGTACTCATCGGTGACGCTCGCCCCTGGGTAGGGCGGCAGCTGGTGGTCGAAGAACCCGTCGTGCTCGTCGTAGGTGACGAACAGCGCCGTGCTGCGCCACACCTCGGGGTCCGCGAACAGCGTCCGCAGCACGGTGTTGACGTAGTGCGCGCCGTAGTCAGGGGCGTAGGCGGGATGCTCGCAGTAGCCGGCCGGGGCGACTATCCACGACACCCGGGGCAGCGCGTTGGCCTTCACCGCCTTGATGAAGGAAGACAGCACGTAGGCGGCATGGGTCTTGCTCAGCGCGGGCGCGCCCTTGTCACTCTGCCAGGGGGTGACCGCACCCCGGGTGGCCAGCGCCCCGGTGCCGCCGTTCCTGCTGTTGCTGGTGTTGTACTGCTGGTAGAACCAGAGCGGGTTGTCACCGTAGTCACCGAGGAAGTAATCGGGGTAGCTGCCGCTGTCCCCCACCTGGTCGTTGGTGTACACGTGCCAGCTGACCCCGGCGGCCTGGAGCAGCTCAGGGTAAGTGGTCACCTTGGCCGTCCCGGCGGCGGCGCCGAAGTCAACTGTGTAGTCGTCCGGGTTGCTGGTCCAGCCGGACGACGTGCCCGTCCAGAAGTACATCCGGTTCGGGCTTGTCGGCGCCATGATCGCCTGATGGTAGCCATCGCAGATGGTGAAGGCGTCGGCGAGCGCGTAATGGAACGGGATCTCGGACCGGGTGAAATAACCCATGCTCTCTTCGCTCTTGGCCGCGATCCACTGGTTCCACAGGCCGCCGTTCCATGCCTGATGGTCACCGGCCCAGCTGTGGTCCAGGTCAGCGTCGGTCTGGTCGGTGAGGTTGTACGGCAGCAGGTAGCCCAGGTCGGTACGGGACGAGTCAGGCTGCTGGAAGATGCTGTGCCCGTTCTGCCAGGACAGAGCCTGCTTGTCGGCGAAGCCACGGACCCCGTTCAAGGTGCCGAAGTAGTGGTCGAAGGACCGGTTCTCCTGCATCAGGATCACCACGTGCTTGAGGTCCGCCATGGTCCCGGTCAATCCCGCGGGCAGCGGCCCCACCGATCGGCGGGCGGTGCTGGCCGCCGCGATCCCGCTGCCGAGACCGGCCGTCGCGACCGCCGCGGCACCGAGCCCGGTGGCTTGCAGGAAGCGGCGGCGGGTGACGCCTGGCACGACTGGCCGGCCGGGCCGCCACAGTGCTCCGGTGCTGCCGTGATCGTCTTCGGCTGAGTTGGTCACCTTGCTCATCCTCTCGGCGGCATCGCGGCGGACTTGTGCGTACAAGCCACCATGTCACGACAAATGTGCGCGCTGTAGACCTACTTAACTTGAACGCGAGGTGTCCGCCCGGGGACGGCAGGCGGACATCTACCGAGCATCAGCCCGCCAAGGCGGCTGATCGGCGTCCTAGGCATCTAGCCATGCTCGCCGAGGCACCCGCCGCTAACTGGCTTCCGCCACGGCCGGCAAACATGACACAGTCCTGTGTGTGCCGCAG
>Ga0224568_1000195_pt1 | contig 10338 bp, 6 predicted proteins | sample CLU5metagenome_FD_182727 | JGI IMG/M metagenome (GOLD analysis project Ga0224568, IMG submission 182727) | Spruce litter microbial communities from Bohemian Forest, Czech Republic - CLU5 | ecosystem: Environmental > Terrestrial > Plant litter > Unclassified | place: Czech Republic: South Bohemian... | reverse complement strand
TACCTGCAAACCCTGGCGCGTGAGGCGGGACGCGACGTGGACCTGGACGACATGTCCAAGGCCGACGCGTCCAGGCTGATCGACGAACTCCAGGCCGAATCTGGCCGCGGCACGCCAGACAGCGCCACCGCGCAATAACCCGGAATTGATCAGGGTTCACCGTGGTAGTCATCTGCTCAGGTGGCCGTTCACCTGGCTGATGAAGCGATAGTCGAGCAGAGAAGACGAGGTCGTGGCGGAAGCTGTGCAGTATCCCGGCGGAGTCCGGGCGGACGGATTGCCCGCGGTGCTGTCCGACCCGGCCCGGCTGGCCGCTCTTGCCGGGAGCGGTCAGTTCGGCAGCGTACCTGAGCAGGTATTCGACGATCTGACCCGGCTCGCGGTGTCGGTGACCAGGTGCGATATTTCCGCCATCACCTTCGTCGGCGAGACCCGCACGTTCTGGAAGTCGGTCCCGCATCTGCCCTACGGCGGCGTCGAGAACTGGCAGAACGCGGTGGGTGACAGCTTCTGTTACTTTGCGGTCGGGATGAACGCTCCGTTCATCGTCGAGGACGCGGAAAAAGATCCCCGCACGGCCGGGCATCCGGCGATCGGGCCGTGGGGGGTGGCGGCCTGGGCCGGCTTTCCCATCGTGACCACCGACGGGCAGCCGATCGGGACCATGTGCGTCATCGACGGCAAACCCAGGGCGTGGCAGCCGAGCGAGCTGGAAACACTGGCGATCTTGGCCCGGGCGGTGTCCAGCGAGGTCAACCTGCGGGTCGCGCTGAGCCAAGCCCGCGATGCGCTGGCCGCGGCGGGCGGGCTGGCCCGCAGCTTGCAGGACAGCCTGCTGCCCCCGGTACTGCGTCCGGTACCTGGACTGGACGCCGCCGCCCGGTACCTGCCCGCCAGCGGCGGCGAAACGGTGGTCGGCGATTTCTACGACCTGTTCCAGGCCCGCGGCCCGTGGTGGACCGCGGTTATGGGGGACGTGTGCGGCAAGGGCACGGAGGCCGCCAAGGTGACCGCCCTGGCCCGCTACACGCTGCGCGCCGACGCAGGCGAGCACCTGTCACCGGCCGCCGTCCTTGACCGGCTGAACACCGCGATGCTCGCCCAGCAGGCACCGGGCTTCGTCACCGTCGCCCAGGCAACCTTCCGCGCCACCTGGACCGGCCAGAGCGGGACCGGCCAGAGCGCGACCGGCCAGAGCGCGACCGGCCTGACCGGGCGGCTGTGCACGGCCGGGCATCCGCCCGCGCTGATCCGCCGGGCCGACGGCCGGATCCAGCAGGTCGGCGTCCCCGGCACCCTGCTCGGCTTCGCCGATCAGGTGCACCTCACCGACGTCCGGTTCCGGCTGGGCCCAGGCGACCTGATCCTGCTCTACACCGACGGCGCCTGCGAAGCGCGGCCTGACCCGCGCGGGCCGCACCCCGGCAAGCCGGTGTTCGGCGAAGCCGATCTCATCGCCACCCTGGCCGCCACTCGCAACCTGGACGCGGCGTCCACCACCGAGCACATCGCGGCGACCCTGGCCGCCCACCACGGCGGCTGGGCCAGCGACGACACCGCCCTGCTCGCGCTGCGCGTCCCCGAGCAGGCCAGCTAGATCAGGCCGGTCACTGATCGGCTGTGAAAACCATCCGCCGGCCTTCATCGGCGCTCTTGCGGTAGAAGGCCCGCATCAGCTCGAACCAGTGCCAGGTGTAGTCGAAGGCCGCCTCGTCGGTGTGGCCCTGGTAGCCGTGCGCGGCCAGCGTGGCGAACCGGTCACGGAACCACGCCATGGTGAGGCCGTCGAGCCCGTCAGCGATCTGCGCCACGTCATCTTCGTCCGCGAACATGATGATGTAGTCCGCGCCGAGGTACATCGGCTCGCCGCCCAGGATCGCGCCGTTGCGCGGCCAGTCGCCGCCGGCCCAGGCCAGCGTCCCGTCGGCCAGGCACCGGTGGATGGCATCCCAGGCCTTGCCGGTCTCCTGCAGGTAATAGGTGTCCCACTGGTCCTTAAGCTCCGCGACGAAAGCACGCGCCGCCTCGTCGCCGTCCCACAGCTGGCCGCCCTGGCCAGGCGGGATCGAGAAATGCACCCCCAGGCAGCCCATCAGTCCTCCAGTACGACCGGGTACTTGTCGCCGCGGCGGGCGATCCAGTAGGCGATCAGGGGATCGACGGCCTCGATCCGCCCGATCCGGCCGTCCGCGTTCTCCACGTCGATGTAGTACTCCGAGCTCCCGACGGTCATCCGGACCCAGGTACGGCCGCCGCGGGTGAACCGGTCCACCTCGGTCCAGGAGTAGAGCACGCCGTCACGTTCGTCCAGGTCAGCGTCGAACGCCCAGCTGCCGCCGTCGGCGGGCAGAGTCCGGGTCGCATTCGTGTCAACGGTGTAGTCCTGCGGCCGGTAGTGCGGGCGGATGACGCGCGGCTTCCCGTCCGGGCCCGGCTCGACTCGCGGCGGCCGCCAGAACCTGCTGGGCGAGAAGAACAGCACGGGCCGCTGTTCCCTGTTCGCCCGGGCGAAGAAGCCGGTGAGCCGGGTGAAGCGTGCCCAGACTTCGTCGAAGCCAGGGCCTGAGGGACGCTGGATCGGACCGGGCAGCTCCTGGAGCACTCGCTCGGTAAACCGTTCCCGCAGCCAGTCGCGGCTGACCGCGGCCAGGGCGGCGCCGGTGCTGGCTACCCGGCCGGCATCTAGCACCTTGATGTCGAAGTCGCGCCGGCCGAAGACTGATTCACCCGCGTGAATCAGGTAGTAACCGCGCAGGCTGCTATCGATCTCTGCCCAGCCCAGCTCGGTGCGGAGCGGTTCCGCCGCGTCCGCGTCCAGTTCCCTGGCCCGGGCAAGCACGGCAAGATCATGGCCGGCCGCGTGCAGCCGGCGCAGCGAATCGACGTCCTCGGTGGTGAGCATGAGGTGCGTCACCGGATAGCTCACAACCGCCATCTTCCCAGCAGCCTGCCGTCACCGCGACCGGCGGACCAGACAGATAAAGTGCCGGTACCGTGCGCGCCAGGCAGGACACCCTCGGGTGCAGATGGGAGCCGATGATGAAGGCAGTCCAGTTCAGCGAGTTCGGCGGCCCGGAGGTGCTCCAGCTCGTGGATCTGCCTGATCCGCGTCCGGGGCCTGGCCAGGTCCGGATCGCGGTGCGCGCGGCCGGCGTCAACCCGAGCGACTGGAAAAAGCGCCAGGGCCTGATGGATGCTGAGCTACCGCAGACCCTGGGCTATGAGGCGGCGGGTGTCGTGGACGAGCTAGGCGACGGCGTGACGGACGCGGCGGTAGGCGACCGCGTGTTCGGCTTCTCCGCCGACGGGGCAGCCCAGGCTGAGCTGGCGGTGCTGTCCTGGTACGCGCCGATCCCGCCGTCGCTCGACTTCGCCGCCGCGGCCGCGCTGCCAGCCGCGGTCGAGACGGCCACCCGCGCCCTTGACCAGCTCGGCGTCGGCACCAGCAACACCGGCACCGGCACCGGCACCGGCACCGGCACCGGCACCGGCACGACGCTGCTGGTCAACGGCGCGTCCGGCAGTGTCGGCGGCGCCGCGGTCCAGCTCGCCGTGCTGCGCGGCGCACGGGTGATCGGCACCGCCAGTCCGGCGAACCACGAGTACCTCCGTTCGCTGGGTGCCGAGCCAGTCAGTTATGGCGAGGGCATGGCAGGGCGGGTCCGCGCGGTCGCGCCCGATGGCGTCGACCTGGCCCTCGACGTCGCCGGCAGCGGGGTGCTGCCCGAGCTGATCGAGCTTGCGGGCGGCCCGGAGCACGTCCTGACCATCGCCGACTTCACCGGCGCGCGAGCGCACGGGGTGCGGTTCAGCAGCGGTGACGCCGGCCGGGCGATGCATGCGCTGACCGGGATCGGCGAGCTGGTCGAGTCCGGCCGGTTCTCTCTTCCGGTCGCGCGGACCTTCCCGCTAGCCGAGGTCGCCCGGGCGCATCAGCTGAGCCAGGATGGTCACCTGCCAGGCAAGCTGGTGTTGCTGCCCGGCACCGCGGCGGCTGCGCGCTAGCGGAGCAGCCGCCGCGGTCGGGATGCGGTCGGGATTAGGCGTGCCTCTGGTCGGGCGCGAAGGCGTAGATGCCGCCGGCCACGATCATGCACACGCCGTAGCTGGTCATCAGCCCGGCCTGGACCAGGACGAGCCCGGCCAGCACGTCGGGTTCCTTGGCGGCTATCGCCAGCACAATGAAGAACTCCAGCGTGCCGCCGAGGTTGAAGCAGAAGTTACCGACCGATTCCGGTATCAGCGACTTGTAGGTGCTGGTCCAGTCGTCCTTGTGCGCGATGCAGTTCGCAATCACCGGCACGTTCCACACCACGTTGATGAACGACTCGACAAATCCGAAGATCTTGCCGACCACGGGGTTGGTGAAGGTGGTGGCCGGGATGGCGGCGATCCCCTTCAGGATGCTGATGCCGGTGACCGCGTTGTTGAGGCTGGCGGACCAGTCGCCGGACTCGGCGTTGACCATCGTCGAGATGTTCGGCGACACATACGCAATGTTGCCGACGCAGATAATGGTGGCCAGCGTCTTCGCCCGGGCGATATCCACGCTGAACAGATCAAGGGTGCGCTGCACGTTGGTCATCACGATGAGCACCGCTCCGCCGGCCAGCGAGGCGATCCCGGTGACGAAGCTGAAGATCTTCACCTTCCCCTCGTCCAGCACCGGGGCAGCCCCGACCCCGGCCGCAGCCGCGGTCGCGGTCGCCAGGACCGTCCGGTCGGCCGACGCCGCCGGCCTGACCTGCGTTGCGTGCGGCGCGCGCAGGAACTGCGCCTGGATACCGGACCAGTTCTTCGCCGCGAGCAGTCCGTTGGTGAACGGGTCATCGTCGGCGAACGGCGCGGCCTGGGCGGTGGCCTTGTAGATGATCGTGACCGGGATCGCCGCGACCAGGCACACCACGTCCAGGAAGGAGAGATCGTCCCCGGTCAGTTCGCGGTACAGCCAGCCGAGGACGGGAATGTCCAGGGTGGCGGTGAGCACGTCCATCATGCCCTGGACCAGCTGACCGAACACGTCGAGCACGGTGACCAGGATGTTCTCGGTGGACTGGAGCACCGAGTCGGCCACGATGGCCAGGAATTTCTTGATCACGTCGGTGACGCTGAGGCTGCCGAACTGGTCGATGATGTCGGTCTTGATGGCGTTGACCGCATCGTGCAGCGTGTCGCCCTCGGCTTCCAGCAGGTTGACCAGGTCGGCCAGGATCTCCTCGGCGGGACCGAGCGGTGACAGGTTGCTCGAAGCCGACGCGGCGCTGCCCTGGAAGTGGTGCACGCCGAGGTTGGCGGGTGCGCTGTTCTGCTGGCTGGCGGGCTTGGCGGAGGCAAGGGTAGCCGACATCGTCTGCGGGAAGTCCGGGATGTCGGCCCAGGCGTCAATCTGCGCCTGCAGCTCGGCGGATACACTGCGGGCCCGGGCCTTCGCCGCCTCGATGCCGTCGATGGTGGACTGGCCAAGGCACAGGAACACGTTCTTGAGCACCCGGTGGGTAACCAGGATGTCCTGCCAGCCGAAGAGGAACTCCAGGAACAAGATCACGTCCTCGACCGCGATCTTGATCGCGTTGTATACCCAGGTGGCTGCGGCTACGACGGCTTCCACGCAGTCCAGGACGCCGCGGTAGACGGCGTCACCGATGGTGGCCACGACGTACCAGACGTCGTTGGCGACGTCTTCGATGACGCTGACCAGCGCGTCGGCCCCGGCGGCCAGCCAGCCGAACAGGTCACCGACATCGACCAGGATGCTGTCGCCGGCACCGCCAGCCACGCCGGCGGCCACGCTGTCGCCGGCACCGCCAGCCAAGCCGACGGCCACACTGTCGGCGGCCAGCATCAGCGTGACTGGCGGCGCGAGCACCCGCGTGCCCGCGGCCGGCGGCGTGGGTTCCGAGCTCAGCCTGTCATAGGCGCTGGCCAGGGCCTGGTTGGTCTGGGCGACGCCCTTCAGCGCGTCGGCGGACGTACCGGCCGGCACGAAGTTCCTGGTGGAGCCGTCGCGGCTGACGATCTTGGCGGACTTCAGGCTATCGACGGTGGTGTACTTCGCGTTGCGCTGCCAGGCCGTGTCCATCGTGTTCACGGCGATCTGCGGCTGCGCCGCGACGCTGATCTGGTAGCGGGTGGCCGCCAGCGACGCGGTGGCCTCGACGATGGTGATCGTGCCGAGCGCGTCCGTGCTGAGCTGGATCGGGGATGGCCCGATCAGGTAGTAGAGATGGTTGACGTACACCGAGGTGACGTTGGTCGCGGTCAGCGTGACCGGCACGTTCGGCGCCGCCTGGCCATCGGCGCCGGTCACCTGGATGTGGGTGGTGTAGGAGTGGATGGGCGTCGCCGGCGCGGTGGTGGCAGCGGCGGGCAGGGTGATGCTGCGGCTGGTCCACAGCGTGGTGGTGGGTGACTTCATCACCTTGACCAGCCCGGTCCCGCAGTGCGCGAAGAACGTGTTCGCGTTGTAGTTGCGGTCGATGAACGGCGAGATCGCGTCGGCGCCGGCCAAGATGGTCAGCGGCACGTTCCAGGCCGCGCCGGCCTGCTGCCGCCCGGCTGGGCAGGTCAGGTAGAAGACCTGGTCGTCGCCGTTGAGTCCCCAGACGGTGACCGTGTCGCCCGCGGTGTAGGCGTACAGGTTCCGCACGGCTGCCAGCAGCGGGCTGGTCGCCACCCGGACTCCGGTGGCCTGGTTGCGCTGGTTGGTGCTGGCGAACCAGTACAGGCTGCCCTGGCTGGCCACGTACAGGTCGGACGTGTTGTCCGGGTTCCTGGCCGCGGCGATCGCATCCGCGATCAGCCCGCCGGGGAGCTTGAGCAGCGACGGCGCCGGCGGCATGGCCGGGTCGATCGCGTTGACCACGGGCGTGTAGACAAGCTGCGCCGAGGTGCCGACGAATCCCTTCGTGTAGACGCCGTCGATGCCACCTGACCTGGCCATCCGGCCCAGGCAGGAGTCATCGTTGACGGCCCTGACGTCGATCGGCAGGTCGCGCGGGATCCACTTGGGCGCCGACGGGTGGGTGGTGTCAATGTAGTAGCGGCTGATGAAGTCGGCGGACTGACCGGGGTTGCGGACGGTGTCGACGATGATGTACTCGTGGTCGCTGGCCTCGCCGATCAGCACGTTGACGATCTGGACCGGGTCCGGTGCGGCGACCGGGGTGCCGTCGCTGTTCACCGCGTTGAACGGTACCGCCGTCCAGGCCGGCTGTTCGGTCCAGTGCAGGTCGGCGTCGGAGTTATTCAGGCTCAGGTAGAGCCGGTCGTTCGTCCCGTCGGTCAGCACCAGGCCGAGATGGATCTGCGTCGCACCGCCCGTTTGCGCTGGTACTGCCTGCGCCGCGGCGAAGTTCTTGACCGTCGCCTTGCCGTCGAAGTCGGCCTTGTTCTGCGCGGCAGCCAGGTCGACCTGGCGCCAGCCGTTCACCTCCCCCGGGGACTCGATGGTCAGGTGGAAGACGCCGCCGGTGCCGATCGAGAACAGCAGCGACGCACCGGCGTCGGTCTGCAGGGCGGTGAACTTCTCCTGCGGCAGCAGGAAGTCGGCCTGAATGTAGTTCTCCATCAACTCAGCCGACGTGGTGACCGTGTACGTGCTCATCTGGGATGGCTCCTTGCCGCTGGCTGCCGGGATCAGCTGGGGTTGACGTAGGTGAGCTGAGCGATGAGGTCCAGCCCCTGGGAGAAGGAGACCTTCTTGAACGTGAACGCGTCGTTGCCGGCGAAGACCCAGGCTTTATAGCCGTTGATAGTGTCGGTCATCTGGCCGACGTAGCCGGTAAAGGCCGAGTCCAGGTAGTTACCGAGGTTCTGCTGGACTGACGTCAGTCCTTTCTTCACTTCGCTGTCAGCGCCGATCAAGCCCAGGATTCCGCCCGTAGAGAAATCCCAGTGAGCGGAATGATCGGCCACGTTATTGGCCTGTGTTACCTGAAGTGCGCCATTCTGGTCCACGCCCAGGGTATAGACCACGGTCAGGGTCTTGTCGTAGTAATTGGCACCGCCAAGATCCGTGTAGTTGACGAACACTTCACGATGCGAGAACGACATATATACCGTCGCGCGGACCGTTATCCTGATCTGGTTGCTCTTCAGAGCGACCGTGCCCTTGAGGTTGTAGTTGTAATCTCCCCAGATTTCCACCGCGTGCGTGGCGGATGTCGAGTCGTCATGGGAGTTACAGGTGAACGTGAGCGACGAGACGTCGGTAAAGCCGTCGGCACCGGCCGCGCCGACCGGCATGACGGGGCGGAAGACCTGCGGCGAGCCGGACTGCTTGCTGCTGTACCGGACGGTGAAGTCCTCGCCGCTGTGAGTGAGGTTCACGTTCGTGTCCTGGCACAGCCGGCCGACACTCGGATTGATCAGTCCGTTGAAGTAACTCATGAAGACGTCCCGGCGCACCGCTTCGACGCCGGCGTAAGCGGCGACGTCGTTCAGCTCCATCCAGTTCCAGGCAAACGGCACCGGCACCGGCGGCGTCGCCGACTGGGTCCCGACGTAGACCAGCGTGGCCGCGTCTTTCTGGGCCGGCGTCGGATTGGCGATCGGCTGTCCGCTGGCGTCCAGCAGCTGGCAGCATTCCCGCGACACCGACCCCAGTTCCAGCGTCGTGGGCCGCGGCGACGTCAGGGTAAAGCTGTAGCTGAGGACCGGGTCGCCCTTCTTCTGCAGCTCGGCGAGGTAGGAGCCGAGGAAGACCGTGGTGATCAGGTTCCACACCGGCCAGCCCTCAGGCACGCCGACGATTCTCGGCACCGACTCAAGCACCGCGGTGTCCAGGTCAAGGAACAGCTTCTGAATCGAGAACGCGTTCTGCACCTGGCGCTGAAGCTCGGCGATGCGCTCCTGGATGGCCGGCGGAACCGGCGAGTTCGGGTTGATGGTGGTGCTGTTGAGGTAGACATTCGAGGAGAAGTACCACGGGCTACCGCCGCTCGGCTGTGACGCATTGACCCAGGTCGCGCTGCCCCGCGGCCCGTACTGGAAGCCGGTCACCGCGAACTCGGCGCAGAGCAGGTTGAACAGCACCGGCGCGCTAGTGCCGTTGCCGAAGGTCGCGATCGGCGGCAGGTTCGCCAGCGGCACGTCGGGCAGGCCGATCTTCGCCCGGACCGCGCCGGCGAAGTTCGCGTTCGCCAGGTTAACCAGGTCTTTATCGGTCGCCGGATTGGTGCCGTTGGGCACCCTGAATGGATCTGAGCCCTGCGCCCGCAGCAGCAGGGTCTGATAATCGATCGGGACGAGATTATTGTTCTGGTCGTACACATAGCAGATTGTCACTTCCGGAGCCGACAGCCCGAGCAGCAGTTCTTTCAGCGTCACATTGACGCTTGCCTGGGTTACCGCGACGACCAGGTCAAAGCCGTAGTGCGGATCGGACAAATTGGATTGCGACGCGGCCATGGTAAAACCCCCGTTTTTCTCCATGGGCATGCCAGACTCATGTCGATGGCATGCTTGAATGCCGGCCGGGCAGCTGGAGTGGTACGGCCGGGTGTGGATGGACTCTGCCCCCGAGGGTGAATCTCCCCTCGCTCGGCAGCCTAACATCCAGCATTAGTGCGGGCAATGGTGAAGAAGTGCTTATTGATATGCATGCGGAGAGTGACATGCGACAATTAATGCAAGTCGGTAATATGCATGAATGGGAGACTTGGCATAGCCGCGCCCCCGGAGCTCGCCTCGCCCGCCTGGCTAACCCGGACCCTCGCGGGCAGCGCGCGCCACGGCTAGAATCACAGCCAGCGCGCAGGGCGCAGCCGGTCCGCGGAAAGGGCTCGTAGCCCACCTGCTGTCGTCGGACGTTGCGCCTGATGCGGAAGCTGCCGACTCGGCCCGGTGTGCGGACCCCCGGATGCCGAGAGGAGTCCGCGTGTCCGACATCCCCGCCGTGCCGAGCCTGCGCCGTCTGCGGGACGAGGCGAAGCGCCGCCGCCGTTCCGGCGAGTTCGCGACGCTGGCGCAAGCGCAGTACGCCATCGCCACCGCGCACGGCTTCACCTCCTGGCCGGCGCTCAAGATCTATGCCGAAACCCGGGCCGCGGATGCCGCTGCCCGCGCCGCGCTGCTGGTGCGATCGGCCTGCTCATCCGATATCCGCACCGCCCGCGTCCTGCTGGCCGCCGAACCGGCCCTGGCCAGGCACGACCTGGCGACGGCCTGCGTGACCGGCGCGGCGGCGGAGGTAAGCCGCGTGCTCGCCCGCGACCCGGCGGCGGCGCACCGCAAGCTAGGCCCCTGCGGCTGGGAGCCGCTGCTGTACGCGTGCTTCTCCCGGTTTCTCCGGGCCAGCACGGACCGGGCCGACGCCATCATCGAGGTGGGGCGGATCCT
>Ga0224568_1000194_pt1 | contig 10352 bp, 9 predicted proteins | sample CLU5metagenome_FD_182727 | JGI IMG/M metagenome (GOLD analysis project Ga0224568, IMG submission 182727) | Spruce litter microbial communities from Bohemian Forest, Czech Republic - CLU5 | ecosystem: Environmental > Terrestrial > Plant litter > Unclassified | place: Czech Republic: South Bohemian... | reverse complement strand
ACCGTCGGCAGGGAGGTGGTCTCGATCATCGGTTACGGCTCGTCGGCGGCGCAGGGCTGCTCGTACTGCATGACGCACAGCATCACGATGTTCAGGGGCCTGGACGTCGACCTTAAGGAGCTGCAGGCCGCGCGGCGCGGAGATGGCAGTGCGGACGGTCCGTTCGGGCCGTTCGAGGTAGCGGTCACGGAGCTGGCCGCCCGTGCCACCAGGAACGCGGTGACCGACAAGGCCATCGAAGCTGTGCAGGCCACGGCGGGTCAGGCACGCATTACGGCGGTGACGCCGGACGAAGCGCTCGAGTCCGTCATCCAGATCGGCGCGTCGATGGGGTTCTTCAACGTGTTCAACGATCTGTGCGGGCTCGCGATCGAGGGTGACTGGGCCGTGCAGGCGCAGGCCAAGGGCATCGACAGCGGACGGCACGCGGCGGAGGACGAGAACCCGGACAATCTCGCGCATGAACTGCCCGCCGGCGGCCCGACGGCCGAGGCGATGCTCGCGCAGTACGCGGCGGCCGTCGGCGATCTGCCCGAGTTCGCGGCCGGACAGCTAGGCGTGCTCCCGGCCTGGATGACTGCCTGGCCCGAGCGGACCAGGAAACTGCATGCCTATATGTACGCCACCTTGCTCGGCGGGGGCGGCGACGCGGTGATCAGCGGCGAGCTGAAGCACCTGATGGCCCGGGTGGCCGCGGTCGCCCGCAACCACGCGTACCTGGCGGCCGTGGAAGGCTACATCGCCGCCTTCACGACCCAGGACCACGCCCGGGCGGTGGAACGGGTGCGGCACGCCTATCAGGCCGCTATCGGCCGTCAGGAATCGATGGCACTGTTCGACGCGCGGGAGCAGAGCGCGCTACGGCTGGCGTGGCTGTCCGCGCAGGCTCCGCTGATCACCCCGCGCCGGTTCGTCGAACCGCTGGTGGCGCAATACGACGAACGGGAGATCACCGAGCTGATCGTCACCTGTGCGGTCGCGTCCCTGGTGCAGCGTTTCGTCGCGGTGGTGCGGCCGCAGGCCGAGGCGGCGGTGCGGACATTCCTGGCCGCCAACGACCTTGACACCGACGTACTAGCCATCCGCTACCCGGTCAACGGCTGACTGCCGGGCGGGCCCGCGACGGAGGAAGCGTAGGTGACTACCCATCAGGGCGTGCTGCTGCTGCTGGACCTCACCGCAATCCTGCTGGCCGCCTGGGCGCTGGGCGAGCTAGCGAGGCGGCTGTCCCAGCCGGCCGTCATCGGCGAGATCGTGGCCGGTATCGCACTAGGCCCGTCGGTGCTCGGCAGCGCGGCCGACAAGGTCATGTTCCCGGCGGACATTAGGACCATGCTGGCCGCCATCGCCAATGTCGGACTGGCGGTGTTCATGTTCAGCGTGGGGCTTGAGCTTGACCGAGGCTCGGCCCGGCGCGGGGTCAAGGCAGCGGCGGCGGTTTCGCTGAGCTCCACAATAGTGCCGTTCAGCGCCGGGTTCCTGCTCGCTTATACGATGCTGACCAGCCACGATGCCAGCCACCGTGCAGTGGTCTTCGCCGTCTTCGTGGGCGCGGCGATGTCGATCACCTCCTTTCCGGTACTGGCGAGGATCCTCACCGACCACGGCTGGCAGCGGCTGCCAATCGGTGAGCTGGCGCTGACCAGCGCAGCAGCGTGCAATGTCATCGCCTGGATCATGCTGGCCGCGGCGACGGCCATGGTGGACGGCAGCCGGGTGCTCTGGCTGCTCGCGCTCGTGCCCGGCTATGCCGCGGTCATGTTCTGCCTGGTCAGGCCGCTGCTGCGGCGCCTGGTCGCGGCACGGCCGAGCACCTCCCGGCTGCTCCCGGTCATGGTGGCCGGACTGCTGCTGTCCGGTGCGGTGACCGAATGGCTCGGGCTGAACCTTATCTTCGGCGCGTTCCTGTTCGGCCTCATCGTGCCCGTGGACGGCGCCGCCCAGCTACGCCGAGCCCTGCGGGATCAGCTGGGCGGCTGCTGCGCGACAGTGCTGCTGCCGGTCTTTTTCGTCACCACCGGCCTGGCTGTCAACCTCACCCACGTCGGACTGGCCAGTATTGGCGAACTCGCCATGATCGCGCTGGTGGCATCCGTCAGTAAGTACGCCGGCGCGTTCGTCAGCGCGCGCCGGCTCGGCTTCGACGCACGCCGGTCGGCCGCGTTCGCCACGTTGATGAACACCAGGGGGTCACCGAGCTGATCGTTGCCTCGATCGGCCTGCAGATGGGTGTCATCGACCAGGAGCTCTACTCCTTCATCGTGGTGATGGCCGTGCTGACTACGGCGATGGCCGGCCCGCTGCTCCAGGTCATCTACCCGCGCCGGTTCACTGACCGCGACCTGGCCCGCATCCTGCCGGACCAGGACGCGGACGATCTCGCCGCGGACGCGGCTACGGGCCGCGGGCCTTGAGGCCCGCGGCTAGCTGGCTTTGAGCTTAGGAGAGGACAATGAACACCGCACGGCGCCTCAACGGCTCCTCATATGAGCATCCCTGGGCGTTCTGGATTGGCGTCGCCCTCACCGCCGCGGGGGTTCTCCTGCAGCTGCCGATGTACTACATGGCCAGGGGCATGCACTATCACGTGGCCGGCATGCCGGTGACGAATGAGATGCTGGCCGGGATGGCCATGATGTTCCTCGGCCTGGTCACCACCGCTTACAGTCTGTTTCCCCGGTCGCGGCCGGCCAAGCCGGCCCTCAGTACGCTCAGCATCACGCCACTGGACGATGCCAGGCTCAGGCCGGCCCATCTGGCCTTGCTCATCGTCATGTCGATCGCCGTCACGATCGACGGGATGAAGCCGGCCGCGTTCGCGTTCGTCATACCCGGCGCCGAGCTGGAATACGGACTGCGCGGCCCGCTGGATCCGACCGCGCATGCACTGCCGGTCGACCTGTATCCGCTGGCCGGCATCACCGGCACTATGCTCGGCTCGCTGATCTGGGGCTGGCTGGGGGACAGGATCGGCCGTCGGGCCGCTATCTTGCTCGCCGCCATCTTGTTCATCTCGAGCTCCACCTGCGGCGCCATGCCGCAGTACTGGATGAACCTGGTGTGCTGCTTTGTCATGGGCCTAGCCGCCGGCGGCATGCTGCCGATCGGGTTCTCGCTGGTGAGCGAGACCGTGCCCAGACGCCATCGTGGCTGGATGATGGTCATCATCGGGAGCAATATCGTTACCGCCTTGATGCTGGTGAGCTGGCTGTCGTCCACCCTGGCGTCGCCCGCGCACTTCGGCTGGCGGCTGCTCTGGCTGATCGGCCTGCCTACCGGCTTGCTCCTGGTCGGGCTCAATCACTGGATACCTGAGTCGCCGCGCTTCCTGCTTGAGCAGGGCCGCGACGAGGAGGCGCGTGCCGTGATGCGCCGCTACGGCGCGGTCCTGGTGGATTCGATGCCCGATCCGGGCGTGGAAAGGACTGTGACCACCACTGGGGCCAGGGTCCTGGTCAGCAGGCCCTTTCTCGGCCTGACGGCGGCGATGGTGCTGCTCGGGCTGAGCGTCGGCGCGACCCAGTACGGCTTCCAGCAGTGGCTGCCGTCCAGCCTGGAACGGCTTGGCTTCAGCGCGGTGTATGCGAGCCAGCTGCTGCGTAACGCGGTTTTCATCGGATTCCCGTTCAGCCTGCCGGTCGCGTTGCTGTACCACTTCTGGGGAAGCAAGAAGACCACGCTGTGCGTCACCGCGCTGATCGCCGCCGGGCTGGGTGCCTTCGTGCTGCTCGGTAACCGGGTGACCGGCGACCACGTCCTGCTCGTCGCGCTGCTGGTGGTGCCGGTGTGGGGAGCCAACATCCTGAACGCGGTGCTGGCGGCATACACGGCGGAGGTCTACCCGACCGCGATCCGTGCCCGCGGCAGCGGAGTGTCGGCCGGCGCGACCAAGGCTGGCGGCGTGCTGATCCTCGCCCTGGTGCTGGTCGCCTTCACCACGCCCTCGATCAGGATGACCGCCATCCTTGGCGCAGCGCCGATGGCGGCCGCGTTGATCGCCCTGGCGGCGTTCGGGCCCGAGACCCGGCACAAGCGGCTGGAGCAGATCACCGCGGAGGAGCTGTCCGGATTCGCGGAACCGCTGCCAGTGCCGGATTCCGGACCGGCCGGCTGAGGCGCTGATCTGGTCAGGCCGGGCAGCTGGCGGCGCCGTCCTGGTCGCGGGCGGCGACGCCATCGGATGGTTGCCCTTGGTCAGTGCGCGATGGCCAGCGCCATGGACGCGACGGCCAGTACGAGGTAGAAGCCCGGGGCGGTGATGTTGTGAAAGACGCGGGCCCGGATATGGGTGATAAGCGCTCCGATGAAGAACAGGGCGAGCCCGATCGCGGCGGCGACCCCGAGCGGCCGCACGCCCAGCAATCCGATCAGGAGACCGGCCGCTCCGGCGGCCTTGGCCGCCCCAAGCGGATTCAGCCAGGACCGCGGCACACCTACCTCGGTCATGGTGGCCAGGACGAATCTGGCCCGGGTGAAATCGGCGGCCGCGGCCCAGGCGGTGGCCACGATCGTGATCACGGTGACGATCAGGTAAGCGGCTGACATCTGTTGTCCCCCTATATCCGGGTGCCCGGGTATCCGGATATGCCCGGAAGTTCTCGATAACAGAAAGTAATTTATACGTTACTTAAGGTTAGCGAATAGGAGTAGCGTATGGGCGCGGACGGCGTGCCAGGCCCTGCGCTGAACTATTGCCACCGTCCGGACTGGCCGTTATCTCGCCTCTGCGCGAGATACATGGCCTCGCCAGGACGCGATCACAGCCGGCCACACGAGCACCGTGAGTGAACAGCAACGGCGGGGCGAGATAGGCGAGCGCGTAAGGCCGGACGCATATCAGCTGGTCATGCGGGATCAGCTGGCCAAAGGTCCGGGAAGCCGCTGGATGCGGAATAGGTCCGTGCGGGCGATGGCCGCGTCCCGCTCGGCCGCCATGGCCAGCCGCCGAGGGTCGTTCATGTACGCGTCCAGGCTCGCCTGGGAGGGCATCTCAAGGAACTGCACCTCTGCGGGCGGCTCGCCATCGTGCTGGGAACCAGGCAGGATGCTCCCGCGCTCCAGGACACGGCCGCCGTGCTCATCGACCAGGCAGAGCACCTTGTCCTCGTAGGCGCTGAGCGCCGCTTCCATTCCCGGTCTGGCCCACAGCAGCACGCAGGTCACCACGGGACTCTCAGGCATCCCGCCAGCATGATGCATCCGGCCTGCGACGGCAACCGGGTTCGCCGTAACCGGCGGCCAGCACATACCGTCGTTTCCTGGACCGGAACCCTGACCACCAGGGCTAGCTCGCCATGCGGGAAGCGGTGCACCTCCATTGGCCAGCCGACCGTGACCGCGATCCGGGCGGCCCAGTACCGGGCCTCGCCATCGCCGGTCACATCAACGACCGCGAAAGCGCCGAGGTGCTCTTTGGTCTGAGCAAACGGCCCGTCGGTGAAGACGGGCCTCGGTTAGCTGCTGCGGACCCAGCTGCAGCTGAAGGTCTCGCCGTTGGTGGCGAGCCCGGAGCAGGTGAGCTCGCTCCGGCCGGAGGTGTCGACCATGTTGATCTGGACCGGGTCGAGGCCGGGCGTGCCGAGAGGTTCTCCGTTGGCGGTCGCGCCGGTGTAAGTGACCGAGTGGAAGTCGGCCAGGTTCAAGATGGCGCCGCTCGCGGTGCAGCACGGTGCCTCGGTGATGACCTCGGCCGACGAGCGCGCCGGGGTGGAGGTCAGGCTCGCGGTGGTGGTGTGGCTCCAGCCCTGCGTGCTGTCGTCGATGTACAGGGTGAACTTGTCGCCGCTTACCCAGGTCACCGTGGCGGTGAAGTGGTCGCCTGCCCGGACCGTGTTGGCGTAGTTCTCCGACGGGCCCGGGTACATCTCGTACCAGGCGTAATACCCGGCGGTCTTGCCGGTGCAATCGGCCTCGGTGCCGGTCTGCTCGACGGTGGCGCTGGTGTAGCCGTCGATGCCGACCCAGAACGCGGCGTACTGGTCGCCGCTGGTGCAGGTGACAGCCGGCTGGGTCCAGCTTGCCGAGACGCTCGTGAACTTGCCCGCGGTGTCCGCGTAGCCGGCCCAGTCCGTGCTTTGCGCCGGGGAGATGGCGCCAGTGACATCGCTGGCCGGCCGGATCAGGTGAGCGACTCCGCCGGGGTTCACGGCGGACGGGGTGACGGCTGGGGTACTGGCGCTGGCCATTACCGTGGTGCCGCCGGTCACGAGCGCGGTGCCGGCCGACAAGGCGAGCGCGGCGAGGAGAAGAAGCCGTCGTCGTAGCATGCGGAGTCTCCCTTGTGCTGCAGAGGGTCGCGGTTAGCCGACTCCCGGTGAGCGTAACTCCGCAGCACGAGCAGGGAAAGATCTGTTGTCGGAGTCCGCGCCGCGTTCCCGGGCGCAAGGGCCGATATCGACGGCCCGCTCGCCCGCGGGCCTCGCTGCCCGGCCTGACTACCCCCTGCCCCTGAGGGGCTCCCGCCTGGCGCCGCGGGCCGGCCGGCACGCTGATGCCTGCCGGTTAACCGCACACCAAGTTTCATGCATCTCCATAGCGGCCAGCAAGCGCGCCGCGGAATTCCTGGACGATGGCGCGGACCAGCGGGCTGCGCTAGCCGTGGGACACCTTCCAGGTAGTGCCCGTGTTCCGGTAGTGCCGGGGAGGCGCTAGCCTGCTCCCGCTATTGCCATAGATTCGCACATGCTTACGTTTTGTACATGATGATGTGCGGAAATGTACTTGTTCATGCATGCTGGATGCCATGGACGACGCAATCGACCAGCGCTCCGGTCTCGGTGACGATCACGATGATCATCACGGCCACGGCCACGGCCATAGTCACGACCACACCCACGATCACGGCCACGCTGATGATCACGGCCATGACCACGAGTACGGTCCGGGTGTGCTGGCGAAGGTGATGCACTTGATTCGCCCGCACTCGCATGAGGCGGGCGACAAGGTGGACGCCGCGATGGAAGCGAGCGCGGCGGGCATCCGGGCGCTATGGATCTCGCTGGGCGTGCTGCTGGCCACGGCGGTGATCCAGGGCGTGGTGACGGCGCTGTCTGGTTCGGTGGCGCTGCTTGGCGACACGCTGCACAACGCCGCCGACGCACTGACGGCGGTGCCGCTGGGGATCGCCTTCCTCGTGGGCAGGCGACCGCCGACCCGTCGCTACAACTACGGGTACGGCCGGGCCGAGGACCTGGCCGGGATCGCGGTTGTCGTGCTGATCCTGGCCTCGTCCGCGCTGGCCGCCGATGAGGCGGTAAGCCGGTTCATCCACCCGCACCGGGTCACTGACCTGATCGCGGTGGCGGTGGCGGCGCTAGCGGGCTTCGCCGGCAATGAGCTGGTGGCCAGCTACCGGATCCGGGTCGGCCGCAAGATCGGCTCCGCGGCCCTGGTCGCGGACGGGCTGCACGCGCGTACCGACGGGTTCACCTCGCTGGCGGTGCTGCTGGGCGCCGGCGGCGCGGCACTCGGCTGGAACTGGGCCGACCCGGTCGTGGGCCTGGTCATCACCGCGGCCATCCTCGCCGTGCTGTGCCAGGCCGCCCGCGAGGTCGGGCGGCGGCTGATGGACGCGGTCGACCCCGCCCTGCTCGAACAAGCCGAGAACACGCTTAAGGCCACCCCGCACGTCCTGGGCACCGGACAGATCCGGCTGCGCTGGGTCGGCCACCAGCTCTGGGCCGAATGCGAGATCGTCGTCAGCGGCGACATCACCGCCATCGAGGCGCACGAAGTAGCCGTCAGCGCCGAGCATGGCCTGCGGCACGCGCTGCCCCGGCTGTCCGCCGCCCTGGTGCACGCTGACCCGCAGCCCCGCCAGGGCACCGACCTGCATGCGGTGCTCGCCCCGCACCACTAGGCGGTCCGGCGTCGCCGAGCCTGACCGGAGTTCTCCCGGGCCTGGTAAACTGAAGCTGACGTTACCCGAAGAGGACAGTTCCCATCTTGATCCCATCCTGGGATCTAGCCGCTGCCCTGCGGAACTGCTCCCGGCAAGAAGTTGACTTGCTACCGCATCGTTCTCTCGGAAGGTCACCCTGCTTGCACCATTGCGGCTGCAAGGACCTTGATGTCAGCGCCGCCGGCGCGAGTAGCGGGACTTCGCCGTCACGCGGGAACAGGCACCGGCCTGCCCGTGCTGACATAACGTGGCGGGGGCCGGAAATCAGTGGGGAAGCGCAGGAGGCTGTGGAGCAAGGTGGTTGTACATGATCGAGGATAACGGCGGGGGTGCCAGCGGCTTCGCCGATCTGAGGCTGGCCCCGGAACTGTGCCAGGTGCTTTCTACCCTCGGTTATGAGGAGCCGACACCGATCCAGCTTGCCGCCATCCCGCCGCTGCTGGCAGGCCGTGACCTGGTCGGGCAGGCAGCGACGGGGACAGGGAAGACGGCTGCTTTCGCGCTGCCCGTCCTGCAGCGGATACTCGGGGCAGGGGAGCGGACCGAGCCGCTGGCCCTGGTGCTCGTGCCGACCCGCGAGCTCGCGGTGCAGGTCTGCGAGGCGATGCGCCGCTACGGGCAGGTGATGGGGGCGCGGGTGCTTTCCGTTTACGGCGGCGAGCCGATCGGCCGCCAGCTGGGGCCGCTCAAGCGTGGCGTCGACGTCGTGGTGGCGACGCCGGGACGTGCGCTCGATCACATCAACCGGGGCACGCTGAAGCTGAGCGGCCTTGAGATCGTCGTCCTTGATGAAGCGGACGAGATGTTCGACATGGGGTTCGCCGAGGAAATCGAATCGATCCTCAGCAGCATCCCGCAGCAGCGGCAGACCGCGCTGTTCTCGGCGACCATGCCGCCGCGGATCGACGGCATGGTGCGCCGCCACCTGAACGACCCGGTGCGGGTCGAACTCGGCCGCCAGGCGCCCGCCGCAACGGACGCATTGCTGGTGCGGCAGACGGCCTACCTGGTGCCGCGCGGGTACAAGGCCGCCGCGCTCGGTCGCGTGCTTGACCTGGAGAAGCCGACGGCCACGATCGTGTTCTGCGGCACCAGGGACGAGGTGGACAAGCTCACCGAGGCGCTGAACGGCCGCGGCTATCGCGCCGAGGCGCTGCACGGCGGGATGGATCAGCAGCACCGGGACCGGGTCATGGGCCGGCTGCGCAGCGAGAGCATCGACCTGCTGGTGGCCACCGACGTGGCCGCCCGCGGCCTGGACATCGACCAGCTCACGCACGTGGTGAACTATGACGTGCCGAACGGGCCTGAGTCGTACGTGCACCGGATCGGGCGCGTCGGCCGGGCCGGGCGTGAAGGCATCGCCATCACCTTGGTCGATCCGCGCGAGCACCGCATGCTCAAGATCATCGAACGGGCGACCAAGCAGCCGATCAAGCTCGACAAGCTGCCGACCGTGGCCGGCCTGCGGGCGGCCCGGCTGGAGCTGATGCGCACCGAGCTGCGGGAGAGCCTGCTTAAAGACGACGACCTGGATGCCTTCCGTGCGGTTGTCGGGCCGCTCGGCGCGGAGTTCGACCCGTTCGAGGTGGCGCTCGCCGCGGTCAAGCTGGCTCACCAGGTGAGCAGGACACCTCACCAGGAAGAAGAGATCCCCGCGGTCGAACTGCCGTCGGCGGAGGACCGCGGCGACGGCCGTAAGGCCAAACTCCGTGACCAGCGCCAGTTCACCGGGCCGGACCAGCGGCGTGGCCGCCGCGCGGCCGGGACCACGACGCGCCTGTTCGTGGGCAGCGGCCGTGCCGCCGGAGTCCGGCCGCAGGACCTGGTGGGTGCCATCACCGGCCAGTCCTACCTGTCCGGCAAGGACATCGGCTCGATCGAGATCGCCGATCGCTTCTCCCTGGTGGAGGTACCGGAATCGGCCGCCGACGATGTGGTCGCGGCGCTACGGCGGACGAGCATCAAGGGCCGCAGCACCACCGTCCGGCGCGAACGTTTCCCGGCACGGTAGCTGTTTTCCTTGGCGCGGTAGCCGATTCTCGGCGCGGTAGCTATTTTCCAGTGCGGTATGTGGGGGCCGGGAATAGTTATCTGCCCCCGCGCGCGTTAACATTAATGAGGCACCAGGGGGCAAGTCGTCTGACGACTTTTTCCGTGCCGTGGTCACCAGCCACCCGGCGGCGCTTCGGTCCGCGTGAGGCCTGCCGAAGTCCGGCGCCTCGATCCCCGGAGGTCCGCGGGCTGGCTCGGCGTCCGGTGCACAGGCCCTCTGCTCGGGGGGTCCCTGGTCCCGTTGCGGGACCGAGCGGCATGCTGCCGTGGCCACTGTGCCCGGCAGAGCAGAGGAGGAGTCTGTGGCTCGACCAGGCCAGCGCCAGACGGGTGCTCGCCGTAGCGCCCCGCAGAAGCAGCAACGCGTCCGGCGCAACGATGATGACATCGTCTCGGT
>Ga0224568_1000193_pt1 | contig 10403 bp, 7 predicted proteins | sample CLU5metagenome_FD_182727 | JGI IMG/M metagenome (GOLD analysis project Ga0224568, IMG submission 182727) | Spruce litter microbial communities from Bohemian Forest, Czech Republic - CLU5 | ecosystem: Environmental > Terrestrial > Plant litter > Unclassified | place: Czech Republic: South Bohemian... | reverse complement strand
GGAATGACCTTCATTACTTGCTTCAGGCTGGCTTCCGGATCGCCGACCAAAAGAATCGCCGCTTCTACTGTCTCGCGCAGGTTGTGCGGCGGAATGTTGGTGGCCATGCCCACCGCGATGCCGGTGGAACCATTGATCAGCAGGTTGGGTGTGCGCGTCGGCAGTACGCTCGGCTCTTGCGTGCTCTCGTCAAAATTGGGGACGAAATCGACGGTTTCCTTTTCGATATCGGCGAGCATTTCCTCGGCGATCTTCGATAGGCGCGCTTCGGTATACCGCATCGCCGCCGGCGGATCGCCGTCCACCGATCCGTAGTTGCCCTGGCCGTCTACCAGTGGATAGCGCATGTTAAACGTCTGCGCCATGCGCACCAACGCGTCGTACACCGGGGTATCACCGTGCGGGTGGAATTTGCCCAGCACTTCGCCCACGATCTTGGCGCACTTGCGGTAGGACTTGTTCGAGGCCAAGCCCAGCTCGTACATTCCGTACAAAATGCGCCGGTGGACCGGCTTCAAACCGTCGCGCACATCCGGAAGAGCGCGTCCGATGATCACGCTCATCGCGTAGTCGAGATACGACTTCTTCATCTCGACTTCGATATCGCGTGAAATTATCTCGCTCTTGTTGATTTCGTCAGCCATTCGCTCCCTCGCGCGATCTCTGAATCGCGTGGTGTTCTGAATTTCGGTTTTGCGGTTCTACGCTCTCATCTTTTCCGGGTGCCCCACTCTTCCCCGGTTCTGGGAAGGGTGGGCGTACAAACTACCCACAACGACGTCCCGGCTTCCCAGGCGTGCGCCTCTGGCGCCTTACGCAACTCTTCCCGTGTTCTCCAGCACGTAAGATTTCACGGTCTCAAAAGCCGAGGCGTTATTTGTAAAACGCTCCGGCGCAAAATGCTCTTCCCACCGCTGCAGCAGCGCTGCGCATTCCGCCTCGTCCCTACATTCAAACGCCACGCCCTGCTCGTTGTTCGGAGTCTCCGTCGGCGAAGCCGCAAAATCCGAGCAGCTCAAACCCTTCAACCCCGGCAGAATTTTCCACGTAAGTTGGTAGAACAAATGCCCCCGCCGCCCACCCGCTCCTAAATATCCAGGTTCACCACTTCCAACGCGTTTTCCTTGATGAAATTCCGCCGCATCTCCACGTTTTCACCCATCAGCGTCGAGAAAATTTCTTCCGCCGCAACCGCATCCTCCAGCTTCACCTTCAGCAGCGTCCGGGTCTCCGCATTCATCGTGGTTTCCCACAATTGCTCGGGATTCATTTCCCCCAATCCCTTAAACCGCGTGATGTTGAATTCGCTCTTGGCGTCTTCCAGCACGTAAGACAGCAGCGCGCTGGCGTCTTCCTTCACTACTTTCGCGTTCTTATGGACGATCGTAAACGGCGGCTTGCTCACTGGTTCGATGGCTGCACGCAGCGTGCGCAGACGCTTATATTCAGCGGACGCAACCAGCCCCCAGTTGACGCGCCGCTCGCCGCCGTTGGTGAACACCAGTTCGTACATGCTGTGCTCTTCGTCGAATACGATTTTCTCTTCCACTTCCAGCTTGGCCTTCTCCATGGCCTTACTCAGCGCCGAAAGTTTCTTCTTGTCTTCGAAATCGGCCTTCTTTTCAATCTCGCTTTCCGCCAGCAGATCCAAAATCGTCCGGTCGTGCAACCGGCGCCCCAGCTTGGCCGCCACCTGCTCGTATTCCTGGACGTTCAGCAGGAATGTAGTCAGGTCGCCGGCAGCCATCACCTTGCCGTCCTTGGTTTTTACTTCGTGTTCTTCGGTGGCCCGCTTCATCAGCTCTTGCGCAAATTCCCGTTCGTCGCGGATGTACCGGTCCATCTTCCCGCGCTTCACCCGGTACAGCGGGGGTTGCGCGATGTAGATATGTTCTTTCTCGATCAGTTCGCGCATGTGCCGGAAGAAAAAAGTGAGCAGCAGGGTGCGGATGTGGCTTCCGTCCACGTCGGCGTCGGTCATCAGAATCACTTTGTGATAGCGCAGCTTGGACGCGTCGAAATCGTCTTTGCCGATGCCGGTGCCCAGCGCTGTGATGATGCACCGAATTTCTTCGTGCCCCAGCATCTTGTCGTAGCGGGCCTTCTCGACGTTCAGGATTTTGCCTTTCAGCGGCAGGATCGCCTGGTACTTGCGGTCTCGCCCGCCCTTGGCCGACCCGCCGGCGGACTCTCCCTCGACCAAAAATAGCTCGCACCGCGCCGGATCCCGCTCCTGACAGTCCGATAACTTTCCCGGGAGCCCGCTCGAATCCAGGGCCGATTTGCGCCGCGTCAATTCGCGAGCCTTGCGGGCCGCCTCGCGCGCACGCGCCGCGTCGATGCATTTTCCGATCACCTTCCGGGCGATGGATGAATGCTTGTCGAAGTATTCGCCGAGCTTCTCGTTCACCAACTGCTCAACCGTTCCTTTGATGTCGCTATTCAGCTTGCCTTTGGTTTGCCCTTCAAACTGCGGCTGCGGCAACTTCACGCTCACCACCGCCACCAGCCCCTCGCGGACGTCGTCTCCGTTGATGGTGACTTCGTCCTTCTGTTCCTTCAACATCCCCACCGCGTTCGCGTAATTATTGATGGTCCGCGTCAGCGCGGAACGAAACCCGGAAAGATGCGTGCCGCCATCCACCGTATTGATGGTGTTCGCGAAAGCAAAAACGTTTTCCGCATAGCTGTCGTTGTACTGGATCGCTATTTCCATTTCCACATCTTGCCGGCGACCCTCCATATAAATCGGAGAATCGTGCAGCACTTCTTTCCCGCGGTTCAGGTGCTTCACGAATTCGGCGATCCCGCCGCTAAACCGAAACTCCACTTTTTTGCTGGTGCGGTCGTCCTCCAGCGTAATTTTTAAGCCCTTGTTCAAAAAGGCCAGCTCCCGCAGGCGCTGCGCCAGAGTGTCGTAACTGAAGTTTAGCGTGCTGAAAATCGATGGGTCCGGATGAAACGTAATTTTGGTCCCGGTTTTGCGCGTCTTTCCTGAAGCCTTCAGCTTTGAAGTGGGCGCGCCCTTCTCGTAGGACTGCTCCCACACCTGGCCGTCGCGCCAGATTTCCAGCGACAGAAAATCCGACAATGCATTGACCACCGACACGCCCACGCCATGCAGCCCGCCCGATACCTTATACGTATCGCTATCGAACTTGCCCCCCGCGTGTAGCACCGTCATCACCACTTCCGCCGCAGGCTTCTTTTCCGTCGCGTGCATGTCCACCGGAATTCCGCGGCCGTTGTCGACCACCGTCACCGAATTATCGGCGTGCACCGTTACATTAATTTCATCACAATACCCGGCCAGCGCTTCGTCCACCGAGTTGTCCGCCACTTCCCAAACCAGATGGTGCAGACCCATTTCGCCGGTGGATCCGATGTACATCGCGGGACGTTTACGCACCGCTTCGAGACCGGCGAGCACCTTGATCGAAGTCGCGTCGTACTTATGCCCCTGTGCCTTTGGGGCGCCAGAATCTTTTTCAGACATGCTTGAACGTCTCCTGATTCATGTGCTGGGAAGGCGGTCGCGCGGATGTGCTCGACACTTGCCTTGCCCTGTGGCTTCCGTCCGGAGACGGAGCTCGAAGGGTTGCTGCTTCATCCCGTCTTGTTCCGAAATTTTCGGGAAGACGTGGCGAAGACTTATTTCATTCCCCCGAAGGGGTTGGTCCGGGTGGAGCTGCTCCTCGTCCCCCAGATGCGAGGGTTGGCGCTTGCTGAGGCGAAAGCGACCCGGGCTAAGTGCCGGTAAAAGAGGAAATCTGACCGGAACGAACGAGTAAATTTTACCGAAATTCACCTGGATTCACAACAGAATTCGGGGCGCCGAGCGGCACTTATCCGTATATTTTTCAATATTTTAGAGTAATTCTACCGATTCGCTGGCAGGAGCCTGCCCAACGGCACTGCAGGAAATTCCGGGGACCAAAAATGGCGGCCGAATTTGACCGTGTAGTGGGCAATAAACGTGTGTACGAATCAGATTCGCATCGGCATCACTACGTATCGGTAGCGCGTAGAACTGTCTCCGGTGGGGCGCAACTGGCCGGCAGACTGATCGTCCTTCAGCTCAAACGCGATCGGCCCATCCCCGCACGCCGCGAGAAAATCCAGAAGGTACTGCGCATTGAAGCCGATCGACATCGGCTCGCCCTTATATTCCTTTTCGATGGCTTCTTTCGCTTCGCCGTACTCCGGGCTAGACGATGAAATCTCCAAGCCTTCCGCAGCCAAGGTGAATTTCACCGCGTGTGAACGCTGGTCGGCGAGTTGCGATACGCGTTTGAGCGCATCCTGAAGCTCGTCGCGTTCGAGCGTCACCGTCTTGTTCGGATCTTTGGGCAGGACTGCTTCGTAATTCGGGAATTGACCGGTGAGTTTTCGGGACGTCAGCAGGCGCTCGCCTCGCTGGAAAAACAGGTGGCTTTCATCTTGCGCGAAATCAATCAAGGAATCTTCGTCCGCATCAGCAGCCAGCCGCTGCACTTCCGACATCGCCTTTTTGGGAACCAATACACGCAACTCGCTGCCCAACCCCTCGAGTTTGTGATCGGCTTCGACCATTGCCAGGCGATGACCATCTGTGGCGACCATAGTGATCGTCGTCGGCTTCAGCACCAACAGAGCGCCATTCAACGTATACCGCGATTCCTCCATCGAAATCGCAAAACTCGTTTTGGCCACTAGCCCGGACACCAACTTGGCGGGAATCTTCACTAAGGCGTGCGGAAACGCAGGCAATGCCGGAAAATTATCCTTCGACATTCCCACCAACTTATACGTCTTCCGCCCGCACACGATCTGCACCCAATGGTTATCCAGCAGCTTAAACTTAATTTCTTCGTCGGGCAGCAGGCGCACCAGTTCGAGCAGTTTCTTTGCGGGGATGGTGCCTGAACCTTCGGTCTTCACCTTGGCGTCACAAGATGTTCGAATACTGAGTTCCAGGTCGGTGGCGGTAATGGTCAGCCGGCTGCCGATGGCTTCCACTAGGATATTCGAAAGAATGGGAATGGTGGTCTTGCGCTCGACCACACCTTGGGTCAGCTCGAGCTCTTCTTGCAGATCGAATTTCTTGACGCTGAATTCCATTCTGTCTTCCCCTCGTTATTAAGCCGGCTACCGGGTAGCTTTAAGATCTTAATCTTTAACGACTATTAATATAAACCCGTCGCCGTCGCCGCATCTGTGTAAATCATGTAAAACCCATCCCCACTAGGCTCTGGTTATGTTTTGTGGCTGGTCATGGTCTGTGTATCCTGCTGCGTTGCTGCGGATAAAATCGATCGGTGAAGGGTAGCCCCGGGGTCCACATTTACGTCCACAGATTTATACACAGCCAAATGACAGGGTGGGGGCATACCTCGCTTGGTAAGGCTATCCGAATGAGTCGAGTAGCTTGTTGATTGTTTTGTTTAAATCTTTGTCGCTATGCCGCAGCGTTTCGATCTTGTTGATCGAGTGCATCACCGTGGTGTGGTGCTTGCCGCCAAACTGACGCCCGATTTCCGGTAAGGACGCCGACGTAAGTTTTTTCACGATGAACATCGCCACCTGCCGCGGGAAGGCGATCACTTTTGAATTGCTCCGCACTTTCAAATCCTGCGGCCGCAAGCCAAAGTGGTCCCCCACGCGCTTCTGAATCTGATCGATGGTGACCTTCTTTTCCTGAGTATCGATAATATTCTTCAGCACTTGCTGCGCGGTGGAGATGGTCATGTCCGAGCCGGTTAGCGACGAATACGCGATCAGCCGGATCAACGCGCCTTCCAGCTCCCGCACGTTGGATTTGATCGAACGCGCGATGTATTCCGCTACATCGTCGGTAAGAATGGCGTGCTCGGTGTCCGCTTTCTTCTGCAGGATGGCGATCTTGGTTTCCAGGTCCGGCGCCTGGATATCCGCGATCAGCCCCCACTCAAAACGCGACCGCAGCCGTTCCTCGAGCGAGGAAATTTCTTTCGGCGGGCAATCCGACGAAATCACCACCTGCTTCTGCTGATCGTAGAGCGCGTTGAAGGTGTGAAAAAACTCTTCCTGGGTGCGCTCGCGGGTGGCGATGAATTGAATGTCGTCGACCAGCAACACGTCCATGGTCCGGAATCGATCGCGAAAACTAGCCATGCGGTCGAAGCGCACCGCGGCGATCACTTCATTCGTAAATTTTTCCGCGCTGACGTAGGTGAGCCGCAACGCTGGGTTGCGCAACTTCAATTCGTGCCCGATCGCTTGCATCAAGTGCGTCTTGCCCAAGCCCACTCCGCCGTAAAGAAACAGCGGGTTGTAGGACTTTGACGGCTGCTCGGCCACCGCGCGCGCCGCAGCGTGCGCGAATTGATTGCTCCCGCCGACCACGAAAGTATCGAACCGGTACCGCGGATTGAGCTGGTTGCTCGCCGAATCGAAATCCAGCCGGGCCTGCGGTGGCGGCGCTGCCACTGGCTCGGCCATCTCCGTGCAGATAAAGTCGATTTGCAGATTGGGCATACCTAGTTCGGCCAGTACCGCCTGCAAAAACTGTCCGTAGGTTTCCGTAAGGCGTTTCCGGAACAGCCGGGTGGGAATGCGCACCACCAAGCGGTCTTCCTGTTCGTTTTCGAGGCGAGTGGGACGAAACCACGTGGCGAAGCTGTGGGGATTAACCCGGCGCTCCATGTGTTGAAGTATCTTGTCCCAACGGTTCATTGGCAAAGCTAACCCTTCCGGCGATTTCCACCACTGTGGAAATGCTGTGCAAAACACCCTTTAACGCGAGGCTCTCGAATTTTATGGTGGGCAGGTTGCCGGCTGCTCATACCCCCGACCTACTCGCATCTGGCAACTCTGGTAAGACGCGAGCCGGGATTCTGCCTAAATCGAGCGTTTAGAGCAAGAGAAAATTGAGCGAAGCGGATTCACAGCTCCCACAAAAAACCCACAGGATTTCCACAACCCCATTTTTGCGTTGCTTTCTCCGTTTTTCTTGGGTCGTGATGCGATGCCCACAACCGTAAGACTACGGTGCCGGCTTTTCGGGTTCTACCTTTGCCGGTGTCGCTTGGTGTGGATGGTCGGGACGGCCGAACGCATAGATGCCCGCCGCGTTGGTAGCCAGGATCAAGCGGTCCGGCTCCACCAGGATGGTAACCGGCACCACCCGCCCTCCCTCTTTGGTATAGGTGCGATACGTGGCCCGGCGATTGCCGTCGCGATCGAAGCGCACCAGTTGATCGCCCAGCGCCATCCACATCTCGTGTGATTCGGGATCCACGCCAAACCCGTCAATCACCGGTTTCAACATGGGCGTGCCGGAACCATCGTTTTGCCGCGCGATTTCACGGCGCGCCGCCTGGGCCCGCGGCAAATATTCAATCGCCGTCTCAGAAAATTCCAACGACACATGCCCGAGCGGATCGTATTGTCTCACTGTCGGTTCGGGTACATAGCTAAACGCGTAATAAATGCGGCCCTGGATATCCGCGAGCAGCCGTCCCGCGTTCAGGAAGCGATTGAGCCGCGGGCGATCGGCGAGATCGAACAGCGAACCGATGTCCCGAATGGTTTCTCCGTGCGCATCGAAAATTTCAACCAGGTGATTGGACTGTACGCTGGCGACCGCCACTTCTCCGTCCGCCAGCGCAGCCACCGAGGTGGGGGCCGCCACGCCGATGCGTCCCGTTTCATGTCCATCCGCAGCGAGAATATCCACCGCCGCCGCACCGCTGTCCGCGATGTAGATTCGGCCCGCGGCGTCGACATCCAGATCCTGGCCGTAGGCCGCCCCCGCTTCCTTTGATTCTGGCGCCGCCGCTGAAATCTGTCCGATCCGCTTTCCTGCCGTGGAATATATTTGGACGATTGCTCCCGGCCCCGACAGCACGTAGTAAAGGCCCGCCGTGCTGCGCCGGATCGCGCGCACATCCGGACCCGCGTCGGGGAACAGTCGAGCTTGCGCGAGGAGTTCCTGGTCTTCGTCGAATTGCGGAGGTTGCGCAACGGCGAGGATCGCCATCGCGCACGCCACCGCAAAAATGAAAACGCGGCAGACCCGGAACGCAAAACCACCCTGGGCAAGCGAACCGCGGTCACGAATCCACTTTGGCGAGATCATATTTGCTGGCGAAATAACGGCGCGGCGCAAACCCACGCAGCATCCACTGCGAACGAATTGCATTAGCAAAGCTTGTCCGGTCCGTCCGGATCAGTCGATGTGGAACGTCACCCGTTCGATCTTCAACGCGCGCCCATCCTCCGGGTTCACGTCGATGAACACCGTGTTCATCTGCACGTTACCTTCTGCCACCGAGAACCGCGCCGGCAGCGCATCCTGAAATCGCCGGATGATCGGATCCTTTTCCATTCCGATCACCGAATCATGCGGTCCGGTCATACCCACATCGGTGATAAACGCGGTGCCTCCGGGCAGAATGCGGGCATCCGCGGTGGCCACATGAGTATGCGTTCCCACCACCGCGGACACTCGGCCATCCAGGAACCAGCCCATCGCTTGCTTCTCCGAAGTGGTTTCCGCGTGCATATCCACCAGGATCACTTTCACGTCCGGCGGAATTTTCTCAAGCTCCGCAGCCGCAGTTCGAAACGGGTCATCGATCGGAGTCATGAATGTGCGCCCCTGCAAGTTCAGGACCGCAAATTTCGTTCCGTTCTTTTCCCCCACATATAGTCCCGACCCCGGCGAGCCCGGCGGAAAATTGGCCGGGCGGAACAGCCGGGGCTGGTGCGGGAAATACTCGAAGATTTCTTTGCGGTCCCAGATGTGGTTTCCGCCCGAAAGAACTGAGATGCCCAGCGCGATCAGGTCTTCCGCGATTTTAGGTGTGATGCCGAATCCCGCCGCGGAGTTCTCGGCGTTGGCGATCACCAGGTCCACTGACCTCTGCGCCACAATGTCCTGCACCCGGTCGTGCACGATCCTCCGACCCGGGGAGCCAACGATGTCGCCGATGAATAAGAGTCGCATAGGGTCCGATTAAAGCCGGACTCTAGAGACTAGAGGCTGCCGCCGCGAAAGAAAAGTAAAATCCTGACCCGCGAAACGCCCTTACCTCTTTCGAACCTCGCTGCTCACGTCTCACCGACTCCCTCCCCGTGGCATCTCTACCCCTGCTACAATCAGGTGGGAGCTGTTCTGCGAAGCAGGTGACTGCGCGAAAACCTTTTGAACCAACACTGGATCCCAGGGTGCCCGCGTCGTCCTGCCCTTGTGCATGTCCCCAGCCTTTCCCCGATTCCGAATTCGCATCCGGAAGCGCTTCGCGCGCCGTTCCGGGGACGAATTCGGGGTCGGGACTGGGCACGGGAAAGCCTTAAAGCAGGCGCTGGGCGCCCGACTTAACACGTGGGGTTCAGGGTTTAGCGCAGCACGGCCGAGTGGATCGGCTCCCTTTTGATTACGTCAGTCGCAACTGTGGCGCCGCAAGGCCTGGGCGCCCCTGTAGCGGCCTTCTACCCACCCAGCCACTCAGCCCATCGCTTCCCGCCCGCCAAGCGCCCTGCCACGCCCCTCCACCCCTAGCTAGTCCCATCCAGGCCCCTTCCAGCCCTTGTTTCTGCATCCCCTAAGTGCGACCATGCTCGCATGACCCCCGGCCACTCTGTCGATCTGGGATTAGCGCTTACCGCAGCCTTGGTCATGGGTTTGCGCCATGGCATCGACTACGACCATATCGCCGCGATCTCCGATCTTTCCCGCCTTGAACAGTCCCCGCGCCGCGCCATGCGCCTGGGGATGTTCTATGTCTTAGGTCACGCCGCCACCGTTAGCGTCCTGGCCGCCGCAGTTATCTTCTTTCAGAAGTCTCTGCCCGCGGGGATCGACCGCTGGACCGAACGCCTGGTCGGCCTCACCCTGCTGATTCTGGGCGTCTACGTCCTGGCCACTCTTTTTCGCACCCGCCACCACCAACACTGGGTGCCTTCCTCCCGGTTTCTGCTGCTCGCCAACGCCGCGCGATGGTCCGTCTGGCGCGTCCGCCAAGTGTTTCACTCCCAGCCCCTGCCCGAGCCTGAACCAATGGACTGGGCGCACTCCAACACCCCTGCCTTCATCGTCGGCATCATCCACGGCTTGGGCGCGGAAACCCCCAGCCAGTTGCTGCTTTTCCTCCTGGCAGCGAACCTGGGCGGAACCGGAAGGGGATTTCTGGGCTTAGCGATGTTTTTGGTAGGGCTGATCGCGATGAATACCGTGATGTGTGCATCGATGGCCGGCCTGTCGCACGCCGGGAGCCGCCGGCCGGCAATCGCGCGCGCCATTACCCTGGTTACCGCAGGATACAGCGTGGTGGTAGGAGTGATTTTCCTTCTGGGGTCGTCTTCCGTTCTCCCGCCGCTCGGCGGCGGATAATCCGCGGCTGCTAACTGAACTGCGTCCCGCCCGAACGCTACACCTTCAG
>Ga0224568_1000192_pt1 | contig 10408 bp, 11 predicted proteins | sample CLU5metagenome_FD_182727 | JGI IMG/M metagenome (GOLD analysis project Ga0224568, IMG submission 182727) | Spruce litter microbial communities from Bohemian Forest, Czech Republic - CLU5 | ecosystem: Environmental > Terrestrial > Plant litter > Unclassified | place: Czech Republic: South... | reverse complement strand
TCGCCATCGGCCGGCCAGTGACGCCGCGCAGCGCGCCGTCGGCGACCGCCAGGTAGTACTGCACCAGGTCCAGCTTGGTCAGCCCGGCCGTGGGGAAGTACACCTTGCTGGGGTTGCTGACCGAGACCTCGTGCCCGGCGACCTGGAACGTCTTCTTCGGTTCAGCCATGCAAGATCGCCCCCAGGTCGAAGCTGACCGGCTCCTCCAGCTGCTCGTAGGTGCACGAGGCTGGCGCGCGGTCCGGCCGCCAGCGGACGAACTGGGCGGTATGGCGGAACCTGACTCCCTCCATGTGGTCATACCGCACCTCGACCACTCGTTCGGGCCGCAGCGGGATGAAGGACAGGTCCTTGTCGGCGTTCCACCGGCTGTTCATGCCCTTGCGCGGCGTCCGTTCGCCCGCCTCGTGCTCGGCCCAGTTCCACGGGTGCTGGTCGAACGTGGTGACCAGCGGCTGCAGTTCGGTGAACAGGGCCCGCCGCACGTCCATCGAAAACGCGCCGATCACGCCCACGCTGGCCAGCTTGCCCGCGCTGTTGTGCAGGCCGAGCAGCAGCGACCCGATCGCGTCCGCGCCGCTCTTGTGCGTCCGGTAGCCGGCCACGACGCAGTCCGCGGTGCGGTCGTGCTTGATTTTCAGCATCACCCGCTTGTCCGGCTGATAGGTGCTGCCTGGCGTCTTGGCGATCAGGCCGTCCAGGCCGGCCCCCTCGAACTGGCTGAACCACCGCTGCGCCAGCGCGTGGTCGGTCGTGGCCGGGGTCAGGTGCACCGGAGCGGACACCGTGGCCAGCAGCCGCTCCAGCTCCGCCCGCCGCTCGCTGAACGGCCGGTCCAGGTAAGACTGCTCATCCAGCGCGAGCAGGTCGAAGGCCACGAAGTGGGCCGGCGTCTGGCCGGCCAGCAGCCGGACCCGGCTCTGCGCCGGGTGAATGCGCTGCTGCAGTGCCTCGAAGTCGAGCTGGGTGCCGCTCTTGTCCGGGACGATGATTTCCCCGTCCAGCACGCACCGGGGCGGTAGCGCGGCCTGGATCGCGTCGACCAGCTCAGGGAAGTACCTGGTCATCGGCCGCTCGTTGCGGCTGCCGATCTCGACCTCGTCGCCGTCCCTGAAGATAACCGACCGGAAGCCGTCCCATTTGGGCTCGAACACGTAGTCGCCGACCGGGATGGCCGGCACCGGCTTGGCCAGCATCGGCGCCACCGGCGGGTTAACGGGAAGGTGCATGCCTCCAGCCTCCGTGATCCTCGCGTTTGCCGAGCTTATTGCCCGTTATCCGAGACGATCATGCCGCACCGGGCTGATCGGCCGTCAAGGCTGTCCATTGCTCACTGCGCCGCCAGAGCTCGGCGGCAAGCTCCGGCGTCGCGTCCCGGCTGGGTTCGCGCTCGGCGCACTGGTAGTAGAAGCGGCCGCTGGTCGCGGCCAGCTCGGCAGCGGTCGCGCAGTACAGCGAGGTGCGCGCGCCGTCGCGCACGGACAGCATCCGGGCGGTGATCAGCGGGCGGACCGGCCACGGCACCCGGCGCCAGATGTCGGAGGCGACCACGCCCGGATGCAGGGCGTAGCTGGTCAGCCCGGTGCCGGCGGTACGCCTGGCCAGCTCCTGGGCGAACAGCACGTTGCACAGCTTGGACACCCCGTACTGGCGCATCCCGGTCAGGCCGTGGCCGCGGCGGCGGAGCGCGTCGAAATCGATGCCGTGCGCCGCGTAATGCGCGTCGCTCGATACCGTCACCACCCGGGCCTGGGGGGCGGCCAGCAGCCGGTCGAGCAGCAGCTCGGTGAGCAGGAAGTGACCGAGATGGTTGACCCCGAACATCAGCTCGAAGCCCTGCTTGGTCAGGCCCTGGGTACCCGCTACCCCGGCGTTGTTGATCAGCACGTGCAGCGGCTCGCCCGTGGCCAGGAACGAGGCGGCGCAGGCGCGCACCGAATCCAGGTCGGACAGATCCAGCGACAGCAGGGCCGCCGAATCGGCGCCGTGCTCGGCGGTGATCGCTGCCACCGCGGCGGCGCCCTTGGCTGCGGACCGGCAGGCGATGAGCACCCGGCCGCCCCGGCGCGCCAGATCCTGCGCGGTGGCCAGCCCGATACCGGTGTTACCGCCGGTGATCAGGAACGTCCGCCCGGAGAGCTCGGTCATGGCTCCACGATAGGGGATTGCTACTCCACCGGGATCTCCCTGTTGATTTCCTGGTCGCGCTGGTAGAACGGCACCGACTGCGGCGGCAACGGGGAATTGCCGAGGATCAGATCCGCTGATTTCTCCGCGGTCATCATGACGGGGGCATAAATGTTGCCGTTGGTGACATACGGCATCACCGAAGCATCCACGACCCGCAGCCCGTCCAGACCGTGTACCCGCATGGACGCCGGGTCGGTGACCGCCATCTCGCCGGTGCCCATTTTCGCCGTGCAGGACGGGTGCAGCGCGGTCTCCGCATCACGGGCCACCCAGGCGAGGATTTCCTGCTCGGTGCTTACCGAAGGCCCGGGGGACAGTTCGCCGGCATTGAATTCGTCGAATGCGGGCTGGGTGAGGATCTTGCGTGCCGCTGTTACCGCGTCGCACCACTCGCGGCGATCGGTGCCGGCGGAGAGGTAGTTGAAGACCAGGGCAGGCTTGACATCAGGGTCTTTGCTCCTGATCTTCACCGTGCCGCGCGAGCCCGAGTACATCGGCCCGATGTGCACCTGATAGCCGTGCCCGCCGGCCGGCTGGGTGCCGTCATAGCGGACCGCGATCGGCAGGAAGTGGAACATCAGGTTCGGGTACTTGACGTCGTCATTGCCCGGGATGAACCCGCCGCCCTCGAAATGATTGGTGGCGCCGGGACCGGTCCGGCGCAATAGCCACTTGGCTCCCACCATCGGCCGGTTGCGCAGCTTGAGCGCGGGTGCGACCGAGACCGGCTGCTTGCAGCCGTACTGAACGTAGACCTCGAGGTGGTCTTGCAGGTTCTCGCCCACGCCGGGCAGGTCGGTGACCACGTCGATGCCCAGAGCCTGGAGTTCGGCCGCGTTGCCGACGCCGGATAGCTGCAGCAGCTGCGGGGTGTTGATCGCGCCGCCGCACAAGATGACTTCCCTGGCGGTTACGGTCTGCGCGTTTGCGCGCGGCTGGCCCAGGACACCCAGCCGGGCATACTTAACACCGGTCGCGCGAGGGCCGGCGAAGAGCACCCTGTGCACGAATGCTCTGGTGATCAGGGTCAGGTTGGGGCGGTTCAGCACGGGGTGCAGGTACGCGCGTGCCGCCGATAGCCGCCGGCCGTTTTGAATATTGCGGTCAAAGGCAGCGAAGCCTTCCTGGCGGAAGCCGTTCACGTCATCGGTCAGCGGGTAACCCGCCTGCTCCACCGCGGCGAAGAACGCTTTGAACAAGGGGCTCGTCGCGGGGCCCCGTTCCAGCACGAGCGGTCCGCTGTGCCCGCGGAACTGATCATCGGGGGCGGCTGCCAGGCAGTTCTCCATCTTCTTGAAATACGGCAGGCAGTGCGCGTAGTCCCAGTCGCCCATGCCCGGGTCGGCGCCCCAGCGCTCATAGTCCATCGGGTTGCCGCGCTGGAAAATCATCCCGTTGATGCTGCTCGAGCCGCCGAGCACCTTGCCCCTGGCGTGGTAGATGCGCCGGTTGTTCAGGTGCGGCTCGGGCTCGCTCTCGTACCTCCAGTCGTAGAACCGGTTGCCGATCGGGAACGTCAGCGCGGCCGGCATGTGGATGTACGGATCCCAGCTGTAGTCTGGCCGGCCCGCCTCAAGCACCAGGACTTCCGTCTTCGGATCGGCGGAGAGCCGGTTCGCCAGCGCGCAGCCGGCCGAGCCGCCGCCGACGATGACGAAATCATAGGTTCGCGATGCCATGACTCCTCCGATGCCGCTCGTGCCGTCGTGCCCGTATTATGCCGAGACGCGGTGCCGGGGGACATGAAGACGACCAGGTGTTCCAGATAGCGGCCCTCCGCTGCCCGTAGTGCCGCGGGCACCGCACTGGTGCCGCGAAGCTACGCCGTCAGCGCGGCGCGGAGGTTCTCGCCGACGGTGCGGGTAAGGGGATGTTCTGGGCCGAGATACTGTTCGCAGTCGGCCTTAGCCTGCCGCAGCACGGTGACCGCGTCCACCGTGCGGCCCGCGGCGAGCAGCGCGGTGGCCAGGGTGCACCGGCCGGTGACCGTCTCGGTGTCACCAGGACCTTGTGCCCGTTCGGCGTCGGCCAGTGCGCGTTCGTAGTGCGCGATCGCGTCGGCCAGGCGTCCTGCCTGCTGGCAGGCGGCGGCGAGGTGGGTGCGCGCGGCGCGGGTGTCCGGGTGGGCTGGGCCCTGTACGCGCTCACGAGCGGCCAGGGTCAGCTCATAGGCGGGAATCGCCTCGCGTAGCTGACCTGCGGTCTGGTAGGCGAAAGCCAGGTCGGCCCTGGCGACGATGGTATTGAGGTTATCCGGGCCCATGATCCCCTCACGGGCGGCCAGAACTTGCTCGGCCTGCGCGATCGCATCCTTGGCCTTGCCCGCGCGGAGCAGCGCCGAGGCGAGGTCGGCGCGGGCAGTGATCGCATCCGGGTGGTCCCGGCCGAGAGTCTGCTCCTGCGCGGCCAGCACCCGTTTGTGCTGATCGATCGCGTCCTTGGACTGGCCGGCTGCCGCGAACGCCTGCGCCAGCGTGGCCCGTGCGGCGAGCGTAGTCGGGTCCATGGCACCGAGCAGCCGTTCGGCGTCGGTGGCCAGCATCTGACTGGTCCTGACCGCGTCCTGGGTGCGTCCGGCCGCCAGGTACGCGCCGGACAGCCCGGCCCGGGCGGACAGCGTGCCGCCGTGGCCTGGGCCGAGCATGCGATCTGAGTCGGCGACGGTTCGTTCGTATGCGGGCACCGCTTCTGGCTGGCCCGCGCCCGCGTAGGCGTGCGCCAGCCGGGCGCGAGCCGCGATCGTGTCCGGGTGATCCTGGCCCAGGTTCCGCTCCCGGTCGGTCAGCGCGCTAGCGAACAGCATGACGGCCTCATCGGCGCGCCCAGCCCTTTCATAGGAACGGCCGAGCCGGTCCCGCGCGGTCACCGTGTCCGGGTGCGCGGGTCCGAGCAGCCGTGCGCTGGTGGCTAGCGTGGCCTGCCAGTAGGCGATCGCGGCGTCGGTGAGCCCGCTGCTGTCGAAGGACGCGCCGGTACGCAAGAGCAGCGGATGGGCTTCGGACTTCCACAACGGCGCGCTGTCTACCTCACGCAGCGCCGCCGTGCAGTCACGCATGGCCTGATCCAGCTGTGCGTCGCCGGATGCGCTGTCCGGCCAGCTTTCCGTCAGCGCGTCCGCGGCGGCAAGGATCACCTGCTCGAGTTCTGCCTGCGGGATGAAGGCGCGCACCGCGGCCCGGGTGCTCGCGTGCATTCGTATGGTGCGGACCGCGGAGCCGGGGTCGACGGTGACCAAACCGGTCTTGGCCAGGTTACCGATGGCCCGGCGGACGATGTTCTGGTCGGCTCCGTCGGCCGTGCTCGGCTGGCCGATGATGTATCCGCAAGCCGCCGGGCTGGTCAGCACGTCGCCAGGGATGCCGTGCTGGTCCAGCATGGCGGCCAGCGCGAGGGCCGGCCAGGCCAGGCCGGACGGCGCGAGCCCGTGCGCGCACTCGCAGGCCATAGACCAGGTTGCGAGCACGGCAGGGGAGACATCGCGGACGGGAGCGGCGGCCATGTCATCGCGCCGCTGGGCGAACTGCGCACGGTAGTCCCGGCAGTCCCGCTCGTACGTGACCATCACGGCGGCGGCCTGGGCCAGGGCGAGCGGCAGGCCGTTGAGATCGGCGGCGAGGTCGAGTGCCTCGATGCGCTGGTCGGGGTAGGCGTTGAGCCTGGCGTTCAGATAGCCGAGAGACTCACGGCGGCTGAATCCGCTGACCGGGACAATCCGCGCGTCGCGGCCTATCTTCGCGCCCGGCAGCCGGGTAGTGAGCACGACCTGGCCGGCCGGCCCGGCCGGCCACAGCCCGTCCAGGTCGCTGGCCTGGACGAGGTCATCGATGATCAGCAGCCAAGGCCGCCGGGTGCTAGCCAGCCAGGCGACGAAGCGGCCAGCCGCGGCCTCCCCCGAGTTCGCGGCGGCGGCCATGGTCAGACCGCCCGCGCCAACTGCCTGCGCCGCCGCCGCGAAGCCGGTGAGGATCGATTCCCGGCTGGCTCCCCGCGCCCAGACCAGCACCTCGGCCGCGCCGGCCTGCCAGACCGCGTGCGCGAGTTCCACGGCGAGCTGGGTCTTGCCGGTGCCACCTTGGCCGGCCGGCCCGGTGGCGCTAGGTTCACCGTCGGTGAGCACGACGACCTGACCGGGCTGCAGCCCCCGGACCAGGTCAGGGCCGGTTTCCGGCCGGGCGAAATACGGTTCGGCCAGCGGCGGCACGCTTCCGGACAGCACAACAGCTGCCTGCGGCGGCATACCTACCACGCTGACAGCCTCTCCCACGATGCCGGTGCCATGGCGCGGGGCGCGACACTCCCGCGATGCCTCACCCCTGCTGCGACGCCTCGGCGGCTAACCCGCATGCTAACCCGCGATCGGCACCGGCGGGCCGCCGATCGCCATATGTAACTAAAGCCAGGGATGTCATTGATGGCCGGGGCCGGCCGGGCCGTCCGATTCATCAACCATGACAAAGCAAACTAATAGCTATAAACAACGCAAATATATACAAGAAAGTATATAAGGTGACATCGCAGTTTCATTTTTGTGTTTGAAATCATTTCTTTACATAGGCAGTGCAGTATCGTGCCGCAGACCCGACCCGCGAGCCATCGGGAGTGGTACATGAGTGAGGTATCGCAGGAGTACGCCGCGTTCAAGATCGAGCAGCGCGGCATCGACCTGATTCCCGACAATGAGCGCAAGATGAAGCCGAACGGCTTGTTCTGGCTCTGGTCTGGCGCCGTGTTCAACGTCGAGTTCTTCTACTACGGCACGCTGGTCATGCTCTTCGGCCTGTCCGTGACGCAGGCGGTGCTGGTCATCGTGATCGGCAACTTGACCTATGCGCTGCTCGGCTTCGCCAGCCTGCAGGGCCCGAAGACCGGCACCACGGCGTTCATGGTCAGCCGCGCCCCCTTCGGGCAGAACGGCAACCGGCTGGTGGCCCTGTTCAACTGGATCACCCAGGTCGGCTTCGAGGTCGAGGGCCTGTATTTCGTGGTCGCCACGGTGATCCTGCTGTTCTCCATGCACGGCACGAACCTGAACACCACGGCCAAGGTCGTGGTGATCATCGTCGCCGCGCTGCTGCAGATGGTCATCCCGCTGCTCGGTCACGCGACGATCAGCAAGGTGCTGAAGTACCTGAGCTACGTGTTCATCGTGTTCTTCGCGGTGCTGGCCGGATTCACCTTCAACCGGCTGCACCTGTCCACGTTCCACCAAAAGCCGGCCACGCTGGCGTTGTGGACCACCGCGCTGGTGCTGATCATCTCGACCGGCGGGCTTGGCTGGTCAGAAAACGGCAACGACTACTCGCGCTACCTGCCCAAGGGCACCAAGGGTTCGCGGACCTTCTGGGCCGCTGCCCTCGGCGGCGCGATTCCGTCCATCATCTTGGAACTGCTGGGTGTGTTCGCCTACACGATCACCCAGTCGAAGTTCGTCGGCATCACCCAGATCGGTGTGCCTGAGTCGTTCCCGTCCTGGTTCGTGACCCCGTTCCTGATCTTCGCGGTCGTCCAGCTGCTGGCGATCAACACCCTGGACATGTACTCCTCGGGCGTGACGCTGCAGGCCCTCGGCGTGCCGGTCCGGCGCTGGGGCGCGGTCATCATCGACACCGTGGTGTGCGGGGGAGTGACCGCCTACATCTTGTTCGGCAAGGACACGTTCTACTCCTACTTCTCCGGCTTCCTGCTCTACATCGTGGTCTGGCTGGCCCCGTGGTTCGCCATCTTGATCACCGACTACCTGCTGCGCCGGCGCCAGTACGACAGCGCGTCGCTGGGCTCGGCCAGCGCGGGCCTGTACTGGCGCACCGGCGGAATCCACTGGCCGGCCATTATCGCCCAGGTGGCAGGCATGGCCGCGGCGCTGATGTGGATCAACGCGTCGTCCGCACCGAAGGCGCTCCGCTTCACCGGCCCGATATCCAATCATTTCCCCGGGCTGGCCGGCGGTGACTTCTCCTGGGCGCTCGGCATCATCGTGGGCGCCCTGGTCTACCTGCTGCTGGCCGGCCGTTCGGTACCGGCCGAGGCCGCGCGGCAGGCCTCGGTTTGAGGCCAGGCTCGCGGCGGCCCGAGGCCGGCTAGGCGACGCAGAACTCGTTGCCCTCCGGGTCCGCCATGACCGTGCACCGCCCGCCCGGTTCGTCCAGTTCGCGCAGCACCGTGCCGCCCGCCTGGACGAGCCGGGCGACGTGCGCCTGCCGCAGCGCGGCCCGTTCCTCGCCGGTCACGTCGAAGCCGGCTACCCGCACGTCCAGGTGCACCCGGTTCTTCGCGGTCTTGCCCTCAGGCAAAAGATTCATGTTTAAGGTCCAGAATTCACCGGGACGGACATGTGACCATGACCGCGAACGACACCGCCACCAGGCGGGTAACCACCGGGATCGTGCTGGCAGTCGGGGTCTTCGCCGGCAGCGATTCTTACTCTCACATCTACACCCTGGCCCGGGACCACGGGCAGGCCATCGCCTCGGCCGCGCTGCTGCCGCTGGCCGGTGACGGGCTGATCGTCGCCGCGTCGTAGGCCATGCTGGTCGCCTCCCGGCAAGGACGGGACGTGCCGGTGCTGGCACGGGTCATGCTACTGGCCGGGATCGGCGCCACCATCGCCGCGAACGTCGGCTACGGCCTCCATGCGGGCCTGACGGGCGCGCTGCTGTCGGTGTGGCCAGTGGCCGCGTACGTCGGCTGCATGGAACTGCTCACCTGGATGCGGCGCAACACCGGGACGCACCCGGAGGCGCGGTCCGCCTCTGAGGATGCAGCAGCGGATGCAGCTGATGAGCTGGCTCGCCGCCGCCACTCCGGGAGGCCGGGGCCGGCATCGCCTCCGGTGCCCGGTACGGGCTGCCCGGCATGGTGATCGCGGCCTGGCCGGCAGTGGCGTGCGCCGGCGCGGTGGAGCTAGCGGCGGAGTTCGTGCGCCGCTGCCGCGCATCCCGCCTGGAACCCGGGAAGGTACAGGAAAGAGTGGTGGTGCCTGACGAGGTACGGGACGCTGTCCGGGCCGCGTACGAAGACTCGGTGCAGGCTGGCACGCCGCTGAGCCAGCGGGCGATGGCGGTCAGGTTCGGCCTGTCCTGCCGCAAGATCCGCCAGCTCGTTCCCGAGTGCACCACCTGCATCGAGGGCCGACGACGCGGAGGTGAGGCAGCATGACCACCGGTCAGCCAGAACCTGACGCGTTCAGCAGCGGGCAGAATCCGGCCCTGAACTACTACGGCGAACTGGTCCGGCGCCAGTGGGAAGGCTGCCTGCCGGAGATCTGCCAGGGGATCCGTGATCCTGGCAACTTCTTCGCCGTCCTGGGCGAGGTGATCGCGCAGCGGATCGACGAACACGCCGACGACCTGGCCGGGGACGACCCGCCCGGCGAAGGCTACCTCGCCAAGGTAAACCGGCTCACCACAGCGCGGGACCGCGCGCATGAGCAGGTACTCGGCGAGTACCTGCTTCTGCCACCGGGCGACAGCAGCCACGGCAAGGAGGCGACTTCATGAGCACCGCCGTCGCGAACAGCGGGTGGTTCTGGTGCCTGCTGATTGCCACCCTGGCAACCGGATGCGTGCTGCCCACGATCATCGCCGTCATACGTCACGTCGAGAGCATCACCACCGTGGTGATCTTGAACCTGTTCCCGCTCGCCTGGCCGGCCGCGCTGCTCCTGGCGTGCATGCTGCCACGCAACGACGACACCTAGCACCACGGCTTGTTCGCGGACCCCGGCTGCCACCCGGAACGGCGCCGGGGTCCGTGCATCTCAGCCGAATCTTTCTGATAGGTCTCTCCCGGTAAGCAGGGGGCGGGGGATGGCGGCATGAGGGGCACTTCCGTCCCGGCCTCCGCCGGGCGGTGCCGGCGCTGCCTTCGGCCGGGGCGCGGTCCAGGTCCCCTGGCTGCCTCCTGGTTTCCCTTGCTGGCTGATCCTGGCCCGGCCGGGCGGCTGCCACGGCCGGGCCAGCGCTTGTCAGGCTGCGGGCCTGATCGCCTGCGCGGTCCAGCGGTCATTCATGTAAGTCCCGATACGCTGATCCGCGTCGGCACTGGGATGGATGTAACGCCGCAGCGTGACCTTCACACTGAGATGCCCCAGGGCCTGGGAGATGTTTCGCCAGCTCGGGGGTTCGCTCGTCTGTGCCCGGCGCAGCGAGCCCGTTGGCGTGCATTTTCCTGCTGGCTTGACTGGCGGTACGTCCTGGGTGACGATGATTGAGAATGTTTC
>Ga0224568_1000191_pt1 | contig 10413 bp, 10 predicted proteins | sample CLU5metagenome_FD_182727 | JGI IMG/M metagenome (GOLD analysis project Ga0224568, IMG submission 182727) | Spruce litter microbial communities from Bohemian Forest, Czech Republic - CLU5 | ecosystem: Environmental > Terrestrial > Plant litter > Unclassified | place: Czech Republic: South... | reverse complement strand
GCACGCCATCCGCCCGGTCAAAGGCCAGCTGCTGCGGCTGCGGCACCCGGCCGGGATGCCACCGGTCGCCACGCACACGATCCGCGCCACCGTCCGCGGCACCGACATCTACCTTGTGCCCCGCCAGGACGGCGAACTGGTCGTGGGCGCCACCCAGGAGGAGCAGTCGGACCAGCGGGTGACCGCAGGCGCGGTGCACGACCTGCTGCATGACGCGATGAGCGTGCTCCCGGTCACCAGCGAGCTGATCCTCGCCGAGACCTGTGCGGGGCTGCGGCCGGGCACGCCGGACAACGGGCCGCTAGTCGGCGCGCTGCGCGATAACAGCAAGATAGTGATGGCTGCGGGACACTACCGCAACGGCATCTTGATGTCGGCGGTGACCGCGGACGCGGTCGTCGCGCAGCTGACCGGAGCCGAGCCGGACCCGGCGTGGCTGCCGTTCCGCCCGGACCGGTTCGAGCGGGACCGGGAGGAGCGACGATGACAGTGGCGATCACGGTGAACGGCGAACCGCATACGGCGCCGCCGGGAAGCACGCTGGAGCAGCTGGTGTCCGGCCTGACCAAGCTCACCAGCGGTGTCGCGGCGGCGGTGGGCGGCCAGGTCGTGCCCAGGGGCCGGTGGGCCGCGACAGCGCTGCAAGACGGCGACCGGATCGAGATCGTCACCGCCGTGCAGGGAGGCTGACCGATGACTGAACCGTGGCAGCTCGGCGGTCAGGAGATGTCCAGCCGGCTGATCGTCGGCACCGGGGGGGCGCAGAGCCTGGACGTACTTGACCGCGTCATTAAGGCGTCCGGGACCACCATGGTGACGGTGGCCATGCGGCGGGTGGGCACCAGCGGGCACAACCTGCTCGCCATGCTGGCCGGGACCGGCGTGCGGATCCTGCCTAACACGGCCGGCTGCCACACGGCCGCGGAAGCGCTGCTCACCGCGAGGCTGGCACGCGAGGCCCTGGATACCGGCTGGGTCAAGCTGGAGGTCGTCGCGGATGACGACACCCTGCTGCCCGACCCGGTGGAACTGCTCGACGCGGCGCGGCTGCTGGTCAAGGACGGGTTCACGGTGCTCCCCTACACCAACGACGACCCGGTGATCGCCAGGGCGCTGGAACGGGCCGGCTGCGCGGCGGTGATGCCGCTCGGCGCCCCGATCGGCTCCGGTCTTGGCATCCGCAACCCGCACAACATCGAGATGATCACCGCCGCGGCCGGCGTGCCGGTCATCCTGGACGCCGGCATCGGCACGGCCAGTGACGCGGCGCTGGCGATGGAACTCGGCTGCGACGCGGTGCTGATCGCCTCCGCCATCACCAGGGCCGCCGACCCTGAGCAGATGGCGGTGGCGATGCGGTACGCGGTGCAGGCGGGGTACGCGGCCCGTCAGGCGGGCCGGATCACCAGGCGCTGGCATGGAGCCGTCCCGTCCAGCCCCGCGGCGGGGCGGCCAGGCCAGGACGGGCCGGCCCGGCGATGATCCCCAGAGCCCTCACGATCGCGTCGACCGATTCCGGCGGCGGCGCGGGCATCGCCGCCGATCTCAAGGCGTTCGCCCGCTGCGGCGCGCACGGCATGTCCGCGATCGTCGCCCTCACCGCGCAGAACACCCTCGGCGTGACCGCCATCCACGAGCTGCCCGCGGGGTTCGTCCGGGCCCAGATAGAGACGGTGCTGAGCGACATCGGCGCCGACGCGGTCAAGACCGGCATGCTGTTCTCGGCAACGTTGATCAATGCCGTCGCCGATGTACTGGACGGCACGGGCCTGACGCTGGTCATCGATCCGGTCATGGTGGCCAGCTCGGGTGCCAGGCTGCTCCGCCCGGACGCGGTCGGGACGCTGATCGCCCGCCTGTTCCCGCTGGCCACGGTCGTCACGCCGAACCTGCCCGAGGCGCAGGCGCTGACCGGGCTGGACACCCAGGACCGGGCCGTGCTGGCCGAACGGCTGGTGGCACTGGGCGCGCGGGCCGCCCTGGTCACCGGCGGCCACGGCATCCATCCCGTCGATCATCTCTACGACGGCTCGCGTCATCTGGCGATCGAGGTATCGCGGCATGACATCGCGGCCACCCACGGCGCGGGCTGCACCCACTCGGCCGCCCTCACCGCGTTGCTGGCGGCGGGACTGCCGCTGGACCAGGCCGCCCGCCAGGCCGCCGTGGTGGCCGCTGACGCGGTGGCGCACGGCCTGGCGAAGCTGGGCGGCGGCGATGGCCCCGTGCACGTGCTGCACAGAGGGGTGTTCCGGTGAGCCCGGACGGCACGAGCCGCGCCGCCCGGGCATGGTCAGCGGGTCAGGCCGCCGTCCCGATTTCGGCTTGGGCCTGCTCCTGACCGGCCGCTGAACCCGCTGTCGCTGGGCTGGCTGCTGGGCTGGCTGCTGGGCCGGCGCCGGAGAACCGCGACACCGAGTCAGGCACGGCGACCCGGCCGTGCCTGAGCCCGGTCAGCGCGACCAGCATCCCGGCCGCCGCGATGACGGTGATCAGCGCCAGGGCCGGGCGGTACGCGGCTAGCGTCGCGGCCGGCGATTCGACGTGCGAGGCGCCGCCCGCGTCTACCACCGCGGTCACCACGGCCAGTACCACGGCGCCGCCCACCTGGAAGGAGGTCTGGAACATGCTCGCGGCGAGCCCTTGCGTCGCCGCGGGCACCCCGGCCGTGGCGGCCACGCTCAGCGAGGAGAAGCCGAGCCCGAACGCCAGGCCGATCAGCAGCAGGGCCGGCAGCATGACCGAGGGATAGTCCGGGCGCACACCCGCCCGCAAGAACAGCGCGTACGCCACCACCAGGAACACGAAGGCCAGCGCGACCAGCCGGGTCGGCCCGAACCGGCCGAGCAGCCCGGCCATCCGCAGTGAGAGCACCACCACGATCAGGCCGGCCGGCAAGAACGCGAGCGCCGTGGACAGCGCCGACCAGCCAGCCAGCGACTGCAGGTACTGGGTGATCAGGAACTGGAACGACACGTAGGTGCCGAACAGCGTGACCGCGCCGATGTCGGCGCGGATCAGCGCGGCGGACCGGAAGATGCGGAACGGCACCAGCGGGTCCGAACTATGCCGCTCGATCAGGGTGAACACGGCGAGCAGCACGGCTACGGCGGCGAACGAGCCGATCGTCCGCACGGACGCCCAGCCTGCCTGCTGCGCCGTCACCACCGTGTACACGAGCAGCATCGTGGCCGCGGTCACCGCGGCGGCACCGGGCAGGTCGAAGCGCCTGCCGCGGCGGTCGACCCGGTCACCGCGCGGGATCAGCATGATGGCGCCGATCAAGACGATCAGCGCGGCCGGGGCGGGCACGAGCAGGGTCCACCGCCACGAGATCTCGGTCAGCAGCCCGGACAGCACCAGACCCAGTGAGAACCCGCTCGCGCCGAACACGGTGTAGATGCTGAACGCCCGGTTGCGCATCGGGCCCTCGGGGAAGGTCGTGGTGAGCAGCGACATGCTGGCCGGCGCGGTGAACGCGGCGGCGATCCCCTTGATGAAGCGGGCGCCGATCAGCAGTCCGGGGCTGCTTACCAGCCCGCCAAGCAGCGAGACGACCGCGAAGACGGCCAGCGCGGCGATGAATACCCGGCGCCGCCCGAGCAGGTCCGCGGCGCGGCCGCCGAGCAGCAGCAGGCCGCCGTAGCCGAGCACATAGCCGCTGACGATCCACTGCAGCGACGCGGTACTGAGGCCGAGTGCCGTCCGGATCGACGGCAGCGCGACGCCGACCATCGACACGTCCAGCGAGTCGAGGCAGAGCGCGCCGCCCAGCACGAACAAGATCCCCCACAGCTGAGGAGTCCAGCGAACTCGGGTAGAAGTCATGAGACAAACTCTATGCATGTGCAAGCAATAGATGCAAGCGCAATTAATGCACTTGCAATTATATTCACCGGCTGTTAAGCTGCGCCTCGTGACAGCAGCACCGGACCCCGTGGTAGCCGCGTGGCGGCAGATGTCGGCCTGTCACGCGGCGACATGCGCGGCGCTCGAGCGTGAGCTGGGGGAGCGGCACGGCCTGGGCATCAGTGACTTCGAGGTGCTGGCGCGGCTGGCCGAGGCCGACCAGCGCCACGCCCGGGCCCAGGAACTGGCCGAGCAGGTGCACCTGAGCCAGAGCGCGCTGTCCCGGCTGGTCGACCGGCTGGCCAGGCACGGCCTGGTGCAGCGGTCCAGCTGCGATATGGACCGCCGCGGCATCTATGTCCAGCTGACCGACGCGGGCCTGGCCAAGCAGGCCGAGGCGGCGCTCACCCAGCACGAGGTGCTGGCCCGGACCCTGCCGCCGGCCATGCTGGCGTAACTGCGGTAGGCGGACGTGACTGCCAGGTACCGGGCGCGGCATCGCGGCACGAGCTGAGCGGCCGACCTGGCATGCTTGTCGGGTGCAGGACCAGAACCCGCCGCCGCTAGCGGACGACGAACCAGCGCCGGCCACCGCGGAGACCCGGCTGGCGCTGCTGTGGCGCGCCGCCGACGTGCGCAACATCCCGCTGCGGACGATCGTCGCCGCGGTCCTGGTGGTAGCCGCTACTTACCTGGCCGGAAAGCTCATCTACCGGCTGCGCGACGTGGTCCTGCTCATCGTGGTGGCCGGTTTCATCGCGATCTTGCTCAACCCGATGGTGGTGTTCCTGCAACGGCACGGGCTGCCGCGACGCGGGCTGGCTGTCACCGTGGTCGGCCTGTGGGCACTGCTGGTCTTCGTCGGCCTCGCGCTGGCCTTCGGCTATCCGCTGGTGGGTGCCATCACCCGGCTGGCCAACCGGCTGCCGTCCTATGTCGCCAGCGCCGAAACCGGCAAGGGCTGGATCGGCGGCATCGTGCGCAAGTATCACATCTACAGCTGGGTGCAGCGCAACGCGCCCAAGCTGGTGAGCTACGCCCAGTCGCTGAGCGCGCCGGTGCTCAGCATCGGCAAAGGCGCGGTATCCCTGGTTATCGAGCTGACCACGATCTTCGTCCTGGTCCTGCTGCTGCTGCTGGAGGGGCCCAAGATGCGGCGCGGCATCCTCAGCCAGATCGAGCCGCGGCGCGCGGCCGCCGTGACCAGGGTGGCGGGGGAAGTGAACCGCGCCGTCACCGGCTACATGCTGGGCAACCTGCTCACCTCGCTGATCGCCGGCCTGGTCGTGTATGTCACGCTGCTAAGCGTCGGCGTGCAGTTTCCCTTCCTGTGGGGGCTGTGGGTCGCGCTGGTGGACTTCCTGCCGATGATCGGCGGAGCGCTGGCGGGCATCCCGACCGTGCTGTTCGCGTTCGTGCAGGGAGTCACCCCTGGCGTGGTGACCGCGGTGGTGTTCCTGCTCTACACCCAGATCGAGAACCACGTGCTGAACCCGGTGGTGATGAGCAAGACGGTGAAGATCAGCCCGCTGCTGGTGCTGCTCGCCGTCCTGGTCGCCGCCTCGGTCGGCAGCTTGATCGGCGGCATATTCGGCGGTTTCGTGGCGGCCATGCTCGCCATTCCCGCGGCCGGCGCCCTGCAGGTGCTGACCCGGGAGGCATGGAAGGCCACCGGCAACCCACCCGGCCAGCCCGATCCTGAGCCCCAGGCAGATCCCGACTGAGCGGATCTGGGCGTAGCGGCCCTGGCTAACCCGGTGCTGGGTACTGATGAGGCGGTCGCCACATCGACCAGTGCGCGGGACCGCCGCGGGCCAGCGCGATGTCGCCGGTGACAGCGAAGCCGAATCCCTGGTAATAGGCCAGGTTGGTTTCCTTGCAGGTGACCAGGGCCGCGGGAGCGCTCATCTGATCGCAGCGGGCCAGCCGGGGGGCGAGCAGGCCACGGGCCACGCCCATCCGTTGCGCGGACGGATCGACCGCGATAGTGGACAGGTACCAATGCGCCTGCGCCGGGCGGGCGCGGCTGAGCGTGCCGAATCCGCTCAGCGCCGTAGCCAGGCGCCGCCTGAGCACCACGGGGAACATGGCCAGGATGGCAAGCTGCTGTCGTGCTAGCGGGCGCACCGCGCCGGGCGGAGACCATAGCGCACAGCCCACGCTCTGCCCGCCCGCCACCGCCACATCAACCTGATCGCGGCCGAGCCTGGTCGCGCGAAGCTGTGCGGCAAACATCATTGCCAGCCGCTCCTGGCGTCCCCGCTCGTCAGGAAAGACCCACGTGTAGAGCGGGTCAGTGGCGAACGCCCGGGCCAGCACAGCCGCCAGCGCCTTGGTGTCCCCGGCCGTAGCTGGCCGGATGATCAGGTCCATGGCACGTATCGTAGTTCTGGGCTATTTCGTCAGGTAACAGGCCCGCCAGCTGAGGCGCCGAACGTGTCCAGGATGCTGGCCACGGTGGCCGCGAGTTCGCCCGCGGCGCCGTCACGGCCGGCCAGCTGATGCAGCAGGGCCTGCTGGAACAGGCCGTCCAGGATCGCGTACGCGGCACCGGGGGATATGGTCAGCACGATCGCGGCCAGCTCGGCGTACCGGGTGATCACGCGCCAGATCATTTCCTGGCGGCGCTGGTCGATGTCCAGCACGTCGGCGCGGAATGACTCCTCGAACAGGCTCTGGTTGCGCAGGTCATACCAGAGCCGGTGCATCGGCGCGTCAGTGCGCAGCGTCTGCGCCATCGCGGCGCTGAATTCCTGCTTGAGCTCGGCGGCGGATCCGGCCGCGGCCACGATCTCGTCGTAGCGGGTGACGCACGCCGCCTCGTACTGGCGCACGCACTGGGTCAGCAGGTCTTCCTTGTCAGTGAAGTAATAGTGCAGCACGCCATGGGAGAACTTGGAGTTCTGCGCGATCTCGCGCAGGCTGGTCCGGGCATAGCCGAGCTCGGCCAGGGTCTGCAGCGCCGCGCCGGCCAGCTGGGCCCGCCGCTCGGCGAACTTGTCGACCTGCCGCCGCGAAACCCGCTCCCGGTTCGTCTCGGCTACCTCTGTCACGAAACCAACTGTATCCGCCGGATATAAGACTTGACGAGTGTCCAAGAAACTCTTGACGACTGTCAAGATCTGGTTACGCTGTGACCTACGTCTCGACCCTCGACGAGGAGGTGCCGTATGGGTGGATATGACCTGACTGGACGCAAGGCGCTGGTCACCGGTGGTGCACGCGGACTTGGTGCTGGCATGGCTGAAGCGCTGGCCCGCGCTGGGGCGGCCGTCGTCATCGGCGATGTGCGGGAGGACCTGGGCAAAGCGACCGCGGACGCGCTCAGCAAATCCGGTGCCACCGCGGGGTTCGTGCCGCTGGACGTCACCGACGACGCGAGCTGGGAGCAGGCCATCACGGCCGCGATCGGGGAGCTCGGCGGCCTGGACATCCTGATCAACAACGCCGGGGTGGAGATCTCCGGCCTGGTCATCGACTTCGAGCCGGACGAGGTCGCCAAGATGCTCAGCGTCAACGTGCTCGGCACCGCGCTCGGCCTCAAGCATGCCTTCCGCGCCATGCGCCCCGGCGGCCCGGCCGGGCAAGGCGGCGCCGTGGTGAACATCTCCTCGGTCGCCGCGACGATCGCCTTCCCCGGCATCGCCGGCTACTCGGCGACCAAGTCCGCGGTCGACCGGCTGACCAGGGTAGCGGCCATGGAGTCGGGCAAGCTGGGGTACGGGGTCCGGGTGAACTGCATCTACCCGGGCCTGGTGCCCACCGAGATGGGCAATCAGCTGGCCCAGGACGTGGTGCGGCTCGGCCTGTTCCCGAGCGTGGAAGAAGCCGTCGGCACCGTGATCGGGCTCACGCCCGGCGGCCGGCTCGGCGAGGTAGCGGACATGGCGGACGCCGTCGTGTTCCTGGTTTCGGACGCGGCTCGATTCATCACCGGCGCCGGCCTGGCGGTCGACGGCGGCATGGGGATGTGACGGAGGCATCATGAGCACCAGCAAAAAGGTCATCGTCTACGGCGCCTCCGGCTACACCGGCCGCCTGATCTGCGAGTACCTGCGCGAATTCAACATCCCGTTCATCGCCGCCGGACGGGACAAGGCGCGCATCGCCCAAGCGCTCGACCGGGTACCCGGCATCGACACGGTCGAGCACGAAATCGTCGAGGTTGCCCACGAGACCGGCCCGCTGACCGAGCTGTTCGCGGGGGCGAGCGTGGTCTGTAACACCGTCGGCCCGTTCGCCCAGTACGGCGGCGAGGTCGTCGAGGCGTGCATCGAAACCGGCTGCCACTACCTGGACACGACCGGCGAGCAGGACTGGCTGATCGACTGCGACGAGAACTACGGTCCGCGGATGGCAGAGCGCAACCTGCTGCTCGCGCCGGGCATCGCGCAGATGTACACCACCGGTGAGATCGCCGCCGACATCTGCCTGGAGACGCCCGGCCTGGACACGCTGGACATCCTGGTCTTCTGGAAAGGCTCGCCGACCGTCGCCTCGACCCGGACCATCCTGGTCAACGCGGCCCTGGCCAAGGCGCACTACCTGGAGCAGGACGCCTATGTGGAGTGGCCGGCCGACGCCGGCCTGTACGACGTGGTAGTCCCGGGTCAGCACGAGACGGGGCTGGCCCTGCCGTGGGGCGGCACCTCGCATCCGGTCTGGTTCAAGCGCGACCCGCGGGTGGCCAACGTCAAGGTGCTCGGCGGCGTGTTCAACCGGGCGCTGATGCTGGGCGTGCCGCAGATCGTCAGCGCGGTGCTGGCCCAGATCGAGGGCCTGCCCGAGCAGGAGAAGTACCGGGTGCTCACCGAGCAGGCGTCGGCGGTGATGAGCGAGATGCCGCCGCGGGAGAACACGCGGATCAACACCTCGCTGGACTCGGTGCACGCGTCCGGCCCGCTGGGCCGTGCGCACTGCGTCATCCACGGCAACTCCAACTACAAGCAGACCGGCCTGATGCAGGCATACGGGGCGTACTCGCTGCTGCAGCAGCCGCCCAAGCGGGTCGGCTTCGCCTCGGGCTGCCAGGCATTCGGTCACCGCGAGCTGCTCGGCGTGCTGCGCAGCTTCGGGCTCGTCATGGAACCGACCCTCACCGTGCAGCACTAGGGCATCGTGCTAGTGCGGCTGACTGACTACCTGGACAAGGGTGCCTCCCTAGGACCGGAGGCACCCTGCCTGACCATGGCCGGGCACACCCTCACCTACGCGGCCGTGCAGCGGCTGTCCTGGCAGGTAGCGCGGGCGCTGGACCGGTCCGGGATACGTCCAGGAAACAAGGTCGCCATCTTGTCGGCCAATGACCCGGTGGCGTTCAGCTGCGTGTTCGGCATCGCGCGGGCAGGGGCGATCTGGTGCCCGGTGAACCCGCGCAACGAGGCCGCTGAGAACCGCGACCTGCTCGACTTCTTCGACTGCAGCTGCCTTATCTTCCAGGGGGCCTTCGCCCCGCTGGTCGCCAAGATCGTGCCGGACCTGCCCAAGCTGACCACGCTGGTCTGCCTGGACGAGCCCGAGGACCCAGACGCCTGGTTGCCCCTTGCCGTGCCGATCGGGCGGTGGCTGGACGGCCTGTCCGCCGAGCCCTGGCAGGGCGACCCCGTGGACGAGGTCGTCATGCTGGTCGGGACCGGCGGCACCACCGGGCGCCCGAAGGCGGTCATGCTCACCGGGCAGAACATCGAGACGATGTCCGCGCTGACGCTGATGAGCTACCCGTTCGAGGCGCGGCCGCGCTACCTGGCGCTGGCACCGCTGACGCATGCGGCCGGCGTGCTGTGCTTCCCGGTCATGACGCTCGGCGGCGAGATCGTGATCTTGCCCAAGCCTGACCTGGCGCAGTTCCTCGCCCAGGTCGAGCAGTGCCGGATCACGCACACGTTCCTGCCGCCCACGCTGATCTACATGCTGCTCGACCACCCGGCCCTGCCGGGCACCGACCTGGCCTCGCTGCGCTGCCTGTGGTACGGCGCCGCACCCATGTCGGTGTCCCGCCTGGAGCAGGCCATCACCAGCATCGGGCCCGTGCTGGCTCAGCTGTTCGGGCAGTCAGAAGCGCCGATGATGATCTCCACCATGGCGCCGGCTGACCACTTCAACCCGGATGGCTCGCTGGCCCGCGAGCGGCTGTCCTCGGCCGGGCACCCGACCCCGCTGACCACCGTGGCCATCATGGACGAGGAAGGCAACCTGCTGCGCACCGGTGAGCGAGGCGAAATCGTGGTGCGCAGCTCGCTGGTGATGGCCGGCTACTACAAGGACCCGGCGGCCACCGCGGAAGCCTCGCGGTACGGCTGGCATCACACCGGCGACATCGGCTACCTGGACGCTGACGGCTACCTGTTCATCGTCGACCGGGCTAAGGACATGATCATCACCGGCGGTTTCAACGTCTACTCCGCCGAGATCGAGCAGGTGCTGCTGGCCCATCCCGCCGTGCAGGACTGCGCGGTCATCGGCCTGCCCGACCCGAAGTGGGGCGAGCGGGTCACCGCGGTCGTGCAGCCGCGTGCGGGCCACACCGTGAGCGCCGAGGACGTGCGCGCCTATGTCAAGGCCCTG
>Ga0224568_1000190_pt1 | contig 10415 bp, 9 predicted proteins | sample CLU5metagenome_FD_182727 | JGI IMG/M metagenome (GOLD analysis project Ga0224568, IMG submission 182727) | Spruce litter microbial communities from Bohemian Forest, Czech Republic - CLU5 | ecosystem: Environmental > Terrestrial > Plant litter > Unclassified | place: Czech Republic: South Bohemian... | reverse complement strand
GTCGATCGGCGGGGTGGTGGTCGAGTCCGGCACCTTCGACTGGTCCAACGGGCGGTTCCCGGTACTCGCCGATCCGTCCCCGGCTTACCACGGGCTGAAGTTCCATGAGACGTTCGGCACCTATGGCTACGTGATGAAGCTGCGCGCGGAGACCCTGCGTGACCTGGGGGCGGCGATGTCCCCGTTCAACGCGTTCCTGTTCTTGCAGGGGCTGGAGACGCTGTCGCTGCGGATGGAACGGCACGTGCGCAACGCCGTCACGGTCGCCTCCTTCCTGCAGGGCCACGAGCTGGTCTCGAACGTGACCTATTCCGGCCTGGCGTCAAGCAGGTACCGGCCGCTGGTGCACAAATACCTGCCGGGCGGCGCCGGAGCGGTGTTCTCCTTCGACTGCGCCGGTGGCAGGGCCGGCGGGCAGGACCTGATCCGCGGCGTGACGCTGTGGTCCCATCTGGCGAACGTCGGTGACGCCAAAAGCCTGATCATCCACCCGGCCAGCACCACGCACCGTCAGCTCAGTGACGACGAGCTGCGGCTGGCCGGCGTCAGGCCCGGTACGGTGCGCCTGTCGGTCGGCACCGAGACCGCCGAGGATCTCATCTGGGACCTAGCACAAGCGCTGGAGAAGGTGCAGGTGACGGCGTGACCGATCTGGAGAAGTACCAGGACCCGCTGCTTATCCAGCGCATCTTGCACACCGCCAAGACGATCGCGGTGGTGGGGCTGTCCAGCAATGAGCTGCGGGCCAGCTATTTCATCGGCTACTACCTCAAGCGGCACGGCTACCAGGTGATCCCGGTGAACCCGCGCGAGCAGGAAATCCTGGGCCAGACCTGCTATCCGAGCCTGGCGGACGTGCCGGTGCCGGTGGATGTGGTGAACGTATTCCGCGCGCCGGACGCGCTGCCGGGCATCGCGCGGGAGAGCGTGGCGATCGGCGCCGGCGCCCTGTGGTGCCAGTTCGGCGTCATCAACGCCGAAGGCGCCCAGATCGCCGTCGACGGGGGCGTGGACGTCATCATGGACCGCTGCATCAAGGTGGAACACGCGCGCTATGTCGGCCGGATGCACTGGCTCGGCCTCAGTACCGGGCGCATTACCTCGGTCCGCGCTGGCCTGCAGTGAGCCGCGGCGGCTGGTCCTCCCGGTCAAGGCCGTCCGCCCGGACATGAGCTGGTTCGCGAACGCCAACGTGGTGGACGTGCTGACCGGGCAGGTGCGCCGGGGTGCGGCGGTGCAGACAGCGCCGGACGGCACGATCGCCCAGATCGCGGACCGGGCTCCTGGCGATGCCTACGACGTCGGTGGCCGCTGGCTGCTGCCCGGCCTTATCTCCTGCCACACCCACCTGTCCATCGTGTTCCCGTTCAGCGACACGGACGAGAACGAGAACCCGGCACTGACCGCGTACCGGGCGGCCACCAGGGCGGCGCAGGCACTGCGCGCCGGAATCACCACGATCCGTTCTGTCCATGAACAGAACAGAGCGGACCTGCTGCTCCGTACGGCGGTCAGCCGGGGCTGGTTCACCGCGCCGCGTATCCTCGGCGCGGGGCGTGCGATCAGCACCCCTGGCGGTCACGGCCAGGGGGCGGGCTGCGCGTACGCGACCGGTGAGCGGGAGTTCTATGCGGCGGCGCTCGCCGAGCTGGCCGCGGGCGCGGACCACGTCAAGATCTTCATCAACGGCGGCCTGGCCAGCGCGGGTGAGCATTACCAGAACCCGGAGCTCACCGACGGGGAGATTCGCGGCGCCGTCCGGGCGGCCGGTGAGCACGACACCTACGTGGTGGCGCATTCCGGCGAGCCGAAAGCGATCCGACAGGCCCTGGCCCAGGGCGTGCGCTGCTTCGAGCACGCCTACCGGCTCGATGATCAGACCGCTGAGCTGCTCGCCCGGCCCGGGATCTTCCTCACGCCCACGCTATGCGTCACCCATACCGAGCAGTGGATGCGGGACAGGGGGTTCGAGGAGCACACCATCCAGAACGCGCGCGATGCCGCGGGCGAGCACCTGGACAGCGTGCGGCGGGCCATCCGGGCCGGGGTCACGCTGGTCAACGGCACCGACTATCCGCCAGGTGACCTGGTCGACGGCACGCCGGTCGCGGTGCACGAGGTGCTGCTGCTGGCCAGCGCCGGCCTGTCCCCGCTGCGCTGCCTGCAGAGCGTCTCGGTGAACGCGGCACGGCTGCTGGCCATCTCGGATCACGTCGGGCAGATCAGGCCGGGCTATGCCGCGGATTTCGTCGCGGTCGCGGCCAGCCCGCTGGAGGACCCCGGCGCGCTGCGCACCATCGACCTGGTTGTCCAGGCTGGCCGCGTCATCCGGGAGGGCAGGCTGTGAGCGAACCGGACATGGAGCTGTATAACCTGCGGGTCTGCGTTGACTCGATCGGCGGGCGGCCGGTGTGCGGGCTGGCCGTCGGCGATTACTTCGAGGTGACCGGCAGCTCCCGGCTGCGGCTGCCGCCTGGCGGCCACTTCTGCATTTACGCGCTCGCCGCCGTGCTCCCGCTGCTGCCCGCCAAACAGCGCCAGCTGCCGGCCCGCGACTGGCTGGAACGCGACAGCCTGGTGGCCTGCCCCGACCCGGACGAGCAGCTGATCATGCGGATCACCCGCACCGGCCGGGCCGCGCTGGCCTCCGGCGACCTCACCTAGCCGATGACCGAACTCGGCATCGCGTTCCAGGCTGACAAGGCGCCCGGCGAATACGCCGCCCTGGCCGCCGCTGCCGAGGCGTACGGGTTCGACGTGGTAAGCGTGTTCGGTGACCTGCTCTACCAGCCGCCGCTGCCTGCCCTGCTGGAGATGGCGCGCTGCACCAGCCGGATCCGGCTCGGCCCTGCCTGCCTCAACCCGTACACCCAGCATCCCTACGAGATCGCCGGCGCGATCGCCGCGCTCGACGCCTGGTCCGGTGGCCGGGCCTACCTTGGCCTGGCCCGTGGCACCTGGCTCGATGGCATCGGCATTGACCAGCACCGGCCGCTGGCCGCGCTGCGGGACGCGGCCGCCATCGTCCGCGCGCTGCTGAGCGGCGATGAGGCCGGCTACCGCGGCGCGGCCTATCAGCTGGCGCCGGGAATCCGGCTGCGTTACCGGCTGCCGGACACGGTACCGCCATTGCTGCTAGGCACCTGGGGTCCGCGTGGCGCCGCGCTGGCCGGGCAGGTCGCGGACGAGATCAAGGCGGGCGGCACGGCCAATCCGGCGCTGGTGCCGCTGATCAGGTCCAGGGTCGCGGCGGGCGCGGCGCAGGCAGGCCGCGCGCATGGCCAGGTGAAGATCGTCCTGGGCGCGGTCACCGTGGTAGCGCGGGACGGTGCCGCCGCGCGCCGCCGCGCCCGCACCGAGGTCGCTATGTACCTTGCTGTGGTAGCCGGCCTGGACCCGACCGTATCGCTCCCGCCGGGGCTGATCAGCCGCGTGCGTGCGCTGGTACGGGCCGGTGACCATGCGGCGGCCGGTGCCCTCATCCCCGGCGACGTGCTCGACCTGTTCGCGTTCTCCGGCACACCTGATCATGTCGCCGCGCTCGCGCGGCGGGTGGTGGACGCCGGGGCCGACCGCGTTGACTTCGGCACCCCGCACGGGCTCACCGACGCCGAAGGCGTCGCCTTGCTCGGCAGCCAGGTGCTGCCCCAGCTCCGCTTAGCGCACCCGGTTAAGCGAGCAGTCGCCACAGCGCCCGCCGCCGGGAAGCTGGACGTAACCGCAGCAGGTCCGTCTGGCGTACCGCGGGCCGCCCGCGGTGTCCACCCAGCCGCCGCAGCCGGCCAGTTCGGCTGGAACGGCCCAGTCCTGCACGATCAGTTCGCTGAGCCGCGCATACCCGGCCCGGTCCAGGGCGGCGAGTGACCCGGCCAGCGCCGAGGCGAGGTTGCCGAGCAGCAGGTGCGCGCCGATCCGCACCTGCGCCCGGATCGCGGCCGCCAGCGGCTCGAGCAGACCGGCGACGAGCCGGCGCCAGCCCTGCCCTGGGTCCAGGCTGACCAGCGGCCAGGCGAGCAGCTCAACCGGGCCTGGCTGCGGCACACGGAAGTACATCCGGCTCATGCTCAGGTCAGGCACCTGGCCAGCCAGGACGACCGAACCCGCGTAGATGGAGGTCAGCCGGGCAGCCCAGCCCTGATAGAGCAGCGACGCGGCGATCCAGGCAGTACCGACGGGGCTGCGGTCAATCAGCTGGCCGATGTCAGCGCCAGCCACCGGCTGCCATCCGGCGCCCGGATCCGGCGGGCCTTGGGTCAGCGCAAAGTACGGGCCGATGCTGGCCAGTTCACCCACCCGGATCACCGCTGCGCTCCTCCCCGTCTGCGGTCAGCATCGCACACCCACCCGCACCGGCCGGTCCTGGCTGTCATTTTGTCCTGATTTGCGGAACTTTGACACAGGAATCTCTCACGCCTCTGCAATAACAGAATCGGGCAGATGTTCCGCCATGACGGCTTTTGTCTTGCTACGGTGATTTTCACCTAGCGCCCCCGCGTGCGCGATCGCTGTCCGTCCCGGACGGCTGGATGCCCTGAAACCGCATCCGTCCGCGCGCCAAGTCCCGGATCCGGCCAGCAGAGCCGCCGGGACCAGAGTGGGGCGGAAGCCGAGCGTGCTTGACACGCCCGACCGAAGGCAAACAGTGTCCTTGTTCAGGACAGCAGCGCCCCTGCACGCCCGTAAGAACTCAACCTGCCGCAAGTTCCTGACCAGGAGCATCGCGGCCACAGCCGCTGGCGCGGCCATCGTGGCGGCCTGCACGAACTGGTCACAATCTGCTTCCGCCGATCCATCGCAGCAGCTCAGCGCGGCACACATCGCCCACATCCGGCTGACCGCGCTGCGCTGGGCAGAGAATCAACGCGGCAAATGGTACTGCTACGGCGGGGCCGGCCCGGTCTGCTACGACTGCTCGGGGCTGGTCATGGCGGCCTACCATCACGCGGGCATTTCGCTGCCGCACTCCACCTTCGACATGCTGGACAGCAGCCTGCTCAAGGAGGTTCCCGTGGCCGACATCCGGCCCGGTGACCTGGCCTTCTACGGCACCGGTCACGTCGAGCTGGTCACGGCGTACGGGACGTACGGCGCCTTGGACACCGGATCCCAGATCGGCTATCACGATCCCAGCCAGTGGTGGTTCCCCACCATGTATTTCGAGGTCAAGTGATACAAACGAGGACATGGATGCCGATGTCATCGTAGTGGGTCACGGCCTGGCAGGCCTGGTCGCGGCGCACGAGCTGACCGCGGCGGGCCGCCGGGTCGCCCTGGTTGATCAGGAGAGCTCCGCCAACCTCGGCGGCCAGGCCTGGTGGTCCTTCGGCGGACTGTTCCTGGTCGGCACGCCGCACCAGCGGCGGCTCCGGGTCAAGGACTCGGTCGAGCTGGCCTGGTCCGACTGGCAGGCAAGTGCCCGGTTCGACCGGCTGGACGACGAGGACTCGTGGGCGGCCCGCTGGGCTCGCGCCTACGTGGACTTCGCCGCCGGGGAGAAGCTGTCCTGGATCACCGGTCATGGCATCAAGCTGACCCCGATAGTCGGCTGGGCCGAACGCGGCTGCCTGCGCGCGGACGGCCATGGCAACTCGGTGCCACGATTCCACGTCGCGTGGGGAACTGGCACCGGAGTGGTCAGGCCGTTTGTCGCCAGCGCGCACCGCGCCGCGGAACGGGGCCTGCTTACCTTTCACCACCGGCACCGGGTTAACGAACTCGTCGTGACCGGCGGCGCGGTGACCGGCGTACGCGGCACGCTGCTGACGGACGACTCGTCCCCGCGCGGCGTCGCGTCCAGCCGCGATGAGGCCGGTGAGTTCGAGTTGGCCGCCCAGGCCGTCGTGGTTGCCTCCGGTGGCATCGGCGGCGACCATGAACTGGTCCGCCGCTACTGGCCGGACCGGCTCGGCACGCCGCCGCGGCATATGGTGACCGGCGTGCCCAGCTACGTCGACGGCAGAATGCTCGATATTACCGCGACGGCCGGCGCGCGCCTGGTCAACAGGGACCGGATGTGGCATTACACCGAGGGACTGCACAACTGGGATCCGGTGTGGCCGGGCCATGGCATCCGGATCCTGCCCGGTCCCTCGTCCATGTGGCTGGACGCGCTCGGCCGGCGCCTGCCCGACCCGTGCCTGCCCGGCTATGACACGATGGCGACGCTGACACACCTGCGCACGACGCCGGACATTGCCGGCTACGACCACTCCTGGTTCGTACTCAACCAGCGGATCGTGCAAAAGGAGTTCGCGCTCTCCGGCTCCGAGCAGAATCCGGACATCACCAGCGGCGACAAGCGCGCCGTCATGAAGGAGCGCTTGTCCAAGGGCATGCCAGGTCCGATCCGGGCATTCCTGAAAAACGGCGATGACTTCCTGGTAGCAGCTACCGTCGAGGACCTGGTGGCGCGGATGAACGCGCTGACCGGAGGCGACCCGCCGCTGGACGCGGCGCGGATCCGCAGCCAGCTGCAGCTGCGTGACCAGCAGACCGCCAACCCGTTCAGCAAGGACTCGCAGATTCAGGGCATCCGCAGCTCCCGCCGCTATATCGGTGACCGGCTCAGCCGTACCGTCGCGCCGCACCCCCTGCTCGACCCCGCGGCCGGACCGCTGATCGCGGTCCGGCTGCACGTGCTGACCAGGAAATCCCTCGGCGGCATCCAGACCGACCTGGACGGTCGCGCACTCGGCGCCGATGGCACGCCGGTGGACGGGCTGTACGCGGCCGGCGAAGCGGCCGGGTTCGGCGGCGGCGGCGTGCACGGTTACAACGCGCTCGAGGGCACTTTCCTCGGCGGCTGCCTGTTCTCCGGCCGTGCGGCCGGCCGGGCGGCGGCACGCCAGACCGGTTAACCGCCAGGCTGAGCCTGGCCAGGTTATACCGGTAGCAGTTCAACAGCCCCCACCAGGCAGGCGAGCATGGTGAGGGCTGTTGCCACCCTGCGCGCCATGGGGAGCTGGGGAAGCTCAAACCCAGCAGTAGGGCACTGCGCTGGCTATGCAGGGTGCTCCCATAGCCCGCACAGCCGAGCCGATGAGAGTACATAGATTAAACATCTATAAATAACGCTAAACAACCCCCGGATTCCTGGGGTTGCGCGGGCTGGTCCTTACTGCGCCGATCCGCCCGCGGCCAGCCGCATCATGTCCGTGTCCAGGCCGAGCGATACCTCGCTCTCGTGCTGGTAGCTGTCCCACGACTCGTCCCTTATCGCGCGGGCGAAGCCGCTGTCCATGAGCAGCACCAGTTCTCGGGCGGCACGGTCAATCCGGGTGTTCAGCGCCGGGTCGGCCCAGTCTTCCGGCGCCGCGAATACCGAGGTCGGCGCCGTCAGCGTACGCAGGTACGCGAACATGGGCCGGATCAGGTCATCGGCAACCAGGGCGTGCCTGGCAGTGCCTGCCGTGGCGGCGAGCACGACCGGCATGCCGATCAGCAGGTCGTTGTCCAGGACCTGGAAGAACGACGTGAACAGCCCGCTCGGACCGGCGTTATAGACCGGCGTGGCGGCAATGACGGCGTCGGCCTCGGCCAGCGTGCCGATCGCCTGCTGCAGCCGGGGGCCGGCCAGGCCAGAGGTCAGCGCCGTCATGATATCGGCGGCAAGGGGACGCAGCTCAATCACGGCGCTCTGCACTGAGGGAGCGAGTCCGGTCACCCGGTTGCCCAGGCGGCTGGCCAGCAGCGTCGTCGAGGACGGGTCGCTGGTACCCGCGCTCAGGATCGCGAGGCGGTTAGCTTGGCGCATAGTATCTCCAGGTCACGGATTTCGGCGGGGGTAAGGGCGGCGGTCACGGCGCGGGCGACGTCCCTGGCGTGGCTGCGGCCGACCTGCTGCTGGACGGACCGGCCAGCGGCGGTGAGCGACAGCCGGACGCTGCGGCCATCGGCCGGGTCGTCGCAGCGGGCCACCAGGCCCCGGCAGGCCAGCCGGTCCACCAGCCGGGACAGGGCAGGCTGGCTGAGCAGCACATGCCGGTTCAGCTCGGTGATCCGTACCGGCTCGGCGCACTTGGACAGCGTGTACAGCACGTCGTACTCACGCATCGACACCTCCGTCCAGATATCGCGGGCGGCGAACTGCTTGTTCAGCGCGGCATGCGCGCCAAGCAACGCCTGCCACGCATCGTTCGCCCTGGTCATGCCTGGTAAGGAGCCGGGCCGGCCAGGTTGTCGCCCCGGTTTGCGTTCGGCGTGGGCTGGCGCGGCGGTTTGTCGCCGTACTTGGCCTGGACCAGGCTGGCGTGCGTCGGCGCGGCCGGCGTACCCGGTGCCTGGCGCGCCTGCATCTCTTTGCGCAGCACCGGCACCACCTCGGCACCGAGCAGGTCGATCTGGTCGAGCACGGTCTTGACCGGCAGCCCCGCGTGGTCCATCAGGAACAGCTGGCGCTGGTAGTCACCGAAGTGCTCGCGGAACGTCAGTGTCTTATCGATGACCTGCTGCGGGCTGCCCACCGACAGCGGGGTCATCGCCATGAAGTCCTCCATCGACGGCCCGTGCCCGTAGACAGGTGCCTGGTCGAAGTAGGGCCGGAACTCGCGCTCGGCGTCCTGGGACCTGCGCGCGATGTACGCCTGACCGCCCAGGCCGACGATCGCCTGTGCCTGCGTCCCGTGGCCGTAGTGCGCGTAGCGCTGCCGGTAGAACTGGATCAGCCGGATGTAATGCTCCTTCGGCCAGAAGATGTTGTTGGCGAAGAAGCCGTCGCCGTAGTACGCGGCCTGCTCGGCGATCTCCGGGCTGCGGATCGAGCCGTGCCACACGAACGGCGGCACGTCGTCGAGCGGCCGGGGAACCGAGGTGAAGCCCTGCAGCGGGCCGCGGTACTTGCCCTCCCAGTCCACCACGTCCTCGCGCCACAGCCGGTGCAGCAGGTTGTAGTTCTCCAGCGCCAGCGGCAAGCCTTCCTTGATGTCCTGGCCGAACCACGGGTAGACCGGCGCCGTGTTGCCCCGTCCCATCATCAGGTCCATCCGGCCATGCGAGAGGTGCTGTAGCATCGCGTATTCTTCCGCGATCCGCACCGGGTCGTTGGTCGTGATCAGCGTCGTCGCGGTGGACAGGATCAGCCGCCTGGTGCTGGCCGCGATGTAGGCAAGCAACGTGGCCGGGGCCGAGGAGAAGAACGGCGGGTTGTGGTGCTCGCCGATCGCGAATACGTCCAGGCCTGCGTCTTCGGCCTGCTGCGCCGTCGCGACGACCGCGTCAATCCGCTCCGCCTCGCTCGGCGTCTTGCCGGAGACCGGGTCCTGGGTGATGTCGCTGACCGAGAAAATCCCGAACTGCATGCTGGCCTCCTGTACTCCCCGCCGGGTCAGCGGGCCGGCGCTCGCGTTCCGCGCGAACCACGCCGAGATATATGCGTTTGCATGTATCTCTAACCAGTACGGCCTGCCCGGTATTCCGCGCCGCTAGCTGGCCCGCGTGGCCGACCCGGTCAGCGTGCCTCGCCGAACTCCTGCACCGCGCGGGCCGCGATCGCGTCAGCGTGCGCGGCGATCTCGGCCACGGCACGGGCCGCGTCGGCGGCGCTCTTGCGGCCGGTGCAGAACCGCCACACCTCGAAGATCGACGGGCGCACCCGCATCACCGCGGCCAGCCGGGATAGCTCCTGCGGTTCCGGCCGCAGGTGCCGGGTATAGCCGCCCGCCACAGAACGGACCCGGCTCATGTCCCGCATACCCGCGGTGTACAGCAGGAAGGCCAGCGGCCATAGCCGCGGCCCGATGCCAGCACCGGTCCAGTCCACCATCACCAGCGCGCCCTGCGGCGAGGCGATCGCGTTCGCCAGCACGAAATCGGGATGCAGCAGCGCCGTGGGCAGGTCACCGGCACCGTCGAAGCCGTCCACCGCGGCGCGCAGCGACGCGTAGCCGGCCCGGTCGCCGGGCTTGACCGTGTCCTGCGCGGCGGCAAGCAGCGCGGCCGCGGCCGCGATCTCGGCATTTGGCGCGCCGTCGGCCAGGTGATGCCACGCCCCGCCTGGCCTGGTGATCGTGTCCTGGCCGGGCAGCGTGTACAGGCGGCTGAGCATCGAGCCGAGCCTGATGAACCCGCCGAGGCTGCGGATCCTCTCCGCCCTGCGGCTTCTCGGCACCGCCTCCACATAGCCGGTCACCAGCACCTGCTGCCCGTCCAGCATGGTGACCGGCTCCGCCGTGGCGCAGCGCTCCGCGGCGAACTCGCAGCCTGCCAGCAGGTCCAGGATCGCGGCGTCACCGGCCGCGGCCCCGGCCTGCCTGCTGGCCGGGAACACCCGGGCCACCCAGTCCGGGCCGTCCCGCCGCTCGACCAGGAACACGCCCAGGTCAAGTTCTGAGATCGCCGCGACGTCGATGCCGTAGGCGGCCTCCAGGTGGGCCGGCAGCCCGCGGGTACCCGACCTGGTCAGCATCGACCTGGCATAG
>Ga0224568_1000189_pt1 | contig 10451 bp, 13 predicted proteins | sample CLU5metagenome_FD_182727 | JGI IMG/M metagenome (GOLD analysis project Ga0224568, IMG submission 182727) | Spruce litter microbial communities from Bohemian Forest, Czech Republic - CLU5 | ecosystem: Environmental > Terrestrial > Plant litter > Unclassified | place: Czech Republic: South... | reverse complement strand
GCGGCGGCGGGATGGAGGTGGGCTGGCGGCTGGCCCGCTCGGCATGGCACCACGGCTACGCGACCGAGGCGGCCCGCGCTGCCCTCGACATCTGGTTCACCCAGCTGAAGAACACCGAGATCTACTCAATGACGTCGTTGCTCAACGAGCCGTCGCTGGCGGTCATGCGCCGCCTCGGACTGACCGAGTACGCCCGCTGGGACCATCCGCGTATCCCCGAAGGCAGTGCGCTACGGCCGAGCGTGACCTACCGGCTGGCGCGGGACCAGGCCTGACGCGGCTGAGCCGGCGGATTAGCGGAGCAGCAGCCAGGCGGCGAGGTCAAGGTGGCTGCTGACTTCGTCCGCATCGTCAGCGGAGGGCTCGCCGTCGCGCATTGCCCTAGTGAACATCTCTGACAAGTGCGCTGGCCAGGCCGGCGGTGCTGTCCGGCGTGTCGCTACGTGCCTTTGGACCGCCAATTCGTTATCGTCCCGTTTGCTGATGCCATAAGTGGATAGAGGGGGTCCCATGGTTCAGAACAGTTCAGACACCGTTGTCCAGGAGGAGGAACTCGACGCCCGGCTGGTCGAGCTGCTGCGGATCATGCAGCGTGAGCACATGGCCGAGGAGGAGGTCGAGCCTGGTTAGATTGCGATTTAGCGTTATTGACCCATCCGGGACGCCGACGGCGTCGAATGTCTCGTATGGACCAAACTAACCCCGAATCCCCAGCGCTGGCGTCAGTGCCGCCGGGGGGGCGGGGCGAGCCTGACCTGGACCGGCTGCTGCGTCGTGTGGCCAGGGGCGATCAGCCCGCGTTCGAAGCGGTGTACGGGCAGCTATGCCGGCCCGCCTACGGCGTGATCCTGCGGGTCCTGCGCGACCCGGCGCAGTCAGAAGAAGTCGCCCAGGAAGTGCTGCTTGAGGTATGGCGGACCGCGTCCCGGTTCGATCCGGCCCAGGGCAGCGCGGCCACCTGGGTGCTGACCATCGCGCACCGCCGCGCCATCGACCGGGTCCGTTCGGCCGCGGCCGCAACCGAACGGGAACAGAAAACCGCCGACTTCCCTATCTCGCGCGACGAGGTCGCCGAGGCGGTGGAGGCCAGCCTGGACCGCGAGCGGGTGCAGCGCTGCCTGGGCGGCCTGACCGATATCCAGCGTGAGTCGGTCACCTTGGCTTACTACGGCGGTTACACATACCGGCAGGTCGCCGCGCTGCTCGGCGTGACACTGGCGGCCATCAAGACGCGCATCCGGGACGGGCTGATCCGTATGCGGGACTGTCTGGGGGTGAGCTAAATGGCGCTGTTCACGCATGACCTGCACGTGCTGACCGGCGCTTATGCGCTGGATGCGCTGGAGGACAGTGCCGAGGTCGAGCGGTTCGCCCGGCACTTGCGCCGTTGCCAGTCGTGTGCCGCCGAGGTGCGCGGCCTGCGCGAAGTAGCGACCTCGCTGGCCTACGCGGCCGCTGCCGAACCACCGCCCGGGCTGCGCGAACGGGTGCTGCTGCTGGCGTCGCAGACCAGGCAGCTGCCACCAGAACTCAACCGGCACGCGCGGCAGCGGTGGAGCCTCGGCGGCTGGCTGTCCCGCATCCCGTGGCTGATCTGGATGCCCCGGCTCGCCGCGGTCACCGCCGCGGTCGCGGTCACCGCCGCGGTGGTGCTCGCCGTCACGCTGTCCAGCACCGACCAGCAGCTCAACACCCAGCGCACGCAGAGCGCGGCGATCGCCGGGGTCCTGGCCGCGCCAGATGCCAGGACCGTCAGCGGAACGGTCAAGACCGGCGGCACCACCACCGTCGTGCTGTCCGCAATACGGCACGAAGTGGTGGTCAGCACATCCGGCCTGGTCCCGCTGCCGGCCGGGCGGGTGTACGAGCTGTGGCTGATCACGCCGGCGGCCGCGGCGAACCGGGCTGGCCTGCTGCCCGGTGCCGTGTCCGGGCGGACCGCACCGGTGCTCGCGTCCGGATACGCCGCCGGTGACGTGCTGGGCATGACCGTCGAACCCGCGGGGGGCACGGCCCAGCCCACCACTCCGGTAATCCTGGAGCTGAAGCTGGCGACCGGGGCGTGAGGACAGCGGAGTTATGGTTCCCGTGCGCGGTTGACCTTCTCCTGGGGGGAAGGTGCAGGCTTGAGCAATGATCGGAATCGGGGAATTCGCCCGGCTGAGCCGGCTCTCGCCCAAGGCGCTGCGCCGCTACGGCGAGCTCGGCCTGCTGCCGCCTGACTCGGTCGACCCCGCCACCGGTTACCGGTGGTACACCCATGCTCAGCTCGCCCAGGCCCGCCTGGTGGCCGAGCTGCGGCAGATCGGCATGCCGCTCGCGCAGATCAAGGCGATGCTGCCGGCCGACCCGCCCGCCCGGGCCGCCGGCGCGCAGGACTGGTGGGCGCGGGCGGAGGCCGACTTCGCGGCGCGGCGCGAGCTGGCCCGGTTCCTCATCGACCGGTTCAACGGGAAGAAGGCTGTGATGTATGAGGTAAGGACCCGTTCGGTGCCAGCGCGCAACGTGCTGAGCCGGCTGCGGTACGTGCACTGGGACGAGTATCCGGCCATGGCACGGGAGTTCTTCGACGGGTTCCGCGATTCTGGAGTGCCCCGGCTGGACGGCCCGTCGGGGGCACCGTTCATCGTGTTTCACGGGGACGTCACGACGGACAGCGACGGGCCGGTCGAATGGTGCAGGCCGGTGCCCGCCGCGGTCAGCCCAGACGATGTGCCGGGCCTTGGCCTGGTGCTGCGGACCGAGCCTGCCCATGAGGAGGCGTACGTCCACCTGGCCCGCGATGGCGCCATGACGCCGCCCGCGCAGTCGATGCTCGTACACGAGGCGCTGCTGGCCTGGGCCCAGGACCAGAGCAGGCGGACAGCCGGCAGTATCCGGCAGGTGTTCAGCGGGCCCGTGGCGATGGTCGCCGGACCAGGGCTTGAGTGCGACTTCGCGATTCCGCTTGCTGCTCCGGCCGCCGGTGCCGCCGCCGTGCTTACTGGCTCGGTGACCACCAGCCGCGGCCAGCTCCACTACGAACGGCGCGGTCAGGGACCCGGGCTGCTGCTGATCACCGGAGGCGGCGGTGACTGCGCCTACTACACCGCGCTGGCGGACATCTTGGCCGCTTCCTGCACAGTGCTCAGCTACGACCGGGCAGGCAACTCGCGCAGCGTGCTGTCCGGTCCAGCCAGTGTCATGTCGGTGCGCGAGCAGAGCGATGACGCGCTGGCTGTGCTGACGGCGTGCGGGATGTCATCAGCGGCGGTGTTCGGGAACAGCGGTGGTGCCACCATCGCACTGGACCTGGCGGCCCGGCATCCGTCCGCGTTCCCGGTTGTGCTGGCGCACGAGCCGCCGCTGCCGGCCGCCCTGGCCGACGATTCGCTGCTGCGCCAGTACCAGGAAATCTTCCGGGTACTGGACCAGGACGGCTGGCTGGCGGCATTCAGGCAATTCCAGACCCGCATGGGCGGTCTTGACGACGCGCAGGTCGACGACCTGCTGCACCCGGCTCCCGGGCCCTACTTCGACCTGATGAGCAGGGTCAGCGGCAACTGGGAGTACATGGTCACCAAGGAGATGCGGTCCTTCATCGGTTACCGGCCCGACGCTGAGGCGATCCGCGCGGGCGGTTCCCTGGTGGTGCTGGCGGCGGGAACCAGCTCGGCACCGTCCTCGCGGCAGATGGCCGAAGCGGTGGCCGCGACGCTCGGGGTGAGCCTGGCCTGGTTCCCCGGCGGGCACACGGCACCGCTGGACGTCCCGGGCCCGTTCGCGGCCCGGCTGCGGGAGGTGCTGGCCGGGCTCGGGTAACGGCCAGCGGGTGGAGGCGGCGCCTCCACCCGCCTAAGCTGGCCGGGCCAGCGTGATGATCTCCTCGCTGTCGCCGGTGAGCGGCCCCTTGGCCCAGTCGCCGTACTGCTCCTGGATCACGAAACCAGCCTCAGCCAGGAACCGGGCCAGCTCGCCGGGAGCGAGGAACCGCATCTTGGCGTGGCCCACCTGGGGTTCATCCCACCACTGGCCGGACATGGTCTCGGTCAGCTCGACCACGTCACCGGTAACGCGCAGGACCTGGTAGCTGACCGTGACCACGCCGCCGTCGTCCGGGTTGGTCGCCGTGAACGACATGCCATCCCAGCTCTGCCAGGCCTGGCTTGCCGGGTGCCTGGTCTCGAAGGCGAACAGGGCCCCGTCGTCGAGCGCGGCACGGATCGCTGACAGCGATGCGCGCAGCACGTCGTCGCCGACCAGTTCCTGGAACGCGTGGCCGGTCATGACCGCCAGGTCGTACTCCCCGTGCCAGCGCGCGCTGGCCGCGTCGGCGAGCACCCACTCGATGTCATCGCGTTCACGCGCCCGTGCCAGCCGTCCGCTGTCCGGATCAAGACCGCATAGCCGGCCACGGTGCCCGTCCGCCCGCGCTCGCTTGAGCAACGTGCCGGTGCCACAGCCGACGTCGAGCACCCGGCCTGCGTGCCTGACCAGGTCAAGATAGAAGCCGTCGGCTGCCCCCCAGGGATTGAATACGTCATACCAGGCGGCCTCATCACGCCAGTCGGTCGTCATAGCCCGCAGTATGTGGGCGACCAGCTACCGGGACAAGCGGTTTTCACCGGTGCTCAGGTCCAGCCGGTGCTCAGGTCCAGTCGGCGTTACGCGGCCAGGACAGCAGGGTGTCCACGACCTCGGGCGGACCCTGAGCAGGCCCGGGGGTGCCGTACCGGCCCCGGTAGAACAGCAGCGGCTCGCCCGTCCGGCACGGGCCTAGCTCGGTAACGCTGCCGATCACGACGTAGTGGTCGCCTGCCTCGTGCACGTCGCACACCGTGCAGGCCACCCAGGTAAGCACACCGTCCAGGATCGGCGCACCGGACGCGGACACCGACCAGGGCACGCCGGCGAACTTATCCCGGTTGCTGGTCCCGAAGACCCGTGCGAGTTCGCGCTGAGAGGCAGCGAGGATATTCGCGCAGAAGTGGCCAGATCTGGCGATCCGCTGCCAGGTGGCCGATGCCCGGCCGGGGCAGAACAGGACCAGCGGCGGGTCGAGCGAGAGCGCGCCGAACGCCTGGCAGGCAAAGCCGGACGGCCCGTCGTCATCCAGCGTAGTGATCACGGTGACGCCGGTCCCGAAGTGGCCGAGCACCTGCCGGAACCTGGCAGCTGACGGACCGGGGACGGCCGGCGGCCGGCCTGACCCGTCCGGACGGGCTGCTTCAGGAGACGAGCTCATGGAACCAGATTGCCATCGTGATGCGTCCTGGGGAAGCGTCCGGTAACCAGATGAAATCAGGGCCGGCCGGCCCCAGGGTAGTCTCCCTTCATGAGTCTGTTCCAGCGGGCCCACGACATCGTGGCAGCCAAGGCCAACAAGGCACTCGACGCGGCCGAGAAGCCCGACGAGATGCTCGACCTTTCCTACGAGCAAATGCTCGACCAGATCACCCAGGTCCGTCGTGGCCTGGTGTCGATCGCCGCGTCGCGCAAGCAGATCGAACTGCAGGAGGCACAGCTCCAGCATTCGGCCGATCATCTGCAAGACCAGGCCAAGGCGGCGCTCGCCCAGGGCAGGGAAGACCTGGCCAGAGAGGCGCTGTCGCGCAAGGCGGCCGCACTGACCCAGATCCAGGGGATGGAGCCGCAGCACCAGGAACTCACCCAGGAAGAGGAGAAGCTGACCGCGACCCTGGCCGCGCTGCAGCAGCGGGTCAATAACTTCCGCAGCCAGAAGGAACTGCTGAAGGCTCAGTACACCGCGGCCAGCGCGATGAGCTCGATCAACGAGAGCGTGGCAGGCATCTCCGGCACGCTGAATGACTCAGGCGCCGCGGTGCAGCGCGCACAGGACAAGATCGCCACTATGCAGGCGAGGGCGGGCGCGCTGGATGAACTGCTCGCTTCCGGCGTGCTGGAGGATGTCGGCGGCGGCGACGACGATATCCAGAAGGAACTTGACCAGGTGGGCCAGGCGCACGACGTCGACAGCGAGCTTGCCGCGCTGAAGGCTCAGCTCGGTACCGGCGGCAGCACCCCGCAGATCACCGACGGCAGCTAGCCGCCTGGCGGTACCCCTCAGCCGCCCAGCGGCACCCGGCGTAGCGTCTCGCGCAGGTTGTCCGCCGCGGTGGCCTGCTCCGCGTCCGCGACGGACAGCCAGCGCAGCGGCGCGTCCGGGTTCTCCGGGCGCGTCGCCGCTGGCTGCCCGGTAGCGAAAACGAAACGCAGGTCGCCATGTTCGTGCGCGGGCTCGCCGGCCCCGGCGGGCACAGGCACGATCACCAGGTGAATCAGTGCACCGGACGGCCATGGGGCCAGGTCGGCGAGCCCGGTCTCCTCGCGAGCCTCGCGTAGCGCGATGGCCAGCGGGTCAGTTTCGCCGGGGTCGCCGTGCCCGCCGACCTGGAGCCAGGCCTGCTGGCGCTGATGCCAGCGCAGTAGCACCCGGCCGGTCTGCGGATGCACTACCAGAGCCGACGCGGTGACATGGAGCGGAACCGCGCGCGACCACGGTTCCGGCTCGGTCGCCAGCATGGCGGTCAGCCGGTCCAGGTCGGCGGCCTCGGCCGCGCCTTGCGGCCGGTATCCGGCCAGGAGTTCCGGGAGAGTTGGCACAGCTATCCATACCATGACACCGGCCACCATGACATCGAGACGGGGACCAGGACATGGCCACGATGCGGGCCCTGCTGCTGACTCTGGCCGGGCCCGCCAGCACCGGGCAGCTCAGCGTGCGGATCGCCGGCAGTTACCCGCTGGAGCGGGGAGGCGAAGCATACGAACAGGTGCTATCCCGGCGCAATCCCGGCAAGGTCGTGCTAATCCCGTAGCGGGTCACGCGCTGACGTGGGCTCTTGGTTTTTTTTTAAGATTTCCGCCAATCCGACCCATCCAGTGGGCCACGTGCGCCGAAAGGCACACGTGAACAAAAATCATCGGGATTCCACGACGCCGGGTATGTCCCGGCGCTCTATGCTGCAGGGTGCCGCAGGGGCCGGCCTCGCCGTCACCGCGGTCACCGCATTCGGCGTGGCGGGCGCCACGGCCGCGAGCGCGACTACTGCCGCGGCAAGCGGCACGGCCCAGCCCGCAGCGGACAGCGCCGACAACACCGCCCTGGTCGTGCACGTGCGCGATCTTAAGACCGGTGACATCGAAGTGTTCTCCGGTACCAAGCAGACCCGAGTGCGCGACCGCGCCCTCGCCGCCCGCATCGCTTCGGCGATCAGCTAACCGGAAAAGGGGGACCACACATGTCATCGCATCGCGAAGCACCGGAGATCTCCAAGGACCCGGTTGCCGACAGCACCGACGTCTATGCCTTCATCAGCCCGGACAAGCCGGACACTGTCACCCTGATCGCTAACTACATCCCGCTGCAGGGCCCGGCGGCCGGCCCGAACTTTTACGAGTTCGGCGACGACGTCCTGTATGAGATTCACATCGACAACAACGGCGACGGCCATGCCGATATCAGCTACCAGTTCAAGTTCAGCACCCATGTCGCCGACCCCGGCACGTTCCTCTACAACGTGGGTCCGATCGAGTCGCTGAACAGCCCGAACTGGAACCGCCGCCAGACCTACACGGTCTCGAAGAACGGCAAGATGCTGGCCACGAACCTGGCCTGCCCGCCCTGCAACATCGGCCCGCTGTCCACCCCTGACTACTCCAGCCTGGCCGCTAAGGCCGTGCATGGCCTCAGCGGCGGTGTCTCGGTATTCGCCGGCCAGCGCGCCGACGCCTTCTACGTGGACCTCGGTGCCATCTTCGATCTTGGCGACCTGCGCCCGTTCGAGAACCTGCACGCCCAGTTCGGCCTGCACGCCTTCACCAAGCCGGCGGCCGGGGTTAACGCGGTCAACCACCTGAACGTGCACTCGATCGCGATCCAGGTGCCGACCCATTCGATCACCAAGGGCGGCCACCCGACGATCGGCATCTGGACCACGGCCAGCCGCCAGCGGGCCAGCATCTGGGACACCGACACCGGGCAGACCATGACCAGCGGGCCATGGCGCCAGGTATCCCGGCTGGGCAACCCGCTGGTGAACGAGGTGCTGATCCCGGTTGGCAAGAAGGACCTGTGGAACTCGCAGGAGCCCGCCGATGACAAGAATTTCGCCAGTTACGTGACCCAGCCTGGCCTGGCCGCGCTGCTGCCGGACCTGTACCCCGGCGTGTTCCCGAACCTGGCGGCCATCAACAACTCGTCCAATCCGCGTGCTGACCTGGAAGCCATCCTGCTCACCGGCATCCCGGCCGGGATCATCCCCGGGTTCGAGAACGCCACTGGCACCGTGCTGGCCGACATGCTCAGGCTCAACACGTCGATCAAGCCGACGCCGAAGAACAAGCAGAGCATCTACGGACTGCTCGGCGGTGACGTGGGCGGCTTCCCGAACGGCCGGCGGATCACCGACGACGTGGTGGCGATCGAACTGCGCGCGGTGGCGGGTGTCACCTATGCCCTGGTGGACAAGTCGTTCACCCCGGACGCGGCGGCCGACAAGGTGACCGACGGCCTCACCCCGGCCAGCGTCAGCGCCCAGGAGCTCAGTCACTTCCCGTACCTGGGCACTCCTTACAGCGGTTTCAACAACCCGTCATGAGCACCGTAGTCCTGGACATCGGCGCCGACGTAGGCGCGCTGGTCCTGTACGCCACGGCCGACATGGACGACTGGGAGATTGAGATCAGCCGGGCCGGCCACAAGCGTACGCATTCTCAGGTTCACCACCGCGACACCGGTGAATACGCGGCTGTCTACCCGGGCCTGCCCGCGGGCGACTACACCATCTGGCGTCCAGATGGCGAGCAGGCCATGACCATCACCATTACCGGCGGCAGCGTTACCAGCTGCCGCTGGCCCGGCTGATCAAGCCAGGGGGCACCGAGGGCCGGTGCCGTCCGCCAGGCAGAGGGGGCCTGACGGACGGTACCGGCTGTTTCGTTTCTGGCCGGACGTTCTCATAACTGACTGTGGTGCACTACCTGGTCATGGGGTTAGCCACCCGGACCAGGAACAGCGGTTCGCCGGCCGCAGTGGTGACCAGCATCAGGTAGGGCCGGTTGAACGTGATCATGTGGCCGACCGGCGCGGGCGCCGAGGTCGCCACGATGCCGACCGCCGTCGCCGCCGCGGCCACTGTGCCCTTCTCGCTGACCGCCATGGTGGCATCCTGCTGGACCAGGCCGATGCCGCCCGCTCGCGGCGAGATGCCGGTGAAGTTCGCCGAGCCGCCGAAAGCGGCGCCCATGCCGAGGGAGGCGAGCAGGCCAGTGAAGCTGCCCGCGGAGCTCAGATTCACCTTCGGCATCGCGATCGAGCCCTTGACACCGCGGCTCTGCACTGCGGTGAGCGTGCTGGTGCCAGGCATGGCGCAGCCGGCGCCGGCGCTGGCCGGGGGAAGCAGCGCGACCATCTTGACCTGGCCGCCCCGGTAGGGCAGTGTTACGCCGGTCCAGCCGTCGGCGGTGCCCACCTGGTAGCCGGTGCCGTGCAGGAACTGCGGCCGCACCGTGGCGCCGGCTGCCGTGCGGAACTGCTGCGGGTAGGTCAAGCTGGCGGTGAACTCCTTGGCCCAGGTCGCGTTCAGGTACAGCGCGGACGTGAGCACCCAGCCGAGATCGTGCAGCATGCCGGCGTTCACCAGGTGCTGGATCCGGCCTTTGGTGGCGGCCGATATCGCCTGGTCGATCCGCTGGGCGGCCTGTGCCGGGTCGGTCAGCAGCGGTACCCGCGTCACCCCGGCCCGGTAGCCGGTAGCGAGCGAGTTCAGGTAATCCTGGTTCGTCGGCAGGGACGGGTCCGTCCAGATCTGGTTGCTCTGGGAGAGCGTCACGCCCGGTCCGGTCGCCCTGTTCAGCGCCTTGGTCCGTGCGCTGAGGCCGGCCAGGCTTGCCCCGCCCGGCAGCCGCAGCACCTTCGCCATGGCCTGCGCGGTCGAGCCACGTGCACCCAGGTAGGCCATGCCCAGCCCGGTCGCCATGCTGACCGGGGACAGCAGCAGGTTCTGCTCGGGGTCCTGACGGCACCAGGCGCCGAGCAGATTCAGCCCGAACGCGGTATCGGCGGTCCCGTACGGGCGCGCGTCCGCGGCCGGCTCGGCCTGGACCACGCCGCGGCCGATCCGCGGCGGTGCTGACGGCTGCGCCGCTTCAGCGGTCGCGCACCCCGCCGCCAGTACTGACAACGCGAGGATTCCGGCACCGAACTTCAGCTGTCTGTCCATGGCCGTCTGACGTTCCGGCGGGCGGAACGGTTCCCTGCGGCAAGGCGCGCATGGATGACCGGGACAAGCGGCAGTCATCTGACCGATGCCGCCGGATCAGGGCCGGCCTAGCGTCATCGTCATGATCGAACTCGATCACCGGGCCGGGTATGCCTACCCGGCGCCGGTGGTGTTCCAGGCGGTCGCCGACGTGGCCGAGTATCCGGCCTGGCAGCCCGACGTGAGCGC
>Ga0224568_1000188_pt1 | contig 10560 bp, 14 predicted proteins | sample CLU5metagenome_FD_182727 | JGI IMG/M metagenome (GOLD analysis project Ga0224568, IMG submission 182727) | Spruce litter microbial communities from Bohemian Forest, Czech Republic - CLU5 | ecosystem: Environmental > Terrestrial > Plant litter > Unclassified | place: Czech Republic: South... | reverse complement strand
GTCGTTAGTTCAGAAGTTCGACACTCGTCCTCCGGGCTGGGCCGCTCGTCCGCGAGCGCTTCCCATAGAGCGCGCGGTTGTTCCTCTCTGAACTGCTCGTCCAATGGGAAATGAATTTGGCGTGGCCGTTTGCGCAATTGCATCAGGGCACAGTTGCGGACAATCGTCGTTATCCAAGTGGAGATCTGCGCCTGCCCCCTAAACTGGTTTATATGTTTGTAAGCGGCCAACAGGGCTTCCTGCACAGCATCCTCTGCATCAGCCGCATTCCCCAGAAGTCGAATGCACAGCGATAGAAAGACGGTAAGCGGAGTGACATAACGTTCTGCAATTTCCGATCTGCGCTTTGGCTGTCGACCATCTCTATGCACTGATCATTCTCGGTACGTACGGCGGCTTCCATCATGTTGTTTTCTCACCCCACGAGAGGAAGAGCACGTAACCTGCCAACGCTCAGGTCGCCGCATCATCACGTCATCTACGCGCAAACAGAACGAAACAAGTGCTATCCATCAGGCTCCTCAAGTGATTCGCCCGCGTCCGGCGTGCTTTTTCTCCGGTTGCACCAGGCAGTGGAACATCGCCCGTATTCGGGTTTTCCTCGCCAAACAGTAATTCCTCAAAATTCGGGACGAGTAGCAAATTCTAAGTTGCATCCTTTCAGCGAATTGAGAATGGCATAGCCATTGCATTGGTAAAAGTGCGCCGCGGAGTTAAGAAAACCCATGACGCAGGAGATCGAAAGAAAGGACGAGACATGAAATTCACTTTGTTGCAGAAGCAAACCTCACGCCGCGACATCTTGCGAGGTTCAGTCACGCTAGTCGGCAGCGCGTTTCTGGCGCACCTCTTGCCTACGACGTTGCTGCATGCCTCCGCAGCGGGCTACGCAAAACAAGCACCTTCCCAGCCCGACCTGCTCGCCTATATGCGCGACTGGTTCAACACCTTTCCCATGGAAACGCAAAAGCTTGCTGACAATATCACCATGTTCGACGGCCCTGGCGGAGCCGTGACAGTTCTCACCGGTCCCGACGGCAAATTCGTGGTGGATAGTTTCGTTGCGCCCGCGTGGCCCAGACTCAAAGAGGCTCTCGATGGCCTGGGCAATGCTCCAGTTCAGTACCTCATTGACAGCCACTGGCACTTCGACCATACGGATAACAACGCTCATCTTCACGCCGCAGGAGCCACGGTCCTCGCCCACCAAAATACTAAGAAGCGAATGTCCGAACCGCATGATCTTCCCGTCCTGCTTAGGGCACCAAACGGTGCGCTCATCGGCTTGCATTTCGACCCCTCGCCCGCGGAGGCCTTGCCGCAGGAGACCTTTTCGGATAGTTACAAGTTACAAGCCAATGGCGAAACTCTCGTGCTGCAACACGTTCCTGCCGCGCATACGGACACAGACATCTACGTTCATTTTCAGAACGCCAACGTGATTCAGATGGCCGACCTGTTTTTCAACGGGATGTATCCCTACATCGATCCCGGTACGGGCGGGAAAATCACCGGCGTGATTGCCGCCACCGACAAAGTTCTCTCGCTCGCCGACAATGACACAAAGATTGTTGCCGGGCACGGCCCGCTTGGCAACAAATCGGACCTGACGAAAGCCCGTGACATGCTCATCACTTCGCGCGATCGCATTCAGAAATTGAAGTCGGAGGGAAAATCTGCCCTGGAAGCTGTCGCCGAAAAGCCCTTCGCCGATCTCGACCCAGTCTGGGGCAAAGGCATCATCAATGGCGACCAGTGGGTCCAAATCGTCTATCTGACGCTCTGAGTCTTGCGGTTGAGGATTAGCGGCAGGTCACAGCGCCCTGTTTTCGCTACTCGCTGCGCCGAGCCCGCTTGAGCTCGTGCTCAGCTTAATTAGCAGGAGAGAACATGGGTATTTCACGAGTATTTCCCGCAGTTTCCGGCATTGCTCTTGGCCTAGCCACCTGCATCGGGATGTCGGGCCAAACGGCAGCAACAACAAAGGGAGGGGCAGCGCACATGAGTATTCAAGAAGTTCACGTCCAGCGAGTCAATCTCGTTACCACCGAATCCTTTGACACGGTGGTTGCCAGAATCGACGCACAGATCGGTCATCCTGATATGACTGCATTCCACAAGAGCCTTTCCGCGGCGCAAAACGAAGCCGATATGGAAAAAGTAGTGAATCCGGTGACTCAACCGAACGGAATTATGGAGTTTACGCGGTTCGACCACGGTTCGATACTCCAGAAAGAGAATGGGACGGCCAAGCCTAGAATTCTCCGCATCGTTGCGGGCAATCCCTTGATCATGAAGGAAATGGTGAAGCATGTTGTTGATGCTGCCTCATATGCGCCGGTAACCATCCTCATTGAGGAGCGCCCAGATAGCGTGCGCATCTCGTATGACAGGATGGCCTCCTATCTTGCTCCGTATGGAAACAACGATGTTCTCAAGGTAGCGCGGGAACTTGACGCAAAGGTCGAAAAGATTCTGACCACAGCCGCGAAATAACGTTACGCTCTTTGCTTTTGGGCTTCAGGAAACGCCTACTTAAAGAGGAGTTGGGGATTCGACATGAAACTAATCGTACTTTGCTTGCTGGCCACACTGGTTGCCAACGCTCAGACGGTGAAGCGAGCATATCCGGTGCAGGAAGAAATCCGTGCCGTGTTCGTGCGTTTCGTCGCCGCGCAAAATGCCCATGATGCGGATACCGTCGGGTCGATGATCTGGGATTCTCCCGACTTCCTCTGGGTTTCGCGGGGTAATCCGGTCAGAGGATCGCAGCAGGCAATAAATATCTTTCGTTCCTACTACAAAGGAACATGGCATCTCGAACCAGACATGACTAGATTTAGCGTCACTCCGATTGCAGACGGGGTGGCGCAAGTGCTGGTCCCTGTGGTGTTCACACGTGGTCTTCCAGGTCAGCCGCCTCAAAACGCCGAATATCTGATTAGTCAGACGCTAGTGCACAATCGTGAGGGATGGCATATCACCACGATCCTGCCCGTTGCTAATACACAGCTGAAGTAAGGAGATTTTATGATCGCGAACTACGCAAACGGAGTGCTCATATGCCTAAGGAGAATCTATGTTTGAAGGACTGTTTCAACCCACGCATCTGCTGGTGATCTTCGGAATTGCACTGCTGGTATTCGGTCCAAAGAAGCTTCCCGAACTCGGCAAAGGCATCGGAGAAGGTATTCGTGGCTTCAAGTCAGCCATGAAAGAAAAAGAAGAAGAGAAGCCGGCCAACGGACCCATCGTCGAGGGAGACCAACGCTGACCGACGAAGCTAAAGCCAACGCCATGTGCGCCCAAGACGCCTCGGAGGCAGACAGCGCCAAAAACCATTTCTGGAAGAGATTAAAACGTTAAGGAGGTTTTATGATCGCGAACTACGTGAAGGCAGTGCTCATATGCTTATGCGCCATTGCAATGGCAAACAACTCCGTCGCCCAAACATCAAACACGTCGATAAAGAACATCGTTCTCGTGCATGGAGCGTGGGCAGATGGTTCTGGGTGGAAGGGTGTCTACGACATGCTTGTCAAGGATGGTTTCAAGGTCAGCATCGTGCAAGAGCCGGAGACGTCCTTTAAGGATGACGTGGCTGCCACGAAGCGTACGCTAGCCCTGCAGGATGGACCATGCATTCTTGTCGCGCATAGCTATGGAGGAGCCGTAATCACTGAGGCTGGATCCATCGGTTGTCGGACTGGTGTATGTCGCAGCGCACATGCCTGATACCGGCGAAAAAGAGTCCGAGGATGGAAAGCGCTTTCCGAGCGACCTGGCCAAATCGGGCGCCATCAAGAAAACGCCAGACGGTTTCACTTATATCGACCCGGCACAATTTCATGAATTGTTTGCAGCCGACCTTCCCGATGACCGAGCTGCATTTATGGCGCGCTCGCAGGTGCTCAACTTTGGGGACAACTTCTCAGCGACGATAACCACGGCTGCATGGAGAACCAAACCGAGCTGGATGGTAGTGGCGGGAAGCGATCGAACCATCAACCCCGACCTTGAACGCTGGTATGCCAAACGAGCTGATAGTCACACGGTCGAAGTCGAAGGTGCCAGCCACTCGGTCTATGTATCCCATCCCAAGGAAGTCGCAGATGTAATCGAGAGTGCCGCACGTGCGATTTCGAAATAGCTTGGACTCTGCAGCGAGTCCCTACATCCGGAGGGAGCGAGTGAAGCTTCTTGAGATTCAGGCATCACCAAGAGGCGAATCTTCCGATTCGATTGGCCTCACCCGATCATTCATCGAGGCATGCAAATCCGAGAACGGCTCGATCGTTGTGGATACGTTGAACGTCTGGACTGAACGGCTGCCGGAGTTCGACCACGAGGCAATTGGAGCGAAGTACAAAGCAGTGAAACACGAAACGATGACTGAGGCAGAGTCCAAGGTATGGGAGCGTATTCAATTGTTGATCCAACGCTTTCAAAGCGCGGATCGAATCGTCTTAGGAACTCCAATGTGGAACTTCGGCCTGCCTTACAAGCTCAAACAATTGATTGATCTCGTTGCGCAGAGAAACTATCTGTTTTCTTACGACGGCAAACAGTACGGCCCTCTCTTGAACGTGGAAAAGGCAGTCATCGTCTATACGCGCGGTTCACGTTTTCTGGAGGGAACCCCAATTCCGCCATCGCGATTCGATCACCAAGCAACGTATTTGGGCTTTTGGTTGCAGCTGGTTGGTGTTCGAAATCTTCGGAGTGTGATTGTTGACAACGCGTGGAATCGAGATCGTCGGGAATCAGAAGTGAGCCTGGCCAAGGGCAGAGCAACCTTGGAACAACTGGTTACCTGGTTTCTGAACTAGGCTCGCTGGCACAAGAACGAATCGACGGGAAGCCGTAACTTCGTTGGCAAGTCAGGGGAGGAGGCAGTCCCACCGCGCGTAATAACGATCACGGTTCCGTTGAGTTGCAGAGTCCCGAGTGCCGAAAGCTGCAGATGACTATGCTACCGGCGAAACCGTCCAGCGCGCTGACACTGTGAGGGAGTGGATTGCTAAAACTTGTGCCTTACGCACCGTTGGTTGTTTCTTTGTATTGAATGTCTTGCATTCATCTTCGCGCAAGAAAGGCACCGCGGTAGATTAAGTGCTTCTCCACTACGGTGAAAGGAAATGAACATGGGAAAGCTTGAAGGAAAGACAGCGCTCATTACGGGCGGCAGCAGTGGAATCGGCCTCGCGACCGCAAAACGGTTCGTCGATGAAGGCGCCTACGTGTTCATCACCGGACGGCGGCAAGGTGAACTAGAAACTGCCGTGGGCCAGATTGGCCAAAACGTGACGGCTGTCCAGAGCGACGTTTCAAAAATGGCCGATCTCGACAAACTGTATGCAGCGGTGAAGAAACAGAAGAGCAAGCTCGACATCGTCTTCGCCAATGCCGGCACCGGTTCGTTTGCTCCGCTCGGGCAAATTAGTGAAGAACATTTTGACAAGCAATTTGACGTGAATGTGAGAGGACTACTGTTTACAGTTCAGAAGGCGCTTCCGTTGCTGCAACCCGGCGGATCGATCGTGCTGAACGCATCGATAGTTTCCGCCACCGGCAGTCCCGCGTTCAGCGTCTACAGCGCGACCAAGGCTGCGGTCCGCTCGTTTGCGCGCACCTGGTCCGTAGATCTCAAGGAGCGAAAGATCCGAGTCAATGCAATCAGTCCGGGCATCGTCCCGACGCCTGGCTACAACACTTCGCTGGGGATGACGCAGGAAGAAGTCGATCAGTATGTACAGAGCTCGCTTGGCGATATTCCCCTGGGTCGTCCCGGCACCGCGGATGAAATCGCGAAGGCCGTCTTGTTCCTGGCCTCCGACGACAGCAGCTACGTAACCGGCATCGAGTTGTTCGTGGATGGCGGCTTGGCTCAGATATAGCCGGCGCTGTGCCCGGAACGGAGAATGCGATGCAAAGTGCGGACGATCTCTTGAGAAGGAACTTGGAAGCATTCGGCGAGCGTGACGCGGAGAAGCGGCGCACGGCGATATCGACGATATGGGAGTCTGACGGAGTATTCATCGATCCTGACGGGACGCACATTGGAACCGAAGCCATCGACAAAGCTGTCGAGCATCTCTTGCTGAAGTTTCCGGATTTCGTGTTCAACGAGTTGGCCGCACCCGACTCCCATCACGAAATAGGAAGGCTCGCATGGGGCTTCGGCCCCGAGGGGAGAAAGCCAGCGGTCACAGGCCTCGACGTGATTGTCTCGAAGTGCGGCAAGATTAAAGCACTCTACACATTCCTCGATCCCGCTTAGAGGGGGCGCAACACTAGCGAAAGGCGAAGTTAGCGATAACGTAGTTTTGGGCTCCACCTAAAGGAGATGGTATGTCAGACAAGATTACCCTCGTTGTTCGCTTTCGTATGAAAGAGTCTGCGAAGAAGGAATTCACCGCGAGGATGCGGGATATCTTCGCACACATTGTGAAGGAGAGAACGTTCGTTCAGGCTTCGTTGGTCCAGGACATGCGAGATCCGAAGAACATTCTGATCTACGAGGTATGGAATGAGAGTCCGGAGTCGTTCATGAAGAACCAGATGAGCAGGGCTTATCGCGCGGAATTCGAGAAGATGATTGTCGACCTGAAGATTGATCGAACTCCAGCGTGGTATTCCACCATCGCAGAATGGACAGGGGCTGAATTCCGCGGGCGAGCGATGAGTATCGCGCAAATGGTAAACGGCAAGTGATCACACAATCTATGTCCAATCTAAAAGGGAGAATTCGTATGTTTCGAGGCACACTCAAAGCAGGTTTTGTCTATGTGGTATTGCTCACAGCGCTAGCCGGAATAACGGCCCAGGCGCAGAACACTCCAGTGAAAAACGTCGTGCTGGTCCATGGCGCGTGGGCAGATGGCTCTGGCTGGAAAGGCGTCTACGACATTCTCGTCAAAGACGGATACAACGTCAGCCTTGTCCAAGAGCCTGAGACATCTTTCCAAGATGATGTCGCCGCGACGAAGCGCGTCCTGGCTCTACAAGATGGACCGTGCATTCTTGTGGCTCATAGCTACGGAGGAGCCGTAATCACGGAAGCGGGCACGGATCCGTCTGTGGCCGGATTGGTATACATCGCGGCCCACATGCCCGACGCAGGAGAAAATGAGTCGGACGACGGAAAGCGCTTCCCCAGCGACCTTAGCAAGTCTGACGCTATAAAGAAGACAGCCGACGGCTTCACTTACCTCGACCCGCCGCAATTTCACGAGTACTTCTCAGCCGATCTGCCGGCGGAGCAAGCCGCCTTCATGTCGCGGTCGCAGGTGATGAACAAGGCCGAGAATTTCAGAGGAGTTATCACCACGGCTGCCTGGAGAAGTAAACCAAGCTCGATGCTGGTAGCCGGAAGCGACAGAGTCATTAACCCCGATCTCGAACGTTGGTACGCAAGTCGGGCCGGCAGCCGCAAAGTCGAAGTCCCCGGAGCCAGCCACTCGGTCTACGTCTCGCACCCAAAGGAGGTTGCAGCGCTGATTGAAGATGCAGCCAAACACGTTCGCTAGAGGAGCGCTCCCCCATTCGTCAGCATTATTGGAGAAATGAAATGCCACAGACTACGGAATACGCGCAAACATCGACTCGCTCCTGGACGACGAGGCGCGACGAGAAGCGACGGCGCATGCAACTCGTCCAACCCTGGATGAAGGGGCCGGTCCTCCCCAAAGAAAAGATCGTCGACGCTCTCGAAACTCTGATCGTCAGCGGTGACAGCATTGTGCTTGAGGGAGATAACCAGAAACAGGCTGATTTCCTCTCAGGTGCCCTGGTAAAGGTTGATCCGAAAAAGGTTCACGATCTGCATCTGATCATTTCGAGTATCAGCCGGCCCGAACAGCTCACATTGTTTGAACTGGGAATCGCGAAGAAAATAGATTTCTCCTACGCTGGCCCACAAAGCCTGCGCGTCGCGCAATTATTGGAAGATGGCAAGCTCGACATTGGAGCGATCCACACCTACGTCGAACTTTACGCCCGCTTGCTCGTCGATCTTGTCCCCAACGTAGTCCTCGTCTGCGCGGAACAGGCGGATGCGGAAGGCAACATTTATACCGGGCCCAACACTGAAGACACGCCGGTCATTGTGGAAGCGGCTGCCTTTCACGACGGAATCGTCATCGTGCAGGTAAACCAGATCGTCGACAAATTACCGCGTGTCGACATTCCCGCCTCATGGATCGATGTTGTGGTCGAGGCTGACAGACCGTTCGCAATCGAACCGCTATTTACCCGTGACCCGCGCCACATCGACAACCTGCAAATTCTGATGGGCATGATGATAATCCGTGGCATCTACGAGCGTCACCAGGTTCGCTCCTTGAACCACGGTATTGGCTTCGATACGGCGGCCGTCGAACTCCTCCTGCCGACCTACGGAGAGTCGCTAGGTCTGCGCGGAAAAATCTGTGAACACTGGGCGCTCAATCCACACCCGACGATGATTCCCGCAATCGAAAGTGGTTGGGTAAAAAGCATTCACTGTTTCGGCAGCGAAGTTGGTATGGATCAGTATGTGGCAGCGCGGCCGGATGTCTTCTTTATTGGACGTGACGGCAGCCTTCGTTCCAACCGGGTGTTGTGCCAGCTCGCCGGACAATATGCGGTTGACGCTTTTATCGGATCGACGCTGCAGATGGATGGGGATGCGAACTCTTCGACTGTCACCAGCGGCCGACTTTCTGGATTCGGCGGCGCACCAAACATGGGACATGATCCTCATGGCCGGCGTCACAGCACGCCGCCCTGGCTTGATCTAATTACCGAGAAGAAGCCCATCGTTCGCGGTCGAAAGCTTGTGGTACAGACTGTGGGGACCTTTCAGAAGGGCGGCGTTCCTGCGTTCGTTGAGACTCTCGACGCGGTCCAGGTTGGCAAGCAAGCAGGAATGCCGATCGCGCCCGTCATGATCTACGGCGACGACGTCAGCCATGTCGTAACCGAAGAGGCATCGCATATCTCTACAAGGCCGAAGGGCAGGAGGAGCGCCGCCGCGCACTGGCAGCGGTAGCAGGAGTGAGCCCGGTTGGTCTAAAGGCGATCTCTTCTGAAACAGCGGTACTGCGAAAAAAAGGTGTCGTCGCGTACCCGGAAGATCTAGGGGTTCACCGACTGGAGGCGAAGCGTTCCCTACTCGCGGCACGAAGTGTGGAGGATCTAGTCGCCTGGTCCGGTGGACTCTATAACCCGCCGTCACGGTTCCGGAGTTGGTAATGCGTGCAGACTTCCTATTCGAGACGGATTTCAGAAATCCTTCCTTCCTTGCCTACGATCAGGCGCGAGCGGTATGGCTGGCGCGCCTTGGCCGTCAGGCGCTGATCGCGGAGGCGGAGTTGACACCAAAGCCTGGCCTGGTCGATCGCCGCGGTTCTGGAGCACATTCCGATCTGTCGCTCGCAATTATGAGACGTTCTGCCTTCACGATTGAGCCATACTTCTGCCAAATGGCCGCCGTCTCCCAAGGAAGTTATCCCAGCCAGGCGTTGCGGGAACGACTTGCGCTCATTGGCCGCAATGCCGAACGGGCGATGCTGAGGGCAACTGGTGGGAGCAACTCACACAAAGGCGCAATCTGGATACTGGGATTGCTGATCTCCGCTGCTGCTCTGCTGGATGAGGACAAGGCATCGGCTTCGGTAGTCGCTGCAACAGCTAAGAAGATTGCGTCCTTCGAAGATCGTGCGGCGCCTCGACTCATCTCGCATGGTGACATGGTCGCCCAACAATATGGTGTCCCCGGAGCGCGAGGTGAAGCTCTTCGCGGCTTTCCCCACGTCGTTAACTTAGCTCTACCCATGCTCCATTCGAGGCGCGCCGGCGGTGCAACCGAGCGCGTGGCTCGTCTGGACACACTGCTTAGCGTCATGTCCCGGTTGGATGACACCTGTCTGCTGTATCGCGGAGGAGAAGAAGCGCTCGTTACGGCAAAAGACGGCGCCGCTGCCGTGCTGAACGCTGGTGGTAGTGGAACTCCATTTGGAGAGCAGCAATTAAAGCGTCTCGATCGCCAGCTTCTAGAAATGGAAGTGTCGCCGGGTGGCAGCGGAGATCTTCTGGCGGCGACCCTGTTCCTTGACGCGATCGAGCGGGGACAAGAGGAAGTGGAAGCAGACCGGAACGGATTGGAGGATACAGATGGAGCACATCGAGCTTGATTACCCTGCAAAGAGAAAGATTTCCAAAAGGGCCCATACCGGTGTCGTCGGTTCTGGAGATCTGGAGGTACTGTTGGAGCCCGCCAACGGCAATAGTGCCCATGTTTCGATTCGGACCAGCGTCGACGGTTTTAGCACGACCTGGAAAGCGGTACTGGACCGATTCTTCTCGACATACGACGGTGCAGTCCGCATCCAGATCAACGACGCTGGGGCGACACCCGGCAGCGTTCAGTTGCGTTTGGCGCAGGCAGTGGAGGTAAGTGAGCGATGAGCGATCAAAGGTTAGGTGCAAACTTCATCAACCGGCAGAGTTTCATTGAGCTCAACGCAAGGGAACGGGCTACGGCGCTTTTCGATGCGGGAACGTCGCGCGAGCTCGTTG
>Ga0224568_1000187_pt1 | contig 10569 bp, 4 predicted proteins | sample CLU5metagenome_FD_182727 | JGI IMG/M metagenome (GOLD analysis project Ga0224568, IMG submission 182727) | Spruce litter microbial communities from Bohemian Forest, Czech Republic - CLU5 | ecosystem: Environmental > Terrestrial > Plant litter > Unclassified | place: Czech Republic: South Bohemian... | reverse complement strand
CAGCTCGTAAGCATCGCCAAACGCCTCGCCATCAGCTCGTGAGCCAACTCCCCCGGTGACGTACATCTTGGTGGTCGTCATGTCTTCCCAGAGCCGATTGAGCGTTTGCAAATAGGTTGGATCGCCCGTCTCCATGTAATAGTCGGTTGCTCCGCAACAGGCGTACATGGCGCGAACCGCGTGCCCTTGCATTTTGGTCCGCGCCGTAAACGGAGTTCCGCTGAACATGTAAATCGTCCGGCGTTCCGGCATCTCGATACGAGGATCTCCCTGCAGGATGTATCCGGCAAGGTCGAGCTGACGTTTATCACCAGTAATGCGATAGAGCTCGATCAATCCCATCTCAATTTCGGGATGGCCGGATACGATAGGCTTTTTTGGCGCTGGACCGTAATTCGGGATGAGGAAGTCATTCACGAAGCGAATGCCGGCATCGAGCAACCGGCGATCACCCGTGGCTCGATAGTAAGCAATCGCGCCCTGCAGCATGTGTCCGATGTTGTATAACTCATGTCCAGTCGATTGCGTTTGCGGAAGCATTCGCAAAGATTTGCGATCATCCTGATAGTAGGTGTTGAGGTAGCCGCTAGGTTCCTGAATTGCGATTACTTCGTCAATCATTTTGTCAGCGGTCGCCCGAAGTTCGGGACGATCGCCGGATTGCAGTACGAATCCAACGGCTTCGGTCCACTTGTAAATATCGGAGTCGGCAAATACCGGTCCGATTTGCTCGGCAGTGCTCTTGCCTACCACACGGCGGAAATTATTCATACGGCCATTCGATTCCAGCAGATCGTGCATGCTGGGAATGCTCTTGGTCGCGCTGATTTCGCGGCGTGGTGCCCAGAAGCCGCTGGTGATGGTCACGGCATGCACTGGAATATCGCGCAGCTTGGCATGAGGCGACTTGGCAAGATTTTCGACGCCTTGATCTTTCCAACTCGGCGAGTCGGTTAGCGTCACGGGAGTTTGTGAGGCCGGCTTTTCGTCAGCCACATTCGCAGCAAAAGCCCGGCGAACTGGAAGTGACGACACAGCGGCCACTGAGACAGCCGAAGCCACGAATTGTCTGCGCGAGATGTTTTTCTTTTCAGCCATATCCTCTTATCCTTAACTACAGGGACCATTGAATGACGGTGTAGGAGCGCGCCGGCACCTCAAACTTGCTCTTGCCTCCAGAAGCGGCCGGAACCGTGAATGATTGCGGGGCGACTCGCTGCGGCGCGGCAAAGCTGTTCGACGCCTTAAGGTCATCGCCGGTCAAAAGATTTGCCGAGATCACACGAGTCGGAGCAACATCTTCCCAAACTACCTCGACGTCATGAGACTTGGCCAGATCGCGGTTCAAGATGAAGAGAGAAATTTTCCCATCGGTCTTGTCGTACGAAGCCGCGGCATCCACGTACGCAACCGAATCCAATCCGGAAACTTCGTACGTGGAGGACTCGACCAGCAGATTCAGCACCGCTCCTCTGGCAAGTTGCAAGGCCCAATTGTAGGGATAGTAGATCGTCTGCTGGAACAAGCCGTTTGCATCCGTCATGATCGGGGCGATCACGTTCACCAACTGCGCGAGGCAAGCGAGTTTTACTCGATCTGCATTACGCAATAATGAATTGACCAGTCCCCCGACCAGCAAGGCATCTTCCAGGTTATAGATTTCTTCCAGCAAGTGCGGCGCTTCCTGCCGGTGCCCGTCCACCGCATCCCCTTTAGTGGTGCGATACCAAACGTTCCATTCATCAAAAGAGAGCCACAGTTTTTTCGGCGACCGCTTGTGCCCGCGCACCAGATCGCAAACCGCAACCGTCTCGGCAATCTGACGCTCCATGCTCAAATTCAAGGCAAGATATTTCGAAGTGTCGCCACCCGAATCGCGCTCATTGTTGCCAAAATACCGGTGGAGCGAAAGACCATCCACATAGTCATAGCACTGCTCCAGCACTTCACGATCCCATTCAAGATAGCTGGGCATAAACGGGCCGCTGGAACCGCAAGCAATCAGCTTCAATGAGGGATCGACATAGCGCATCTGCCGGGCGGCATCGGCGGCCTTCAATCCATATTCTGCCGCCGACATGTGGCCGATCTGCCAGGGGCCGTCCATCTCATTACCCAGGCACCAATGCTGCACGTTATAAGGATTGGGAATGCCATGCTGGCGCCGCAGTTCGCTCCACTTCGTCCCCTTCTCTACGTTGCAATACTCCACCAGCGCCGCTGCTTCTTCTGCGGTGCCGGTGCCGAGGTTCAATCCCATCAAAGGCTCGGTCCCGGCGGCCTTGCACCAAGTCATGAACTCGTTGGTCCCGAACTTGTTGGATTCGATCGTGTCCCAGGCTTTGTCGAGTGTGCGTGGGCGGTTTTGCATCGGCCCAACGCCATCCAGCCAGTTATATCCGGAAACGAAATTGCCTCCCGGATAGCGAATAATCGGAACTCCCATCTGGCGGATTTCGTTGAGAACATCCTTACGAAATCCGTTCGCATCGGCAAGCTTCGATCCCGGATCATAGATTCCTTCGTAGATGGCCCGGCCCAGATGTTCGAGAAAAGATCCGAACAGATTGCGGTCGAGGGGCGCGATGGTTCGTCTGGAATCGACGTAGACTCGGGCCGCGGTTGTAGAGCCTGACGACGCAGCCTGACCCGGCTTTCCGGTCACACTCCCATGTGCGAGGGCGCCGAAAAGTGTCGTCGCCGAACATGCAACTCCCGCGTTTGAAGCCTGTTTTAAGAACCGGCGTCGGGAAGAGGAAAACTTATTCATGGCACCCTTTCTAGCTGATTCTCCCAATCTAAGCGCAGCGTGGTTCGGTGGCAAACCCTGCCGACAAGCGCATAAGCACTCGACCTATAACTACGCCGTATCTTGCCTGAAGCAATGTACCGGCATCGTCTACAAAAAACTAGCGAGCCGAAGTTGACTCCGGCTCGCCCCGAAGCCCTATCAAAAATCAGCTAGAACGCTACCCGAAGACCCAACTGCAAACTTCTCGCGGGAAGCGCAGTAATGGATTTGCCGAAAGTTGCATCCGCCATGTTGGGATCGACCGGTCCCAGGTTTCCATGGTTTAACAAATTGATGAAATCAAAACGAAGTTGCAGGTTGCCCTGCTCGCCGATCCAGGGGATGCGGTTGTTTTTCAGTACGCTGGCATCCATCTGGAACATGCCGGGATTGCGGTAGATGTTGCGTGGCTCATTGCCTTCCGTCGTAGCAGCGGGAACCGGGAAATCGGCTGCTGTGAACAGTCCATTTATGTACGTGGAACGGCTATGCGACCCGCTAAAGTCCTGCATGGGCTTATTAGGCACATCCCAGTTGTTGCCGTCGAGGTTGTAGTCGCCAGGGTTGACAGAAGCATCCGCCGGGTTGGTGTTGTAGACCCAGAAGGGCGTGCCAGTTTGAACGGCAATGATTGTGGACGCTTCCCAGCCCGAAGTCAGGATACTCGCGATTCCGCTCTTGAAGCCGGGTAACGTATACGACCCAGAAAACGAGAAGCGCTGCCGCACATCGTAATTCGCATCCCCGTAGTAACTGAAGTAGGCATGCTGATCGGGAATGCTTAAGCCGCCGTCCTGGTCAAAGCGGGTACCCGCCTCGGGATAGTCCTTTGCATGCGCCAGTGTGTATGAACCCTGGAAGCTACCTCTGGATCCCGCTTTCCCGCGCAGAAATAAAATTGCCGCGTTATAGGTGGCTTGATTGGCGTTATTAACGTAAGTGATAGCGCCGAAGTTGGGATTCAGCCGGGTGAGAGCTTCGCTGGCGGCCGTTGTACCGCTGGCGGGGGTGACTACAACTCCGCCAGGGAAACGGTTCACATCCGTACCATCCAGTCCGTTGTAGCTGCGCGAACCGGAGTAGTTGGCTCCAGCCACCAGTCTCCAGGGAAGCTGGTGCTCCACGCCGATAACATAGTTCACCGCCAGCGGCGCTTTCATGTTTCGGTCAAGAGAATCTACACTTGCCTGAGTGCCCGGCAACCCTCCCGCCGCGTCCAGCGAACCCGCTGGAATAGTTGGCAGGGGAAAATTGAAGGGGTAAGTACCAGAAGGCGCGAGGGCAAAAATGGGCTGAATCCCCGTGCCGCCTTCGAAGAAGGTCGCGCCGATAATGCCCGGAGGGTTAAGCCGAGTTTGGTCGACGCTCTGGCCCATCACAACCCAGTCGTGGTATACGCCCACTCCTCCACGAATAGCCCAGTTTCCAGTCTTAGTCGGATCCCACGAGAAGCCGATTCTGGGGCTAATGAGATTCTTCATGGGATTGGCAAATACCTGGGGCACGGTACCCACGGTGGCTTGCGCAACCTGTTCGTTAAAATTCCCCGCTGTGCCCAAGCTCAGAGCGCTAAATTGGAAGCCGCTGTTTCCCCATGGGATGTGGTTCGTAAAATCGTCCCAGCGTAAGGAAAGTGTCAAGGAAAGATTTGGTTTCGCTTTCCAATCGTCTTGCGCGAAGAAGCCAAAGGGATTTGTCTGTCCGCCGAAAGCTACCGAAGCGGGCTGGCCGGTTAGAGGATTGTAGGTGGCTGATTCGCTACCCGTCACCTGGTCCTGCACTAGATCCAACAAGGTATTGAAGGTGAAACTGGGCCGAACATAGTCTGGAGTGAAGTCGCCGTGTTCAATTCCTTTGGCTCCGTCGTAGCCGAACTTCCAGGTGTGCTTGCCACGGACCCAACTTAAGACTGAGCGCCAGTTGTACATCGGACCGCGATACGCTCCCGGTCCAAATCCTCCACCAACCTGGAAACCTTCACTGATGCTGTTTACCGTAATGGCTGGCACTTTAAGATTGGCATCTTGCCCGTTCGCGCCACCTACGCTGGCAAAAGCAAAGGCAGATTCCCACAGAACACTGGAATTGATGGTACGGGTATAGTCGATCTGTCCATACCGGTTTCGCATGATGTTCAGGGCCTGCAAACCAGCCCTGGGGGAGGGCTGCTGCTGATCGAACGAATCATTGTAGTAGCTGAGATAGAGTCGGTCTTTCTGGGTGAAGTACTCATCCAACCGGAAGTTGTATTGCAGGGCGTTGTAATAAGGGCTGGCTACAAAGTTCCCGTAGTCGCGCACACTCAGGGCGCAAGGAATGCCTGTTGCTGAGCCCGCACCGCAATTGCCAGCGCCGAATACGGTTTGCGCGTTGTCCACGGTCCCATTCGGAATCAGCCGGCTGGCTGGCCATCCCGTCAGCACTTGCGTTCCCACGGTATTAGGAAAATTCGCTTGCGCCCACGACACAAACGCCGGATCTTCAAAAGTCTGAGTACCGGTGTTAGCCGCGGCGGAAGTGGTCGCCCAAAGCTTTTCAAAATCGGCAAAGAAGAATGTCTTGTTCTTCATGATCGGCCCACCTAACGTTCCGACCAGATCTTTTCGGGCAAACGGGGTAAATGCGTTTCCTGTCACAAAATCAGGAGTCGCCTGGAAGTCCTGATTGGTAAAAAAAAGGCTGCCACTGCCATGGAATTGATTGGTGCCCGATTTTGTTGTCACCTGAACCAGGATCGAACTGCCCAGATTGTCTTCCCCGTCCCATGAGTTGGTCTGCATTGTGACTTCCTGCACTGCCTCTGGAATGGGAGCGAGAATGATATTGCCGTTTTGGACGGGGCTGGTGACGTTCAGACCATCCACCATCACCAGATTTCCTGTATAGCTGCGCCCGTTCGCGCTAATCTGCGGGGTCTGGGTCCCGAAGTTATCGGCGAAGCCGCCCGGCGATTCCCCGGTGGCGCGAGTACCTGTTCCGACAACACCCGGCGCGACCGCCAGGATATCCCAAAGATTGCGATTAGCCTCTGGAAGATCGCGGACGGTTGCGGAAGAAAGCGTCGTCTCCAAGCGACTGTCGTCGGTATCGACCGCCGGAGGCGCTACTTCAACAGTCACGGTCTGCTGCGCTCCAGCAAGGGGAAGCGCCAGATTGATGCCCTTGGTTTCGGCGGTGGTGAGGGCGAACTTCGATTCTACCTTTTGAAAACCTTTAGCTTCGGCCGTCACAACATAACTGCCCGAGGGAAGACTGCTGAAGCGATAGTTGCCAGTATCACTGGTGGTGATGGTGGCTGTGACTCCGGTGTCGACATTGCGTAATTGCACGGCAGCACCGTTGACCGCGGCCCCAGCGGGATCAGAAACCACGCCCTGGATATTGCTGCTGTATTGGGCCAAAGCGGAGAGAGAGCAAAACCCTAAAGTCAAAAGGGACCACAGGCGCAGGGAACGGCACAACGCTGAACGAGTCATTAACTTCCTCCCACATCACAGTGCGAAGGTTTTTAAAGTAAACGATTTCTCGGTAATCGAAAAAGGTTATATCCCTATGTGTCGGGCACTGTCAAGGAGTATTTAATGAACTCTCTGGCAAGTAAATGAACTCAGCAACTAACACACAACACCGGGAAGTTTTGTCACCGAAACCAGATTAGAGCGCCCACGCGTGCTTGGGGCAATCAAACAGCAGCTAATAGCGATTCATAAACCAATCGTGCCCAAACAAACCAGATTCAACTGCCGCACATAATTATGTTAAATGTAATCAGCAGCTTGCGCTGGCCCGAGCCTGGGAGATATTCCTCAAGAATACTGTGCACCACGACCCTCGCGACCATGCAGTGAAGCCAATATTTGCCCCGCAGATGCGATAGTGTCTTAACCTTTTTGGGAACGCAGCATTCATGCTTCGTCGATCAGATGAGCGCCGGTTATCGGGGCGAGGGTTTTTGCGGCATTGAGTATGACGTTTCCTGCTGAGGCCAGTTTTGACATACAATGACCCATTTTTTGCGTCGCGAGAAAGCGATTTCCACACCCCTAAAGCAGTTTCTGATAGGGGGCGGAGTGGAGGTTCTCAATCGCAAATCGGCTTTGCAATTTTGAAGGGTGGGAACAGACTGGTCATTCCCCAAGAGTCACGCGCAACCGCGTCACCATATCTCAACGCGATCTTCGGATTTCAGATATAGCTTGTCGCCGGGCACGATGCCGAAAGCTTTGTACCAAGCTTCGACGTTGCGTACTGTATCGCTACGGTATTCTCCTGGCGAATGCGTGTCAGTTGTGATCTGCCGTCTCAACGCGGCTTCGCTCTGAATCCTCCGCCATCTCTGGGCAAACGCCAGGAAAAAGCGCTGTTCGCCACTCAGTCCACCAATTACGACATCGGGTTTGCCTTTCAGTGATAGGACGTAGGCGTCATGCGCCGTCAGCAACCCTGCCAAGTCAGCAATGTTTTCACTCAGCACCTGTTTTCCATTGATACAAAGATTAGCGAGCGGGCAGTAGCCGTCAAATTGCACCTCCAGCTTCGCCGCCGCCGCATGGTACTTGGCCGTGTCTTCCGCGGTCCACCACATGCCAAGGCCGCCTTCATCATCGTAAATATTTCCTAGCTCGTCGAAGCTGTGGCTGATTTCGTGGGCGATGCCGGCGCCCGCGGAACCGTAGTTGGACGCCGCGTCGCCCCGGTAATCGAAATAAGGTGGCTGCAAGAGACCCGCCGAGAAAGTCTCCGTATTGGGCGTAAACATGATGACCGCGCCGACGATTTGCGGATCGATTCTCCACTCCGCGGTATCGGCCGGTTGTTTCAGCTTGGCCAGATTGTGCAAACGATTGAAGGCTTCCGCGCGGCGCATATTTCCGAAGGCGTCGCCACGCACGACCTCGAACGTCGAATAGTCGATCCACGTGTCAGGATAGCCGAGGCCAATTTTCAGCGTGCCCAGTTTGGCCAACGCTTTTTCTTTTGTCTGCGGCGACATCCAAGTGAGATTTGCAATGCGCGCGCGATAAGCAGTGAACAGGTCGGCGACCATGGCTTGCGCCTTCGCCTTCGCTTCAGGCGGAAAATAACGTTGCGTATAGAGTTGGCCTACCGCCTGGCCCAGCGTAGCGTTGGTGGCAGCGATAGCGTCTTTGTTGCGGTCCGGCGTCTGCTGCGTGCCCGACAGGATCGCGGCCGCGGACTTAGGTAAGACGCTTTCATAATGTGCGATCAGGTGAACCCTGAGATAGTCCTTCCACAGATCAATGTCCTCACTGCCCACAAGGGCGGAGGTTCCGGTCACCGCCGACGGTTGCCAAACAATGAATTCCGTCTGCCCGGCAACTCCGGCCGACTTGAAATAAGCGTCCCAGTCCATGCCCGGCGCCTTGACATTGAAATCGTCGCGCTTCCACGGATTGTTCTGCCTGAAGACGTCGGCGGCTTCGGAGTCTGGGGCGTGAGATTGCGCTATCCGGATCTCAAGCGACAAAATACGCGCGGCTTTGGTCTCCGAATCCGCAACGCCTGCCAGTTTCAGGATTGCCGCAATGTGTGCCTGATACTGAACGCGCAACGCGGCTATTTTGGGCGAGGGGTCAAGGTAGCTGTCGCGATCGGGCATTCCCAGACCGCCCTGCCACAGGTGGAAAACGTAGCGCCGCGAATCCGTAAAACTCTGGTTCACCCATACACCGAAAACATGGTCCGCATTGGCCGTGAGCCCGTCGACTTCGGTATTCAAAGTCGTGCCGAGATAGGTTGACAGCGATGCCTTGTTGGTGATGGCTGAGATCGCCGCCATTTCGTCGGCCAGCGGTGTCAGCCCCTTGGCCTCGATGGTGTCTTGATCCATGAAGCTGGCGTAATAGTCGCCAACCTTCTGTGCAAGGCTGCCCTTGATGGGTTGAGCCGCGGCCGCGTCTTGAATCAGATTGCGCACCCGCTCGCTGGTTTTCTCCGTCAATATTACGCGCGTGTCGAAGCTCGGTTGGCCTGCGGGTATCTCCGTCCTTTTGAGCCAACCTCCATTAGCGTAGCGGTAGAAGTCATCGCCGGGCTTGATGGAACCGTCCACCTCTTGATCCTGCGTATTCGCATTTTGAGGACCCTGTGCGACCCCCGTACTAAGAGTAACCACCGAAGCGAAGACAACGATTAGCACCGTAGTACGAAAAAAAGACAGGGGCATGAAGATCCTTTCAAATGAGATGCCGATGAACATAAAGCCAAAGCGGGAGTGTGGCTCTGCGAAAGCACGACAACAAGCTTCACGGCGAGGCAATTCCACGACCTGATTTTCGCATTCACAACGGAGGCAAACGAGCTGTTTTCGGACGTGATTAATTTAGTATTTTGGGAAGTTCCGAGCGTGCCATTCCTGGGGAGCCTACTTCTGTTGATCTGCCCAGTTCACAATTACCGTGACTGGTAGAGGGGATAAAAAATTGTGGTGCCGGGAGGGGGAATCGAACCCCCACAGAGCTTTCGCCCCTGCGGATTTTAAGTCCGCTGCGTCTGCCAATTTCGCCATCCGGCTCGCGATTATTTTAGATTATCAGTTCGGGAATTACTGGCAGGAGCAATTATTACCTGCCGCCAGTTCTTTACAGTTTCGCTCCAACGCCTATCACCGCGCACACCACCCCATTACTGCATCTCATTCGACAACAGGGTTTATTCTAAGAGCTACCTTGCTCAAGGCGCAGGGCATCAGAATATTGCGGAGGGATTCATGAATCGTTTTTCGAAGCTGTGCCGCCTCGTGTGCCTGCTCATTTTTCTTATCCCTGCATTCTTTGTGCCTGTTCTTCACGCCGGGAATGATGTCCTCGGCCGGGTTGATCTCGTCGGAGCGTCGAAAGTCGAGGATACATCAGGAGTTTGGGTCGATGACCAATACGTCGGCTATCTCAGTGAACTGAAAGGATCGAAAAAACTTCTGCTGTTGCCGGGCGAACATGAAATCACGGTTCGCCAGGGAGGGTATCTCGATTTCGTTCAGAAAATACAGGTGCGAGCCGGAGAACCGCAGACTCTGAACGTAAAGATGGAAAAAGATACTAGAGTTCAACTGCCGAAAATTACGGCGGAAATCAAATTGAAAGTGGCGCCAAACCGTGCCGCGGTGTTTGTCGATGGCGTGTTCGTCGGCCATGTGGCGGAATTCGGCGGAGCAGGTCGGGCGCTGCTGGTCGCCCCGGGAAAACGCAAAATCAGAATCAGCCTGCCGGGATATCAGCCCTTTGAAACCGATATTGAAATGGTGGCTAATCAGAAATCAACGGTCAAGACAAATCTGGTAAAGGGGGGATCGGCGGAAGGAGTTCCTCTATCGCAACCGCAGTAAAAACGAACGTGGCCGAGCGTAAGAAAGTTTTGTTTTACAACGATTCGAACGAAGCCATTACGGCGCCGTAGCGGCGGCCGCAACTGGTAACCCGCGCTGCTTGCGCAGTTCGGCCAGAAAAGAATCCGGCTCTAGACTCGCATGGTTGTGGAAGAGATCGAGCAAAGGATCTTCTCCCGTCTCGCGGACACTTTGCGCAACCTGCACAATTTCAGTTTCCAGGCCTTCAGGTTCGACCATTAATTCCGGCATCGTGTCCGGATTTTCTGCAAGCGAGCTCAGAAATTTTTCCAGCAGCATGCGATGCTCCGGCGTAGTCTGGGTAAACTCCACACCCATCCCTTTTTCGGCGTGCATCACACGAACTATGCCTTCAGACCGGAGCTGTGCTCCACCCGCGCGCATGGAAAGCGTGACGCGTGTGGAAACAGGA
>Ga0224568_1000186_pt1 | contig 10624 bp, 7 predicted proteins | sample CLU5metagenome_FD_182727 | JGI IMG/M metagenome (GOLD analysis project Ga0224568, IMG submission 182727) | Spruce litter microbial communities from Bohemian Forest, Czech Republic - CLU5 | ecosystem: Environmental > Terrestrial > Plant litter > Unclassified | place: Czech Republic: South Bohemian... | reverse complement strand
GTTCGCGAGCTGGCGGGAAAGTCTGGAGCTCGGGCTGGCCAGGGGGATGTCGGCGGCACGGCGGCAGGCGCTGGAGACAGCCATCCAGGCCGAGCACTATCAGGGCACGCACGAGGCGCTGGTCGCGAGCTATGTAGCAGGCAGCGGATACGGCTCGCTGGCCGCCGACCTGGCCCGCGCGTCCGAGACGGCCAATAGCGGCTATGCCGAGCTCGCCCGCTACCTGCGCGAGGACTACGCGCCGCGGGCCAGGCAGGGCGACGGTGTCGGCGCGGACCGGTACGCGGTGGGGGCCAGGCTGAACCTGGGCGCGGACATCGACTTCGCTGACGCCTACCAGTGGGGCTGGGCTGAGCTGGCCAGGATCGAAGCCGAGATGGTCGCCGAGACGGACCGGGTCAAGCCAGGTGCGAGCATCGCCGAAGCCGAGTCCTTCCTGGACCAGACCCAGTTCGTCGACGGCACCGACGCCTACCTTGGCTGGCTGCAGGATCAGCACGACCAGGCGATCGAGCGGCTCAACGGCGCGCAATTCGACATCGCCGAGCCGCTGCTCACCATCCAGGCGGTGCTGGCGAAGGGATCGACGTCAGGAGCCGCCTACTACACGCCGCCCAGCGAAGACATGACCAGGCCGGGCCGCACCTGGTGGCCGCTTGGCGGCCGGGACAAGTTCGAGACCTGGTCTGAACTGTCCACCGTGTTTCATGAGGGCGTACCAGGCCACCACCTGCAGAACGGCGCGGCCAAGCTGGCCGGGGACCAGCTGTCCAGGTTCGCCAAGACCAGCTACGTCAGCGGTCACGGCGAAGGCTGGGCGCTGTACTCAGAGCGGCTCGCCGATGAACTCGGCTGGTTCGAGGCGCCGGGCACCCGGCTGGGCATGCTGGGGGGCTCGGCACTGCGCGCCGCGCGGGTCGTCATCGACATCGGCGTGCACCTGGACCTGCCGCTGCCCGACGGCTCCCGGTGGAGTTTCGATAAGGCCTGCCAGGTGCTGCGCGAGCAAGGCCACTGCGAGCCGTACCGGGTGCACGCGGAAGTGGTCCGCTACTTCGGCTGGCCGGGCCAGGCGATCTCCTACAAGCTCGGCGAGCGAGCCTGGCTGGCCGCCCGCGACGAGGCGCGCAGCCGCCCCGGCTTCGACCTCAAGCGGTGGCACACCGCGGCCCTCAACCTGGGCCCCATCGGCCTGGGCGCCCTGGCCGAGGAACTGCGCACGATCTAGCTCAGTAGCGGATGGCGAAGTCTGCGGCATGAGGTGAGCTGCCGGGCTACTGTTTCCTGATGGGCGCGAGCGGGGAACAGGTGAACGTCCAGATCCGCTGTACCGCGCCGGACGCCCTGTCGAATCTGGTCGCCGTGCTCGAGCTGGTCGGCGACGGGCAGGTGCGGTTCACCGCGGCCGGCGCGCGGCCGACCGCGGCCACCGTCGCGCTGATAGAGGATTCTCTGGTCGGCGGCGACTACTACGACCAGGACAGCCCGGCTGAGCCCATCGCCGCCTTCGCCTGGCCGGTGATCGTCGCGGTCAGCGGCCTGGCCCGGCTGGCAGGCACGCGGCTTGAGCTGACCGGGCGCGGCGCGAACGCGCTGGCCAGGCCCGGCTACCAGAGCATCGCCGCGGTGTGGGGGAGATGGCTGAACAGCGTCTCGCTGGACGAGCTGACCCGGATCGAGGCGATTAAGGGCCAGCGCAAAACCGCCACGCTCACGTCGGCGACCAAGCGCAGGGCGGCCGTGGCCGCGGCCCTGCGCGCGGTCGAGCCGGGCGTGTGGGCGGATACGGACCTGATCTGGAGCGTGCTGCGGGACGCCCAGCCGCCGCTGACGGTGGTGCGCAGCTCGCTGGCGCTGTGGCGGCTCTATCTCAGCGACCCCTACTACGGTTCGCTGGGGAACGCGGGCGCCGAGGCCTGGCCGGCGGTGGAGGGCAGGTACGCGCTGTGCGTGCTGTTCGAGTACGCCGCCACGCTCGGGCTGATCGATGTGCGATACACCTGGCCAGATGGCGCCCGTGACGACTACCGCCCGCTGTGGGGCGCCGATCGCTTCCCGCGCCTGTCCCGGTACGACGGCCTGCTCGCGGTCCGCGTGAACGAGCTGGGTGCCGCGATCCTGCACGACCCCGCCTCGGTGCCGGCCCTGAGCCTGCCCGTCCCCAGGGGCCTGCCCGTTTCCAGGTGCGGCTGACGGCAGGCAACCGGTTCCCCGTTCCGGCCGTCTTAGCTCTGTGCTGGTGCGTGCACCACTGTTGTTATGACACGGTGGTTGTGACACGGTGCCCAGGACAGATCTGGCTGGAGGATGAGTGGAACTGCGTCGCCGGACGGCAGCGACCGGGTGCCTGATGCTGGCCGCGGTGGCCACCCTGGCAGCCTGCGGCACCAGTGCTGCCGGGATTACCGGCGCTGCCAGTGCCGCCGCCAGTTCTGGTGCTCGGCTCGCGGCTAATGCCAGCGCGCCTGGGCAGGTCGCTGCCGCAGCTGCCGCCGCTGGCGGGCGGGCCGTCATGAGCCCCGCGGCTGACCAGTCGCCTGCGGCTGGCCCGGCCGGGCAGGGGGCCCCATCCGGCCAGGCCGGGCTGCCGCCAGGTAAGGACGCCCCGGCCGGTTTCTGGTACGGCACTGACAGCTGGCCGGTGCCGGTGTCCGGGGCCGGGCCGTACCGGCTCGCCCCCGTCGACGGGAGCTACGGCGGATACGTGGGCATGGCGGGCAACTGGGCGCGCTGGCAGGGCTGCTCGGCCGGCAACTTCCTGGCCTGGTCCGGTACCAATGCCAGGCAGGCGGCGGTGAACTTCTCCCGGTACGGGGCAGGCATCGGCACCGCGGTGTACTGGTACATGGGCGGCCCAGGGGTGGACCCGCACTGGAACGGCAGCACAAAGGAGGCGGCCGCCTGGGGCGCGGTGCAAGCCGCGCACGCCATCGCCGACGCGGACGCGGACAAGGCAACCTACCCGGTCCTGTTCATGGACATCGAGATGCCCGGCATCGCGCCCGCGCCTGACAACGGCTGGTCCGTCGTCTACACATCCCCGTGCAGCGGGGCGGCCAGGTCCGGGCAGCACGTTAGTCCGGCCCTGTCCCGGGCCGAGTTCAACGGCTTCGACGACTACCTCACCGCGCACTCGCGGTTCAAGGCAGGCGTGTACTCCGACCCGGCCATCTGGCAGCAGATTTTCGGCACCGGGCCGGACAGCCGCATCCCGCATACCTACGAGTGGACCTATGAGCCGGAAACCGCCAGCCTGGCCGCGGCGCCGCACGGCTGGTGCCTGCCCGGCCGGGGTGCGAGCGGCTGCGCCCAGTTCTTCGGCGATGTCGCCAAGTCCAGCCAGTACGCCGTCATGTGGCAGTGGTCAGGCGGCGGCGGCGTGCGCAACCCGATCGGCGACTTCGACCAGATAGATGCCGCCATCATCCGGTGACGGCCAGCCGGTGACAGCGACGCGGCGCGGTGCTGGTTCAGCTGGCGGTGCTGGTTCAGCTGGCGGTGCTGGTTCAGCTGGCGGTGCTCAGCCGGCGATCAGCGGGTCGAGCATGATGCCTGCGTTGTCCCGCTCGACCTGGCCGAGCCGCCACTTGTCGCTGAACAGCGCCAGCAGCGCCCCGTCCTGGCGTCTGGTCAGTACCTCGCACGCGCGCAGCCCGCGCAGCTTGTCCACGCCGGCCGCGTCGGTCCGGCGGGCCATCGAATAGTCCAGCTGGTCCAGGTCGCACCGGGCGCCGAACTCATGCTCAAGCCGGTGCAGCACCACGTCGAACTGCAGCGGCCCGACCGCAGCCAGCACCGGCGCCTGGTCGCCGCGCAGATCCGAGGCCAGCACCTGCACCACGCCCTCGGTATCCAGCTGCTCGATGCCGCGGCGGAACTGCTTGTGCTTGCCCGCTTCCTTGCAGCGCACCACCGCGAAATGCTCGGGGGCGAAGGAGGGAATCGGCGGGAACTCGACCGGCGCGGCCTCGAACAGCGTGTCTCCGGGCCGCAGCGCCGTGGCGTTGACCAGGCCGATGACATCGCCGGGGTAGGCCACGTCGACGGTCTCCCTGTCCTGGCCGAACATCGACTGCGCGTACTTGGTGGCGAACGGCCGCCCGGTCGCCGCATGGGTCAGCACCATGCCGCGTTCGAACCGGCCAGAACACACCCGGACGAATGCCACCCGGTCCCGGTGCGCCGGGTTCATGTTGGCCTGCACCTTGAACACCAGTCCGGAGAACGGTGCCTCTACCGGACGCGGGGTGCCCGCCACGTCCGGCCGCGGCGCGGGCGGCGGCGCCAGCGCCGTCACCGCGTCCAGCAGCCGCCGCACCCCGAAGTTGGGCAGTGCCGCGCCGAACAGCACCGGGCTGGACACGCCCGCCAGGAAGGTTTCCATGTCCACGCCGGGACCGAAGACCTCTTCCAGCAGCGCCAGTTCCTCGGTCGCCGCCTCGTACACGGAGCCGTCCCGCTCCAGCGCGGCCTCGGCGGAGAACACCGACTCCAGCGCCCGCGAGGCGCCCCCTGGCGTGCGGGTGAACCTGGTGTAGACCCCCGAGTCCCGCTCGATCAGCCCGCGGAAGTCTCCGGCCACCCCGACCGGCCAGTTCAGCGGCGCCGGGTGCAGGCCGATGCGCTGCTCGATCTCGTCCAGCAGCTCCAGCGGCTCGCGTCCTGGACGGTCCCACTTGTTCACAAACGTGATCACCGGCACGCCCCTGGACCGGCACACGTCGAATAGCTTGAGCGTCTGCGGCTCCAGGCCCTTGGCGGAGTCAAGCAGCATGATCGCGCAGTCCACGGCGGACAGCACCCGGTAGGTGTCCTCGGAGAAGTCAGCGTGGCCGGGGGTATCCAGCAGGTTCAGCACCATGTCGTGGTAGTCGAAGCGCAGCGCGGCCGAGGTGATCGAGATGCCGCGGGCCTGCTCGAGCGCCATCCAGTCCGAGGTGACCCCGCGCCGCCCCGCCTTGCCGTGTACCGCCCCTGCCTGGTTGATGGCTGAGGCGTGCAGCGCCAGCGCTTCGGTCAGCGTGGACTTGCCGGCGTCCGGGTGGCTGATCACCGCGAACGCGCGCCGCTTGCCAGCCTCGGCCAGGACCCCTGTATTCACGTGCCCAAGGATATGTGACATAGGGTCAGGGTCGTGGCGCCAGAGCCGAGCCTGCCCCGCGAGCCGGAACAGCGCGGTGCACAGGACAGAATCCTCACCATTCCCAACGGGATCAGCGTCGCCCGGCTGGCCGGCGTGCCGGTCTTCTTGTGGCTCGTGCTCGGCCCGCGCACGGCGACCGCCGATGCCTGGGGAGTCGCCGTGCTGATCGTGGCGGGCATTTCTGACTGGCTCGACGGCAAGATCGCCCGTGCGCTGAACCAGACCAGCAAGCTCGGCGCGCTACTCGACCCGGCCGCTGACCGCCTGTACATCGCCGCCACCTTGGTCGCGCTGGCGATCAGGGCGATCATCCCGTGGTGGCTGGTCGCGATCTTGGCCATGCGCGAGATCATCGTCGGCATCGGCCTGGAGACACTGCGGCGGCGCACCAGGATCAGCGGCCTGCAGGTGAGCCTGGCCGGCAAGGCGGCGACGCTTTGCCTGCTTTATGCGTTTCCATTGCTTTTCCTTGGGGACCATCCCGGGTGGGGCGGGACCCTAGCCCGGGTAATAGGCTGGGCCTTCGCGATCTGGGGAACCGCCTTGTACTGGCAGTCCGCGCTGCTCTACCTGGCCCAGATACGAGGCCTGCTTGCCGGGTACACCGATCGGTAGAGGTTGCCGGGAAGGAGCTCGCCGCAAGTGAAGGCCGTCGTGATGGCCGGTGGTGAGGGAACACGGCTGCGGCCGATGACGGCGAACCAGCCTAAGCCTTTGCTGCCCGTGGCCAACAGGCCGATCATGGAGCACGTGCTGAGGCTGCTGAAGCGGCACGGGTTCGATGAGACCATCGTCACCGTTCAGTTCCTCGCCGCGCTGGTCCGGAACTACTTCGGTGATGGCGAAGAGTTCGGGATGAGCTTGCAGTACGCCACCGAGGAGATGCCGCTTGGCACCGCGGGCAGCGTGCGCAATGCCGAGGACGCGCTGCGCGATGGGCCGTTCCTGGTGATCTCCGGTGACGCGCTGACCGATATGGACCTGTCCGAGATGGTCAGGCAGCACAAGGAGAACGGCGCGCTGGTCACGGTGGGCCTGGCGCGGGTGCCCGATCCGCTGGAGTTCGGCATCGTGATCACCCAGGAGGACGGCCGGATCCAGCGTTTCCTGGAGAAGCCGACCTGGGGGCAGGTGTTTTCCGACACGGTGAACACCGGCGTGTACGTGATGGAGCCAGAGGTGCTGGCCGAGGTGCCGCCGGGTCAGGTGGTCGACTGGTCAGGGGATGTGTTTCCCCGGCTGCTCAAGCGCGGTGCTCCGCTGTTCGGTTACGTGTCCGAGGGCTACTGGGAGGACGTCGGCACGCACGAGAGCTACCTCAAGGCGCAGGCCGATGTGCTGGCGGGCCGGGTGCAGACCGACATCGCCGGGTTCGAGGTGTCGCCCGGGGTGTGGGTGGCTGAGGGCGCGGAGGTGGATCCGGACGCGATACTGACCGGGCCGCTGTGCATCGGCGACTACGCCAAGATCGAGGCGGGCGCCCAGCTGCGCGAGTACACCGTGATCGGCGCCAACGTGGTGGTGAAGGAAGGCGCGTTCCTGCATCGCGCGGTGGTGCACAACAACGTGTACGTGGGTCAGGGCGTCGCCCTGCGCGGCTGCGTGATCGGCAAGAACACCGACGTGATGCGGCTGGTCACGATCGAGGAGGGCGCGGTCGTCGGGGACGAGTGCGTGATCGAGCCCGAGGCGTACATCTCCGCCGGGGTCAAGGTCTACCCGTTCAAGACCATCGAGGCCGGCGCGGTCGTCAACAACAGCGTGATCTGGGAGTCCCGCGGCCAGCGCGCCCTGTTCGGCCAGCGCGGCGTGTCCGGGTTGATCAACGTTGAGGTGACCCCCGAACTGTGCGTGCGGCTGGCCAGCGCCTACGCCACCACGCTGAAGAAGGGTTCGACGGTCACCACGTCCCGCGATGTGTCCAGGGCGGCGCGCACGCTCAAGCGGGCCATCCAGGGCGCGCTCAACGCGGCCGCGATCAACGTGGTCGACCTGGAGGCGCAGCCGCTCCCGGTGGCCAGGTTCGAGACCGCGAGGGGCAAGTACAGCGGCGGGATCGCGCTGCGTACCACCCCGGGGGACCCGCAGTCGGTGGACATCATCTTCTTCGACGAGCGCGGCGCCGAGCTGTCCCAGGCCGCTCAGCGCAAGCTGGAGCGGGTGTTCTCCCGGCAGGAGTTCCGCCGGGCGTTCCCCGGCGAGATCGCCGAGCTGAGCTACCCGCCCCGGGTTGTCGACATGTACAGCCACGAGCTGCTCGGCTGCGTGGACCTCAGCGGTGTCAAGGACGCGGACCTGAAGGTCGTCGCGGACTGCGCCGGCGGGACGGCGAGCCTGGTGCTGCCCAGCCTGCTCGGCCGCATCGGCGTGGACGTCCTCACCTTGAACAACAAGCTGGACGAGGTGTCGCCGACCGAGACGGTGGCCCAGCAGCGGGCCGGCCTGCAGCGGCTGGCTGAGGTCGTGTCATCGGCTAAGGCCGCCTTCGGGGTGCGGTTCGACCCGGTAGGGGAGCGGATCCAGCTAGTGGACGAGAAGGGCGAGCAGGTCAACGAGCAGCGGGCGCTGCTGGCGCTGCTCGACCTGGTGGCCGCCGAACGCAGGAGCGGGCGGGTTGCCTTGCCGGTGACCACGACCAGGGTGGCCGAGCAGGTATGCCGGTTCCATGGCGTTCAGGTGACCTGGACGCCCACCTCAATGGACGCACTCACCGCCGCCGCCGCCGACGACGACGTGATCTTCGCGGCGGACGGGCGGGGCGGCTTCGTAGTGCCCGAGTGCGCCAGGACCATAGACGGCATCGCCACGTTCGTGCGGCTGCTCGGCCTGGTCGCGAGGACCAGGCTGACGCTGAGCCAGATCGACGCCAGGATCCCGGCCGCGCACCTGCTCAAGCGCTCTATACCGACGCCGTGGGCGGCCAAGGGCAGCGTCATGCGCACGGTCGTGGAGGCGGCCAGTGACCTGGAAATCGACACCACTGACGGGGTCAGGGTGGTCGAGCAGGGCCGTGGCTGGGTGCTCATCCTGCCCGATCCCGCCGATGCGGTGACCCACCTGTGGGCCGAGGGCAACGACGCTGACGCCGCCCAGATGCTGCTGGAAGAGTGGGCCGCCGTGGTCGAGCGGGCCGGCCGCTGAGCCGGCCCGGCCAGCGCGATGGCCAGCCAGGCGAGCCAGTGCGGTAACCGGGGGTAACCTTCGTCCGGTCCGGATTTAGCTGCTCTGTCTGGATAAACAAGCTGCCCGGGTAAGCTGTGTGCCTTGCATGGTGCCGCCAAGGGCGAGAACGGCGCCGAATTCGTAAATATGAGAGAATCGCGCCCATTAGGGTTTGCCTAGTGGTAACCGTCCGTTAGGTACCCTGGCCCGCTTTACGGGCCCGCGTGGCAGGAGGTGAGGCGGCGATGCGGCAAAGGCGTGACGACCGCTACGACGGCGCGAGCCAGGACGGCCAGCAGCGCCAGGTGCGCGGATGGCGCCGCCTGTTCGCGTGGCGCATGGACCGCCGCGCCTCCGCCCGGGTACCTTGGTCGGCATCGGATGCGGCGGCACCGGATCCGGATGACTACTACCAGGGAAACCAGGGCGGAGTAATGCCGACCATGCAATGTGCCCGCTGCGGCCGGCCGAACCCCGATGATGCCCGCTTCTGTTCCAACTGCGGCGCACCGCTAGCCAGGACGGGGCAGCCAGGTCCGGCGGGGCAGGGCCCGGCTGGCCCGCCGTTGCAGGGGCCGCCCAGAGCCGGTGAGACGACCTCGACGTTGTCCCTGAACAGGGACAGGGACGAGCCTGACTACGGCGATGACCTCTACGCCGATCCGGCGTCGGTGGCGCAGCTGCCGGTGGGTTCGGCCGTGCTGGTGGTGCTGCGCGGCCCGAACGCGGGCAGTACTTTCCGCCTCGACGACGACCTCACCACGGCGGGCCGGCACCCCGATAGCGATATTTTCCTTGACGACGTCACGGTGTCGCGGCGGCACGCTGAGTTCTGCCGGGAGTCGGGCCGGTTTACCGTCCGCGACGTGGGCAGCTTGAACGGCACCTACGTGAACGGCAGCAGGATCGAGGAAACCGAATTGGCCGGCAACGACGAAGTGCAGATCGGCAAGTTCCGGTTGAAGTTCCTGGCCAGCCCCGATCTGTGGGGACAGGCGATTCCAGGCAGGGGCGCGCAGGGCTACGCATGAGTGAGCAAGCCGGGCTCCCGTTGCAGCGGGGGCAGTTCGGTATCGGCGAGGTTCTTGCTCAGCTACGTCCGGAATTTCCGGACATCAGCAGTTCCAAGATCCGTTTCCTGGAAGCGGAAGGCCTGATCGAGCCCGAACGGACCAGGTCGGGCTACCGTAAATTCGGCGCCGCGGACATCCAGCGGCTGCGCCAGATCCTTACCATGCAGCGCGACGCTTACCTGCCGTTGCGGGTGATCAGGGAGCGGCTGGCCCAGCCGGAGCCCGCTACGCCCACAGCGAAACCCGCCGGGACGCTGACCCGGCATCAGCTGCTGGCGCAGGCAGCCATCACCGACGCGGAACTCACCGAACTTGAGGACTACGGCCTGGTGCGCGGACTCGGCCGGCATTACCAGCAGGACGCGCTCGCCGTCGCGCGGGCGGTGGCGGCGCTGCGCCAGTATGGCGTCCAGGCTCGCCATTTGCGCGCGGTCAAGGCGGCGGTGGACCGGGAAGCCTCACTGGTCGAGCAGATCGTGGCGCCCCAGTTGCGCCAGCGTGGCCCGGCCGCGCGTGAGGCCGCCACCCGCACCGCGTGGCAGATCGCTGACCTGACCTTGCGGCTGCACGCGACGCTGATGGAATCCGCGCTCGCCGAGGCCGGCCTGGCTTCAGAATCGCTGCGCCTGGGTAGTTATGAGAGAGCCGAGCCACCTGGGCCGGCCGCCTCGCCGGAGGTTGAGGCAGGCCCGGACCTGGGGCCCCCTGGCCTGCGTTCCGCAATGGGGCATAGAGCCTCCGGGCGATAGCGGGTGGTACCTTGGCAAAGGGAGCGGAAGGCCAGCGGCACGTGAGAACGGAGCTGTAGTGCGGCAGATGGAGGTAGTCGGCGTCCGGGTGGAGATGCCGTCGAATAGCCCTATCGTGCTGCTCAAAGAGGCGGAGGGGGATCGGTACCTGCCGATCTGGATCGGCGCCGTCGAGGCGACGGCGATCGCCTTCGCGCAGCAGGGAATGACCTCGCTCAGGCCGCTGACCCATGATCTTTTCCGCGATGTGCTCGAGGTTCTCAACGTCCAGTTGCGGACGGTGAACATCACCGCGCTGCGGGACGGGATCTTCTACGCCGACCTGATCTTCTCCAACGGCGCCGAGGTAAGCGCCCGCCCGTCCGACTCGATCGCGCTGGCATTGCGTACCGGCGCGCAGATCTTCGCCAGCGAGGAAATCCTGGACGAGGCGGGCGTGGCGATACCGGATGAGCAAGAGGACGAGGTGGAGAAGTTCCGCGAATTCCTCGACACGA
>Ga0224568_1000185_pt1 | contig 10625 bp, 10 predicted proteins | sample CLU5metagenome_FD_182727 | JGI IMG/M metagenome (GOLD analysis project Ga0224568, IMG submission 182727) | Spruce litter microbial communities from Bohemian Forest, Czech Republic - CLU5 | ecosystem: Environmental > Terrestrial > Plant litter > Unclassified | place: Czech Republic: South... | reverse complement strand
CTGATCGTGTCGGGCGGCGCGTACGGTATCGACGCGGCCGCTCATCGAGCGGTCTTGCACACCGAAGGGGTGACGGTCGCCGTGCTGGCCAGCGGCGTGGACAGGGCTTATCCGGCCGGGCACGACGACCTGTTCGCCGGTATCGCCGCAGACGGCCTGCTGATCAGCGAGTGGCCGCCGGGCAGCCGTCCCAGCCGGTCCAGGTTCCTGGTCCGCAACAGGGTCATCGCCGCGCTGGCCCGCGGCACAGTCGTGGTCGAGGCGGGGGAGCGCAGCGGCGCGCTGAACACCGCGCGGCACGCCGCGGAACTGGCCAGGCCGGTGATGGCGGTGCCAGGCCCGGTCACTTCGGTGCAGTCGGCGGGCTGTCACCGGATCATCAGGGACTGGAACGGCAGCCTGGTCACCAGCGCCGCCGATATTCTCGCCCTGCTCAGTCCGATAGGCGATCCCGTCCGCGACGAACTGGACCCGGACGCCGCACGGGTGCTGGACGCGTTCCCCGCGCGGGCGGGCGCCGGGACCTCGACGCTGGCCGCTACGGCAGGTACCGACATCGACACGGTGCTCCGCTGCCTGGGCAGGCTGGCCGCGGCCGGGTTCATCGAGCGGTGCGCCCTGGGCTGGCGGCGCAGCAGCCGTCAAGCCGGCCGGCCGGTTCGATGAACCCGGCCGCCCGGCTCGCGTTTTCCCGGTGGCCCAGTGCGGTGGCCCGGCGAAGTGACAGCGGACTACTCCCACTGGAACAGGCGCCCCGCCACGAGGGCGAAGACGACCGTGTACGCCGCCAGTACCAGCAGCGGTGCGACCGGAGGGAAGCCCTGCTGCATGGCGTCCTGCAGGGCCTGCACCGCCGCGCCCAGCGGCGTGTAGTTGCTGATGTCCTGCAGCACCTGCGGCATGAGCTCACGCGGCAGCCACAGGCCGGCGAAGAACATCAGCGGGAAGACCGTCAGCCGGCCGATGACGCTCGCGCTGGTCGCGGTCTTGGCCGCGGCGGCCACCACCAGTCCCAGAGCGAACAGCCCGGTGATGGCCAGCAGGGCGGCCAGCGCCAGCCCGCCGATGCTCTTAGGCGCGGACGCGCCGAACGCGGTGATGCTCGTCACCAAGACGATAAGCACGATGGCCACAGCGACGCACAGCTGGACCAGGAATTGCGCCGCGAGCAGCCAGGACGGCGGCACCGGCGTGGTGGACAGGCGGCGCAAGATGCCCAGCTGACGGTTCGAGACCAGTGCCATCGGCAGGCCCATCAGGGCGAGGAAGGACAGGCCGAGCACCAGCAGGATCGGCACGTACACATCGAACGCGGTGAGCCCGCCGAAGCTGGCCGACGCCTTGTCGAAGCTGGGCACCTCGCCGAAGACGACCAGCAGGATGACCGGCAGGGCCACCCCGCCGATCAAGCCGACGGGCCGTCGCCAGGCGAGCCGGGCTTCGTTGCGGACGATGTTGCCGAACGCGGTGGCGCGCAACCTGCGCGGAGCTGGCAGTGACGGTGCTGGCGAGGACGGTGCTGGCGAGGACGGTGCCGGCGAGGACAGTGCCGGGGAGGATAGTGAGCTCATCGCGCTGCTCCTTCGGTTCCGGTGCGACCTTCAGCGATGGACGGGCTCGAGGTGAGCCGGACGAAGGCGTCTTCAAGGTTCGACGAATCGAGTTCCACATCAAGGGCGGTCACGCCGGCCGCGCCCAGGGCCAAGATCACCGTGGTCACCAGCTGGCCGGTGCCGGAGACGATGACATGCCGGCCGTGCTGCTCGACCTGGGTCACCTCGGGCAGCCGGGTCAGCAGCTGGTCGTCGAACGGGGCTGAAGGCACGAACCGTACCGTCTTGGCGCCGCGGGCTTGTGCGGCGAGGCTGGCCGGGCTGTCCAGCGCGACGACGTGACCGTTATCGATCAGTGCCACCCGGTCGCACAGCCGCTCGGCTTCGTCCATGAAGTGCGTGACCAGCAAGATCGTGACCCCGCGGTCACGGACCTTCTCGATCAGGTCCCAGGCGTCCCGGCGGGCCCGCGGGTCCAGGCCAGTGGTCATCTCATCCAGCACCGCGATCTTCGGCCGTCCGATGAGCGCGAGCGCGACCGAGAGCCGCTGCCGCTGACCACCGGACAGCGACCGGTAGTAGTCGCGCTGCTTGCCCGCAAGTCCGAGCACCTCGATCAGCTCACTGACGTCGGCCGGGTCCGGATAGAACGAGCGGTACATGTGGATGATCTCGCTGACCCGCAGCTTGTCCGGCTGCGCGCTCGCCTGCAGTTGCACGCCGACGATCTGGTGCATTTCGTCCCGGTCCGCGTGCGGGTCCAGGCCCATCAGCCGGATCGTGCCAGCATCGGCCGTGCGCAGCCCGATGGCGCACTCGACGGTGGTGGTCTTGCCCGCGCCGTTCGGGCCCAGGATGCCGAATATCTCGCCTTCGGCGACCGAGAACGACACATCGGCCACCGCGACCAGCGGTCCGTAGCTCTTGCGCAGATGCGTGATCTCGACCGCTGGCCCGCCCGTGGCCTTGCGGTGGCTGGCCTTTGCCTGGCCGGCTCGTCGCGTCGTGCCCAGCTCCAGTGCCATGGCTTCCTCCATGTCCGCGCACCTCATCGTCGGTGCGCGCTGCCTGGCTATGCGTCTTAAACTGATATCACAATGATAGGCATGGCATATCAGGGACGTCAACTGGCGCCGGATGAGAGCTGGCACACTGTTGACCATGACTGAACTTCCGCCCGCGCTCGCCGCGGCGCTGGCGGACTTCGAACGCGGCCTGGCGACCGGCCGGTCGCTGTCACCGCACACCGTGCGCGCCTATGGAACCGACGTCCGGTCGCTGCTCAGCCATGCCGCGGGAACCGGCATCACGACACCGGGCGAGCTGGACCTGCGGCTGCTCCGTGGCTGGCTGGCCAGTCAGCACGAAGCAGGGGCGGCGCGGGCCACGCTGGCCAGGCGCGGCGCGGCAGCACGCGCCTTCACCGCGTACGCGCACCGCCAGGGCTGGCTGGCCGTTGACCCCGGTCCGCTGCTCGGCGCGCTGAAGACCCGTCGCGCACTGCCGCACGTGCTGCGCCAGGACGAGATGTCCGCCGTGCTTGACGACACCGGCGCGGACGATCCGGTAGCGCTGCGCGATCTAGCGCTGCTGGAACTGCTGTACGCGACCGGCATCCGGGTCAGTGAGCTATGCGGGCTCGATACGGGCAGCATCGACCACGGCCGGCGGACGGTGCGGGTGCTGGGCAAGGGCGATAAGGAACGGACGGTGCCGGCCGGCCTGCCGGCGTTGCGCGCCATCATTCGGTGGCAGGAAACGGGGCGCCCGGCGCTGGCCACCCGCGCCAGCGGAACGGCCCTGTTCCTCGGCGCGCGCGGCGGCCGGCTTGACCCCAGGACCGCGCGCCGGGTGGTGCATGACCGGCTGCGCGCGGCCGGTGCCAGCAGGGATACCGGTCCGCACGGGATCCGGCACACCGTCGCGACGCACCTGCTCGAGGGTGGCGCTGACCTGCGCAGCGTGCAGGAGATCCTCGGCCATTCCTCGCCCGCGACCACCCAGATTTACACGCACGTCTCGATCGAGCGGCTCAAGTCCAGCTACCGGCAGGCTCACCCGCGCGCCTGACCGCACGAGCGGGGCGAGGTGCGGCAGGCGGGGGATACGCGCGCTGGCCGGCCTCGCTGGCCGGCCTGCGGGACGGGGCTCGGGACAGGCGGCGCAGCGGGTGGTCTGACGGCGTTCGTAACTTCAAGTATCCTTAAGGGCGGTCGTCATGACCGGGCTCGGCAGGGCCGACCCATGACGGCCGAAAATCGCGTGCTCGCTTGCCTCCAGCCTCGCTCTTGAGCGTGGGCGGGAGGGTCGCGCCGCTCGGTCCGTCAGCGATCCAGCCACTGAACCGCTGACTGCAGGCGCGTCGTCATCAACGGGCACCAGGCAATCAACCGAGGAAGCGCCGCGGGCTACGCGCGCGGCGCACAACTGAAAGGGACCACCAGCCAAATGGCCGAGGTCGTCAGCATGAGGCAGCTCCTGGAAAGCGGTGTCCACTTCGGGCACCAGACCAGGCGCTGGAACCCCAAGATGAAGCGCTACATCCTGACCGAGCGCAACGGCATCTACATCATTGACCTGCAGCAGTCGCTGAACTACATCGACCGCGCCTACGAATTCATCAAGGAGACCGTCGCGCACGGCGGCACGGTGATGTACGTGGGCACCAAGAAGCAGGCTCAGGAGGCGATCGCCGAGCAGGCGCGCCGGGTCGGCATGCCATTCGTGAACCAGCGCTGGCTGGGCGGGATGCTCACCAACTTCTCCACCGTGTACAAGCGGCTGCAGCGGCTCAAGGAGCTGGAGGAGATCGACTTCGACAACGTCGCCGCCTCCGGCATGACCAAGAAGGAACTGCTCCAGCTGCGTCGTGAGCACGACAAGCTGGACAAGACCCTTGGTGGTATCCGGGACATGTCGCGCGTGCCGAGCGCCATCTGGGTGGTGGACACCAAGAAGGAGCACATCGCCGTCAATGAGGCGCGCAAGCTGGGCATCCCGGTGGTCGCGATCCTGGACACCAACTGTGACCCGGACGAGGTCAACTACCCGATCCCTGGTAACGACGACGCCATCCGCAGCGTCGCGCTGCTGACCCGCGTGGTCGCCGACGCCGTCGCCGAAGGCCTGATGGCCCGGGCCGGGGCGTCGGCTGGCGACGAGAAGCCGGCCGGGCTTGGCGTCGCGGAGCCGCTGGCCGAGTGGGAACGCGAGCTGCTCGCGGGCAGTGCCGGTGATGAGAGCGCCGCTGCCGAGACCGCCGCTGCCCCAGAAACCGCGGCCGTCCCCGAGGCCGCAGCCGCTGCCGAGACCGCGCAGCTGGATTCCACCGAAGTCGCTTCCGTCGAGGACCCGGCTGACGCCGCCGCCGACGCCGGTCAGGCCGACGCCGAGGCGAAGGCAGCTGCCGAGGCGGACAACGCCGCGGCCGCGATCGAGGCCGCTGACGACGCGGCCGACGAGTAGACAAAATCCGGGAGAGACGAGGAAATGGCGAACTACACCGCCGCTGATGTGAAGCGGCTCCGTGAGCTGACCGCCGCCGGCATGATGGACTGCAAGAACGCCCTCGAGGAAGCCGCTGGCGACTTCGAGCACGCGGTCGAGCTGCTCCGCGTCAAGGGCGCGAAGGATGTCGGCAAGCGCGCCGCCCGCTCGGCCAACAACGGGCTGGTGACCGCCGAACTCGACGGCACCAGCGTCGGCGTCCTGATCGAGCTCAACTGCGAGACCGACTTCGTCGCGAAGACCCCGCAGTTCCAGCAGCTGGCTACCGACATCGCCAAGGCCGCCATCGCCAGCAAGGCCAGCGACAAGCCGACCCTGCTCGACGCGACCACCGAAGACGGACGCACGGTCTCGCAGGTGATCGATGAAGCCGGCGCCAGCTTGAAGGAGAAGCTGGAGCTCGGCCAGTACGTCCGGTACGAGGGCGGCTATGTGGCCAGCTACCTGCACCGCAGCGACGCGGCCCTGCCGCCGACCCTGGGCGTGCTGGTCGAGCTGGACAAGGACGCCGCGGACACGGCCAAGGACCTGGCGCAGCAGATCGCCGCGATGCGGCCGCTGTACGTCAGCCGCGAGGACGTGCCGGCGGACGTAGTGGAGAAGGAGCGCCGGATCGCGGAGCAGATCACCCGCGAGGAAGGCAAGCCCGAGCAGGCGATCCCGAAGATCGTCGAGGGCCGTCTGGGTGGCTACTTCAAGGATGTCGCGCTGGTCGAGCAGGCGTTCGTGAAGGACAACAAGACTACGGTGAAGCAGCTGCTCGCATCGGCGGGCGTCAGCGTCACCGCCTTCTCCCGCTTCCAGGTCGGCCAGGCTTAGGCCAGGCCACGATGCCATCAAGCACCCCGGCGCCAGCCAGTGCGGCTGGAGAACAGCATCCGAGCTGGCGCCGGGTCGTGCTTAAGCTGTCCGGTGGCCTGTTCGCGGGCACCGAGCCGCTCGGTATCTCGCCCGATGTCGTGCAGCATCTGGCCAATGAGATCGTCGCCGCCACTAGCGACGGCATCCAGGTAGCGGCAGTGGTCGGCGGCGGCAACATGTTCCGCGGCGCGGCCTTGGCCGAGCGGGGCATCGACCGGGCGCGAGCCGACTACATGGGCATGCTCAGCACGGTGATCAACTGTCTCGCGCTGCAGGACGTGCTGGAGAAAAAGGGCGTAGAAACCCGGGTCCAGACGGCAATCACCATGGGCCAGGTGGCCGAGCCTTACATTCCGCGCCGGGCCATCAGGCACCTGGAGAAGGGGCGCGTGGTGATCTTCGGCGCCGGCCTCGGCGCCCCGTTCTTCTCCACCGACACGTGCGCCGCGCAGCGGGCCCTGGAGATCAGGGCCGATGCGGTGCTCAAGGGCACCAAGGTGGACGGCGTCTACGACGCCGACCCGCATACCGACCCGACGGCCACCCGGTTCAGCCAGCTGGACTACAGCGAGTACCTGGCCCGCTGCCTGAAAGTCATGGATACCACGGCCGTCAGCTTGTGCATGGACAACGGACTGCCGATCGTCGTGTTCGCCTTGATGGCCGAAGGCAATGTGCTCCGCGCCATCCACGGCGAGAAGGTCGGCACACTGGTCTCCAGCAAACCGACCATAGAAAGCTAAGCTGCCACCATGATCGATGACACGCTCCTCGAAGCCGAGGAGAAGATGGAGAAGGCCGTCACGGTCGCCAAGGAAGAGTTTGGCGTTATCCGTACCGGCCGCGCTCACCCGGGAATGTTCAGCAAGGTCACGGTCGAGTACTACGGCACCCAGACCCCGGTGAACCAGCTCGCCTCGTTTCACGTGCCCGAGCCCCGGATGGTGGTCATCCAGCCCTTCGACAAGGGCTCGCTAGCCGCCATCGAGCGGGCGATCAGGAACAGCGACCTGGGCGTCAACCCGGCCAACGACGGTGTGATCATCCGGATCGTGCTGCCAGAACTGACTGAGGAGCGCCGGCGCGAGTACATCAAGACCGCGCGGACCAAGGCCGAGGACGGCCGGGTGTCCATCCGTAACATCCGCAGGCACGCCATCCAGACGGTGGACAAGATGGTCAAGGCCGGCGACGAGGGCGAGGACGACGGCCATCGCGCCGGGCGCGAGCTGGATGAGCTGACGCACACCTACATCGCGCAGGTCGACGAGCTGCTCAAGCACAAGGAAGCCGAGCTTCTCGAGGTCTAGTGACCGCCGAAACCAGCATTAAGACCGGGCGCAACCTCCCCGCCGCGATAGGTATCGGCGCGCTCCTGGGCGGGGGAGTGCTGGCGACCCTGCTCACCGTCAAATCGACGTTCCTGATTTACATGGGCGCGGCGATCGTCATCGGGCTGAACGAGCTCACCGGCGCGTTGCGGCAACGGGACATCGCAACTCCGTTCATCGCGCTGGCACTCGGCGGCATCGCGATGCTGACCTGCACCTACTGGCTCGGCTACCGCGGCCTGGTCGCGGCGGCCGGGCTTAGCGTGCTGGCTGTCGTCGGGTATCGTCTGGTCCGCGGCGGCACGGCGAACTTCGTCCGGGACACCAGCGCCAGCGTATTCGCCATCGGCTATATCCCGTTCCTGGCCAGCTTCGTGGCCGCGATGCTGACTCCATCCGACGGCGCCCGCCGGGTGCTCACCTGGGTCATCCTCACCATCTGCAGCGATATCGGCGGCTACTTCGCCGGTATCACGCTAGGCCGCGGCTCCAGGCACCCGATGGCGCCCGCGATCAGCCCGAAGAAGACCTGGGAAGGCTTCGCCGGGTCGGCCGCCGCCTGCCTGGTCGCGGGCGCGCTCACCATGGCGTTGCTGCTGCATGGGGCCGTCTGGCAGGGCCTGCTGCTCGGTGCCGCCGCGGTGGTGGCCGCGATCACCGGCGACCTGATCGAGTCCGCTATCAAGCGTGACCTGGACATCAAGGATATGGGTACGCTGCTGCCCGGTCACGGCGGTGTGCTGGACCGGATCGATTCGCTTCTGGTCACGGCTCCGGTGACCTGGCTGCTACTCATCGCGTTCTTGCCGACCCGCTAAAAGCCTTTGTTTTAGGGCATTCTTTACGGGCAGTTGTCTGTCGTCAGTCATGGATCGTCAGAACAGGAGCGAACCATGTGGCGGGTCAGACACCTGCTTTGGGTCATTTATCTTATTATCGGCATCTTCGTCGCCTGGGAGCACCATTATCTCACTGTGTCCATTCTCAAGACCATCGCAAGCGTGCTGCTGGCGATCTTGCTGTGGTGGCTGGTGTTGCTCGGCGTGAACCTACACGTGCACTGACCTGATCAGGAAACAATCCAGCTTCGCCGCGCGTCCGCCAGCCTGGTCACCAGGCTGGCGGAACCGCGATCCTTGGCCAGCCGCCGGTCACGTTCGCTGATCGGCACGACCCATAGCCAGCGCACGGGGTCGCCGCCGAACGCGAATCCGGACAGGTCCGGCGCATCCGGCCCGGGCAGGGCGCTCGGATCATCTAGCAGCAGCACCCCCTCGTACCCCCCGCCCAGCGGGAACGTGTCCGGCGCGTAATACCAGCGCACGCTGTGCCCTGGTCCGAACCAGGTCACCGCCTGCCACGGATATGTGGCCAGCCACAAGAACACCCGCGCCGCCTCGGCGGCGGGGAGCGTGGTGGCCAGTGCCAGCTCGATCCTGGCGTATCCGCTCGGATCGTCGAGTACCTGCTCGACCACCGGCATCCGCTGGCAGCTCATGCCCACCGTCGACAAGACGGTGTACGGGCGGCGTGCCACGCCGGGTCGTTCTGATATTCCGACCAGAGGCTGGCGCCCGGCGGAGGCCTCCCAGTAATGCGCGCCCGGTCCGAGCCGGGGCAGCAGGTGCCCGAGCAGCGCCTGCTGGAACTGGCCCCAGCCATCAGATGACTGCCGCCACCGCCAGTAAGAACGGGCCCGTTCCAGCCGCGGCGCCAAGCCTTCGAGCGCGTCGTTCAGCGACCAGCCGAACGGTGTCTGGCCGATGATGTCCCGGCTGTAGCCGGGCATACCCCGGTCCATGTCGGACCAGCCGGGGATGACCGCCAGCGGCCTGCCGTTCTCCAAGATGGCGACTCCGTCGCCCTCCTCGAACCAGGTCGCTTCCAGCGCCGAGGGGTCAAGCGGCGGCCGGCCGCCGGGCAGCCGGGTCCTGGCGGCCGGCATCAGCGGTGCGTGCCCGGCCTCCAGCCGCGCCGAGTCGACCGATGCCGGTGCCGGCAGGTGGTTAGCGATCCAGGTAGCGGAAATAGCAGACGACTCATCATGGAGATAGGCAGCGGTGGTGACACCGTCGTAATCGACGGTGACCCGCCGGCTGCCGTACGGGCTGACACTATCCAGCAACGTGACCGGCTGCCGGACCTGGGAGGGGACCATGGAAGGAAATGTACTAATATCCGTTTGCGCCTGAAAGCCCAAGTAGGAGAGTCAGCATATCCTTTAAGGCGTGTCACAGAAAAGTCCGGCCAGTTCACCCCGCCCCGACCGTGCGGGGCGGCCCTCGCTGCTGCTCGCGCCCGGCCGGTCGGGCAAGCCGCCACGTCACCTGGCCGACCTGGACATGGCGGCGCGGCGCGCGGCCGTGGCCGATCTCGGCGAGCCGGTGTTCCGGGCCGGACAGCTGTCCCGGCACTACTTCGGCCGGTTCACCGATGACTACGAGCAGATGACGGATCTGCCTGCCACGTCCAGGCAGGCAATCGGGGCGGCGCTGCTGCCGCCATTGCTGACCGCGGACCGCGAGCTGGTCTGTGACCAGGGCACCACCCGCAAGACACTGTGGCGCACCTTCGACGGCGCCCTGGTCGAATCGGTGCTGATGCGTTACCCGGACCGGGTCACCATGTGCGTGTCCTCGCAGGCCGGATGCGGGATGGCCTGCCCGTTCTGCGCCACCGGGCAAGCCGGCCTGACCAGGAACCTGTCCACCGCGGAGATCGTCGGCCAGGTGGTCGCCGGGGCGCGGTCACTGGCCGCCGGGGAGGTTCCCGGGGGTCCTGGCCGGGTGTCCAACGTCGTGTTCATGGGCATGGGGGAGCCGCTGGCCAACTACCGTGCCGTGATCGACGCGGTGCGCCGGATGACTGATCCGGTGCCGGACGGCCTGGGCATCTCGCAGCGGTCCATCACCGTCTCCACGGTAGGCCTGGTGCCGGCCATCGACAAGCTAACGGCAGAGGGACTGTCGGTGACGCTGGCGGTTTCGCTGCATACCCCCGATGACGAGCTGCGCGACACGCTGGTCCCGGTGAACCAGCGGTGGCAGGTGGCCGAGGTGCTGTCCGCCGCGTGGCGGTACGCCGAGACGACGGGCCGGCGGGTTTCTATCGAGTACGCGCTGATCAGGGACATCAACGACCAGGCATGGCGGGCCGATCTGCTCGGCTCGCTGCTGGCGGGCCACCTGGTGCACGTGAACCTCATCCCGCTCAACCCGACGCCGGGTTCGAAGTGGACCGCGTCACGGCCGCAGGACCAGGACGAGTTCGTCCGCCGCCTGTCCGCGCACGGGGTGGCGGTGACCGTGCGGGACACCAGGGGCAGGGAGATCGACGGGGCGTGCGGTCAGCTGGCTGCCGCTGCTACTTCCCC
>Ga0224568_1000184_pt1 | contig 10673 bp, 6 predicted proteins | sample CLU5metagenome_FD_182727 | JGI IMG/M metagenome (GOLD analysis project Ga0224568, IMG submission 182727) | Spruce litter microbial communities from Bohemian Forest, Czech Republic - CLU5 | ecosystem: Environmental > Terrestrial > Plant litter > Unclassified | place: Czech Republic: South Bohemian... | reverse complement strand
TTCCGACACTTTGACCAAAGTTCCGGAACTCTACGATCAGGTGGAAGCGCGGCAAGTGGAAACGCGCCTGCCAGCCTGGGTGGTGAGGCACCAATTCGCCGGAATGCCGCTGTGGCAGTGGTTCGCCTTGTTCCTGCTGATTCCGGCGGCGGCGGCGGCGGCATGGTTGGTGCTGGTTGTTGCGCAGATTCCGATGCGCTGGTGGGCGCACCGGCACGGGCACTCGGAACTAGAGTCTCGTTCGGTTTCCGGAGCCGCGTGGCTGCTGTTGGGCACGGTGATCCACCGAATTCTTGCCGGCTACCTCGGCATGCCACTGCTGCAGCGGCATTACTACGGCGAGGTCACGGCCGTCGCGGTCATCATTGGAGCCAACTGGATCCTATGGCGTGTGGTTCGCTGGTTTTTGCGGCGTCTACGCAATCAGGCGCTGGCACGCGGCCATGGCGGCACGGGGTCGCTGATGCTGCTGGGTGAACGCCTGGTCAAGGCGTTCATCTTCGTGATGGCGATCTTTTTTATTCTTGGCGTGCTGGGTTTCAACCTCAGCACCGCGCTGGCCGGAGTTGGCATCGGCACCCTGGCTGTTGGTTTCGGCGCCCAGCAAACCATCGCCAATCTATTCGGAGGCGTCTCGGTACTCGGAGATGAAGTCATTCGCGTAGGCGACGTTTGCAAGTTCGGCGACCGCACGGGCACCGTCGAAGATATTGGTTTGCGCTCGACTCGCGTTCGCACGGAAGAAAGAACCCTGCTGGCCATCCCGAATGGAACCGTAGCAACGATCAACGTCGAGAATCTGAGCCGCCGAGACAAAATTCTTTTCAAGACCGTGCTGGGCTTGCACCTGAATACTACCCATGACCAACTGCAAGCCGCGCTTTCCGAGATTCGCCGCGTGTTAGCAGCACATCCCAAAATCGAAAAAAATACCACGCGCGTTCGGCTGATCGAACTGGGCGCAAGCGCAATGAATATTGAGCTTGTCTGCTACGTCCTGACAAGAGAATTCGATGAATTCGCCGCCGTGCGCGAGGAAATATTGCTTCACATTATGAATCTCGTGGAGGATTCGGGGACCACCCTGGCCTCGCCTTCGCAAACCCTTTACCTGAGTTCGGACGCGGATCAGGCCAAAGTTAAGCCTGCATTGAAACGAAGATCTGATTCTGGTGAAGACAAGGAGGCGAAGTCTCCAGGTGGGGATAGCGCGAAAAAAGATGGAACTCAGAAATAAAGCGCGTTTAAAAGCGGCGATGCCATCGTTGTGCAAGCCAGGAAAGAAATCGGTGCGTCGGATAGTAAACCATCGCTGGAACCGCGATGAAATAAATCAATAGATAGAGGAATCCGGGCACGGTATGTTGTTCGCGAAAGAATAATCCGCGCGCCCAGTTCACATCGTATTCCGGACGCCAGAAATAATTGATCGGGACTACGATCCACGTAAGTAGCGTTTGGAATTTCCATCCTCTTGAGTCGTAACCAAGTTTCCAAATTGCCCATAGCAGCAACAGCGGCGTTACCACGTGGAACAAACTCAGCAGCCGGATCGCCAGCGAAATATGCGGATCGAACATATACTCGGTTCCGCCGATCAGATGATGCCCAAATGCGAAAGCTCCCACCAGATCGATGGTGAACAGAGTTTGGAACAGCAGCAGTCCGCAGGCCTGCATGGAAAATATCAGTGGACTCTCAAGCCACAAGCCAGCCGCTATAAAGAAGTTGCCTAGATCGCAGAAAAAGAGAAAATTCTGCAGGCCGTATTGCCGCCAATAGATGGGTATCCAGGCGAGCAGGCATACAGTCCAAATCAGTTTCAGCCAGAGCGGAATGCGCATGACAGCGTATTGTATTCGCGCAAGGCACGTGAGTCGCATAACTGCGAAAGCCTTGGTGCAAGCCCGAAGTGGGATAAGTGCAATTACCAGCGTAACTTGATGAGCCTTACGAGTGTACCTACGATTAACTTAATATGGGTTACCAAGCACTCCTCTTCTGCCCTGATGAGAAGACGGCTCGCATCGTTACACAAGTTCTCAGCGAGTTAGACTTCGGGGTCGTTCCCTGTTCCGAGCCCTTCGGCGCTGTGAAAAAATTAATGGGCGAGCGCTTCGACGCCGTCGTGGTGGATTGCGACAACGAGCAAAATGCCACATTACTTTTTAAGAGCGCGCGCAACGCGCCGAATAACCAGTCGGCGCTTGCCGTTGCGGTGGTGGAAGGACAGGCTGGAGTCGCCAAAGCTTTTCGCATCGGCGCGAATCTGGTTTTAACCAAACCCATTAATGTTGAGCAAGCCAAAGGCACACTGCGGGTAGCCCGCGGACTTTTGCGTAAGGGAGAAGCCGCTAAGGCCGCCGCACCTGCAGCGGCAAAACCGGCTGCTCCAGCTCCAGTAGCCGCGCCAATCAAGCCGGCGCCGGCAACTCCGATCTCTTCTCCGCGGCCTGTATCCGCGATGGGGCAAGCTGCTCCGATGAATCCGGCACCGCCTAAACCTGCGCCACAGCCCAGTTTTGCCGCCTCGGCCTCTAGTGCTATTACCAAAGCGGCGGAATCTGTCGAATCCGTGGCGTCAGTTACTGAACCTAAAATCGCTCCGGCTGCGGTTGTTGAGCCGAAAGCGGCTGTCTCCAGCAAGTCCGAAGTTGCCGCACCGCCAGCCGGATTTGCCGCACCCTCGGGCGCGGCCAGCGCGCCTGCTCCGGCACGAGAGCCCAAGCAAGATGCGCCGAGTGTCGAGAAGTCTTCTGTGGCGATTCCGGAGCCGGAAAAGCCGGTGGAAGAAATCGCACCTGTCACAAACGATTCTAGTTCTGAATCCAACGCTGCCTCGGCGCCTATGTTTAACTTCGGCGCAGCCAGCGAGACGGAATCCGGAAAAAGCGGCAGCAATAAGGTTCTCTACTCAATCCTCGCCATCGCTTTGATTGCAGTGGCGGCTTACTTTGCCTGGACTCAATGGGGAACGACCAAAGGTGGATCGGGCGTACAAGCGCCGGTTGCTCCGCGAATGCAGACGCCCAATGGGGTGCAGCAAACGCCGCAGAGCGCGCCGGCAGTTGCGCCAACCGCAGCGCCTGCCGCTTCGTCACCATCTTCCACAACTTCGATGTCGCCGAGTTCAATGAGTACGACGCATCCAATCGGATCGGCAAACGTTTCTCCAGTCGGCGCAACGGCTTCGCACGATGACAAGTTGCCAGTTCACACGGCCGGGGCCAACTCCGAGGGTGACGCGTCCAGTCTCACTTCATCTGCAACAGGCAATAAAACATCCGCGAAAGCAACCGCACCGCAACCCATCCTGATTAAGAATGGCTCTTCGCAACCCGCAGCCGCAAACGACTCTACTGTTGCCGACACATCCGCGCCGAGCATAAATGCGATTGCTTCACCAGACGGTGGAAGTTCGATGCCGAACCTGATGGGCGGCGCGAACAAAGCCCAAGCTCCGGTGCTTCAAACCGTCACCATTTCGCAGGGGATATCGCAGGGACTGGTGGTGAAAAAAACACCGCCGACTTATCCGGCCAGCGCCTTGCGCATGGGCATCCAAGGTCCAGTGCTGCTGCTGGCGACAGTCTCCAAGACCGGCGACATTTCCGCAGTGAAAATTCTCAGCGGCGAAGCGAGTTTGGCGCGGGCCGCATCCGATGCAGTGAAGCAGTGGAAGTACAAACCGTATTTGCTGGACGGATCTCCCGTCGAGATTCAGACGCAGGTCACGGTAAACTTCAAGCTGCCGCGATAAACCTCAGCAATCTTCCCGGATGTCGACTCATTCGTGCCCGCTCGTGAAATCCAGCCTGTGAATCTCTGACCACAAATAAATATGAGTGCGGACCCCTTTTGGCACTGCGGGGAGCGCAATTTCTGTTCGTTTGGGGTCTACCCCCCTCCCCTCTTGAAAGCCTTGTTGGGCGCTGGGTTCGCAAAAAGTGCCTGCAAAATACGTGGCTGCATTTACCGCCACCGCTTGATGATGATGAGCTGTTTTTTAAGCGAGGACAAGGTTGGATGTCACGGTGTGCTCGAATGGCAAATCTTTAGTAGGCTAAGACCTCTTAGTCCGCTTCATTTTCCTTTTATCGCAGCGCTGCGCTACCCAAAAACACATTGGCGCATATCCCGTCGTGCGACCTGAAGTTCGGGCGGAAATACCTTGTAACGACGACTATGGTGTGCGGGGAATAGGGATCCTTCGACTGCGCATGACGTCCACTTCGTGGACTGTCATGCTTCGCTCAGGATGACAAATCTCCCAGGGGCGGCTGGATCATGATTCTGCGATCACGCCGTAGGCCGCATCAGATCCTTGTCCTCATGCTCAATCGGCGGATGGATGGGCAGAGAAATTCGCTTATCTCTCTGCCTCAGATTTTATTGGGATTACTGGTGCTGCATGACCTCATCAATTACAGCTTTGCCGCCTTTATCCACGGTAATGACTTTGTGGATCGGTGCATAGCCGGTGAGCGTGATATCGACGACGTAGTTGCCGGGATCGAGTACGAAATCGACGGGCGATCCTTTATCGAGCATGTGCTGGTTTACAGCGACCTGCGCGCCTTTGGGTTGAGTTTTGATGCTCACCGTTCCCATGCCCTGCGCGCCCTTACCGCCGAACAGCTTGTTCATCTTGCCGACGGTCTTGATGTCATCCACATTGCCGAGTTCCCGCAGCGTGGGCGAGAAGCTCACGGTCTGGGCAAGGACAAATTGAGCGCTGGTGGTTTCATCAATAAATCCGGCTTTGCGCACAAGAACCACATGCTGGCCTTTATCCAATGAGATTTGCGCGGGAGTCAGCTTGCCGGTGTCCCTGCCATCGACATAAACATTGGCGCCGGGTGGTGTGCTGGCGACCGAAAGCGTTGCCATCACCTGATTCAGATGGCTCACGACAAACGCCTTGCTGCCGCCGGTGACTCCGACGGTGCGCGTATCGGTGGAGTAGCCGGCTTTGCTGATGATAACGGTGTGCTGGCCGGGATCGACTCCCGATAATGTAAACGGCGTAACCCACGCGGGATCGGTTTTTCCGTCGAGCTGCACTTGCGCGCCCTGCGGAGTGGAATCGACAGACATCAGCCCGGGAACAATCGCTGGAGCGGCCGGGGCAGCCGGTTTTTTCTTACCGTTTTTGCCGCGCGCAGATGTTGCAGCAGCACGTGCGGGGGCTGGCTCGTTCTCCACCACATTAGCCGTGGGCTGATCGGAAACTGGCGCGCTCAAAACAGGTTGCGGTTGCGCAGGCTGAGCCGGAGCAGGCTGGCTCGCGGCCGCTTGTGTTGCCGGTTCGGGAGCTGGACGACCGCCATCGTCATCGCTATTGAGGTGATTGACGTGAAGCACCAAAACGACCGCGATGATCAGAATCAGAACGGCCGCGCCGGCGATGGAATAAATCATCAGGCTGGGCGGAACGTTTTTGATTTCCTTGATCGCCTTTTCGGCGACTTCGCGCGGCTGAATTTTCGGCTTCTCATCTTCCGCGCCGGCTTTCATATTGTGCGCTTCAGATTTGGGTGCTTCGAATGCCGGTGGCGGCGGAGGTGGAGTGACATAATCTTCCTTCAACGGAGGAAGCTCAGTCATCTCAGAAAAGCTGACGCCGCCGCGAGAGGGACCGCCTCCCGCCATCATGGGATCCACGGCTATTTTTGGCGACTGCGGCGCGGGAGCTTCCACTTCCGGCTCATCCAGGACAGCAGCGGACATGGAGGCTGATGGAGGAGCGTCGATATTGGTTTTGGCACGTGGGGCGGCCGGGCTGGGTTGCTCAAGATTCGGCGCGGAGGAAATTGATTCCGCGCTGCCTCCCCATCCAGCTGCCGCGGCAACTGCTTTCTGTCCCACTTCTGTTTTTGCCACTGCCGGCTGCGGAGCTGGCTTGGGTGGCGCTGGCACAGCAGGTTTCTTTTCCGCGGGTGTAGATGGCGCAGTGGTGAATTTTGCCTGCGCAGCGGCGGCATTTGCAGGAGCTACTATTGCCGGCGCTTTGGCTTGCGCTGCCGGAGCTTTCGCCGCCTGCGATTTGGATTCCTTGCATTTCTCCAGATCGTCGAGCAATTCCCTTCCATTCTGATAGCGCTCGTTCGGATCCTTCGCCAGCGCTTTCATAATGAGGTCGCTCAACACCGGATGAAGCTTGGGATTCACGTGCATCGGTGGCACGGGCGTGCTCTCAAGAATGCTCTGCTGTAAGGATTCGGCATCCTCGCGGTCAAAGGCCTTGCGGTCCGTTACCATTTCGTAAAACAGCGCGCCCAGGCTGAACAGATTTGACCGCGCGTCGATACTCTCTCCGCGAATTTGCTCGGGAGACATATAGTGCAGGATGTAAGGAACATCGGGCATTTGCGCAGTGAACTTGCCTACGCTGGAAACGCCGAAGCTTAGAACGCGGACGGTCCCATCCCACCCGCACATAATTTTGCCGGGTTCAAGACTGTAGTGAAAAACTTTGTGCGAATGCGCGTAATCGAGGCCGCCGCAAACCTGCCGGCCGATATCGAGGAGGTCCCAAATAGAAAAGCCTTCTTTCCGCGCCAACATGGTAGCCACACTGTTGCCCTGGATGTATTCCATGGCGGCGCAAACCTGGCCATCTATTTCGCTGGCGCCAAAAACGGGCGCGAGGTTGGAGTGGCTCAAAACCTTGACGGTTTCGGCCTCTTCCAAAAGACACTTCTCCAACTCTGCCGCATGTTCGCCAAAGGCAGACAGTTGGATGGCTTTCAGCGCGACGGTTTGGCTGGTTTGAGGATCGTTAGCCTTGTAAACAACGCCAGTGGCTGACTTTGACAACTCGCTCAGAATCTCGAAGTGGCCTATTTTCGTAGACATTTGCTCCGTGCCTCATCACACAAAAGCCACGCAGATTCCCTTGGGAAACCGCGTGGGTTTAAAACCCGGGGCAGGGTTGAAATCAGGATAGCGCTCATGGAATCAGTCTTCGAGTTACCGAAGTACCGTGAAAACTCGCGTTCCGGCGGATGGATGTACAGCAGCCGCGGTCACTCACCACAAGGCGAAGCTGATAAACTTCCCACCAATGGAAGGAAAACCTGGTACGCGAATTATTTTTCCGCGGTCTGTGTGGCGGCTGGTACTGGTTTCCTTTGTTCTTCAGGTTGCGATAATTGGCATCTTCCGCCAATACCGCACCCGCCCTATCGAAGACCACTTCGCTTTTGGCTGGGAGATGGGCCGGGTCGCGCGCTCGATCGCGCTAGGACAAGGTTTCAGCAATCCTTATGGAGGCAATACTGGACTCACGGCGTGGGAACCACCTCTTTATCCTTATCTGATGGCCGGGGTCTTTAAGATTTTCGGGATCTATTCTTATGCCTCGGCTTGGGCTCTGCTGACGATCAATTCTTTATTTTCTGCTCTGACGACGATTCCGATTTTTCTGATCGCGCAGCGAATATTCGACAAGCGGGTGGCACGCTGGTCGGCATGGGGATGGGCGCTCAATCCTTATATATGGTATTGGTCGGTTCACTGGATCTGGGACACGACTTTTACTCCGCTGATTCTGAGTCTGATTTTTTTGATCGCGTTGGAACTTGAGGATTGGCAAGGGTCGCGGGGCTGGATAGTTTTTGGGAGCTTATGGGGGATAGGGGCGCTGGCAAACCCTTCCATGCTTGCGTTTCTGCCTTTCTGCGGTTTGTGGATCTGGCGGCAACGATTTAAGAACGGTTTGCATTCTATCGGCGGCGTGGTACTGTCATCGGCAATCTTCTTTCTTGCGCTCTCGCCGTGGCTCATCCGCAACTACGAAGTATTCGGACGGTTTGTTTTTCTGCGCGACGATTTTGGCTTGCAATTTCGATTGGGAAACTGGAAAGGCGCCGATGGAATGCTGATGGCATACCTTCAACCCAATCTCAACAAACTTGAATGGGAAAAGTTCCAAAGTATGGGTGAATTAGCTTACGCGGAAAACTGCAAGCAGTTGGCCTTCGGTTGGGTTCGCGAGAATCCGGCCCGCTTCGCAACAATCAGCCTGAAAAGATTTTTGTATTATTGGAATGGCGTTCCGAAGCCTACCGACAGCGGGTCTCCATGGGATTTTCGCGATTCTCTTTTTCTGGCGTGGTCGGTGCTGGCGATTTGGGGCGCGGGTCGAGCGGTACGGCTAAAAGTGCAAGGGGCGTGGCTTTTCGCTGGCCTGTTGTTGACTTATCCAACTACCTATTATTTCGTTTTCCCGCATGCCCGCTACCGGCATCCCATCGAACCTGAGATGGTCATTCTCGCGGCGTTTCTGCTGTTGCAGATTGGAAAGCCAACCTACGCGCGTCAATCAACCCCTAACCGTTAGCATTCAGCGGGGTGCAGCCTTGAAATCTCCTGTAGAATTTTGAGTTCGTTCACGTGTGTGATTGATGTTCAAGAAAATTCTCATTGCCAACCGGGGAGAGATTGCCGTGCGCGTGGTACGCGCATGCCATGAAATGGGCATTGCCGCGGTGGTGGTTTACTCCGACGTGGACCGTGCCGCGCTGCACGTGCGCAAGGCCGATGAAGCTTATCCCCTCGGCGCGGCGGCGGCTTCCGAATCGTATCTCAATATTCCCAAAATTCTTGATGTAGCTAAGCGCTCCGGAGTCGATGCCATCCATCCCGGTTACGGATTTCTCTCGGAGAACGCAAAGTTTGCGCAGGCATGCGCCGATGCGGGAGTGAAATTTATCGGGCCAACTGCCGCGGCGATGGAAGCGATGGGATCGAAGACGCGCGCGCGGCAGGCCATGGAGAAAGCCGGTATTCCGCTCGTGCCCGGAACATCGCGCGGCGTGGAATCTTTTGAGCAAGCACAGCAAATCGCCGCAAAAATCGGCTATCCCGTAATGTTGAAGGCCGCGGCGGGTGGTGGTGGCAAAGGCATGAGGCTGGTGCATGCTCCTGAAGAATTGAGGTCTTCCCTGGATGCGGCGCGCAGCGAGGCCGAACGCTCCTTCGGCGACAGCGAAGTCTACATTGAAAAAGCCATCGTCAATCCACGCCATATAGAGATGCAGGTATTGGCCGACGAGCATGGCAACACGGTTTATCTTGGTGAACGCGAATGCTCGCTGCAGCGCCGCCATCAGAAAGTCCTGGAAGAAGCGCCATCGCCAATTGTCGATGCCGATATGCGGCGCCGGATGGGTGAAGCGGCCGTACGGGTGGCGCAGGCCGCGGCTTATACAAACGCGGGCACGGTGGAGTTTCTTGTCGATGAACAAAAGAATTTTTATTTCCTGGAGATGAACACGCGTTTGCAGGTGGAGCATCCGGTAACAGAGTTAGTCACGGGACTGGACCTTGTTCATTTGCAGATTCGCATCGCAGCCGGAGAAAAGCTTCCCTTCACGCAAGACGATGTGCGCATTCGCGGCCACGCCATGGAGTGCCGCATCTATGCTGAGGATCCCGATAACAATTATTTTCCCAGCCCCGGCAAGATCACTCTGCTGTTGTCGCCGTCCGGGCCGGGGATACGCATCGACAGCGGGATTTATGAAGGTTGGACGGTACCGATCGATTACGATCCTCTGCTCGCGAAACTGGTCGGATATGGGACCGACCGCGCGCAAGCCATTTCAGGGCTGATGCGAGCCCTCGATGAATATTTTGTAGGCGGGATTAAGACGAACATTCCACTGTTTCGTCGCATTCTGCGTGATCGAGATTTTCAAGCCGCCAAGCTCGACACCGGATTTCTGGATCGCCTGTTGAAACAGGCTGACGATAAGACGGCGGATCCAAATACAGCAGAAGTCTCAGCCATTGCCGCAGCTATGTTTGCCACGCTGGGAGCCACGACGTCCGAAGTACCAAGCAGTTCAAACAGCATCCCAGGCGGAAATGAAATCAAATCTCGCTGGAAAAATATGGGCCGTAGCGAAGCATTACGTTGATGCAAAGTAATATCTGATTCTGTATAACTGGCCCCTGATCCCTAGCTACTGACCACTATCTATGCACTACGACGTAACCATCGACGGCAAGAATTACCGGCTCGAACTCAACTCTGTCGATGGACGATGGTCGTGCCGCGTCAACGGTAAAGAAGTCGAAGTCGATGCGGCCCCCGTTCGCCCCAACGTGCTTTCCCTTCGTATCGGGAACACGGCCTATGAAGTTAAATCCGAGCGCGTAGCAAATGATTGGTATTTATGGGTAGGCAGCGCCCAGTTTGCCGCGGAGGTTCGCGATCCCCGTTCGCTGCGCGGCCGCAGCCGGACCCAGGAAGAACGTGGACCCAGGAAAATTGTTGCTCCCATGCCGGGCAAGGTCGTGCGCGTGCTTGTGCGCGAGGGAGATGAAGTTGAACTTGGCACAGGCGTGGCCGTGGTGGAGGCGATGAAGATGCAAAACGAAATCAAATCGCCGAAAAAGGGAAAAGTACAGAAGATTCTGGTCAGCGAAGGCGCAGCCGTGAATGCCGCCGACGTATTAGTGATCGTCGAATAAATCGCGCCACGCAGCTATGCTGCAAACGTCCGTTCTATTTCGTCAGCCCGTTGCTATCCAAAACTTGCCTCGCGTAGTAGTTATCCACTTTGGCGGAATCGCGCAGCACCTCGTAATAAGCCGCTTTCAGCAACTGTTCGCGCCGGTCATGCAGTTGCGACCGAATGGCTTGCTGCACGCGCGGATCGGAT
>Ga0224568_1000183_pt1 | contig 10677 bp, 7 predicted proteins | sample CLU5metagenome_FD_182727 | JGI IMG/M metagenome (GOLD analysis project Ga0224568, IMG submission 182727) | Spruce litter microbial communities from Bohemian Forest, Czech Republic - CLU5 | ecosystem: Environmental > Terrestrial > Plant litter > Unclassified | place: Czech Republic: South Bohemian... | reverse complement strand
GAGGAATAGCGGGCTGCCGCTGGCGGTATCGATGATCGCGAACAGGAACGGCCGGTCGACCACCATCTCGGCCGCGGGCGGGGGCTTGCGGATCGCCATCGCCCGCATGGTCAGCGCGGTGGCCGCGGCGGCTTCGGTGCCGTGCTCGTCCACGTCGAGATAAGCCTGGTGCACGGCGGCAGCCAGCTGCAGCCGTGCCGCGCTGGTGACCCCGGCAAAGTCGGCGGAACCGCCGAACGCCGCCCGGACGCCGAGTTCACGCAGCGCCGGGCCCAGGTCGATCTTCGCCTCGACCCGGAACCTGGGCAGGGACAACGTGACCTGATGCGCGGTCGCGCCGTCCAGCAGGGTGCTGGCCGGCCTGGCGGCCAGTGCGGCCAGCGGGCCGTCCGGCACGATGATGGCCATGGCCAGCGTGCTGGCCAGGTAAGGCAGCAGCACCGCCTGGTAACCCTGACCGCGGACATAGTCGCGCCGCGCGGTGCCGTGCATCACCGGTACCGGGACGGATTGTCCAGGGCGGGGGTGAAAAGGCGCAGTCTCGGTTGCCCGGTGCGGGAACGGGTCCGCCCACGGCGCCTTGAGGTAGACCGCGTTCGCGAGCACCAGGCGAGTTGAGGCGCCGATCGTGCCGGGGTCCAGCAGGGCGGTGATCTTTCCCTCGGTCTGCGCCGCGACCGCCACATTGATCTGCTCCCTGGCCCGCTCCGGTGCCGAGGCGAAGTCGATGCTGGTGACCGCCGAGCTGGCGCTGGCATCGAGGAGGGCGGTGAACCGCGGCAGCAGCGGCAGGCCAGCCTGGACCCAGGCGGTGTTGGCCACCAGGAAAGTGACGTCGGCCGGACTGCCTGCGACCAGCGCGTCCAGCTGGCGCAGGCCGTCCGGCGCCTGATCGGGGCCGGCCAGGTGCAGCGCGGCGGCCAGTTCGGCGGCCGTCTGCCCGCGCGCGCCCAGCAGCGCCAGGCGCAGTGCCGCGGCCACGCTGACCGGGGAGAACACCAGGTCCGGTGCGGTACCCGCCAGCAGCCGGTACAGGTCGGTGCCGAAGACCTCATCAGCCAGGGTCGGTGCGGTCATCCCCGGTTCGTACCCCGAATCGGCGCGAAGGCGCGACGGGACGGGCGAAAATAGCGGTATGAGCTGGCAGCTGACTAATGCGGTGGAAGATTTCCTGGCCGCGGCGGGCGATTTCCTGCGGGCCGAGCGGGCGCGGAACACCATCGCGCTGACCGTCACGCAGTCGCTGCGCGCGGACCCGTCGCTCTACAGTTCCCCGCTGCTGGGCTGGTGTACCGGTGCCGCGGGGGTGAGCGCGGCGTTCCTGCACACACCGCCGTTCCCGGCGTTCTTGACCGCCATGGACGGGGCGGTCGCCAGCGCCCTTGCGGATGAACTCGTGCCGGCGCGTCCGGACCTGCCCGGCATCGCCGCGCCCGAGGACACGGCCTGGTCCTTTGCCGGGGCCTGGCGCGAACGCGCCGGACGCGACGCTACGGTGCGGCGGCGCGAGCGGCTATTCCGGCTGGGCCAGCTCAGCTGGCCCGACCCCAGGCCGGACGGGGCGGCCAGGCTGGCCGACGGCGGCGACCGTGACCTGCTGCAGGACTGGCTGAGCTGGTTCGGCACCGAGACGGAGCTGGCCAGCGCCCGTGATTTCAGTCAGACGATAGCCAGCCGGCTCAGTTACGGCGGTTTCACCCTCTGGCAGGCCGGGGGTATCCCGGTATCGCTGGCGGGCCAGTCCCGGGCGGTGGACGGCATGGTCAGGATCGGCCCGGTCTACACGCCGCCTGAGCACCGGGGCAGGGGTTACAGCGGCGCTGTGACCGCCGCGGTGAGCCAGTCTGCCGTGGCCGCGGGCATCGGCGAGGTGCTGCTCTATACCGACCTGGCCAACCCGGTCAGTAACGCGCTGTACCGGCGGCTGGGCTACCAGCCGGTCGAGGACCGGATCGTGCTGACGTTCGGGTAGCGTACGTCGGGTTGCGTACAGGCCAGCAGGGCGTACGCCGCAACGCCGCAAGCGCGTACGTAGCCGCTACGTACGCCGGGTTCGCACGGAGGAATTGCGTTGAGTATCTCGAAGCCAGAAATCGACTTCCCCGAAGGCCCGGCTCCGGCCGACCTCGAGGTCACCGACCTCTGGGAAGGTGACGGTGAGGTGGCGACGGCGGGCCGCACGGTGCGGGTCCATTACGTCGGCGTGGCGTACTCCACCGGCGAGGAGTTCGACGCCAGCTGGAGCCGCGGTGAGCCGCTGGAGTTCCAGCTGGGTGTCGGCCGCGTCATCACCGGCTGGGACCAGGGCATCGCGGGCATGAAGGTCGGCGGCCGGCGCAAGCTGGTCATCCCGCCGCACATGGCCTACGGTGACCGCGGCGCGGGCCGGGCCATCGCCCCCGGCGAGACCCTCATCTTCGTCTGCGACCTCGTCGCCGCCTGATCCGCTGAGCCGCCTTAACGCCGCCTGGTCCGGGCCAGGCGGCGTTAAGGTGGTCGCGTGAGAGCACTTGAGGAGTTCGAGCGGCTGGTGCCGGCCGATCACGGCCTGGTCGTGGTGTCCACCGTGCGGCCCAACGCGACGATCCAGTCCTCGGTGGTGAACGCAGGGGTGATCGCTCACCCGGTCACCGGGGCGCGAGTGGTGGCCCTGGTCAGCCGCGGGGACGCGCGCAGGCTGCGGAACCTGCGCGAGCGGCCCTATGCCAGCGTTGTCATCAGGGCGGGCTGGGCGTGGGCCGGGATCGAGGGCCCGGTGCAGCTGGCCGGCCCGGACGACCTGATGCCCGGTGTGGACGCCGAGCGGCTCCGGCTGCTGCTGCGGGAGATCTTCACCGCCGCGGGCGGCACGCACGATGACTTCACCGAATACGACCGGGTGATGATCGAGGAACGCCGCACCGCCGTGCTGGTCGCGCCGGCCCGGGTGTCGCGGAACCCCTGATCGCCGCGTCCGGCCTGGGCCTGGCCACGGCCCGACGGCGGACACGCGGAGTTTGACGTCCCCGCCGTGCGAGCCAGAGTATTGGCTCATGGAACGACGGAGCTTGGGCATGCCGGACGGCCGTGTCGTCGAGATCTTGACCGACGGGCCGCCCGGTGGCCTGCCACTGGTCCTGCACGAGGGCACACCGGTCGGGTTGACCCTCTATCCGGCGACCGTCGCGGCGGCTGCGGCCCGCGGACTGCGGGTAGTGCTGATCGCCAGGCCCGGCTACGAAGGATCCACGCCGCGGCCGGGGCGGCGGGTGGCGGACGTGGCTGATGACGTCGCCCAGGTGCTGACCGAGCTAGGCGCGGACACGTTCGTGGCCGCGGGCTGGTCCGGTGGCGGACCGCACGCGCTGGCCTGCGCCGCGATGCTGCCCGGGCGGTGCCTGGCGGCCGCGTCGATCGCCGGCGTGGCACCGTACGGGGTGGCGGGGCTGGACTGGACGGCGGGCATGGGCAAGGAAAACGTCGAAGAGTTCAGCGCCGCGCTGGCCGGCGAGGCGGAGCTGACCGTGTTCCTCGACTCCGTCGCCGGCGTGGTGAAGGGCGTGACCGGCGCGGACGTCGCCGAGTCGCTCGGCGACCTGGTCGCGGCCGCGGATAAGGCGGCGCTCACCGGCGAGTACGCGGATCACATGGCCGGCGCGCTGCGCGCCGCGCTCAACTCAGGCATCGCGGGCTGGCGTGACGACGACATGGCCTTCACCCGCGACTGGGGGTTCACCCTCGGCTGGCCCAGGGCCGCCGCCGGATCCTCGCCGGCCACGGGTGCAGCGCCGGACCTGGCCTCAGGCCAGGCACCGGTCGCCGTCTGGCAAGGCGATCAGGACCGGATGGTGCCCTACGCGCACGGCAAGTGGCTGGCCGAGCACATCACCGGCGCACGGGCCTACCTGCTGCCCGGTGAGGGTCATCTCACCCTCACCGTCACCTCGCTGGACCGCATCCTGGACGACCTGCTGGACCTAGCCGGCCTGTCCGGGTAGCACGGCGGCAAGCCCGGCCGCGGCGCGGAACCGCGAGCACTGCCGCACGCATCAATAACGCCACCGGGCACGGCCGGCTGGCACAATGTCCGGGTGACGCAAACCCAGACGGTGCAAGCGCGGATCGCGGCCGAACTCGGCGTCGCCGAGCGCCAGGTCCTCGCGGCAGTACAGCTGCTCGACGGCGGCGCCACGGTGCCGTTCATCGCCAGGTACCGCAAGGAAGCGACCGGCACGCTGGACGACGCGCAGCTGCGTACGCTCGAGGAACGGCTGAGGTACCTGCGCGAACTGGAAGAGCGCCGCGCCGCCATCCTCGCCTCGGTGGCCGAACAGGGCAAGCTCAGCGCTGAGCTGGAAGCCCAGCTGACGGCCGCGGACTCCAAGGCGCGATTGGAAGACCTGTACCTGCCGTACAAGCCCAAGCGGCGGACCAAAGCGCAGATCGCCCGCGAGGCCGGGCTGGAGCCGCTCGCCGAGCTGCTGCTGAGCGACCCGGCCCAGGTTCCGGTGGCGGCCGCGGAGGGCTTCATCACTGAGGGATTCGACAGCGCGGACGCGGTACTTGACGGCGCCCGCGCCATCTTGGTCGAGCGGTTCGGTGAGGACGCCGACCTGATCGGCGCGCTGCGTGAGCAGGTATGGCGGCACGGCGGCGTGCAGGCCAGCGTGCGCCCGGGCAAGGAAGAGGCGGGCGCCAAGTTCGCGGATTACTTCGCGTTCGGCGAGCCGTACGCCAAGTTGCCCTCGCACCGCATCCTCGCGCTGTTCCGCGGCGAGAAAGAGGAAATCCTCGACCTGAACCTGGAGCCGGGCGAAATCGGCGCCGAGGACCAGATCGCGGACCGGTTCGGCATCGCGGACCAGGGACGTCCCGGCGACCAGTGGCTGCTCGGCACCGTCCGCTGGGCCTGGCGGACCCGCATCCAGGTGCACCTCAGCGTCGATACCCGGGTCCGGCTCTGGCAGGGCGCCGAGGAAGAGGCGGTGCGCGTGTTCGCGGCGAACCTGCGCGACCTGCTGCTCGCCGCGCCGGCCGGGCCGCGGCCGACCATCGGCCTGGACCCTGGGTTCCGCACCGGCGTCAAGGTGGCGGTCACCGACGGGACCGGCAAGGTGGTCGCCACGTCCACGATCTACCCGCACGAGCCGCGCAACCGCTGGGATGAGTCGGTCAAGGTGCTCGCCGCGCTGGCCGCCGAGCACAAAGCCGAGCTGGTGGCGATCGGGAACGGTACCGCGTCGCGGGAAACCGACCGGCTCGCTGCCGACCTGATCGGTCAGCACCCGGCGCTCAGCCTGACCAAGGTCGTCGTGTCCGAGGCCGGCGCATCGGTGTACTCGGCGTCGGCGTACGCGTCGTCCGAGCTGCCCGACCTGGACGTGTCCTTGCGCGGTGCCGCCTCGATCGCGCGGCGGCTGCAGGACCCGCTCGCTGAGCTGGTCAAGATCGATCCCAAATCCATCGGCGTGGGCCAGTACCAGCACGACGTCGCCGAGGCCAAGCTATCCCGGTCGCTGGATGCCGTGGTCGAGGACTGCGTGAACGCGGTCGGCGTCGACCTGAACACCGCCTCCCAGCCGCTGCTGGCCCGCGTATCCGGCATTTCTGACTCGCTGGCATCGGCGATCATCGCTCATCGCGACGCAGGCGGCGCGTTCCGGACCCGAACTGACCTGCACAAGGTGCCCAGGCTCGGGCCGAAGGCGTTCGAGCAGTGCGCCGGGTTCCTGCGCATCCGGGACGGCGACGACCCGCTGGACGCGTCCGGCGTGCACCCCGAGGCCTACCCGCTGGTGCGGCGGATGCTGGCCGCCACGGGTAAGCCGGCCGGGGAGCTGATCGGTGCGACGCCGGTGCTGCGCGGCCTTCGCGCTACGGATTTCACTGACGATCAGTTCGGCGTGCCGACCGTCACCGACATCCTGCGTGAGCTGGAGAAACCCGGCCGCGACCCGCGGCCCTCTTTCTCCACCGCGACCTTCGCCGAGGGCATAGAGAAGCTCGCCGACCTGGCGCCGGGCATGGTGCTGGAGGGAGCGGTGACGAACGTGGCCGCGTTCGGCGCGTTCGTGGACATCGGCGTGCACCAGGACGGGCTGGTGCACGTGTCCCAGCTCGCGAAGGGGTTCGTGACCGACCCGCGGTCGGTGGTCAAGTCCGGTGATGTGGTCCGGGTACGAGTGCTGTCGGTGGACATCGCGCGTAAGCGCATCTCGCTGAGCCTGCGGCTGGACGACGAGCCCGCCGCGGCTGACCGCGGTGGCGAGCGTGGCGCTGGCGGCGCACGCGGTGGCGGGGGCGCCCCGCGCGGCGGCGGCGGTAGCGGTGCGGCCGCGCCCGCGCGCGGCCCGCGGGCGGGCGCGGCCGCCAGGAACGAGCATCCGGCCAAGCGCGAGGCGCCGCCAGCCGACTCGGCGATGGCCGACGCCCTGCGCCGGGCCGGCCTGCTGAAGGACCGCTAGGGCCGTGCCCGCGCGCGCGGCCTGCTCCCGGTGCCCAGTAGCATCGGGTAACGGATTATCACCAACATGAGGGAGTCCATCGTGTCCAGCCAGCAGCTTCGCATCACCCTCGCAGGCAGCGAGCATGTGGTCGAAGCTGGGACTACGGCGGCGGCGCTGTTCGATGACCGGGCGGCCGTCGCGGCGCGGGTCAACGGGACGCTGCGCGACCTGGCCTACCAGCTAGCCGACGGCGACCAGGTCGAGCCGGTGCAGATCGGCAGCGAGGACGGCCGGTACATCCTGCGCCACTCCACCGCCCATGTCATGGCCCAGGCGGTACAGGAGCTGTTCCCGCAGGCCAAGCTGGGCATCGGCCCGCCGGTCGAGAACGGGTTCTACTACGACTTCGACGTGCCCGCGCCGTTCGGCCCGGACGACCTGAAGGCGATCGAGGGCCGGATGCGGCAGATCGTCAAGCAGGGCCAGCTGTTCTCCCGCCGGGTGGTCACCGATGCCGATGCCAGGACTGAGCTCGCTGATGAGCCGTACAAGCTGGAGCTGATCGGGCTCAAAGGCGGCGCGGCCGCCGATTCGGACGGGGAGTCGGTCGAGGTAGGCGGCAGCGAGCTGACTATCTACGACAACCTGGACCCCAAGTCCGCGCAGCTGTGCTGGAAGGACCTGTGTCGCGGCCCGCACCTGCCCACTACCCGGCACATCCCCGCATTCAAGCTGGTGCGCACCGGCGGCGCTTACTGGCGGGGGAGTGAGAAGAACCCGCAGCTGCAGCGGATCTACGGCACCGCCTGGGAGACCAGGGACGCGCAGGATTCGTATCTGCGGCTGATGGAAGAGGCGGAAAAGCGGGACCACCGCAAGCTCGGTGCCGAACTCGACCTGTTCTCTTTCCCCACCGAGATCGGCAGCGGGCTGCCGGTTTTCCACCCCAAGGGCGGCACGATCCGCCGGGTGATGGAGGACTATTCGCGGCAGCGGCACGAGCAGGCCGGGTACCAGTTCGTGACCACCCCGCACATCAGCAAGGCGCAGCTGTTCCAGACCTCAGGTCACCTCGGCTTCTATAAGGACGGGATGTTCCCGCCGATGGAGCTGGACGGCGCGGAGTACTACGCCAAGCCGATGAACTGCCCGATGCACGTGCTGATCTACGCCTCGCGCGGGCGGTCCTACCGGGAGCTGCCGCTGCGGCTGTTCGAGTTCGGCACGGTGTACCGGTACGAGAAGTCCGGCGTGGTGCACGGCCTGACCAGGGCGCGCGGCTTCACCCAAGATGACTCGCACATCTTCTGCGCCCCTGAGCAGCTGCCCGGTGAGCTGGCCTCGCTGCTGGATTTCGTGGTCGGGCTGCTGCGCGACTACGGACTGACCGACTTCGAGGCCGAGCTGTCCACCCGGCCGGAAAAGTACGTGGGCACGCCCGAGGAATGGGCAGAGGCGGAGGCGGCGCTCAAGCACGCGCTGGACGCATCTGGCCTGCCGTACGTCATCGCCGAAGGCGAGGGCGCTTTCTACGCCCCGAAGATCGACGTGCACGTCAAGGACGCGATCGGGCGCCGCTGGCAGCTGTCCACGCTGCAGGTCGACTTCCAGGAGCCGGGCCGGTTCGGCATCGAGTACCAGGCGGCCGACGGGACGCGGCGGCGGCCGTACATGATCCACCGGGCGCTATTCGGCTCGATCGAGCGGTTCTTCGGCATCTTGGTCGAGCACTACGCCGGCGCGTTCCCGCCATGGCTCGCCCCGGTCCAGGTGGTGGGCATCCCGATCACCGACGCGCACGTGTCCTACCTGGAGAAGGTGGCTGTCTCACTGCGCGCGGAGGGGATCAGGGTCGAGATCGATGACTCTGATGACCGGATGCAGAAGAAGATCAGGACCGCGCAGAAGCAGAAGGTGCCGTTCATGCTGCTGGCCGGTGACGAGGATGTCGCCGCCGGCGCGGTCTCGTTCCGGTTCCGGGACGGGACGCAGCAGAACGGCGTACCGGTGGCCGAGGCGATCGCCTCGATCGTCACCGCCGTCCGCGAGCGCGTTCAGGTCTGATCCGTGCACCCCGACGACCCGTCCCAGCCCGCCGCGGATAGCCCCGACCCATTCCAGCGGCTCTGGACGCCGCACCGGATGGCGTACATCAAGGGGGAGGGCAAACCCACCGGTCCTGGTGCGGACGAGGGATGCCCGTTCTGCCGTGCACCCAAGCTGTCCGACGAAGAGGGGCTGATCGTCGCCCGCGGCACGCTGGTGTACGCGGTGCTGAACCTGTACCCGTACAACAGCGGTCACGTGCTGATCTGCCCGTACCGGCACATCGCCGACTATGGCGACCTGACCGCGGACGAGGCGGCCGAGTTCGCTATGTTCACCCAGCACTGCCTGGGCACGCTGCGCGCCGTATCCGGGCCGCACGGGTTCAACATCGGCATGAACCTGGGCTCGGTGGCGGGGGCCGGCATCGCCGCGCACCTGCACCAGCACATCGTGCCCCGCTGGGGGGGCGACACCAACTTCATGCCGGTCGTCGCCCGCACCCGCGTGCTGCCTCAGCTGCTCACCGATACCCGCAAGCTGCTCGCGGACTCCTGGCCCCCGGCCTCCGCGTAGGGATCACCAGCCCTGATCGCTGGTGGCGGCCGCTGGTGGCCGGTGGCACCGTCGGTCCTGCTCATGCGGACCGGCGGCGCCACCGGCACGTCTGGGGCTACGAAGGCTTGGAGTCGGCGGCCACCTTGGCGGCCAGCTGCGACGGCAGGGGTTCGTGGCGCAGGTAGGTACGCGCGAAGCTGCCTGTCCCGTGGCTGACCGAACGCAGGTCAATGGTGTACCTGGTCAGCTCGAGTTCGGGGACCTCGGCTTTGACCAGCGTGCGCCCGGTGCCCACCGGGGCGGTGCCAAGGACACGGCCGCGGCGGCCGGACAGGTCAGACATCACGGCGCCGACGTAGTCATCTGGCACGAGGATGGAGACCTCGTCAACCGGTTCGAGCAGGACCGGCCGCGCCTTGTCGACCGCGTCTTTCAGCGCCAGCCGGCCGGCCTTCTGGAAGGCCATGTCCGAGGAGTCAACCGAGTGCGCCTTGCCGTCGAACAGCGTGACCCGCACGCCGGTCATCGGGTAGCCGGCCACCACGCCCTGCTCCATCTGCCAGCGCACGCCTTTCTCCACCGACGGGATGAACTGCCTGGGTACCACGCCGCCGACGATCTTGTCCACGAACTCGAAGCCGGCCGAGTCCGCGAGCGGCTCGATCTCGATCTGGCAGACACCGTACTCACCGTGCCCGCCGGTCTGCTTAACGTTGCGGCCGAGGCCGGACGCCTTGCCCGCGATAGTCTCGCGCAGCGGCACCCGCAGCGCGGCCGTCTCCACCGCGACGCCGTTGCGGTTCGCCAGGCGGTCAAGCAGCACGTCGGTGTGCGCCTCGCCCATGCACCACAGCACCAGCTGATGAGTCTCGGCGTTGTTCTCCAGGCGCAGCGTCGGATCCTCGATCACGATCCGGGACAGGCCCTGAGCCAGCTTGTCCTCATCGGCCTTTGACTTGGCCACGATCGCGACCGGCAGCAGCGGCTCCGGCATCGACCATGGCTCCATCAGCATCGGATGTTCTTTCTCCGACAAGGTGTCGCCGGTTTCCGCCGTGCCGAGCTTGGCGACCGCGCAGATGTCACCGGCAGGGCAGCACGGCAGCGACCGCTGCTGCTTGCCCAGTGGCGAGGTGAGTGCGCCGATGCGCTCGTCGTCGTCGTGGTCGGCGTGGCCGCGCTCAACCCGGCCGTGGCCGGATACATGTACGGAGGTGTCCGGGCGCAGGGTGCCGGAGAACACCCGGACCAGGCTGATCCGGCCGACGAAGGGGTCGGAGGTGGTCTTGACGATCTCGGCGAGCAACGGGCCGTCCGGATCGCTGGCCAGGTCGGCGACCGGACTGCCGTCGGGAGTGGTCACGGCGGGCAGCGGGTGCTCGGCCGGCGACGGGAAGGCCTGGGTCATGACCTCGAGCAGTTCAAGCATGCCGATCCGGCCGGGAGCGGAGATGGCCAGCACCGGATAGAAGTTGCCGTGGGCGACGGCCTTCTCCAGGTCCTCGATCAGTACCTTGGGGCTGATCTCTTCACCGGACAGGTACCTGTCCATGAGGGTCTCATCTTCGCTCTCGGTGATGATGCCCTCGATCAGCTCGCCGCGCGAGCCCTCCAGCCGGTCCAGTTCCGCGGCGGTCGGATCGGCTTC
>Ga0224568_1000182_pt1 | contig 10769 bp, 11 predicted proteins | sample CLU5metagenome_FD_182727 | JGI IMG/M metagenome (GOLD analysis project Ga0224568, IMG submission 182727) | Spruce litter microbial communities from Bohemian Forest, Czech Republic - CLU5 | ecosystem: Environmental > Terrestrial > Plant litter > Unclassified | place: Czech Republic: South... | reverse complement strand
CGACTCCATGGATTGCGGCCTGGCTTGTTCGGTGTTTTGGATGCAAAAGTCGACCGGGCTGGAGATCGCACCATTATCGACTCGAAAGAACGTAATGGAGTCGGACAGATGGGAAGGCTGCACCATCAATGCCGAAAGCCGATCGATACGCCGCACAACCTCGGGAAGCTGATGCAGAACCGGTTTTAATTTTTCCAATCGCGCATGCAGCGTGGCGGCGTCTTCAAAGGCCAGATTGGATGAAGCCGTATCGCGTTGCGCAGAGAGTTCGCGGTTCAGCGATTCGCCGCCGGAATCGAAATAAGCCTGCACCCGCGCCACCTCCGCGGAATATTCCTCGTCAGTGCAACCCTTGAAACAGGGCGCGAGACACATCTTCATCTCGGAATAGATGCAGCCGGGAAACTTGGGGTCGGGATGCAGATCGTCAACGCAGCGGCGCATCTTGAAAAAGTCGAGCGAGTCGTTCATGAATTTTTCCGCCGCAGTGCGGGAGGGGAACGGGCCGTAATAGAGCGAGTGGCCGTTGAGCCGGCCTAATCGGGTCGTGACCGATACGCGGGGGTACTCATTTTCAAGATGCAGTTTTAGCAGCGGGGCGAAGCGGAAGCGCAACCGGTTGACATAAGTTTTGGGGAAGGTGGAACGGAGGATTCGATAGAGGATAAAGCCGGATTCAAAGTCGGAGCCGGCAGGCGCGTACTCGATGGAACGGATTCGGTCGCGCAAATTAAGTTTTTTCGTGCGCTCTTCGACCGGGCCTAACAGCCGTTGCAGGCGGCGGCGAAGATTCGCCGTCTTGCTGACGTAAGGCTCGGCTTGTGCGTCCTGGTTGCGGAGCAGGAATACGGCCGGCGAGGCGGGAACAGCGGAAAAGATTTCCGCATCGCGTTCAGGCGAGAATTCCAGGCGCTCAGTTAGCACAAAAACATTCTAGTGCGGAATCCACCACGGAGAACTTCTTTTGCCACGGATTGACGCGGATTCTCACGGGTAACGAAGTAAGGTTCCACCCCACCGGGAGTTTTTTTGATCCATAAAATCTGTGCGGATTTCGTGGCTAGGAGAGTCACAGCCCGCCGTGGAGCTTTCCGAAATAATGGGCACAATTTAGCGACATGATCAATACGCCGGCTCCAAGTACGAGTACGTGCCGAGTCTTGCGCAGATCGAAGTTGCCGACACGGCAGACGAGCAGGTAGGCAACGGCAAGATTGAAAAGGCCCCACGCAACATTGACCGTGGAGGAAGATAAGCCTACCCCGGGTGGCGACGCAAAGGGGCTCTGGAAGGCATGCCCGGAGATTCCATTGCCCAGGTGGGGAAGAGCGTTCGCGAGGAATACGCCCCCGAAGAAGTACGCCACATAGTGATACCAGCGCATTGCCGCTCCCTTCCGATTACAAAACGATATGGTAACAAGACTGTGGCGATAACTTACCGGAAGCTGGCACTGCGGAATTTCTGGCGGAAGTCTTCGCCATCCATTTTAATGACACGGCACATTTCATGCAGACGGGAACGCATGCGCTCGCCGATGCGGTCGCCGAGCGTTTCCGATCGCGACGCCGCGCGCGCGGCAGAACCGCTATTGTTCACACCGGCGGCGGGCTGATCTTCGAAATTAGTGGTGATGATTGTGGTGCGATTGTCGTTGTAGCGGGTGTTCAAAATCAGGCTCACCGTGTCCCAAACCCATTCGGTTGGTTTTACCGCGCCCAGCTCGTCGAGAACGAGCACATCGGTTTCAAAAATCGGGCGCAAAACATCCAACTCGGTGGTCTTAACCGTGGCGTTATATGAATTCTGGATTTCTTTCAGCAATTCGCGGTAATCGTAGAACAGGCAGGAAATGCCCCTATTCAGAATCAACTCTTTTGTGATGCCAACGGCAAGATGAGTCTTTCCCGTACCGATCTTCCCGATAATCAAAAGCCCCATGCCATCACGGGGATCGTATTCGTGGGCAAACGTAGTCGCGGTAAGATGCGCGAACCCCAACGAGGGATTGGCTCCGGGAAAGTCGATGGTATAGCTGGCAAGTTCACAATGCTCGTAACGCCGCGGAATGCGCGCCGCGGCGAGCAAACCTTGATTCCGCATCCGAAGCTGGCAATCGCAGCGCGTGACCCGGCGGTCTTTCGCAGAACCCGGCCTGGCTGGAAGCGTCTTCCAGCCCGTGCCCTCACAGAGAGGGCAAACCTCAACCGCTATCTTGATTCCGTTCAAGCCTGGCAAACCCTCTCTTCTCGAAAATCTATTCTTCGACTTTGCACCCGCATGCCCGTTTCCTGCAAGTGGCAAAGGCTCAACTCCTGTGTACAACCTGTGAAGGGGCGATCCCGGCTGTGGAGACATGAGGAAAACCCATCCCTACTGTGCGAAAACCCGCCATCCCCGGCTCAATCCGGCTCCCGGTGTTGTGAAACAGGCTTCCGGCGCGGATTTTCACAGTTGACATTCTCCGTGGAGAGAGGAAAATACCTCCCGTCAGGTTTCCCAACTCAGACAAGAGCTTTGTCCTCCCGGTATTGTGCTGGGTATGAACGAGACCTGCGAGGAGAAACTATGAATAAGGCCGATCTAGTCGACAAGATCGCAGGCGCTTGCGAAATCAGTAAGGCGCAGGCAACAACTGCCATTGACACCGCGGTGAGCAGCATTACAGGTGCTTTGCGGAAAGGGGATCGCGTGGCTCTAATAGGTTTCGGTACTTTCTCGATATCGCAGAGAAAGGCACGGAACGGGCGCAATCCGCAGACCGGGGCCACTATCAAGATCGCCGCCCGCAAGGTTGCAAAGTTTTCCCCTGGGGCCGAGTTGAAGAAAGCCGTAAATAAAAAGTAGAGCGGAAATCTGCAGCCTTCAGCGGCAGGGGGTCGGCCCTGCCGTTTTTATTTTGCGCCTGAAATTCCTGTGGTACGAATTCCTGCGGCTACAATGTCCTGAACATGATTGCCCATCTGCGCGGAAAATTGCTGGCCAAACATCCGAACCAGGTTGTGGTGGAGACGGCGGGCGTAGGCTACGAAATCAATATCAGCGTGCCTGCGTTTTCCGAGCTGCCGAATCTTGGGTCTGAGGTGGCGCTGCACATCCACACGCACGTGCGGGAGGATCTGATTGCGCTGTACGGATTTCTAAGGCCCGCGGAAAAGCTGTTGTTCGAGAAGCTAATCACGGTAAGCGGCATAGGTCCAAAGCTGGCGATCACTATTTTGAGCGGAATGGCAGCGGAAGATATGACCCGCGCGATTCGCGGCAACGATATTGTGCGCCTCACGCGGATTCCCGGCATCGGTAAAAAAACCGCCGAGCGCATGGTATTGGAGCTGCGGGACAAGCTGCCCGAGGTTATAGGAACTTCGGAGCGCGCCGTCCCGGCAATGAATTCGATGGAGGAAGATGTCCTGTCTGCGCTGGTGAACCTGGGCTACCAGCGGCCAGCGGCAGAGAAAGCGCTGGCTGGGGCGGTGAAGAATGGGAACAGCGGGACATTCGATGCGATGTTCCGGCAAACGCTGGCGCTCCTATCGAAGTAAGCGTTGGGCTTAAGCCCAGTCGGAAACCGAGTGATCTTCTTCATCTTCCTGGGGGTTCTTAACTTCCTGCTTTTCGCTATTTTTGTGTTGTGAGTTTTGCCGCTGTGGTTGCGATTCTTCGCGGGATTCCACTTGCACAATGTAGGCTTCTTCGGCGGCCGCGTCGCCAGATATTTTCGAGGCATGTTCCAGAAGTTTTTTTCTGGTGCTAGCCGCCGCTGCATTGGCCGCCGCTTTCTCGGCGGAGTTAAGGGCGTCTAGTTGGGCGGAGGGGTTCGTCTGGTTGGGGTGAATGTGCATGACCGTATCCTCGGCGAAAAACTCTTAAAAACGCATTTTGCAACTCTTATGCCGAACAGATCGTGCAGAGCCTGAAGTGCGCCTTTTGTGTGACGAAATTGGATTCCAAAGGGCTGAGGCATCCCAGGAGAAGTTAGCAAAGTCGAGAGAGTTGCCAACTTACATCCGCCCTACTGGAAACGGTATAGTTGATTGTTGCGCCGCTCTATCGGCGGCCGAATTGTATCTGCCGCGTGCTATTGAGGACTTCCAAACTTAATGTGGCTTGTTTCATATCTCGCTTACTTAGTTTTGGCGGTCGCGGTCATCGGTACGCTGTCTTCGCTGGTATTTCTCGGCCTTGTGGTTATTGGAGTGATTCGGTTTCACTCGGACGCGCGCCGGCAGTTGCAATCCATTCCTAGCGATGCGTCCCTGCCTCCGGTTTCCATTCTCAAACCGGTACACGGCCTGGAAGCGCAGCTCAAAGAAAACATCGAGAGTTTTTTTCGGCAAGATTATCCCGCGTATGAAATTCTGTTTGCCGCCGATGAAGCCAGCGACGCGGCCTTGGATGTAGTGCGGGAGATTTGCGCGCGGTATCCAAATATTCCAACGCGAATTCTGGTGACCGGCACGCCCTGGCCGAATCCGGTGGTCTATGCGTTTCATTGCATGGCTGAGGCTGCGGCGCACGACATTCTGGTGACCACGGATAGCGATGTGCGGGTTGACTCTCGCTATCTGCGCGAGATCGTGCCGCCGTTGCTTGATCCGCAAGTTGGAATGGTCACCTGTGTTTATCGCGGCAAGAATGTAACGAATTTTTTCTCCGGGCTCACGGCTATCGGCATGTCGGTCGAGATGACGGCGGGCGTGTTGGTGGCGAATCTGCTGGAAGGGATGAAGTTTGGATTAGGCCCGACTACCGTGGTGCGTAAGGATTCGCTGGCGAGCATTGGCGGTTATACTGCGCTGCGCGATTATATTGCCTACGACTTCGCCATTGGCAATTTGATCGCGAAAGCCGGTTATCGGGTGGTTCTGTCAAGTCACATCATCGATCATGTAGTCAGCCAGAAATCCTTTCGCCACATGTGGCAAAACCAGTTACGCTGGGCGCAGACCACGCGCTATTCGCGGCCCAAAGGTCATTTTGGCAGCGGACTGATCTTTGCCATGCCTTATGGATTGCTGGGATTGTTCGCAGCCGCGGCATTGGGATATTGGAAGATTGGCGTGGCGCTGTTCGCGGTGGCGGTGTTGAACCGCCTGGTGGAGGCGTGGCTCGTGGGCTGGACCGTGGTTCGCGATACGGAGATTCGGCGCGCACCCTGGCTTTACCCATTGCGCGATCTGCTTGGTTTTGCCGTTTGGTTTGCCAGTTATTTGAGGCTGCGCTATGTTTGGCGCGACAGCCGCTTTGAGCTGAAGGGGACACGCATCGCTCTGCGGCAGAGCCGTAATTCTTCATAAAATCAAAATCCAGAGTTTCATTTCTATCGGAGAATTCTCTTGCGTATTTTTGTGACGGGTGCGGCTGGGTTCATCGGCAGCAATATGGTGGACCGCCTTCTGGCTGCGGGCCACACCGTTGCCGGGTTCGATAATTTTTCGACCGGCCAGCGGCGGTTTCTGGAGAGCGCGACGGCGCATCCGCAATTCACTCTAGTGCAGGGGGATCTGCTGGAACGGAATGTGGTGAGCAAGGCGATGGCCGGCGCCGATCTTGTAATTCACTTCGCGGCTAATGCCGATGTACGCTTCGGAACGGATCATCCGCGCCGGGACCTGGATCAGAACACCATCGCAACCTGGAACGTTTTGGAGGCGATGCGTGAGCAAGGTTGCAAGCGCATGGTGTTTTCCTCCACGGGATCGATTTACGGCGAACCTGAAGTTTTCCCCACGCCCGAGACTTGCCCTTTTCCCGTGCAAACCTCGCTGTATGGCGCCTCCAAACTGGCTGCGGAGGGCCTGATTCAAGCCTATTGCGAAGGCTACGGCATGCAGGCATATATTTTTCGCTTTGTGTCGATTTTGGGTGAGCGTTACTCGCACGGCCACGTTTTTGATTTTTATAAACAGCTTGCCGAACATCCTGAACATCTGCATGTGTTGGGTAATGGGCACCAAAAGAAATCGTATTTATATGTGCAGGATTGCCTCGATGCCATTCTGATGGCCCTCGACAAAGCGAGTGACAAAGTGAATATTTTCAATCTGGGGACGGACGAATACTGCGAAGTCAATAATTCGATCGGGTGGATTTGTGAATACCTTGGGCTGCATCCCAAGTTCACGTACTCGGGTGGCGAACGCGGATGGATTGGGGACAGTCCATTTATTCTGCTCGATTGTTCACGTATCCGGGCGCTGGGTTGGCGTCCGCGACTCACGATCAAGGAAGCGGTTCTGGCTACGATAAAGTTTGTCAGCGCGGAGAGCGCCGCTCAGAAAGCTTAGTTTTGAATACGCTATACTTGCCAGCCGTTAGGAAATACTTGGTTTGATCATCACAAGAAGCCCGTTGCGAATCTCGCTTGGTGGAGGCGGCACCGATCTTCCGTCGTATTACCGGAAGCACGGCGGATTTGTGCTTTCCGCGGCAATCAACCGGTATGTCTACATCACCATCAATGAGGCCTTTCGTCCGCGGATTATTTTGAAGTACTCGAAGCTGGAAGATGTGGAGCGGTGGGAAGAAATCCAGCATCCCATTATTCGCGAGGCGCTGCGATTGACTGGGGTGATGGGGCCGTATCTGGAAATCGTGAGCCTGTCGGATATTCCTGCTGGAACGGGGCTGGGTTCGTCGGGCAGCTTTACTACGGCCTTGTTGCGAGCTCTGCACACAATGAAGCGGAATTTTGTTCCTCCGCAGGAGTTGGCGGAGCAGGCTTGCCACATCGAGATCGATCTATTAAAAGAACCAGTCGGCAAGCAGGACCAATACATTGCAGCATTCGGCGGTATTACCTGCTTCGATTTTCTTCCAGACGATCGGGTAGTGGCTGAACCCCTGAAGATTGCTCCGGATACTTTGGCGAATCTCGAGGATAGTTTGCTTTTATTTTTTACCGGAGCCTCGCGCTCGGCGGCGGATGTTTTGCGCGATCAGGACACGCGCACACGCGACAATGCCAGTGACATGCTGGAAAATCTGCACTTCACCAAACACCTCGGGCACGAAAGCCGGGACGCGCTTCTGGCTGGCGATTTGCGCAAGTTTGCCGAGTTGATGCATGTTCATTGGGAGCACAAGAAGAAGCGCTCCCCGGGCATGAGCAGCGGCTTTATCGATGAAATGTATGAACGAGCGCGCGCCCATGGCGCGCTGGGCGGCAAGTTAATCGGCGCGGGGGGCGGCGGGTTTCTGATGCTTTACACCGAGGATAAAACTCGTTTGCGTTCGGCGATGCGCGGCGCTGGACTGCGCGAAGTCCGCTTGCAATTCGACTTCAGCGGAACTTCCGTCCTCGCACATTCCTGACTCAATGCTACCTGTAGCTATTCTTGCCGGGGGCCTGGCGACGCGCCTGGGCGCGTTGACCGAGAAAACACCGAAATCGCTCATTCCAGTCGCGGGCGAGCCATTTGTCGCACACCAACTGCGGCTATTGAAAAGAAGCGGCATCCAACATGTCATCCTCTGCGTCGGCCATTTGGGTGAGATGATTGAGGATGTTGTGGGAGAAGGCGACGCCTTCGGATTGAAAGTGGAATATTCCTACGATGGCGCAAAGCTGCAAGGCACGGCCGGGGCTATCAGAACAGCGCTGCCTAAGCTCGGGGAAAGTTTTTTTGTGATGTACGGTGATTCTTATTTGGCCTGCGATTATGCGGCGCTCGAGCAAAAATTTTGGCAATCGGGCAAACCTGGCTTAATGACAGTATTTCGAAACGACGGCCAGTGGGATACAAGTAATGTTGAATTTGAGAACGGGCACATTCTGAATTACAGCAAGAAAAATCGAACCGGTCGCATGCATTACATCGACTACGGGCTGGGGGTGTTCCGCGCTACAGCCTTTGAGAAAACACACGCTGCTGATTTGGCCGTTGTTTATGCGGAACTGCTTCAAGCCAATGAATTGGCTGCAGTGGAAATTCACGAGCGCTTTTACGAGATTGGTTCGGCTGTGGGATTACAAGATATGGCAAGCTTTCTCGCTGGACGAGGAGGCGCACGGGAATGAGTGGAGATCACGGCAAGTTTTCACGGAACTTTCTCGCTGAGGCTGCCGAGATTATGGCGAAGCTCGATGTGGAGAGCATCGAGAAAGCTGCCGGACTGCTGGCAAGCGCACGCGCCGCGGGCGGACGCTTATTCATCCTGGGCGTGGGTGGAAGCGCGGCCAACGCTTCTCACGCGGTTAATGATTTTCGCAAGATCGCGGGCATCGAAGCTTACGCTCCTACCGACAACGTAGCGGAGCTGACGGCGCGCGCCAACGATGAAGGCTGGAGTTCGATCTTCGATAGCTGGCTGCGCACCAGCCGGTTGCGCTCGAACGATTTGCTGCTGATCTTTTCTGTGGGCGGTGGAAACGTTGAGCAGAATGTCAGCCCCAATCTGGTTGCCGCGCTGAAGTATGCAAAGGCGGTTGGCGCGAAGATCATTGGAGTAGTTGGCCGCGACGGCGGCTATACCGCAACGGTCGCCGACGCTTGTGTGTTGATTCCCGTTGTAAATCCTGCTCACATCACTCCGCACTCGGAAGCGTTCCAGGCTGTGGTTTGGCATCTGCTGGTTTCGCACCCAGTGGTCAAGATGCAGTCCACGAAATGGGAGTCGATGGCATCCCCCGGCAAAAACAAAGCGGTATTTCTGGATCGCGATGGCGTGATTAACCGCGCCTCCATTCGCGACGGCAAACCTTTTTCGCCGGGGACTATGGAAGAGCTCGAAATTCTGCCGGGCGTGCCCGAGGCTTTGCGCCAGCTAAAATCGCATGGCTACAAGTTGCTGGTGGTCACCAACCAGCCCGATGTCGGCCGCGGAAAACAATCACGCCAGTCGCTGGATGCGATCCATGCGGACTTGTTGGCGCGCTTTCCGCTCGACGATATTCTGGTTTGCTGTCATACGGATGCGGACAATTGCAGTTGCCGCAAGCCATTGCCGGGAATGCTGATCGAGGCGGCAAAAAAGCACAATGTCGATCTCGCTTCCAGTTTCATGGTCGGGGACCGGTGGCGCGACATCGATGCAGGATATAATGCAGGATGCAGGACTATTCTGATCGATTACGGTTATTCGGAGAGATCTTCGGAACATTCACCCGACCTGCGGGTAGGATCTCTGGCTGAGGCGGCTGACTGGATTATTCGTTCCGCGCAAAAAGGAGCCCATTCTTCGTGAAGTCCTTGTCCGACTTGCACGTGCAAATCTTTGCGGATGGAGCTGACCGGGATAGCTTTCTGGAGCTCTATCGCAAGCCTTATATCAAAGGCTTCACGACCAATCCCACACTGATGCGAGCGATGGGCGTGACGGATTATCAAAGTTTCGCGCTTGATCTGCTGGCGACCATTCAAACCCTTCCGATTTCGTTTGAAGTATTTGCCGATGACGAGCCTGAGATGGAAGAACAGGCGCGGCATATTGCAGCCTGGGGCAAGAATGTATTCGTCAAAATTCCGGTGATGAACACAGAGGGCAAGCCGACGTACGATTTAGTCCGGCATCTTGCCGCTGATGGAATTCAGTTGAACGTCACCGCGTTGCTGACACTGGAACAAGTTCACAAAGTTTGTGACGCGTTGCAAGATAATGTTCCCGCGTATGTTTCGGTGTTCGCCGGACGTATTGCCGATACCGGCCGCGACCCCATGCCGTTGATGCGCGAAGCTGTGGGCATGGTCAACGAGGTGAATGCGCAGTTGATCTGGGCGAGTCCGCGCGAGCTGTTGAATGTTTTCCAGGCGGATGAAGTTGGGTGCCACGTGATTACGGCTACTTCGGACGTATTGAAAAAGCTTCCGCTCATTGGAAAAGATTTGCACGAGTTTTCGCAGGAAACCGTACAGATGTTCCGCCGCGATGCGGTGAAGTCAGGCTACTCCCTGCCAACTGCGAAACCGCGCGTGGCCGCCGTCTCCCGCCGCTAAGGGCCCCGCCGCTCAGAGCTAAGAATGGTTCACAAAAATCACTTTACCTGAGGCTTCGCTTGCAATATGCAGCGGCCCGGGCAGCAGCGCTTCTACTTTGGGCCGCTCGTGCTGCGGCACGAAAAGAAAAATCTTTTGCTGCGAATTCCACGCCTGCAGCAATTCCTGATCGTTGAGAAAAATGTGCGGAGCATCGGGATACGTGGAACCCCACCACATGGATGTTGTGTTGCCATTCACCAACTCAATCGGCCGGCGCAGATAAAACAATAACGACGAGCCGAACGATTGGTCGCCATAAATCATCACTCGATCTGTGGGACGCAGTTTGGGCTCGATTGCTCGTGCCATGTCGCGTGATCCCAGGAACGGATCGAAGCGCACCAGCGCGATGTGAGCCGCGATCAGAAAGATGGCCATGGTGGCAGCCGTGGTCCAGGTTGCGGCCAGTTGTGCATTGCGGCGGCGCAACCAGAGAGCGAATGCGGGCCCGATCAGCAGCACGATTGCCGCGAGAATCGCGGGGAGGCGTAACGCCGCGAACGACTCGCCGGTGAGATCGAGCATGTGCCCCATGGAAAGGGTTTCCGCCTGCAAGTTTGGTTTGGCGAGGACCGTGCCAATATCGGGCACAAACGGAAGCTGGCGCGAACTCCACAGCCCTGCCGCCAGCACTATAGAAGCGGCTATGCAGATCACGGCGAGCAGGCCTGAGGTCCAAACCAGCCAGCGCTGCGATCCCCATTCTTCTTCATCCGCGAGCCGCGCGGCGATCAGCAACAAGATCGGAAAATAGGCGGGAAATGTGTAGTACTCCTGATTGGTAGAGAACGA
>Ga0224568_1000181_pt1 | contig 10858 bp, 8 predicted proteins | sample CLU5metagenome_FD_182727 | JGI IMG/M metagenome (GOLD analysis project Ga0224568, IMG submission 182727) | Spruce litter microbial communities from Bohemian Forest, Czech Republic - CLU5 | ecosystem: Environmental > Terrestrial > Plant litter > Unclassified | place: Czech Republic: South Bohemian... | reverse complement strand
GAGGTAGAGCACGGCGATGCGGTCCGCCACGGACATGACATCGGTCAGGTTGTGCGAGATGACCAGTACCGCGATGCCCTGGCTGGCCAGCCGGCCGATCAGGTCGATCACCACCCGGGTCTGGGTGACCCCGAGCGCGGCCGTCGGCTCGTCCATGATGACCAGCCTGGCCTTGCGCATGACCGCCTTGGCCACCGCGACCGCCTGCCGCTGACCACCGGAGAGGCTGCCGACTGGCTGGCGGATCGACCGGACCGATACCACCGACAGGTCCTTGAGGGTCTGCTTGGCGGTGAGTTCCATGCTGACCTCGTCCAGCTGCAAGGCCTTTGTCGGCTCGTGGCCGAGGAACATGTTCTGCACGATGTCCAGGTTGTCGCATAGCGCCAGATCCTGATAGACGGTCGCGATGCCGAGTTCGTCAGCCGCCTTCGGGGTGTGCAGGGTGACCGGACGGCCCTCCCACAAGATCTCACCGTGATCCGGCTGCCAGATGCCGGACATCGTCTTGATCAGCGTGCTCTTACCCGCTCCGTTGTCGCCCATCAGTGCCGTTACCTGACCGGGCGGGATATCCAGGTTGATGTCGTAGAGGGCGCGGACCGGGCCGAAGTTCTTGCCGATGCCCGCCAGGCGCAGCAGCGGCTGGCCATCCGTATCGGACTGCGCCCGGGCCTCAGATGAAGCGGCAGGCGCAGGATCAGGCTGCGTGGCTTGCGGGGTATCCATGGCGTGCGTACGTCCCGTGAGTTCGGTGGCTTCCTTGGCTTCGGGGGATGACTCCCGGCCCGCGACTGCGGGCCGGGAGTCGTCCGCGCTCGGCATGGTCACCGGGCGCGCTCCTGCTTGTACTTATTCGAGGTGGTTATCCCAGCGGTCATACAGAGATCCCGGCCGCCTTGCAGGCCGCCGCGTACTGGGCGACACACAGCTGCTGAGCCGGAACGAACTGGTCGGCGATAACCGTGGAGTTCATGTTGGACGGGGTGACCCATTCCGGGGTCAGCAGCACCGACGGGACGCTCGTGTTCGAGGTGCTGTCGGTGGTGCTGCCGTTCACCAGGCTGGCCGGCGGGGTCTTGCCTGCCCGCAGGTACATGGCCAGCGCGACGGCGGCTTCCGCCTCCAGGTAGATCGGCTTGTAGACGGTGCCGCACTGGTAGCCGGCCAGGATGTTCTGCAGGCCGACCAGGGTCGCGTCCTGCCCGGTGACCGGGAACGTCTTCGCCTTCACGTGCAGCGACTGCAGGTAGCTGATGATCGGGGCCGCGTTCTCGTCGTTCGGGGCCAGCAGCGCGTTGATGTTCTTGTGCGCGGTGTACGCCTGCTGGAATTCGGTCTCCGCGACGTTGGGCGTCCAGGTGCCAGCCGGGGTGCCGACCAGGGTGTAGGACTTGTCGGCGAATTTCGGCGCCAGCACCGCGTCATAACCCTGCGCGAACAAGGTGGCGTTGTTGTCCGTCGGGGCGCCCTTCATCACCAGCACCTGCGGCTTGGCGATGTTCCAGTTAGCGATGCAGGACACCAGGCCGTTGCCGAGCAGCGTGCCGACCTTGACGTTGTTGAAGCTGTCGTAGTACTCACGGCTGCCGCCGAGGGTGAGCCGGTCGTAGTCGATGACATCAGCACCGTGCGCCTTGGCATAGGTCTCGATCGAGGCCCCGACACCGGAGTCAAGCGGGTCCATGATCAGCACGCTGGCGCCGTTGGTGATGGCCGCCTCCGCGTCCGAGAGCTCAGTAGCATCGCTGCCCTGCGCGTTCTGCACGGAGAACTGCGACGGCGTCAGGCCGGCCGCTGCGAGTGCCTCGCTCAGGTACGGGGAGTCGAATTCGGTGTACCGCGCGGAAGAAACGGTGTCGGGAAGGATCGCCGCCACGTTTCCCTTGCCTATCCCCGCCAGCGGCTTCAGCGTGCTCATGGCGGAGAAGTTGTTGCTCAGCTGGCTGATCGAGATGGCGGGCACCGCCACCGCCGGAGAGCTGGAACTGGAGCTAGAACTAGAGCTGCTGGCCGGCTTTGTCGATGACGAGCTACTGCTACTACAGGCCGCAGCGGCGAGGCACAAGGCAACGGACAGCGTGACTGCCGCCCCTTTCTTGCCCTTCCGAGTCATTTATAACCACCTCGCGTGTTAGGGAATGGCCGCCAACCCCAAGTCGTGCGTGAACGTAGCCTGCGACGTGCAGAAACTACGTCCCCTGCCTGGGGATCTCCGCGACCTTAGCATCTTCTCCACGACCATAGAACGCGCGAAATTAACGTGGCCTTAACATCGGCGTCATCTCGTGAAGATTCCATTAACTCCGTTTCATTTCGGTCACGATTCAATGCACATTTCTATTCGGTGACCAGCCGGTATCCGGCGCGGGGCTGGGTGATGATGAGCGGTGCGCTGCCCTCGTCCTCGAGCTTGGCGCGCAGCCGGCGCACGTAGACGCGCAGGTACTCGGTCTCAGTCTCATAGCCGTGTCCCCAGACCCGGCGCAGCAGGTGCGCGTGGGTGAGCAGCTTGCCGCGGTTGACCGCGAGCTCACGCAGCAGGGCGAACTCGGTAGGGGTCAGGTGCACCGGCTGGCCGGCTCTACGCACTTGCTGGCTGGCCAGGTCGATCCGGATGTCGCCGATCGAGATGACCGGGGTGGCCTGCTCCTGCGGTGCCTGCGGCCGCGTCCTCCTGAGCGTGGCCTGGATCCGGGCCAGCAGTTCCTCGATGCTGAACGGCTTGGTCATGTAGTCATCGGCGCCCATGTGCAGGGCGGTCACCTTATCCCGCTCGCCGCCGCGCGCGGACACGACGATGATCGCGACCGGGGAACGCTCCCTGATCTGGCGGCACAGGTCGAAACCGTCCACCTCGGGCAGCATCAGGTCGAGCAGCACGATGTCGGGCTCCTCTGTCTCCAGCAGCTGCAGCGCCTTGCCGCCGTCCACAGAGACCACCGTGTCGAAGCCGCGAACAGCCAGGTTCGCCCTGATCAGGTCCACGATGTTGGGATCGTCCTCGACAACGAGGGCGCGGGTGCTCGGGTCAGTCGTCACGGCCTGGTCCTTCAATCGGTAGGTGAACGCCGAAGCTGGTGCCTTCGTCGACGGGTTCCAGGTCAAGCGAGCCCGCGTGCGCCTGCACGATGCCGCGCGCGATGGACAGGCCAAGGCCGGCTCCGGCGCTGCCGCTGCGGCTGCCTGGCGGCGGCATTCCTGACCCGTTGTCCGCCACCTTGATCAGCACCTGAGCCGGCGCCTGCTGGCTGACCGTGATGTGTACCGCGGTGCCCGGCGGGTTATGTCCGAAAGCGTTGGTCAGCAGGTTCACGAATACCTGCTCCAGCCGGTCATGGTCAGCCCAGACGGCGGGCACCGGCTTGTCCGCCGTGATCGTGACGAGCCTGGCGGTCTGCGGCGGGAGACAGGCGACGGCGGCGTCGATCACCAGCCGGATTTCGCACCAGTCCCGCTGCAGCCGCATGATGCCGGACTCGATGGCGGAGAAGTCGAGCAGGTCATCGACCAGCCTGCCCAGCCGGGCGGACTCGGCCGCGATCCGGTTAAGGAACCGCTGCTGGGAATCGTCGTCCCAGGTCACATCCTGCTGCATCAGGCTGGACGCGTATCCTCTGATGGCGGTCAGCGGTGTGCGCAGTTCGTGGCTCAGCCGGGACAGGAAGCCTCGCTGCAGCTCCCGTGACCGGCGCAGCGCAGCGGCCTCTTGATGCGCGCTGGCCGCCCCCTCGCGTTCGAGCGCCAGGCGCAGCGAATGCGCCGCGTCCTCAAGCAGTGCGGTCTCCTCCTTATTCGCCGGCGGCGCTTGCCCGGACGCCAGCGTGCGCCAGCTGGCCAGCAGGACGGTACGGCCGCCCGCCGCGGTGAAGGTCACCGCGCGGGTACGCCGGCGCCGGCTGCTGCGCAGTTGCCGCGCGACCCCATCCGGCATGTGACCAGCCGGGATGGCGTCCGCCACGGTGCCGTCCGCCACGGTGCCGTCCGCGGCCAGTGCCTCCTCGGCCATCACCTGGGCCTCGCCGCGCTGCACGCCGGCGTGCCCGCGCCACACGTACGACCCGTCCGGCACCCTGGTGACCAGCGCGACCTCATCGGCCTGCAGGCCGTGGCGCAGGCTCTGCAGCGCGATGGCCATTCCGTCGGCCACCTGGACCGGGCCGGCCAGCGTCTCCAGCATCTCCCTGATGGTTTCCAGCACCCGGTTCCTGGTGGTCACCTGGTCCAGCAGCCGGTCGCGTTCGATGGCGCTGGCGGCGTAGCCGGCGTAGACGGTGAGAATTTCCAGCTGGTCCTGCTGGGGGGAACCGTGCTGGTCGCGGAAGACGGTGATCACGCCGGTCAAGCTGGGCGCCGCGCCGCTGTTCGCGCCAGGCCCGGCGCCGGTGCCGCTCTTCGGCCCCCGTACCGGCACCGACCAGGCACTGGCTGCCTTGATGTCCTTGGCCAGGTCGCGGAAGCTGCGCCAGGCGCGCACGTTGTCGGCGATGACCGGCCGTTCGTCCGCCGCCGCCATGCCCACCGGGCCGCCGGCCGGCCCGAACGGGATCCGCGTCCAGCGGTCCAGCTGGCCAGGGGCGAAGCCGAGTGAGCCCGCGCACTGCAGGAACTGCTCGCCGTTCGTCTCGGTGCTCAGGTGAATGCTCAGGCGTTCGGCGTTGAGCGCGGCGCCGAGCGCGGACAAGATCAAGGTCAGGCTTGAGGACGGGTCCGCGGAGACGAGCCGGTCGGTCAGGCCGTGCAGCCGGGCGAGCTGGCGCCGCGCGGAGGTGTCTATCTGCTGGCCGGACAGCAACGCGACCACGTCATCGGGGTGCGTGTCAGCGGTTTGCAGGTCGGCCACGATCCGGCCCTGGCGCAAGATGACGATGCGGTCCGATAGCCGGAACATCTGGTCAATGTCATGGCAGGCGAGCAGGATCGTGGTGCCCTGCTCGTGCAGGCCCATGATCAGGTCCTCGACCTGCCGCGATTCCCGCACGCCGAGGGCAGCCGTGGGCTCGTCCAGCGCGAGCAGCCGCGGATGGCGGCCCATCGCCCTGGCCACCGCGACCAGCTGCCGCTGCCCCCCGGACAAGGTGCCGACGGGGCGGGTGGTGTCCTTGAGCGGGATCTTCAGGTCGCTCAGCAGGTCCGCCGCGACCCGGTGCAGCCTGGTCTCTGACCAGAGCAGCCGGCGGGTCTCCTGGCCGAGCATGATGTTGGCGGCGACGTCCAGGTTGTCGCACAAAGCCAGGTCCTGCCAGACCACGGCGATCCCGTGTTTCGCGGACGCCGCGGGGTCAGCGTGCATTCGCCGCCCCGCCATGTGGATCTCGCCGCTGGCCGGGCCCACGTCACCGGCGATGCAGCGGACCAGGGTTGTCTTGCCCGCACCGTTCTCGCCAGCCAGCGCGACCAGCTCGCCGGGATAGACGGCCAGGTCGATACCCGCCAGGGCATGCACCGGCCCGAACCTCGCGCTCAGTCCGGACACGGTCAGCAGCGGCGAGCTGTCCTGGGCCGGCTGGTGCTCGGCACCGGCCAGGCGCGGCGCAGCTGCCCGGGTGGCGGGTTCGGACACGAGGGTCATTCCGTCATTGTCCGGCCTGAACCCCGCATCGGCTAGCAAGAGCGGGCCTGACTAGGCAATTTCATGAAAATTATATGTCCGACCCCCCTGCGTCACGGTGGCCCTGCCGACAACCGGCACGGGCCCGCAGAGCTAGGCTCGCCGGGAAGGGAACGTGAAACAGGTGACCGCTGAACGCACTGTCAGCACTGAACAGCATCGCCGCAGCTCAGGAAACCTACGGGAGGTCTCTCCGTCATGATTGTCGCGTTCTCGGTCGCTCCGTCCGGTACCGGACGCGCCGACGGCTCCGTCGCCGATGCGGTTGCCGCGGCGGTGAAGATCGTACGAGACTCCGGCCTGCCGCACCGGACGTCGTCGATGTTCACTGAACTTGAAGGTACCTGGGACGAGTGCTTCGACGTAGTGAAGCGCGCCACCGAGGCCGTGCTCCCGTTCGGGTCGCGGATCTCGCTGGTGCTGAAGGCGGACATCCGGCCAGGCTACGAGGGCCAGATCGACTCCAAGCTTGAGCGGCTGAATGCAGCGATCGAAAAACAGGACGACCAAGCCCGCTCGTGACGCGCCTGTTAGACCTGCCCGGCCTGGCCTGCAGTCGGGCGACGGCGGCCTCTACTCGGCCACGGCGGGGGCAGGCGCGGCCATGGCCGGCAACGCGTCGGACTTGCGTATCACCGAGCCGGCGCACGAGCCGGCCACCAGCACCGTGGCGGCCACCGCGAAACACCAGTGGTAGTTGTGCAGCAGTTCCAGGCAGGTGGCCATCAGCGCCACGCCGAGCGCGGCGCCGCCCTGGCGGGTGACCGAGAACACCGTCGCCGCCTGCGCCGTCTGCGCCAGCGAGATCGTGGCCAGCGCCGTCGCCTGGCTCGGTGCCATCGCGAACCCGAATGAGGTGCCGATGCAGAGGAACAGCAGCGGGATGGCCCAGGCGGCGGTCGACGGGCCGGCGAAGGCGGCCAGAGCGGCGAAGACGGCGGATGCGCCCAGGCCGCCCGCCATCAGCGGACGCGGCCCGACCCGGCGGAACAGCCGGGTCGAGATCTGGATGCCGATGATCCCGCCGACCGCTTCTGTGAACGTGGACAAGCCGGAGTGCAGGGCGGAGAACCCCAGCCCGTTCTGCAGGAAAAGCGGGGCGAGGAACAGCAGGCCGAGGAAGCCCGCTCCGCCCACGACCACCACCCCGGTCGCCACCCGGTAGCCGCGGTTGGCCAGCAGCCGCAGCTGCAGCAGCGGACTGGCGACGCGCAGCTCCAGCAGCACGAAGGCGGTGAGCAGCACGACGGCCGCCGCCGCGGACCCGTAGATGCGCGGCGTGCCCCAGCCGTCGGCTGGCCCGTCAGAGAGCGCGTACATGGCTACCGGGAATCCGGCTCCGATCAGCAGGAAACCGGGCAGGTCGAACCGGCCGGGCGGCGCTTCGCCGACGGCGGCGGGCAGGTAGCGGAGCCCGAATGCCATCGCGGCCAGGCCTATGGGCAGGTTCACGTAGAAGATCCAGCGCCAGGACAGCTCGTCCACCAGCAGGCCGCCGAGCACCGGGCCGAGGGCGGGCGCGACCAGGGTGGGCGCGGTGAGCAGCCTGGTGGCACGGATGCGCTCGGCTGCCGGGTAGATCCGGTACAGCATGGCGCTGCCGATCGGCAGGCTGACCCCGCCGGCGATCCCCTGCACCGCCCGGAACGCGATCAGCTCAGCCAGCGAGCCGGCCACCCCGCAGAGCACGCTCGCCGCGGTGAACAGGGCCAGGGCGCTGACCAGCACCCGCTTGCTGCCGTACCGATCACCCAGCCAGGCGGCGACGGGCATGGCCACGGCGAGCGTCACCAGGTAAGCGGTGACCACCGAACTTACCGCGGACGTCGACGTATGAAAATCGCTACGCAGCGTAGGCAGCGCGACCGTCACGATAGTGGAGTCGAGGATGAACATGAAGTACGTCGCAACGTAAACCACGCTCACGGCAACCTTCGGGTTACCGGGGCCTCTGGTCATGATTGCCTACAGCCTAACGAGCCTGAGCAGCGCCGTCGTCACCGCCGCGGCCAGCACGACAACGACGAACGGCGCCTTGCGCCAGGCCAGCAGGCCGGCCACCGCGACCCCGGCCGGGCGGGCGAACCCGGCGAAGCTGTGGCCCTGGGTGAACGTGGTAACCGCCACCAGCGCGGTGAGCAGCACGACGGCGGCGGCCTCAAGCAGCTGCACCGCCCGCGGCGGGAACCGTACCCGGGTGCGCAGCAGCGGACCGGCCAGCCGGAAGCCGTAGGTGCCGGCCGACAAGATCAGCACGCCGGCGATCAGCAGCGCGTTATCCCTCATCGTCGCGCGCCTTCCTGGCCGGCCAGGCGATCGCCACCGCGACCAGCGCCAGCAGCACCGGCGCTCCGGACGGCAGGAACCTGGTGCTGGCCAGGGCAATGACCGCGCCCGCCAGCGCGGCGCGCAGTGTGCCGCGCTCGCGCAGTCTGGGCAGCACCAGGGCGAGGATCACCGCGGGGAACATCGCGTCCAGGCCGAATGCGTTCGTGTCCGGGACCACGCTGCCGATCAGCGCCCCGGCCGCGGCCCCGGCTGGCCAGGCCACCAGCACCCCCAGCCCGCAGCGCCAGTACGCGGCACCCCCGTCAGAGAACGCGAATACCACCGACTCGTCGTTCATCACGTGCATGCCGAGCAGCCGCCGCCATCGGCTGCCGGTCACGCCCGGCGGCAAGGCAAGGCCGTACGGCACATGCCGCGCGTTGATCAGCAGGCCGGCCAGTGCCACCGTGACCGGGTTGCCGCCGGCCGCGACCAGGCCGACGAACAGCAGCTCGGAGGAACCGGCCAGGACGAGCACGCTCTGCACCATGGGCAGCCAGAGCGGGAAGCCGGATGCGACCGCTATCGCCCCGTAGGACACTCCGACCAGCCCGACGGCCAGGCAGACCAGCGTGATGCTCCTGGCCACTGTTCGATCTATCGAACGCATGACTGTTATTATGAACGTTCGATACAGAGAACAAAAGACTATTATTTCATAACATCGCTGGTTCATCCTCCGGCAAGGCGGTCTCGTATGCAGCCCCAGGCGCCCCACGACGTCATCGCCGCCGCCCTGCGCAGGGAACGGCTGCGGGCCGGCCTGTCGCTCACCGAGGTGGCCCGCCGCGCGGGCATCGCGAAGTCGACGCTCTCCCAGCTGGAGAACGGGTCAGGGAACCCGTCGGTGGAAACGCTGTGGGCGATCTGCGTCGTGCTTGAGGTCCCCTTCTCCCGGCTGCTCGACCCGCCCAGGCCGGCCGTCACGGTGATCAGGGCAGGTCAGGGTCCGACGTTCGCCGCCGCCCGGTCCAGCTACCTGGCCACGCTGCTGTCGGCGTGCCCGCCAGGCGCTCGCCGCGACATGTTCCGTATCGTCGCCGAGCCGGGTCCGCCGCGTGCCTCCGACCCGCATAACGCGGGCACGGTCGAATACGTGGTGCTGTGCGCGGGACGCGCGCAGATCGGGCTGGCATCGGATCCGGTCGAGCTGGGGCCTGGTGACTACATCTGCTATCCGGCCGACGTGCCGCACATCTTCAACGCCCTCGAGCCCGCCACGCAGGCGGTCATGCTGAACGAGTATGCCTGACCGGGATGTTCTCGATGAGCGCGACCAGGCCTGCCTCGTCGAGCAGGTCCGCGGGCCGCACCGTGGTGTCGTGCGCGACGTAGTAGAAGGCGGCACGGACGCCGGCGACCGGGACCTGCGCCAGCTTGGCCCAGGCCAGCCGGTACGCGGCCAGCTGGACCGCCACGGCCTGCCTGTCCTGGTCCGTTCCCGGTGCCCTGCCCGTCTTCCAGTCGACCACGTCATAGCTGTGCTCGCCGTGGCCGGCGAAGACCGCGTCGATCCGGCCGCGCACCTGCCGGTCGCCGATCAGGGTCTCGAACGGCACCTCGATCGCGGCTGGCCACCGGTCCGCCCACTCGCCGTGCTCGAATCGCTCGCGCAGCCCGGCGAGCTCGGCGTCCTGGTCCGCCTCGTCGCTGAACAGGTCCTCGTCATCAATCAGCCGCTGCTGGCCATAGCGTTGCTCCAGCCAGCGGTGGAACGCGGTACCACGGCGTGCCTGGCTGGCGGGCCGGCGCGGCATGGGCCGGCGCACCTGGCGGGCCAGTCCGGCCGGGTCGCGGGCCAGCGCCACCAGCGATGACACCGACAACTGGGCGGGCAGCGGGACGCTGATCCCGTCCGCCTGCGCGGCGATGTGCGCCGCCCGCTCAGCCAGCAGCAGTTCCGCGTCCCGTTCCCACGCCACCATCAGGGCCAGCTCACGCTGGCTCATCATGGCGATGTCAGCGGGGATCGCCAGCGGATCATCGACGGCCGCTTCGCGCACCATCGCGGCCGCCTCGCGGACCGCGTCGTGATAGCGGCCCGCGGGCGTGACCGGCCACGCGGCGGTGTCCACGGTCGCCAGCAGCGGGTTCTCCTCATCCTGGGGCGGCTCCGGCGCCCACCGCGACACGACGCCGCCACCGGAGCGTGCTTCGTCCAGGAACGGTGAGGGGCCGAGCCGTGACGTGGTTCCCTCCGCCCACCAGTATCCGGAGCAGCCGAGCCAGAACGCCGCTCGCGTCGCGGCCACGTACATCAGCCGCCGCTCCTCGGCCAGATCCCGCGCGGTGTTGGCTTGCGTGAAGTCCTCGAGCTCGGCGGCGCTGAGCCCAGGCAGCGCGGGCAGGTCGGCCGCGTCGCCGCGCAGCGGGAACGGGATCAGCCGCGCGTTGTCAGTCCAGCGGGTGGACACGCGGGGGCGGGCCGGGAACACCTGTGACCGTTCGCCCATGGACAGGCCAGGCACGAACACGGCCGGCCACTGCAGGCCCTTGGCCGCGTGCACGGTCAGCAGCTTGACCGAGTCCGATTCGCCGACCCGCCCGGTTTCCAGGCCGAACTCCTCCTGCTGTGCCGCGATCAGGTAGGCCAGGAACGCGCCGAGTGTAGGTTCGGCCCCTTCGCCGGTGAACGCCGCCGCGACGTCGGTGAACGCATCCAGGTCCGCGCGCGCCGCGACCGGGTCCGCACCAGGCCTTGCGGCCACCTCGATGTCCAGTCCGAGCACCCGTTCTGCTTGCGCCGTGAGGTCGGCAAGCGGCCTGCCGACGTGCGCGCGCAGCCGTCGCAGTTCGGCGGCCAGCGCACACAGCCGCGCGTAGCCGACCGCGGAGTACTGCTCCTGATCGCCGAGGTCATCCAGTGCCTCGACCAGTGAGCCGGTCTGCGCGGTGAGGTCGGTGACGGCCTCGGCCAGC
>Ga0224568_1000180_pt1 | contig 10863 bp, 11 predicted proteins | sample CLU5metagenome_FD_182727 | JGI IMG/M metagenome (GOLD analysis project Ga0224568, IMG submission 182727) | Spruce litter microbial communities from Bohemian Forest, Czech Republic - CLU5 | ecosystem: Environmental > Terrestrial > Plant litter > Unclassified | place: Czech Republic: South... | reverse complement strand
AGCACCGGCGGGTTGATGCCGCGGACCAGGCTGCGCAGGTCGGCCAGCGCCCTGGCCGAGTTCTCCCTGGCGTCGGCCACCATGGCGATGGCCGCGGCCGGATCGGAGCTGATCAGGTGCTCGGTCACGCGCAGCGAGATGCCGAGCGCGACCAGGCGGGCCTGGGTGCCGTCATGCAGGTTCCGCTCCACCCGGCGCAGTTCGGCGGCGGCCGCGTCCACGGCGTCGACCCTGGTCTCGGTCAGCCTGCTCACCCGGCTGGCCAGCTCGCCGTTACGCCGCATGACGCGGGCGTGCAGGCCGATCGTCGCCGGGATCAGCCAGACACCGAAGAGCAGCAGGGCCGCCCCGCCCGTCACCTGCACACCGGCCAGCGCGGTCCAGTGCGAGCCGGCCGGGTGCGGGGTGGACACGTAGTAGGTGACTGGGGCCAGGAGCATCCCGAGGGTCGGATGCGACGTTGCCGGGGTCAGCGCGGAACCGCCGGCGCTGGCGTGGGCGGCAGCCCGGAAGATGCTGACCACGTAGTTCTGCCTGGTCGACGACGGGCTGGCGACCAGGGCGTAGACCAGCCAGTGCAGGCCAAGGTAGATCAGCGCCAGCGGAACCAGGTCGGCGGCGATGACCGGCATTGCCAGCGAAGCCGCCAGGGCGATCGCGACCGCGGCTACGGTAGCCGGGTGGACGCCGAAGATGGTCAGGTAAAGGGCGGCGGCGGGCGCGAGCAACCCGGCCCAGCCGAGCCGGCGGCGAGCGCTGGTCAGTGCGGTCATGGTACCGATCATCGCGGTTGCCGGGCTGCGGGCGCGATGGGGCGGAATCTACATTGTGGGTAGGTAAAGGCCTACCAGCGCAAGCCAGCGTGCCGTTTACGTGCTTTAAGTGCCGGACCGCGGACGGCGCTTTACCTGGACCTGGACCTGGACCTGTCGCTGGACCTGTCGCTGGAGCCGGGAGGCAGTCGCGGCCGGTGCTGCCAGCGGCGTCCTGGCCGGGGACTCGCCGGGCAGGCAGTCAAGTGCCTGCTTGATGAGTTCGCGCCGGCGCAGGAGTCCGCGCCGGCGCTCGTGCAGCGCGGACAGCTCGCCGAGTGCGGCGCTCCAGGCAGCCGTTGCCGCCCCGGCCTGGTCGCAGTCGTCGATGAACTTGGCCAGCAGGGCACACCGGGTTTCCGTTTCCTTCAGCGCCTGGCCGGCCAGCGCGTCAGCCAGGTTCAGCGCGTCTTCCTGCGTCATGTCGGTCATGGCCGGGCCTCCTGATAAATCGCGATTGGGCCGGTCCGAGCTGGCGAAGCCTGCCGTCACACCATGGCCTACCCAGTGCGGCTAGCTGGCAGACGCTACGGCAACGCGCGTCGTGGACACGAGCCGGTGCGGCGGCGGCCGAGGCGGCGACGGGCGACATCGACACACCAGGTGACCTGGCCCGGATCAGGCTCACCCCCGGGTGATACCCCAGGTGTGGATGACTTCCTCTCCTGGGTGCAGCACCAGCAGGTCGTGGCCGGTGACGAAGGCGTTGGGCGGACAGGTCATCGGCTCGATGGCGAGCGCCTTGCGGCGCCGGTCCTGGCCGAGCGAGTCGCCGGTGAACACCTGCAGCCAGCGGTAGCCCTGGCCCGCCCACAGGCTGACCCGTTGGCCGGCCGCGTCCAGGTGCGCCCAGGCGCGGCCGTCTGAGCCGGCCACCAGGCCGGTCAGCGGCGTGTCCAGGGCGGTCGTCCCGATCACGCGGGGCTCGCGGAAGTCATACGGTGTGCCGTCCACGGCCGTGGCCGGGCCGGCCGGCAGGCCGCGGTCATCCAGCGGGAGGTACTGCGTGGCGGGCAGCATCAGCTCGCAGTCATCGATCGACGCGGCGGCCGGCTGCAGATAGGGATGCCATCCGTTGCCGTACGGCGCCGGATGGCTGCCGCAGTTGCGCGCGGTGAGGGTGACCTGCAGGCCCGTACCAGCGGCTACCTCATAGGACGCGTCCAGCTGCACGCTGAACGGGTATCCCTGCTGGCCGTGCGGCTCGCTGCGGAGCACAATGCGGCTGGCGTCGTGCTGTACCGCTGTCCAGTATGCCCACCGGGTCAGGCCGTGGATGGCGGTGGAACGGGCCGGCTCGCTCAGCGCGAGATGCTGATCGGCGCCGTCGAAGGAGTACTGGCCCTGGTCGATCCGGTTGGGCCACGGGGCGAGCAGCTGGCCGGCGCCGGCCGGCGGCAGCTCGTCCGGCTGGTAGCCGTGCAGCAACGGCTGCTGGTCGTGGAAGAGTTCGCGCAGGCCCGCACCGAGCGCTGTCACTGTCGCCCGGTAGGAGCCTGCCTGAATCTGGTACTGGTCTGCGGTCAGCGGCACTGTCACGACCGTCAGGATACGGACAGCGTCAGCGCCGCCCGGCACCCGGCTGCCAGACCCCAGGCGAGGTCGGCCCCGGCCGTGTCGGTGAGCAGGCGTTTTGCGGCGGGCTCAAGTGCTTCCAGGCCCGCCATGCCGAGCAGCACCGCGGACACCTCAGCGGCAGCCTGGCCGCTGGCGGCGCAGTGCAGCAGGGCCGCGGCCAGCGCTGTGGTCCGTTGCCCGGCGTAACAGGTCGCCGCCGCCCCCAGCCAGTCAGCGAGCCAGACCGCCCTGGTGCCACCGGAGATCGCACCGCCCAGCAGGCGCAGGGCGAGCAGGATGCCGCACACGACGCCGTCGCCGCTTGGCACCAGCCCCGGTCCGAGGCCGGTGAGCAGCTCAGCCGTTTCCACCGCGCCGGCCAGATCGCCGCTGGCGCAGCAGGCCGCTAGTTCGGCGGGACCGTCGTGTCCGGTCAGCCCGGAGGCATGCTCGGCGCCCTGATAGTGCCTTGCCAGCGCGACGGCGCCGTGATCAAGCCTGGCCCTGGACAACGGGCCGAAGACGGGCGACGGATCCCACCAGCGGACGATCCTCACCTCCAGGTCACCGGCGGTCAGGCCATCCTCGCCAGCTTCGGCGTGCGCGCCCGGCTCCAGGCCTGCCCGGGGTGCGTCGTCACGACGGAGTTAGGCAGCCTGATCGCATCGGGCGGTGAGATGGCGACGACGCGTGGTTCCGGAGCACTGTCAGGAAACTCGAGGTAGACGGCACGGGGAAGGACAGCGAGTACCTTGCCTGCCCGGCGCGGGCCGCGGATGAGATCGCGGATGGCCAAGCTGGCGACCCCGGTGCCCGTCACGGGCCCAACAGTACCTGCTGGTGGTTATGTGCGAACAGTTATAAAAAGGTATAAAGCACGTTTTGTGATACACGAAGCAATAAATGCCCCACAGTTAGCCTCACTTGAAGGGCCGACGGGGCTGCTTGGGGAGCGGGGGACCGTCAGCCCCGCCGGCTATTAAGCACCTTAACCGGATTAGCGAGCTATTTGTATGAAATTCGCGCTCGTAAGTACTTCGAAATGTTTTCTAGTCTGGTCGTGTACGCGAGACCTGCTGGCAGCAGCGCCCCGTTGCGCACCGACTCGGCGGCTAGCACGCCGAACAGGTAGAAGTACGCGGCCTCCTCGTCCTCGAAGAAGCGCACCTCATGCCGCGCGTCATCCGAACTCGCGAATACCTCAAAGCCATCCTCGGTCTTGAGCAGGCACATAGCACCGGGAACCTCATCATCCAGCGCATAGGTGCTCTTGGGAATGGCGGCGAGATCGGCCAGTTCGGCGAAGATGGCCTGGATCGGGACACGCTCGCGACGGGCTGTGCGCCGGCTGCCGTTACCGTTGCGGTACTCATGCCCGTTCAGTTCGTGAGACGGCCACGGTTCTGGCGATCCGTGCCAGGCCGCCATCCGGTCCAGAGTCTGGTGCCCGTCCGGGCTGCCTTCGGCTGTTGCGTGCTCGTCCAGCGGCAGGTGAGCGACGACAGGCTCGTACTCATCGGCGGGTGCGTACTGGTCTGGCTGTGGGTACTCGTCGGCGGGTGCGTACTCGTCCAGCGGGGCGTACTCGTCGGCGGGTGCGTACTGGTCTGGCGGTGCGTGCTCGTCCAGCGGTGCCGCGGGTACGGGCGGCTCCACCGGAGCTGCCAGCAGCCAGGCCGGAGCCGGCGAGATGATGACGGCGTGCGCCGGGATGGTCATCTGCGACTCGGTCAGGCCGATGACGTCGGCGCGGGGCACGACCATTTCGAAGACCTCGCGGTCGATTTCCCAGTAGCCGAGTGCCCTGGCCTGCTCGGGGTTGTCGCCCAGGTAGGTGATGTGCAAGCGGTCACCCTGGTCGTCGAGCACCAGGCAAGGCGAATCCCGGTAGTGACCCAGTGGCCGCGCCTGGCGCAGCCCGTCCAGGTCGGCTATGCCGACCAGCAGGCGCCAGTGTCCTGCCGCCGAACTGAAGCCGAGCTCCTCTGGCGGCGGGCAGGCGGCGAACAGCGTGATCTCGTCATAGCCGGGGCCGACGGCGGCCTGGTAGGTGGCACCTAGGTAAGTGGCAATCAGGCGAAACCGCATCGCTTACGCCTCCTCGTCCACTTGCTGCCAGGCCAGTCCGTCATAATGGGCGATGAACTCATCGGAGCCGATGCCGACCCGGTGCATGGCGGAGCCGACCGGAATCGGGATCGGCCTGAGGAAGAACTCAGGGATGTCCGCCGCGTCGCCGCGGTACTGGTAGCTGTCCAGGCTTCTGGCGGGCCAGCGGATGACGTAGTACTCGCTGATCCCCGGTGCGAACTCCGATCCGGCGAAGCCGAGCCCTAGTGCCTGGTACGCGTCGGCGGGCTCGGTCAGTGCCAGGTCGTCCTCCCGGTAGACGAAGCCGGCCAGGACATCGCGCTGCCCGGTCAGGTAAGGCCCGACCAGGCGCGGCGGGACGATCTTGCGCATCGGCGTGCCGGGGGTGATCTCGGGGCGGGGCTCTGTTTCGGTCACCGGGCTCCCTTCGTCAGCGCGCTAACCGCTCAACTCGATTGTGCCTAGTTGTGACCGCTTATCTGGCCAGAAACGTGGTATTCGTAGCTTTCATTACTTTTCGCAGTTATCCAGTAGCGGCGATGTGATCACTCGCCGCTATGTGGTCGGCTCGTGATCTGGCGTGTAACCCCGGTGTGATATAGGCGGCAGCCGGTCAGGGCGGACGATAATTGCGGCTTTTGTCCGCTTCTGTGCGCGGTTAAAGCAAGGGCCAGGGGGCGTAGCCGCGTAGGGTCTGGGGGTGAGCATGCATCTCAGCCCCGGCGGGCAGCAGTTCCGCGGTGATGACGGGTCGGCCGATCCCGCGGTTGCGCAGGCGCTCGCCGGGTTCGGTGCCGGGCAGGGGAGCGAGCACGCGGCGCTCGCCGCCGTTGCCGCTTCCCGGCTGCTGGTGCCCGTGGTCGCGGTACTGACCCAAGCCGATGCCGACGGCGCGGAGAAAAACAGCGAGATGGCACTGCCCACCTTGATCGGGCAGGACGGCCGGCCGGCCATCATCGCGTTTTCCAGCGTCGCGTCGCTAGCTCGCTGGCGGGCGGACGCGCGGCCGATGCCCGCCGAGGCGGATCGGGTCTGGCAGTCGGCGGTGGCCGAGCGGGCCGCCGTGGTCATCGATGTGGCCGGACCGGTGACCTTGGTCGTGGAGGGTGCGCGGCTGAACGCGCTCGCGGCCGGCCAGCCGCTGCCGCAACCGGAGCAGGACCCGGATGTGCACGCCGCAATCGAGGCGGCCATCGCCAGCGAACCCATGGTCGAGGGTGCGCGGCTGGGGAGGCCGGCCGGAACGGACGCGGACCTGCACGTGCAGCTGCTGATGGCGCCGGGCGGTGAGCAAGCCGTGCAGCACGCGGCCGAGCGGATCTGCGCGGCCCTGGCCCCGCGGTTCCGGCGCGGCATCGAGTTCAGCGCGGCGCTGGTTCATCCTGAGCGACCCGGCCCATCCTGAGCGGCCCGGCGGGCCCCTGAGCGGTCTGGCGGCGGGGCGGCTGACGGTCTGGCGGCGGGGCGGCGGGGCGGTCCCAGTAGGATCGGGGCATGTTCCGGTGGCTGACAGCGGGTGAATCGCACGGTCAGGCGCTCGTCGCGATCGTAGACGGCGTCCCCGCGGGTGTGGCGATCACCACGAAGGACGTGGCGGACGCGCTGGCCAGGCGGCGGGCCGGATACGGGCGCGGCGCGCGGATGAAATTCGAGCAGGATCAGGTCGAGCTCACCGGTGGGGTGCGGCACGGCAGCACGCTCGGCGGACCTGTCGCCATCAGGGTGGACAACACCGAGTGGCCCAAGTGGGAAACGGTCATGTCCGCGGACCCGGTCAGTCTGGACGTCCTGGCGGAACAGGCGCGGAACGCGCCGCTGACCAGGCCCCGACCCGGGCACGCCGACCTGGCCGGCATGCAGAAGTACGCGCACGCTGACGCCCGGCCGGTGCTGGAGCGGGCCAGCGCCAGGGAGACCGCGGCCCGGGTGGCGCTCGGTGAGGTAGCCAGGCACATGCTCGCGCAGGTACTCGGCATCGAGATCCTCAGCCATGTGGTCAGCCTCGGCACGGTGGCGGTGCCGGCTGGCGGCGAGCCGCCCCAGGCCGGTGACCGGGAGCGGATCGACGCCGACCCGGTCCGCTGCGCCGACCCGGCCACCAGCGAGCTGATGGTCGCCGAGATCGACCAGGTGCGCAAGGACGGCGACACGCTCGGTGGTGTGGTCGAGGTAGTCATCTACGGCGCCCCGCCCGGTCTGGGCAGCTTCACGCACTGGGACCGCCGCCTGGACGGGCGGCTGGCCGGCGCGCTGATGTCGGTGCAGGCGATCAAGGGCGTCGAGATCGGTGACGGTTTCACCACCGCCGCCCGGCGTGGCTCCCAGGCGCACGACGAGATCGAGTGGGCGGGCGACGGGGGCAAGCAGGTACGCCGCCGGACCAACCGGGCAGGCGGCATTGAGGGCGGCATGTCCACCGGCGAGCCGATCCGGGTCCGCGCCGCGATGAAGCCGATCTCCACCGTGCCCCGTGCGCTGGACACGATAGATGTCAGCACCGGCGAACCCGCCAAGGCGATCAACCAGCGCAGTGACGCCACCGCGGTGCCGGCCGCGGGTGTGGTCGCCGAGGCCATGGTCGCGCTGGTGCTGGCCGAGGCGGCCACGGAGAAATTCGGCGGTGACTCGGTGCAGGAGATGCGCCGTAACGTGGAGTCCTACCTGAAGGCGCTGGCGATCTCATGAGCATCATCTTGATCGGCCCGCCCGGCGCGCGCGTGTCCGAGACCGCGCAGGAGCTGGCCGCACGGCTCGGTACCACGGTGAGCGACACCGACCGCGAGGTCGAGCTGGCAGCGGGCAAACCGGTCAGCGACATCTTCCTCGAAGACGGCGAAGAAGCGTTCCGCGCGCTGGAGCGCCAGGTCGCGGTCGCCGCGCTGGCCGGCCCCCAGGACCAGGTGGTCGCGCTGGGTAGCGGCGCGGTGCTCGACCAGGACGTGCAAGCGCGGCTGGAGAACCAGACCGTGGTGTACCTGGCCGCCGACTTCGGCACCGTGGTCAAGCAGGCCGGGCTGGATAAGCCGCGGGTGGTGCTGCCCGGCAACCCGCGCGGCCGGCTGCGCGCCATGCTGGAGGAACGGGCCCGGATGTACGCGAGCCTGGCCACCATCACCGTCCAGTCCGAGGACGCGAGCGGCCCCGCGGACCTGGCCGAGCAGATCGAGCAGGCCATCACCAGATGAGCGCCACCAAGATCCCGGTCGGCGGAGAACAGCCCTACGACGTGCTCGTGGGCACCGCCATCCTGGATGAGCTGCCGGGACTGATACCTGGCCAGGCGGACCAGGTGGTGCTGATCCACGCGGACGGCATGGCTGAGGTCGCCCGGGCCGTGGGCGGCGCTCTTGCCGCCGCGGGCCGCACCGTGCACGCAGAACCGGTACCGGACGGGGAAGCCGCCAAGACCGCGCAGGTCGCCGCGCAGCTGTGGTCCAGGCTGGCCGAGCACAAGATGACCCGCACCGACGTGATCGTCGGCATCGGCGGGGGAGCGGCCACCGACCTGGCCGGTTTCGTCGCGGCCACCTGGCTGCGCGGGGTCAGGCACGTGCTGGTGCCGACCACCCTGCTCGGCATGGCGGACGCCGCGATCGGCGGCAAGACCGCGATCGATATCCCGCAGGGCAAGAACCTGGTCGGGGCGTTCCACCCGCCGGCCGGGGTGCTGGCCGACCTGGCCACGCTGGCGACACTGCCCAAGCAGGACTACGTGGCCGGCCTGGCCGAGGTGATCAAAGCCGGCTTCATCGCCGACCCGGTCATCCTGGACCTGGTGCAGCGCGATCCGGACGGGGCCACGGCGCCGGACGGCCCGTACGCCAGGGAACTGATCGAACGCGCGATCCGGGTGAAGGCCGACGTCGTCGGCGAAGACCTCAAGGAGACCGGGCGCAGGGAGATCCTCAACTACGGCCACACCCTGGGTCACGCGATCGAACGCGCGGAGAACTTCCGGTTCCGGCACGGCGACGCGGTCGCCATCGGCATGGTGTACGCCGCGGAAGTGGCTAGGCTGGCGGACCGGCTGGACAGCGCGACCGCGGCGCGGCACGCCAGCGTACTGGCCAGCGTCGGCCTGCCCACGTCCTACCACCGCGACGCCTGGCCCGCCTTGCGCGAGGCGATGGGCGTGGACAAGAAGGCCCGCGGTGCGCGGCTGCGCATGGTGGTGCTGGACGGCGTGGCGCGGCCGGGCATCCTGGACAGCCCGGCCGAGGAACTGCTCAGCCAGGCCTACCAGGAGGTGAGCCGGTAATGGACCAGCAGGTGCTGGTGCTGAACGGGCCGAACCTGGGCCGGCTCGGCATCAGGGAGCCGGAGATCTACGGCAGCACCACCTTCGACGACCTTACTGAGCTGTGCCGCGAGACCGGCCGGCTGCTCGGCCTGCACGTCGAGGTGCGGCAGACCAACGACGAGGCCGAGCTGATCGGCTGGGTGCACGAGGCGGCCGACGCCCGGCTGCCGATCGCGCTGAACCCGGGTGCGTTCACGCACTACTCCTACGGCCTGCACGACGCGCTGGCGATGCGGACGGCCCCGCTGATCGAGGTGCACATCTCGAACCCGGCGGCACGGGAGTCCTTCCGGCACACGTCAGTGGTGGCGAGCGTCGCGGACGGCACGATCGCCGGACTGGGCCTGATGTCCTACCAGCTGGCGCTGCAGGCCATCGCTAAGCTGGTGGCACCGGAATGATCGTCTTGGTCGGCTTCATGGGAGCCGGCAAGACCACCGTCGGCAGGGTGCTCGCCGACAAGCTCGGCCTGGCCTTCGTGGACAGCGACGTCGTCATCGAGCAGCGGGCGGGCCGGACGGTCAGGGAGATCTTCGCGCAGGACGGTGAGCCGGCCTTCCGCGCCCTTGAGCACCGGGTTGTCGCTGACCTGCTGGACGGCTCGGACGCCGTGCTCGCGCTCGGCGGCGGCGCCCCCGAGCACCCGGGCACCCGCGACCTGCTCCGTGCGGGCCCGTCCGTCGTCTACCTCCAGGTCGGCTACGCCCAGGCCATGGCGCGGGTAGCGGGCGATGAGTACCGGCCGATGCTGCACCGTCCCGGCCTGGACGACCTCTATCAGCGCCGCCTGGATGTCTACGGTGACGTCGCGACGCTGACCATCGCCACCGACGGGCGCAGGCCGCATGCGGTGGCCGGTGACGTGGTCGAGCACCTGGTGCGGGCACCGCGGGTGCCGCCCGGCACGTCCACGATCCTGGTCTCGTGCACCGGCGGCACCTACAACGTGCACGTGGGGGGCGGCCTGCTGGCCGAAACCGGCGGGCTGCTGCCCGAGCTGCCCTACACCAGGACCGCGGTGCTGATCACCGGGCGCGATGGCGGCGCGGCGCGGACCGTGGCGCAATCGCTGACGGCCAAAGGCCTGGCCGTGCACCAGATCGAGGTGCCGGACCGGCAGCACGCCAAGAACCTGGCCACGGTGGGCTCGGTGGCCGGCCAGCTCGCTGAACTGGCCGTGCACAAGGATGACCTGATCGTCGGCGTGGGCGGCGAAGTGATCTGCGACATCGCCGGTTTCGCGGCGAGCACGTATAACCGTGGCATGCCGCTGGCGCTGGTTCCGGTCACGCTGGGGGCGCAGGCTGACTCGGCGGTCGGCGGCAAGGCATCGCTCAACCTGCCGCAGGGACGTAACCTGCTCGGCACCGTGCATCAGCCGGTCGTGGTGATCGCCGACGTGAGCGCGGTCCGGCCGGGACAGGACGGCTACCGGGCCGGCCTGGCCGAGGCGGTCAAGCACGCGCTGATCAGCGGGGGTGCCCTGGTCCGGCTGCTCACCGAGCACGCGGACGTGCTGCGCGGCAAGGGCGACCCGGACGTGCTGGCCAGCGTGGTCAGCCGCAGCGTGCAGGTCAAGGCGGACATCGTCGGGCGGGACGAAAGGGAACACGGCGACCGGCTGCACCTCAACTACGGGCACACCTTCGGCCACGCCATCGAGCAGCTCGGCGCCGTGGACGGGGCGGACGATGGCGAGGCGACCGCGATCGGGATGATGGCCGCCGCGTACCTGGGCCGCCGCCAGGGCCGGTTCGGCGACGACCTGGTGGACCTGCACCGGGCGCTGCTGTCCGGGCTCGGCCTGCCGGTGGCGGCCAGCCTGGACCTGGCGGGCCTGCGCAAGGCCTGGCTGCGGGACAAGAAGTTCCGTAACGGCATCCGCTTTGTGGTGCTCAACGGGCTTGGCCGCCCGGAAGCTGGCGTTATGGCTGACGAGCAGAGGCTGGGTGCGGCGCTGGCCGACCTGGCGAGCGGCGCACCCGCCTGATGCCCGGACGGGGCACCGTGATTGTTCTCCTCGGTACGTGCTGAGCCGCGCGGTCGTGATCGACGAGTTCCCGTCCCTGGCCCTTGATCGGCCTGGACGATATCTACCCATGA